>Ga0137397_10001695_pt1 | contig 15388 bp, 11 predicted proteins | sample czorhiz116metaG_FD_106658 | JGI IMG/M metagenome (GOLD analysis project Ga0137397, IMG submission 106658) | Vadose zone soil microbial communities from Angelo Coast Range Reserve, California, USA - czorhiz1.16 metaG | ecosystem: Environmental > Terrestrial > Soil > Vadose zone | place: USA... | reverse complement strand
TCAGCTGTCAGGTGGACGCGATCAACGCACAGCTCGTGGCGTCAGCTGTCAGGTGGACGCGATCAACGCACAGCTCGTGGCATCAGCTGTCCGTGGGCCGCTTCCGACTTTGAGAACAAAGCGGGAGCAGGTTTTCATTCGCACTCTGTTGTTGAAGTCTTGAGGCGACCCCTGTTTTTTAACGCCGCCGGAAGTATGTCTAAACCCAAACCGCGGGGTTCTAACCCGCAAACTAAAGGAGAAATCTATGTCGAAGTTGAAACAAATCAAAGTGTCGTTTCGTTTCAGTAAGATGCTGGACGCCGATCTCGTATCGCGTTCCAACGCCATCTGCACCGGGATGACCAGTAATCCGGCTTATCCCAGTCCACCAGTCGACCTGGCCAGCTTCAAGTCGGCCATCGACAGCTACACGGCCTCGATCGTCAACGCTCTCGATGGAAGCAAGAAAGCCATCGTCGAGAGAAATATGCAACGCGAAGCCCTGGTCAAAAGCTTGCAGTTGCTCGGACGTTACGTCGAGATCCACTGCAAAGACGATATGACTACGTTCTTGTCGAGCGGATTCGAGGCCGCTTCCCACGCTCGCACGCCCGCGCAACCGTTGCCTCCGGCCATGATCCTTAAGGTCGATCAGGGCAATACCGGCCAACTGCTGTTGCGCATCAAGCCTCTGCCCAGAGCGAGAAGCTACGAAGTGAGGTACGCTCCGCTCGGCACGGGCGGCACGCCCAGCGCATGGGCGACCGCCACGTTCACCAGCGCGAAAAAGGCTGCGCCGGTGAACAGTCTGACGCCGGGCACGACGTACGCGTTTCAGGTCCGCGCTCTAGGCAGGCTGGGCTACACCGACTGGAGCGACTCCGCCACCCGAATGTGCACGTAAATGACGGAGGCGGATTGCGGATGGGGGAACAGGATGGAACCCTATCCGCCTTCCGCAGATCTGTTCCGGGGTATGGTAGACAACTGGCGCGCCGTGTTTGCCAGGAATGACCCACCGGGAAAATTGAACTGACGCCCTCCTTATTTTATGCTCATTCATCGCACCCATATTCCCGCAAGCAACTCGCGCTGCTGGTTGGTATCGCCGTCTCCATATTGCGCTGGTGGATGCCGTCGGTATTGGCGATGGTCGTTACAAGTTGTCCTGGTTCGAGCCAGTCTCCAGTCTGCCGTCTCCTCCGGGGAATTTGCGCAATCCGCTCAACAAAGATCTTCAGCCTCGTCATGGGACTACGGACCCGGGCGGAACTCCTGCCTTGTTCTCATCTTTTGCTGCTTTCACTTAATTTCTTCGCTCAACTCGCTGCTTTCCAGATTCACTTTCCTTTCTTCTGCTCCGCTTCCGCTTCGGCAACCCGGGCCCCGCGAAGAATGGTGGAGATCATCGTATTGCCTTCGTGGCAGGCCCACTCGTACACAGGCCCTTTTGTTTTCGTCCAGGGAATCTCCGCGGTCCAAGGTTTGGCCCATGTGGTGGGATCTTCAACCGTAAATTCGTAAATCATCGTGTCATTCGCGGCGCGCGTGAAGCGTTCCACCAGATGCAACTTTTCGCTGGATCCTTGGAACGGGGTCAGGTTCGTGAAATTGGTGGTGTCGACTACCAGCGTATTCCCCTCCCAATGTCCCACCGAGTCTCCTTGCCACAGGTGAATGTTCTGTGGGACATGGGGGCGTCCGTCGGTGGGGATGATGCGCGTGGAGTGATTCTGCTCGCGAAGGAAGGCCACATACCCCGGCCCCTGCACAATCTGCAGCAGATTGCCTTCGTTGGCTCCGGGGAGCAGCGGGATTCTTTCCTGGCCCATCAGGCAACGCTCACTTAACGGCCGGTTCGCATAGCTGTCGAATTCATGTCCCTTGTCTTTAGCGGCGCGTTCGGCGTTTCTTTCTCTTGCCGAAGGCAACATGGGGGGCACGACGCCTTCTGGCCCGACGATGAGCGAGGTCCGTTTTGAGGAGTACCTGAGTGTGCTTGGGTCAAAACCGTACAGTTCGAGATCATAACGCACCGGCTGCGGACGGGTGAATCCAGCGTCGCCTTCCTCACCCACATCCCCCGCTTGGGCACGCTTGGTCAGTTCGGCGATTTCCTGGTCGGTATAGAATTCTTTGGCACCGAGGCCCTTCGGCCGTTCAAGAGGCGTCAACGTATAGTTGGTCCATATTCCTTGCAGGTCGGGCTTGCCATCGGGTGTGCGTGCCGGTGTCCAGGCCTTAGCGGCTGTCGGTGCCTTCGTGGCAGGCGATTGGGTCTGCCCGGCAGCGGGAGTTTGCACATGCAGCCCGACTAAGATCACAGCAGCCAGCGCAACGGTTGAAGCAAGCGAGCGATGGCTCATGGGAGGCTCCTTTCTTCTTGATGGCTGCGCCTTATTGGGGTTGCATTCGCAGCCGCTCGTGGTTGTACCGATCTTGTTGGGGTTCTTGCTGAGAGGACCATACAACAATTGTTCAGCAAACTCCACGGACTTAATTCCACGAGTCTTGCATTGTTCGGAGTATTCTATGGATGGTCCCACCGTGTTTATAGTCGTCTTGGCTGCAGCTTTCGTTTCGATGGTCGTTTTCTTCGCCATCCAAAACGGAAAGAAGGCCGGGAAATCAGATGGAAGGGAAATCCGCTCATCCCAGCCTTCACGGCGCCACTAGCTGCATTTGTCCCATTTCATGGAGAAGAGACAACAATAAATGTCAAAGCAGCTTCAAAGAGTATCATCGCTCGACATCGCTGAACCTGATTCGCAGATCGGATCTCTCGGGGAGAGACCGAAATTCATGGTGAAGCACAGCGGTTGGATATTCCTCGGCGGCGGTTTTGGAATCCTCGTGCTGCTGGTTTTCATTACCGGCCTGGGAGTGGTAAGTCGCGCGACCCTGCTATTCCAGGAGGTGTCAACGATTAACATAGGGTTTCAGCGACTCAGCCTGGATCTGGAGCGGCTTCGCTCCGATATGCTTCTCGCGGGAAGCTACGTCCGTGATCAGTTGTTCGATTCCGAATCCGATCTCGCCGAGGACAGGCCAAACCAATTCCGAAAATCACGTTCGACGGTAGAAACAAGGCTCAATTCGATTTCAGAGACCGTAGCGCCGGAGCAACGAGCCGAGTTCGGCCAGCTCAGAGAAGAAATCGAAGCATACTGGAAATTCGTGGAACCGGTTTTCAGTTCTCCCCCCGGCGAAACTCGCAGTGTGCGGGAGCTCTGGCGCGAGTTGTCCTCAAGACGCGAGTCCGTTCTAGCCATTGTGACCGCTATTGGATCGATTAATGAAGGAGCCGTGCAGCAGAGGCAGCACGAGATTGAAACAGCGCAAAACGACCTCATTCAGTACACCTGGCGGATGACTCTGGTTTCTTCAATACTCGGCCTGATCGTCGCAGCCGCAGCGGGTTATGGTAATCATCTGCTTCAGAAGGAAGCGGATCAGCAGCGGCTTCAGACAGAACGTGCGGAACGGGAACTCCGAAGTCTTGCTTCCCAATTGGTTCACGCACAGGAACAGGAGCGCCGGACGATCTCCAGAGAGTTACACGATGAAGTTGGACAAACCCTGACCGGTCTCGGAATCGAACTGGGCAATCTTGAACACCTTCGCTCCGGTCCTCCATCCGAATTTGCTTCTCATATCGCTGACGCGAAGCGGCTAACCGAAGAAACACTTCGAACGGTCCGGAACATCGCGATGGGCCTGCGCCCCTCAATGCTTGATGATTCTGGGATTGCGCCTGCCGTCCGGTGGCAAGCCCAGGAGCTGTCACGACGAACGGGTACACCCGTGGACCTACAAATCGAAGGTGATTTCGGCGGCCTCGCAGATGAAGGCCGGACTTGTCTTTACCGCGTTGTCCAGGAAGCGCTGACCAATTGCGCTCGTCACGCGGCAGCGAAGACGGTTCGAATTACCATGCAGGGCAAGAACGACGCTGTTTCCGTGTCGATACAGGATGACGGAGTTGGATTTGACACCGCGCGGGCACGGACCGGTCTGGGCCTGATCGGAATTGAGGAGCGGGTGAAAGTGCTTGGCGGATCTCTCGCGGTAGATTCGTGGCCCCATCGTGGAACGCTCGTCCGAGTGGAAATTCCACTTGCCAACGGCAACAGGTCATGAGCAAAACGCGAATTGTTGTTGCCGACGATCACGATGTGGTACGAAAAGGCCTGACCTTCTTGCTCGAACGAATCAATCAAACAGAGGTTGTCGGCGAGGCGAAGGATGGGCGTCAAGCCGTCGACCTTGTAGAAAAGCTGATTCCCGGAATCGTCATCATGGATGTCGCGATGCCTCTTTTGAACGGGATCGATGCGGCCGTACAGATCTTGAAACGGTGCCCGGAAACGGCGGTTATCCTGATCAGCATGCACGCCGACGAGGATTATGTGATTCGAGGACTTAATGCCGGCGTGAAGGGCTACATTCTCAAGGAATCTGTGGAACGGGATTTACCGCTGGCCCTGGAAGCGGTCAGCAAGCACCGACATTTCTTTAGTTCGGCGATTGGCGAAGTGCTGCTGGAGGACTACATGCGGCAGCTCAAGCATAAAGGTGTCGAGGACTCCTATGAACTGCTTACGGACCGGGAAAAGGAAGTACTGCAACTCCTTGCCGAAGGCAAGACGAATAAAGATGTCGCCAGCTTGCTCGACCTCAGCCCTCTAACGATTGAAAGCCACCGTGCCCATCTCATGCAAAAGCTTGGCCTGCACAGCACTGCGGATATTGTGCTTTACGCCGTGAGAAAGAGGATTATTTCGTAGGTGCTGGAATTCGCGTAATCTGCGGCTAAAAAGTCTTCCTTTCGGCCGTAGCGAACTAGAGACATTTTGGCGCGAATCTACTGCCTTTACAGTATGGTCGTCAGACCGCAGGCTGGCTAGCATCCCGCATCAGTGTAATCCACTCCCTGAGACTACTTTGAACGTGTCCTTTAGGCAAAGCTGCGTAGCCCAGCGCGGGGCGACCGGCTTTTTAGCCATGTCGAAACGAAGAGTTGTTTTAACCGGCTTTAGTCGCTGAGGTGACCTTTGAGCTCCATGATCCCTCAGGGCTGAAGCCCATCCAAAGAGGAACCAGCACGGCGCACGATTGTAATCGCGCCCTGACAAGAGACAAGAGCGGTTAGACGGTAGCTTCCAGCAGACAAATTTGCTGCAGTTCGTTGAGGGCATCTCTAATCCGCGCGGCGACGGGTTTCGGCGAAATCAGCCGGAACCCAAATCAAAGAGAGGAGAGTTTATGGTCAATTGGAGAGAAAGAGGTTTCACCAGGCTGGCCACAACGCTAATCGGGATTGTTGGAGTGATCGCATTGGCGAGTGGCCTGGTATTTGGGCAAAATTTCTCGGCGGCCATCTCAGGCGTCGTGCGCGACGCCTCGGGAGCGGTGCTGCCGGGAGTGAGTATTACCGCAAAGCATACCGAGAGTGGGCTGACGCGCACGGCTCTGAGTAGCGAGACCGGCGACTATCGAATGCCGTCCATGCCGGTAGGCGAATATGAAGTGATCGCAGAACTATCCGGCTTCAAGCAGCAGGTGCGGCGGGGCATCAATCTGGTTGTGGCGCAGGAAGCGGTGGTGAATGTGACGCTGGAGGTAGGAGACATCAGAGATCAAGTAACGGTGACGGAAGAGACCCCGCTCGTGAACACGACGCTCAGTTCGGTCTCCGGATTGGTCAGCCATGAACAGATCAAGGACCTGCCGTTGAACGGGCGCAGCTACAACGACCTTCTGTTGCTCAACACGAACGTCAATGATAACCGTTCGAATACGGGCGCACGCGCGGTCTCGTACTCGATAGGGGGCAAGCGGCTGGAAACCAACCGGTGGACGATCAACGGGATGGACTACATCGGCACCAACTCGCAGGGCACTGCGAATGCGCCGGTTGGGATTAGCGACCAGTTGCTCGGCGTGGAGGCGGTGCGCGAATACAACGTCCTCAGCCACAGTTATGGCGCCGAATATGGCAAGCGATCGGGCGGGCAGATCACCGTCGTCACCGCTTCGGGGACGAACCAGTGGCACGGCAACGCCTTCGACTACCTGCGCAATAACAAATTGGACGCGCGGCCATACTTCGCTTCCTCCCAGGGCGCCCCGCCGTTCAAGCGGAACCAGTTTGGCGGGTCGCTGGGCGGTCCCATCGTCCGGGACAAAATGTTCATCTTCGGAACTTATGAAGGATTCCGGGAGCGCCGAAACGACGAAACCACCTCCATTGTACCCAGCGCGCAGGCCCGGCAGGGCTTGATTCCTTGCCACGTGGCCAATCCGACGAATACGGCATCGGCCTGCCCGAACCCCGGCGCCTATATCACGGCCCCGAATCTGGTGCCGGGCATTCTACCGTTTATGCGGTACTGGCCGGCGCAGAATGGTCCGGAGTTGCTTCAGAACGGCTTGCCTACAGGCGCCGCCTTCAATTACAGCAATCCCTGGCGGCCGGTGAATGAAAATTTCGGCCTGACGCGGTTTGACTACACCTTGTCCACCCAGGATACCTTCTCGACCAGTTTCAGCGCGGACAAGGGGAACCGGGCCGATCCGCAGGCGAACCCGGTTATCATCCAATACCAAAGCAGCGGTCTCTATACGCTCAGCGCGCAGCAAACGCATATTTTCTCCCCCACCCTGGTGAATACCGCGAACGTTGGATGGTCCCGCGCGTGGGCAGCCCAGTATGCAAATCCCACCGAGCCATTCCCGGACAGCCTGATCTTTCTCAGTGGACCAGGCCGAAAGGCTCCGGGCGCGTTGATCATTGGAGGCGGAACGGCCACGGCTCAGGCGTCGACCTTCACGGCGGCCAACGGCCAGAACCCTTTTAACAGTTCCAGACAGAACTTCATGGCGTCCGATGACGTGCGCATGACGAAAGGGCGTCACGCCCTGAGCATGGGGGTGTGGTTCCAAACGGTGCAGCAAGGCTTGTTTTCCTCAAATCAAAATAACGCGGGCACGCTCACCTATCCCACCTTACTGGCGATGCTGCAGGATCGGCCGACCCAGATGCAGGCGTACCCTGGTGCGACGCCGCTGACCTTTCGCATGTTGGAAGCTGCCTGGTATTTCCAGGATGAATTCAAGCTCCGCCCGAATCTCACGGTGCGCCTGGGCCTGCGGGACGAGATGACCAACATGATGAAGGAAGTCAACGGGCGGGCCGCGAATTACACCTTTGATCAGAACGGGGTCATCCGCACCCAGTCCAACGTCAGCAGGTCGGTGTTCCTTGTCAACAACGCCAAAGCGCTTTTGCAGCCGCGCGTCGGCGTGGCGTGGGACCCGACCGGCACGGGACGTTGGGCGGTGCGGGCCGGCTTCGGGATCCACAACGACCTGCTGGATAATCTCGGCAACCGGCTGAACCAGAATCCTCCATTCAACGCGCGGCTGGTGATCTCGAACACCCCGCTGCTGACGATCCTGAAAGACGGCCCAATTCCCGACACTACCCCGGCTCCTTGCAACCCCGAGTCGTCGTTGACACCCTGTCCCCTCTACGCGCCCGGTGGTCTGGATCCGAAGATGTATACCCCCACGACCCAGGAATGGAGCCTGGAGGTGGAGCGAGGAATCACGCAAGACCTCGCGCTGGAATTGAGTTATGTGGGCAACCAGTCCTATCACATTCCCACCGCAATGGACACGAATGCCATTCGGCCGGTGAGGTGTGAAAATCCCTCGGGCTGCCTCGCTGGGGGAATCCTCGCGGCTTCTCAGTGGAACATGGTTCCCCAGGGGACCGAATACATCCCGGCAGGAGCGACGCGTCCGAACCGCTTTGTCGGCTCCACTTCAACCTGGATGTCTGTGGGCACGGCGAGCTACCACGGAGGGACCGTCTCGCTTACCAAGCGCGCCACCTCCGGGTTGACGTTCAAAACCAGTTACACCTTTTCGAAAGTGCTGGATATCGCTTCCGGGCTCCTCTCGGGCGGGCACCAGAATGAGGCAGGGTCGATCCTGCATCTGGTCGATCTGAGGCGCAATAAGGGAGTTGCGTCTTACAACCAGCAGCACCAGTTCAGCACCAACTTCCTTTATCAGTTGCCGTTCGGAAAGGGAAGGGCTTTCGGCAGCGGGGCTAGCGGCTTTGTCGATAAACTGATCTCCGAGTGGCAATGGAACGGCGTCCTCAGCGTACGGAGCGGCTATCCCTTTTTGCCTCTGGTTGGCTCCGGTCGGTCCGGCAACGGCGAGACCCGCCAACCCGACGTGCCTAACTGGAATCCCGACTTCAAAGGCAACGTGGTTCTGGGTACAGCCGAGTTCAAGAAAACCGGCCACTTCTTCGATCCCAATGCGTTCTCGCTGCCGTTGGCCGGGACCTTCGGAAACGTGGGGCGCGGCGTATTAACGGGTCCCGCTTATGTCGGCCTGAACACGTCGTTCCAGAAGCGGATTCCTTTGAAGGAGCGCTTGAGCATGCAGTTCCGGGTCGAGGGCTTCAACGTCCTCAATCACGCGAATTTCCGATTCCCCCAGCTGATCGTCTTCCAGGGCACTAGCTTTGCCGGCTCGGCCGGGGTCATTAACGAAACCCTACCGCCGGAGCGCCAGATCCAGTTCGCGCTGCGGCTCGAGTTCTGATCCGGGATTCAGCAGCGGATTACGCGAATTACGCGGATGGACCCATCCGCGTAATTCGCGTAATCCGCGGCTGCAAATCCTGACAAACCCGACAAACGGGTGGCTAATTGTCCTCAAAAGAAACTTGCGGCTACAATGCGCCGTTGCTTCCGGTAGGTGCATATGAGATCACCACAACCATGCCGGGCTTCAAGCAACAAGTGCGAAGCGGGATCAATCTGGTTGTCGGTCAGGACGCGGTGGTGAATCTGACGCTGGAAGTTGGAGCCATCGCCGAGCAAGTCACTGTGACGGAGGAGGCGCCGCTGGTGAACACAACGACGAGTTCCACTTCAGGAGTGATCACCGAGCAACAGATAAAGGAGTTGCCCTTGAACGGCCGCAGCTTCGATCAGTTGATAACGCTCAACACCGGCGTTTCCAATGCCACTTCGAATACACTCGACAGCGGCGCCTGGAACATGTTCTCAGTAGCGGGGAAGCGGCCGGAAACGAACCGGTTCATCATCAACGGAATCGACTGGATTGGAGCGAACGCGACCGGCCAGTTTATTACCCCCGAAGGAGCGAGTCGGCAATTGCTGGGCGTGGAAGCCGTGCGGGAATTCAACGTTCTCACGGACACCTACGGCGCCCGAGTATGGAAAACGGGCCGGAGGTCAGATCAATATCGTGACGTCTTCGGGGAGCAACCAAGTCCACGGGAGCGTCTTCGAATATCTGCGCAACAGCGCGCTGGACGCCCGCAACTTCTTCGATCAAACCACTGGCGCTCCTCCGTTCAAACGCAATCAATTTGGAGGGTCTCTGGGAGGCCCGCTCAAGAAGGACAAGATGTTCCTGTTCGGAACCTATGAAGGGTTTCAGGAGCGGTTATCGCGTTCGAGCGCCTCGGTTGTGCCGGGCACGTGCGCTCGCCAGGGTCTTTTCCCGAACGCGGGCGGCGTGTGTGCGCCTGTTGACGGTCTGAAGCCGGCGATGCTCAAGTACGCCAACGCCTTCTGGCCGGCGCCTAGCACTCCAGACCGTCCCGACGGAACCGCAATCGCCTACTCGAATCCGCCGCAGACGATCGGGGAAAGTTTTGGCTTAGCCCGCTTTGACCACATCATCTCCAGCAAGGATTCGTTCTATGCAAACCTTACCGTTGATGATGGGCTCAGGATCAACCCATGGGGAGGAGGCGGTGGCGGCGCCCCGAATTTCAAATCTGTCTCCGACAACATTTCCAAAACACTCAGCTTGAAAGAAACGCATGTTTTTTCCTCCAGTCTGGTGAATATCGCGACGCTGGGGTACGCCGGGGGGTACGCAACCCTGGTCAACGCTCCCGCGGTACCGATGCCGGCAGACGTCGTGTTTCTCGAGGGAGGTAATCCCGGCACCATTGTCATTGGCGGTGGGATCAGCGCGGCCGCCCCGTCCGCGGTGGCGGGCATACCCGGCAACAACCCGACTAGAGGCATCCGACATTACTTTACCTACTCCGACGATCTGCGCTTCATCAAAGGCAAGCACTCCTGGAGCATGGGCGGCTGGCTTTTGAAGATGCAACAGAACCAGGCTGGAGTGGCATTGTCATCAGCGGGAAACGTCGCCTATCCGACCATATTGGCATTTCTCCGGGATCAGCCGAGCAACGCTATTCTGACGCGGAACGCGCCTGCGCTGGGCTTCCGCTCGACGGAAGGCGCCTGGTATATCCAGGATGACATGAAGCTGCGGTCGAATTTCACCTTGCGCCTGGGGTTGCGGCACGAGATGACCAACGGGTGGAACGAGGTGGTGGGCCGGTGTTCGAACTACAGGTACGATCCCGGCTTTGTGATCCAGACCAATCCCACTATCGGGAAATCCTGCATGGATCAGAACCACGCCAAGCTGCTGTTGCAGCCGCGCGTGGGCCTGGCCTGGGACCCGACCGGCACGGGAAGCTGGGCGGTGCGCGCCGCCTTTGGAATCCACAACGATCTGATCGATAACCTCGGCATCCGGACCCAGGCCGGTATGCCACCGTTTGCCGCCCGCGAGTCGCTACCGTTCACCAACGGGTTCCTCCCTCTCCTTCCGCTCAAGAAGAATGCCCCGCTCCCGCCGACGTGCGGCCCAGGGATATCTGCACCTTGCTCGATTTATCAGCCCACCGGCTTCGATCCGAACATGTTCACCCCTACGGTCCAGATATGGGACCTGACGGTGGAACGACAGCTTGCCAAAGATCTGGTGCTTTCAGTGGGCTACGTCGGCAGCCAGTCCTACCACACCAATCTCACAATGGATACCAATACGGCCCCGACCGAGGTGTGCCAGAACCCGCAGGGATGCCGAAGCGGCGGCGTGCTCCCACCCGCTCAAGCGGCCATTGTTCCGCAAGGAACCACCTACATGCCGTCCAGGCCTTCGATAGTCGTAAACGGGGTCACTCTCCAGCAGCGCCCGAACCCGTACGTGTCCTACACTCAGTCATGGTTTGGCTGGGGTACCGCCAGCTATCATGCGGTGAATGTGTCGGTGCTCAAACGCGCCGCGCGCGGGCTGACGTTCAAAGCGAATTACAGCTATGGGAAGGTGCTGGATTTGAACTCCGCCATCCTGGCGCCTTCGGGCGAAAATGAGCCGCCCGAACTTTTCAGTCCATACAATCGCCACCTGAACAAGGGAGTCGCCGCCTACAGCCTCCAGCACCAGTTCAACTCGAACTTCAGCTATCAGTTGCCGTTCGGGAGTGGACAGCGCTTCGGCAGCGGCGCCAGCGGCTGGATGAACCGTTTGATTGGCGGCTGGCAATGGAATGGGATCGCCACCGCTCAGAGCGGGTTTCCCATCACGCCTCTCATCGGCTTCAATAATTCAGGCACCGGCGACGGAGGGGTCGTCGACGTACCCAACCTGAATCCGAACTTCAAGGGACCGGTGATTTCAGGAAGAGTGGACCACTGGTTTGATCCCCGTGCTTTCACGGTGCCGCTTGCCGGCACTTTCGGGAACGCGGGGCGCAGTACGTTCCGCGGCCCGGGCCTATTCAACCTCGACACGTCCTTGTTTAAGAGGATCCCCATCCGGGAGAGCGTGACTTTGCAGTTCCGCGCGGAAGCGTTCAATGTTTTGAATCACGTGAATTTCGCGTTCCCGAATCAGGTGGTCTTCCAGGGCAACAGCGCCAACTACAGTTATAGCGAGTCGGCCGGCGAGATTACTAATACGGCCACACCCTCGCGGCAACTCCAGTTCGCGCTGAAGCTTCTGTTCTAACCCAACTCTGCTCGTTGTTGACAAGGCGAGGGCGCGATAACGCCCTCGCCCCGAAAATTGAGAACAAGTATCCCGTGGCAATGAGAGGGCACTGGAGAAAGATCGACAAGACCCCTACTCTCAGTTGTCGCCGCGTAACTCCCTGGCCGCAGAGGACTCGCTATCGCGAACAGGGTTGCTTCTTCCCGTGGATGGCCTTTGCCGGGGTTCATGTCCGCGCCGCTCGCAATGCTCACGCCGGACTCCAGCGTCAATAAATAGAGAGATTTTGGCGCGAATCTCCTGCCTTTGCAGTATGGTCCTCAGACCGCAGGCTGACTAGCATCCCGCATCAGCGTAATCCACCCCCTGGAGAGTAGTTTGAACAGAACCTTTAGGAAGAAGGTATGCCATGAAATGCCTCGCGAAGCGTCTGGTCATTGGGTTGTTGGTTTCCAGTCTTAACTGCGATTTCGCTGGGTTCAGGCTGCTTCCATAACCCAAATCAGCGGGACTGTGAAAGATCAAAGTGGGGCCGTGTTGACGGTGATGAACAGATCATTAAAACATTATTTGAGCTTAGTTGTGATCCTCGCGGGGCTTTCCTCTCTTGTTCAGGCCGGCCTGGCTGGCCCGGCAGAACCCAGCTTGAAAATCACGCTGCGCATCCGCAACCATGCCCATGTTGAATCCGAAACGCTGATTCTGGCCGAACAAGAGGCGACGCGGATCTATCGCAAGATTGGAGTGGAAATGGTGTGGCTTCATCAGCCACTTCTTAAAGAAGAAAAGCAAGAGGATCCGCCGCGCCACCAAAGGCCCGATATCGATCTCGCTATCCTCGCGCACTTGATTGGCGAAGGCCTTGGCGTCCAGGGTAGCTCCCTCGGTATGGCGCCCGGAGCTGGCGGCAAGCGCGATCGGGCCTACGTGTTTTATGACAGAGTCGAGGACCTTTCCCGCAAGCAGATTGTGGCAACGGTCCAAGGGAGGGTGCATCGCTGGGCCACCACGTCCCAGATTCTGGGCCATGCGATGGCTCACGAGGTTGGACACCTGCTCGGACTGTCCCACTCCCGCACGGGGATTATGCGCGAGAGCTGGCGCTGGAATGAGCTGGTGGATGCCGCCTATGGGGATTTGGATTTCACTGCCTCGCAGGCTGTAGTAATCCGAATGCAGGTGCGAATCCGAGAGCACTAAAACGAACACAGTATGATCCGTAGTATTTGCGTAAACCACGCAAGAACCGGTCGGCTCGATAACAGACTTACTCCCGAACAACATTTTTCGCTTTCCGACAATCGCGCAGATCGTTCTTCTCCCGTTGAGTTCGTAAAGGAAACCTGAATGAAGGGAGCACGAGAGTGAGTCGATACGTGCCGATTCAATCCAAGAGTGCATCGGAATCGGGCGACATTGATAAATCCATCGGGAGCGCTCCGTCCTTATAAGGTCACGAATGAAGAAGTCACCATATGCGGTCCGGCGATGGCGGCGGACTATAACCGTGGCCGTGCCGCTCCAATTCGCACCTCCAGCGAATGATCTTGTTGGGAGTCTCCAACTCCGAATGGGTGACATTTTCCTTGATGTACACCGAGCGCTCATGAGGCGATCTTTCGGGCTCACTTCTTGGGTGGTGCGGCGGCGGGTTGGTCCGTGTTGAAGACGACCATGACACGCGAGAACTTCCAATCGCCGTTGCTCTCGCGATGCAGAATGCGCAACGACTTTCCGTGAATCGGGACAACCGGCTTATCGGCGGAGGGGCGAAGACCCGCATCGAAGAGTCCCCACTCGAAAGCCCAGTCGTCGACCACACGCACGTCCCGAATGTCGGGCTTGTAACTGGTGACGGTCAATCCAGGCGCGTCGGCCCAGGTGCGCACATCCGTGGCATAGATAGCCTGTTTTCCGACGTCCACTGGGGCGCCGGGCGCGAGCCGCACGGCATCGTTCGTCCACAGCTCCTGAAGAGCTTTCGGATCGTTCAGGACCGTGACGCGCTCATCGAGCTGGTGCAGTTTTTCAATCCCCGCTAAAGCAGAGTCCCGGTCGAGCGATACGGTTGGCGAGGGTTCGCGCCTCTGGAGAACTCTATCGATGGCAATGCCGAGAACAAAGGCCGCGAGAACTGCGCAAATCCAGTATTTTCGCATGGGCGGAGTCTACGTTTTTTCACGCGGAGGTGGCAATGGGAGATGGGGAAGTGAAAGTCTGCGTTTTGAAAGTGAATAAGCAGGATTCACCACCGAGCACACAGAGAGTACACAACTACATAACCAGATGCACTGCCGCCTAACCGCCGTGCAGCCGACCGCTGAACTGTTAGATCGTAGGGCTTCGTTATCGATCAGTCTTGCAAGGCCAAAGACCATAACAACTACACTCTGGAACGAAAATTCGGCGCGCAGTACTTGAAAGGCGTCCGTCCGCCGCTGGCTGTAAGCCGCTCAACCAGCCGGCTGGAGCGGCTCTCTCGCTAGGCTCTCTGAGCCGGCCGCTCAGCGATCCCGTTGGTGGCGTCAGTGGACGGGTAAGTAGGCCCGGAGATTTCGCTCCGAGCCTCTCTCAGAACCGTACGTGAGCGTCTCCGCTCATACGGCTCCCACAACGAAACCTTGCCGCACCATGTGCCAATGAGCAAACAACAAAGGAGCGCGCCGAGAGAGCCGGGCGATCCACCGATGTGCTTGTCGTTGACGACGACGCAACTTCTTGTATTTCTGTGACGCCCAACGCGCCAGCGCTTTGTCCAGTTGCAGCATCGACCGATACACTGCGGAGCGATAATACCGCCCGTAATATTGGAGCCAGCCACGAAGGATCGGATTGAACATCCGAGACAGATCGTCAATCGACTTGTCGCTGCGTGATTGCAGCCGCCAACTGCGAATCTCGTCACGTATGGCCTTTGCAGCGCTGTTCGAAATCGCCGGACTAAAGTTGACGAAGAGCTTTCCCCACCGGTTCTTTGACTTTCGTGGACGAAACGTATAGCCCAGAAAATCAAATTTCTGGTTGGCGTAATTCCCTCACCGGTCTTCATCCTTACAATAGACAATCTTTGTCTTCTCCGGATGAAGCTCCAGCCGACATTCTCGCAACCGTTGCGCTACGGCTCTCCGAACCTCCTCAGCCTCACGTCTGTTCCTGCAATGCACGATGGCATCGTCGGCATATCTTTCGAACGGCAGATGCGGATACTGCCGCGCCATCCACACATCGAACGCATAATGCAGAAACAGATTCGCTAACAGCGGACTGATGAACCGGCGGCGGAAAGTAACTGCCCGACGCCATCCGATTCCACAGTTTGTAGAGATTGTCTTTCAGGTTTCTCTCAAACTCCGCAATCGATTGTTCGTCGATTCCTGCTGCTCCTTTATTCGCTTTGACCCGTTGATACGCGTCCCAAACTTCGCGCTTTGAAATCAAGAATGGTTTTGCCTCGTTCATCGGTTCCTCCCCCTTCGGGTTGACCGTCGAATCTGGCTCCATTGCACAGCCCCTTCGCTCCACCCCTTTATCCAGGGCTTCATTGCTA
>Ga0137397_10001694_pt1 | contig 15404 bp, 8 predicted proteins | sample czorhiz116metaG_FD_106658 | JGI IMG/M metagenome (GOLD analysis project Ga0137397, IMG submission 106658) | Vadose zone soil microbial communities from Angelo Coast Range Reserve, California, USA - czorhiz1.16 metaG | ecosystem: Environmental > Terrestrial > Soil > Vadose zone | place: USA... | reverse complement strand
AATATTGAGGGAGTCGTATCCAATGCCGGCGGAACCACGCACGGAGGTTTTGCCGTCCCCTTTCAAATCGTATGCAAACCCGAGCCGCGGCGCGAAGGTCCACCAGTTGATTTCGCGGCCCCGCTTTCCCGGGTGGCCGGGATCGCCCGGATAGTAGAAACCGAGCGGCGCGTTTTTATATACGGTGCTCTGGATTCCAGCCGCGCGGCGCGCTTCGCTGAAGTCCTGGACCGAACCCGCCTTCAGAATCTCCGGGACGTCGGGATCCCAGCGGACGCCATAGTTGAGCGTCAGCTTCCGCGTCGTCTTCCAGGAATCGGTGATGTAAAGAGCCGGCGAGTACTTCTTGGCGCGGTTGAAATTCGGGCTTGCTTGCCGGAATGTCGTCATCCGTCCGGTCAGAAAATCCGCCAGCCCCAATCCGGTACGCGTTCCGTTGAAAGTAAACACACCCGGGGAAAACACGTTTCCCAGGCTGTTGGAATCCCAGAATATGAGCGACCCGCCCACGCCGAATTGATGTGTCCCGCGCGTCAGGCTCACGTCCGCATTAAGCGATGAAGAGAATGTCCTGAGACTGGAATCGTTCTCGGTTCCACCGCCGAGATTGAAGCCGCTGGTCACATTGGTCGTTGAGTATTTCGGCTGGTATCCCGTATAGAAGTTCTTTACGCCCAGTTCCGCCATGTTGAACATTTCGGCGCCGAGGCGCTGGACATTGGTGTAATTGGCGGCCAGACGGACTGACGCCACCGTCAGCGGGCCGACGAGCCAGGTGTCACCGATCGCATAGGACGAAGCCCGTTCGGTTCGGCCGCCCCGGCTCACCGTCAGTACGTTGTTTGGAGTCAACTCGTATGGCACTGGCCTGTCGAGGTTGGTGAATAGTACCCGCCCCATGATGGAATGCTTGGCATTGAGCTGGTAATCCACTCTGCCGATGATTTGCTTGTCGTTTTCCTTGTTAGGAGTGCCATAGGTCACCAGACCGCACTCGTTTTGCGCCGCCGGAAGGCGCTTGGTCAGATTTACTGCTACAGGATTAAAAAGCGCCGGACTGATTCGGTTGTTGGCGAAACCTGTCGGAGTTCCGTCGACACCGTCGGTTGCCCTCAGCGTTACGGCTCGCCCGCACGCCGCCGAGGTGATCGCCGTGAAGTCGCCCGCCATCATTGCCGCAGTCGGAACGAAGGCCTGGGTATCCAACGGATCCTGACGAATGGTTGTGCCCTGATAGCCGCCGAAGAAAAACAGCTTGTTCTTCACGATCGGTCCACCTGCTGTTCCGCCGAATTGATGCCGCTTCAGCGTGCTGTGGACCTTTTGGCCTGTCCGTGGGTTAACTGCTGCGAAATAGGAAGTGGCGTTGAAGAGGTCATTGCGGACAAACTCGAACAAGTCGCCGTGGAACTCGTTGGTTCCCGACTTCGTCACCGCACTGGCCTGCGCGCCCGAGGCGCCGCCTGCCGAGGCGGACAGCGCGCTGGTTTCCACCTTGAACTCCTGCAGCGCATCCGGGAACGGCAGCGGAAGACTCAGGTTGTCGTAAGGGTTGGAATGCAATGCGCCGTCGAGTCCATAGCGAATACTGCCGGACAGCCCGCCTGCCACGCGAATGTTTTGCTGGCCCGACATGCTGCGCGATGAGGACCCGTCCGGCGGGGTTGTGGCTGCGCCCGACAGGGTGATCAAGTCCGTGACGTTGCGTCCGTTCAGCGGCAGTTCCAGGATCTGCCTGGTCTCCATGAGCTGGCCCACGCCGACGTTCCGCGTCTCAACCAGCGCGGCATTGGCCTGGACTTCCACGGTCTGAGTGACCTGACCCACATCGAGTGTCACGTTGAAAACCGGGTTGCCGTTGACTTCCAGAACGATACCGGTCTGGACGAATGTCCGGAAGCCCGGCAGAGCAACTTCGAGCCGGTACGGTCCGGTGGGCAGACTAGGCAATGCGTACGATCCGGTCTCGTTGCTGACGACGCTGCGGACCAGTCCTGTGGCTGTTTGCGTCGCTGTCACTTCGGCGCCCGGCAACCGGGCTCCACTCGCATCTACAACTGTGCCGCTGATCTGTGCGGTTCCCTGTGCCCAAACCATGGCGCATCCGAACGCCAGCATCAGCGAAATACCGAACACACGTCTCGCTGTATGATTCATCAGTTTCCCTCCACTATCCACTTTCCCCGTCGCTTCCTTGTTATCGCGGGAAAATTAGTGCGACGATACAGCGCCTATGCGCGGTCAGTCAAAAGGTTTTGCGAAAATGGAAGTAATTCGGGGTCGAATTCCATTCGACCCCGAATTAGCTCCCTGACTATTGACAATCAGCAGCTATACCGCGTAGCGTTCCCCGGAAAACATTAGGAGGGCGTTTATGAATGGCATGAAGCGGCGCGATTTCCTGACGGGACTCGCGGCCCTTGGCGCAACCACGTTGCTTCCCACCGGCAGCTCGCCCGCACAGACGCCCGGAGGCGCAATGCGCCGGATCGATGTTCACCAGCACTTTTCCTCACCGGCTTATCTGGAATTGCTGGCCCGCAAGAACTCGATCCCGGTCGCGGCACAGGTCGCGAACACATTCAGGAACTACACGCCCAACAGGAATATAGAGGAAATGGACAAGGCAGGCGTAGCGACCGCCATGCTTTCCCCCACGGCGCCCGCCGTCTGGTTCGGAGATGTCAACGAAACACGCGCTGCCGCGCGGGATCTGAATGAATTTGCAGCCAGGACAGTCGGGGAATACAAAGGCCGGTTCGGACTCTTCGCCACTTTGCCGATTCCCGATGTCGAAGGAAGTCTCAAAGAAATTGAGTATGCATTCGACACGCTCAAGGCCGATGGCGTCGCGTTCCTGACCAGCTACGATAACAAGTGGCTGGGCGACAAAACTTTCGATCCCATCTTCGATGAACTGAACCGGCGCAACGCCGTTGTCTACACTCACCCGCTCGAAGCAGCCTGCTGCAAGAACCCAATTACCGGCGTCAGTGCTCAGACGCTGGAATATCCGACTGACACGACCCGCATCATCATGAGTCTCATCGTGAGCAACACGGCCACACGCTGCCCGAACATCAAGTTCATCTTCTCTCATGCCGGCGGCACTCTCGTCTCCATAGCGCAGCGCTTCCTTGGCGCTCAGGTGACTGCAGATGGCCTTTCGAAGACCCCGGACGCAAACTCCAGGCTCTATCACGTGAGGCGCTTCTATTACGACACAGCAGGATCAGCTAATCCCATCCAGATACAGTCGCTGAAGTTGCTGGTACCTGCGTCACAAATCGTGTTCGGTTCCGACTTCCCGTTCGGAAATGTCGGCGCGACGGCTAACGGAGTGCAAACCAGCGGTCTTACACCAACCGAACTTCAGGGCGTGTATCGCGATAACGCCCTCAGGTTTTTGCCGAAATACGCATAGGAGCCCGGTATGAAAACACTGGTGAGATCGGCAATCATGTTCCTGATGTGTACGCCTGCCTGGGCGCAGTGGACGAAAGTTCCTGCCGCCGCTATCCCTCGCACACCCGACGGCAAGCCGAACCTGTCGGCACCAGCGCCACGATTGCCCGATGGCAAGCCGGACCTCTCCGGGATCTGGGAACCCAAAGGCGGTTACGTGGCGAACCTTGCGCTGGATTTGAAACCGGAGGAGGTCCCGTTTCGGCCCTGGGCCGGCGCGCTCTACAATGAACGCAAAGACGGATCACATTCGAGAGAGGATCCGCCAGCGCACTGTCTGCCCCAGTCCGTGCCGAGAATCAACGCGGCTCCGGCGCCATGGAAGATCATTCAGACGCCGGGATTCGTCGCCATCCTCTATGAGGCCTTCGGTATCTGGCGGCAGATCTTCACCGACGGCCGTGAGCTGCTTCCGGACTTCACTCCAACGTGGATGGGATACTCCACAGCCAGGTGGGATGGCGACACGCTCGTCGTGGACACCGGAGGTTTCAATGGAAAGGCCTGGCTGGATCAGCTGGGCAAGCCGTCCACGGACGCCCTGCATGTCATTGAACGCTTCAGGCGGAAAGACTTCGGGCATATCGATATCCAGATCACGATCGATGACCCTAAGGCTTATACCAGGCCCTGGACGGTCACCGAAGAAGTGCATCTGCTCACCGATACTGAACTGATGGAATTCGTCTGCCTCGAAAACAACGTCGACCTGGAGCACCTGCCCGGCAAATAAGTTGCGGTCAGCACTGAACAGCCGCGAGCCTTTGTGCCTTTGTGCCTTTGTGGTTAAAACACAAAGACACAAAGGCACAAAGGGTCGCGGCTGATTCAGCCCGCGTTCTCCAGAATTTGATTGATGGCTGTGTGTGCAGCGTGTATCTTTCCCGCAAAACAAGAACACCAAAAAATCAGGGAACCGCTTAATTCAAGGGGAGGGAACTCGATGAGGCGCGCACTGAAATACATGTTAGGTATTTCGCTGATTCTTGCGCTGGGTTATGGAATAGCGTGGGCGCAGGCCACAGCGCAGATCAGCGGCACGGTAACGGACCAGAGTGGAGCGCGATTACCCGGCGCTGAAGTGACCGCGACACAAACGGGAACGGGGCTCGTTCGAACCGTTGTCAGCAATGAGACGGGGTCGTATGCGTTGCCGAGCCTGCCGACCGGTCCATATAAGCTGGAAGTAACGCTGCCTGGCTTTCGGACGTTTGCGCGGACCGGCATAGTGCTGGACGTCAACGCGAATCCTGTCATCAACGTCTCGCTTGACGTTGGTCAGGTTACCGAGACTGTTGAAGTTCAGGCCAATGCGGCGCTGGTCGAGACGCGGAGCGTGGGCGTTGGCCAACTTATGGAAACCCAGCGGATTCTCGAACTGCCGTTGAATGGCCGGAACGTGACCGAGTTGATCACGCTGGCGGGGGCGGCCGTGCAAACGCAAGTGTCCTCCGGTCGAAGCATGCAGAACCAGGCCGACATTCGAGTGGCCGGCGGTCTTTCGGGCAGCGTCGCGTATGCGCTTGATGGCGCGCTGCACACGAATCGGTATGACAATCTGAGTCTGCCGCTCCCATTTCCGGACGCGCTCCAGGAGTTTAAGGTGGAGACCAGCGGCCTGGCGGCTTCGCAAGGTCTGTCCTCGGGTGCCCAGGTTAGTGCAGTCACGAAGTCCGGGACCAACGAGTTCCACGGCGATGCGTTCGAGTTCGTGCGCAACGATCTGTTCAACGCCACATCGTATTTTGCGACGGTGGATCCGAAAACAGGCAAGAGAGTGCACAGCTCGCTGAAGCGGAATCAGTACGGTGGGACGCTGGGTGGGCCGATCGTCCGGAACAGGGTGTTCTTCTTCGGTGGCTATCAGGGCACGCCAACCCGCTCCGACCCCGTTGACACTCAATCCTTCGTGCCGACTCCGGCGATGTTGGCCGGCGACTTTACCAAAGTCGCGGCCCTGAGGGCGACTTCTTCCGTCGACGGGACTTCGACCGGATTCGTGAACAACCGCATCGATCCCGCGCTATTCAGTCCAGTGGCGCTGAACATCACTAAACGGCTTCCGAAGGCACAGGATGACACGGGTCTCGTGACCTATGGCACTCCCAATCGGACGGACGAGAAGCAGATCGTCGGCAAGGTCGACTGGCAGGTCAACCCGAGCCACTCTGTTATGGGGCGGATTTTGTTTACGAATTTTAAGCAGCCGCAACCGTATTCGCTATCTCCGGACAACATTTTGTCGGTAAGCCGTACCGACAGGAACGAATGGGCTTACTCCTATGCGATCGGTGACACGTGGCTGGTCAGTCCCGCAACCGTGGTGGCGGGACGCCTGGCAACCAATTTCACCCACATCAAACGGCAGGGTCCGCAGTTCTTCGACATGGCTGAGATGGGCGTGAAGGGCCTGTATACCGGATACGTTCCGAAATTCGCACAACTTCTCGTGAGCCCCGGCGGCTTCAGACTCGGCGACGGAACACAAAACAGGGCAAACAGCACGAACTTTACGACAGCCCTTAATCTCGATGTGAGCATGACGCGCGGAACTCATCAATTCGGATTGGGTGGGTCGCTCGCGTATTGGGACTTCAACAGCCACGGAAATGTGTTCTCTGCAGGTTCGTTCACCGTCTCGGGCTCGCATACGGGCTCGGCGCTGGCGGATTTTCTGATTGGCCGGATGAGCACATTCGAGCAGGCAACGCCGAACTTAAACCCAACGAAGAGAAAGTATTTCGCTCTCTACGTGACCGACTCATGGAAAGTGAGTCAGCGGTGGACTCTCAACTACGGTCTACGCTGGGAGCCGGATCTCCCGGATATTCTGAAGTTAGGCACAGTCCAAAGTTTTAGTGAAGAGCGCCGCGCGGCGGGCATCCACAGCAAAGTATTCAATAACGCGCCGAACGGTTTCTATTATCCGGGCGATCCAGGTTATCCAGGCAACCGAGGCCGCGAAATCAACTGGCGGGTGTTCGCACCTCGAGCAGGATTTGCCTGGGATGTGAATGGAGACGGCCGTACTTCGGTGCGGGCGTCGGCCGGCATTGGATACGACTATGTTAACGGGCAGATGCACCTGTGGACAGCCATCTCGCCGCCATGGGGACTGGATATCGTCAGGAACAACCCAAGGCTGGACGATCCATGGGCGGGTTACCCCGGAGGAAGTCCATTCCCGCCGGTCTTCGACGCAAACGCCAAGTTTCCTCCATTTGGGCAATTCACGGTGATGCCGGAACGTCTGAGTCCGTCTCAATCTCAGACCTGGAATCTTTCGGTTCAGCGCCAGTTGGGAGCGGACTGGCTTGTCTCGGCCAGTTACCTGGGGTCCCATATTATCCATATGCTCATGACGGCGCCGTTGAACCCGGCGATCTACTTTCCCGGAACCGCCGATGCCAATGGAAATTGTTTCGCGCAAGGGTACACGTTTAAAACAACCAGCGGCGCACCGTGTTCTCCGACGACGAATACCGACAGCCGGCGAATCCTGTCGCTGATTGATTCGCAGCGGACCGGACAATTGGTTGGGGCGCTTGCCGAGTACCAGACTGTTGGAGGTTCCAAATACAATGGACTGCTCCTGGATGTGCGGAAGCGGGCCGCTCGTGGTGTGACCATCAGTTCGAATTACACCTGGTCTCATTGCGTCGCCTCCGAGCGAGACGACCTTAACGGGTCGCTGGTCGGTCCGACAGGGACCTACATTCGCCCTGGTGACAGGGAGCGAGGCCGCACCAACTGCTCGTCCGACCGTCGTCATGTTTTGAATCTGACGGGGGTGCTCGAGAGTCCGCGCTTCGATAATAACAAGCTGCGAATATTGGCTTCGGGCTGGCGGCTCGCGCCGATCTATCGGATCAGCACGGGTCAATGGTTATCCGTCACTGCGGGTGCCGGGCTCGACTCGGCGCGGAACGGAACTGCCGTAGCCGATCAACCTGCCAATCAAGTCCTGGCCAATCCTTACAAAGATGCTTCGGGCCGTCCCTACACGTTCTGGCTCAATAAGGATGCATTTGCGCAGCCGGCCATTGGGACAATCGGGAACATGAACCGGAGAACTGTAAGGGCTCCGAGATTCTGGTCCTTCGACATGGCGCTGTCGCGGGACTTCCGAATCCAGGAGAGGCAGCGGTTGGAGTTTCGCGTGGAGGCCTATAACGTGACCAACAGCTACCGGCCGGACGTTACGCCGGGAGCGCCCGTTCCTTCGACAAATTTTTCGACGCTGAATTTCCAATTCTTCGGCCAGATCCGAGCCGCGAGGGATATGAGGATCCTGCAGTTCGCCTTGAAGTACGCATTTTAGTGAGGTAAAACACAAAGGCACAAAGACACAAAGAAGGCCGCCTCAAATAATTCTTGATGGCGGCCTTCTTTGTGTCTTTGTGCCTTTGTGTTTTACCTCACTGTTTAAGCATTTACTCCGGTCACTCATGCGCCATCGGATGGTTCGGCATGAGGTCCCAAACGCGCCAGAATTCGCGCATTTCCGCGGTCGTACCGATCGAGACGCGGAGGTGGGCATCGAATGAAGAGAAAGGCTGCGGCAGCGTGATGTTATTGTTCTTGAAGTGTTCGATGACCTCCGCGGCCGATTGAGCGGCATTGATCATCACAAAATTGGTATGAGAGTCGATCGCCCGCACCATCCTCGCGTTCGCTTGATTGAGGAACTCCTGGCGGTCGTCAGTGTTCCGTCTCACGCTTTCCAGCACGTGTTCCGTGTCGTCGAGCGCTGTGACGGCCGCCTTTGCCGCGATGATGTTCACCTCTTCCGGAAGCCGATAGGAATCAAGCAGGCGCGCCGTCGGTGGAGCGGCGATGGCATACCCGACTCGTAGTCCGGCCAGCCCGTAAACCTTGGAGAAGGTGCGCGCGACGATCACGCGGTTGTCGTCCAGTGGCCGATCGATGAACGACGCATAGTCTGCGGACGGGCTGACGTAGTGATGATAAGCCTCGTCAATCAGGACATAGGCCGTTGCAGGAAGCGATCGAACAAACACCTCTATGTCTTGCCTGCGCGTGAGGCTGCCCGTCGGATTGTTTGGATTGCAGATGTAGACCAATCCCGTCGCATCGTCGGCACGCGCGAGCATTGCGCCCAGATTGTGGGAGTAATCCGTGCTCAGCGCAACCTCGACTACTTCGGCTCCCGAACCCCGTGCAAAGCCGCCGATCAAGTCGAACGTCGGCAGCGCGACGAGGAGCTTTTTGCGGGATCCAACGAAAGCGTCGACCGCCATCCGCATGATTTCGCTTGAACCACACCCGAGGACCACCTGCTCCAGCGCGACGCCGTTGAGGGCGGCGATCTTCATCCGCAGCGCCTCCGCTTCCACTTCCGGATAGCGGTTGGGAACATTGAGCACAGCCTCCTGCATTGCGGCCGTCACTTTTGCCGACGGGCCATAGGCATTCTCGTTTCTGCTCAGTCGAATCGGTCCACCGGCCTTACCGGCCCCAAGCGCAACCTCAGCCAGCGAGGGGACCGCCGCCGTCGCGGCGGCCCCGGCGGCAATGTGTCGAAGAAGATTCCTGCGAGAGATGAGCATACCGTTATTGAATAATCAGCGTGACGTTCGTCGAGTGGACGCGGCTGCCGCTGGTGCCTGTAATGGTCAACGTGCGAGTTCGTCTCTGCACGTTCGGAAGAGTGTCCACCGTCAGCACCGAGGTTCCGGAATTCACGATGGACGTCGGGTTGAATGTGACAGTGGCGCGCTGTGGCGCGCCGCTGACGGATAAGCCCACCGTACCTGAAAAACCTGGTCCGGCTGCGATAGTCACGTTGTAGGTCGCTATGCCTCCCTGCGTGATCGTCCGGCTGGCCGGCGTTGCGGAGATCGTGAAGTCTCCATTGACAACGAGTGTGACGTTGACGCTGCGGGTGAGCGGTCCACTGGTTCCCCTGATGGTTAGCGTATAGGTTCCCCCCGGGGTCGAGGCACTCGTCGAAACGCTCAGCGTGCTCGAGCCGGACGTGCTGACCGATCCCGGATTGAACGAAGCAGTCGCTCCCGACGGCAGACCGCTCACGCTGAATGTGACCGTTCCACTGAATCCAGTGCCGGCAGTGACTGTCGCGGTGTACGTTGTGCCCGCTCCCGCCAGGACGGTCCGGGACACCGGTGTGGCCGACAGCGAAAAGTCCGTTACGGTGATCGTGCGCGTTGTGGGTTGGCTCACGGCTCCAGAGTTGTCGGTCACCTTGAACGAGGCCGTATAGGTGCCCGGCGTCGAATAGGTCACGCTCCCGGGGCTCGCCACCGAGCTCGAGTTGGGAATACCGCCCGGGAATGTCCAGGAATAGGCAGTGATGCTTCCGTCCGGATCGCTTCCGGTCCCGGAAAACGAAACAGACTGGCCCGGATTGACGGTGACGTTTCCGGTGGGGCTCGTAATCGTTGCAGTGGGAGGCTGATTGGCGAACAGCCGTACGAAGCTCGCGAGTGAAGGCACCCCCGCCGAGTTCAGGACGAACAGCATGTAATAACCTGGAGGTGCGATATTGCCGTCAGGCGGCGCAGTTACGTCCAACACACCCGCTCCAGCCGTGTACGACAATCCCACCAACCGTTGATCCATGTCGAATGCGTGCGTTGGCGCACCGGGCCGGACGAGCACGACTGACGTAATATTCGCCGCGTTAGGTGTCTGCACCTGGAACGTGGCGCCGTAGCCAAACGCACTGGAACTCACGCCAGTGATAGTCGGCCGGGCGGCGGGACTGCCATCCCCGTTGAACAGGTACGACGGAGAATAAATCTCGATGCGCTTCTCGTAGGAACCGCGCGTCGGATTTCCACCAACCAGCATCACAGTAGCGTTCGGAAGAAGCAGAGAGCCGGAATGATAGAGACGCGGGAAAGCGTTCACGCCCGCCGGACTGAAACTATTCGTATTTGGATCAAAGAGGTCGGCATTCAGGCTGGCGGTGGCCGCGTTCTCGTCGTTGGTCGATCCACCGACGGCCAGCACTTTGCCGTTCGGGAGGATCGTCGCGTTCATCTCAATCCGCGGTTGAGACATCGATGGTCCGTATTGCCATTGGAGAGGAGACGCTGAGAGATCGATGATCTCAGTGGTCGCAGTCGCCGGGTTGCCGCCGCCCATGATCATCACGCGAGGCCTGTATCCGTTGGCCGGAGTCAACGGCAGCAGCACCGATGTTCCATAGGTTCGAGTGTTGGGATAGTTGGTCGTTGCCGCAACGGCTGACCACGTTTTCGTCGATGTATTAAAGATCCTGGATCCAGTCCCCGAGCCGGAGTAAAAGACATTACCGTTCGTCATCAGGTGCATTCGCGGATACAGCGGTGGAGTCCATCCTGCGGCATACTCCGGGCTCCAACCCGAACCGACCGTATAGATTTCCACAGTGCTGTTCGTTCCGCCGGTTTCGGTCAATCCGGAAAACGTCATCACGCGGCCATCACCGAGAGTGGTCACGGTGGGGTACCAACGGCCGTGCGCCATGTTTTGCAAGTCCGTGAACAGACCCGTCGCCGGATCGTACACGGAGTTCCGCAGCGCTCCGTGAAACGGATCATATTGCTGGGTGCCGCCGTTGATGAATGCCCGGCCGTCGGGCAAGACCACCATGCCGTTGCAGAACATGTCCCAGGCTACTGGTTGCGTGGGGATCGTTCCGGCCTGCGGGTCCCATACCGCAGCCCCGTAGTTGGTCTCGGTCGCGACGTTTCCCGAACCCGCAACGATCAGCACTTTGCCATTGTTCAAAAGCGCGATGTGAACGGGATTGATGGGCATCAGATACGGCAAGGTTGCCCATTGTCCTTGCAGCCCTGCCTGGGCCCAAAGCAATGGTGTGACCAACGCCACCAGAGTGAGCGCGAGCAGGATTACTCCTCCTGCCGGCCACCGGTTTACGGTTCCATGCTCCGCGTTGAGCGTGCGCATCGGTTCCTCCCCGCGCCGAGTGCTTCCTACACCCCTGCCCCGCACGCGTGATCGACTGAAGTTTTGGATTGAAAGATACGCTTATACACGCGGTATGGGTCGTTCGGCCAGTTTTTTGTTGATTCGGGTTGGAAGTCGGCAATCGGCGGGCGTGCGCAGATGGCGAGTGAATGCCACTGCGCACGGAGACCTATTGCTGATTCAAGAGCGGGATGCTTTTCGGGTCAGGATCCTTCGGGACGGTTCGCAGGAAAGCCGCAATGTCCGCGATTTCCCGATCGGAGATGGACTTGCTGGTATACGGCGGCATCGCGCCCCGCGGTTTTCGAATGTATTTGATGAGGTCGTCGGCAGAACGCGCGCTTGGCGTGATTGCCGGCGCCGCTCCGCCTGCACGGCCGGAGGAGCCGTGGCACGACCAGCAGAAATACGTCACATAAAGCTTCTTGCCGTTTTCAGCGTTTCCCGACTGAGACGCAGGCGCGGGCGTTTGAGCCGTCGTTGCTGAAGTCGCGATCAGGGTCAGAGCCAGCGCCGCCAGAAGCAGCCGATAAAAAATGTTTCTCTCCATTCCTTACTCCTATCTCGGCTGTGTTCGCACGTCGACCATTGCCGGTTCGCCGCGTTTCACGACGTCCATGGCGCGCTTCAGCGCGGGACCCAGATCCTTTGGATCGGTGATCGGTCCTTCGCCGTGCATGCCCATGCTTTCGGCCATCTTGGCGTAATCGATGATCGGTTCGATCAGCCTGTTTCCGATATGGGCTCGGGTCCCATCGCGTCCGCGCCGGAGCGCAAGACGCTGCGCTTCCATGCACTCGTTATGGAAGCCCTGGTTGTTATGCATGATCGTCAACAACGGCAGGTGATGGTTCGCAGCAGTCCACAGGCTCCCGGGCCCCATCATCAGATCGCCGTCCTGCTGGATGTTGATCGAGATTCGGCCATTCTTCTTGTTCGCGACTGCCGCGCCAACCGCGGCCGGCGCGCCATAGCCGATGCCGTATCCGCCGGGACCACCGAGGAACTGGTGATGCTTGGTGAAATCCCACAGTTTCAGGGGCCAATCCTGGAAGAACGAGAGATCCGCCACAAGCGACCAATCTTCATTCCTGATGAGCGGCCAGAGTTCGGCGGTCACACGGGCGGTGCTGACCGGACTGTCGTTCCAGCCCACAGCCGCCTGTTGAGGATAACGGTCGAATGTTTCTCTGTGCGCTGTGGCGAGCTTCTTGCCGCGTTCCTCGAAGAACCGCTTACGATCGGCCGTCACAAGCTTTTTGACGGCTTCGACGAGCAGGGGCAGCGAGGCTTCGCCGTCGGCGGGGATGGCGAGATCGACTTCCGCAAACTTCAGATAGTCGGTGTAGTTGCTTCTGGAGAAGAGATCGTTGGCCGTGATGCTGATCTTCTTCGCTCCCGCCCGGTTGGATCGCACGCCGGCAAAATCGATGACTTCGATACCGAGAACGACATCGGCATTTTGCAATCCCATGCTGCTTCGTGTTTGTTCCAGGGGATGCCGGGTTGGGAAATTCATCCGGCCTTTACGGTCGATGACTGCGGCTTGCAGCGTTTCGGCCAGCTCGATCAGGTCCGTGATGGCTTTAGGAGTGCGCGCGACGCGGTCCACGACAATCACCGGGTGTTCGGCGGCGACCAGCATTTTCGCCACGTCCGCTATTGCTCCCGGATCCGGGGAGGGAGGCACCAGTGTCCCGAGTTTCGGGATGCGCAGATTGGCTTCGCGGGACACTTCCTCTTCCTGCAGATCCACGTCCAGAACAAGTGCGACGGGCATCATCGGAGGAGTCACCGCAATCTTGTAGGCGCGCACCATGGACTCGGCAAAGTGCGGCAGCGAATGCGGCGCGTCGTCCCACTTCGTCATGTCGCGAACAAGCGCCGCGGCGTCCACCGCGCTGTGGGCCCATGCCACCTTGCCGGTTCCGCGCTTGGCGGCGTCGAAGATGTTGCCGAGAATCATGACCATCGGAACGCGGTCACAGAAGGCGTCATAGACTCCCATCGTTGCGTGCTGCGCTCCGACAGTGCCGTGACAGCCGATCAGGGCAGGCTTGCCGGCGACCTTCGCGTAGCCGTGGGCCATCGCGGCAGCCAGATCTTCGTTGGTTGCGAGGATGAACTCCGGGTCCTTGTTCTTGCCATAGTTGACGATCGATTCCTGCAGGGACATGTAGGTGTTGGCAGGAACACCGAACATATATTCGAAGCCCAGGCTCTTGATGACGTCCACCATGAAGTCGGAGCCGGGGCGATCAATCGTCTTCGCTTCATCGACGACCAGCGCGGCTGGCGCCGCCGCCGGTCTCGCCAGAATCGGGGCTGTCGCATTCGTCGGTGCCTGAGCAGGTTGTTGGGCGCCGGCCTCGCCCGGCCTGGTAACAGCCAAAGCTGCGCTCGCAGCCGCAGTCTTCAAAAAATTACGACGGTCTACCGATTTTGATTTTGCTTTCTTAGCCATGGAAGCGGCACCCCCAGCGCCGTGCAACATCGCTCAACTATCAGCCCCGATATGGGCCGGATTGTACACTCGAAACGGCGACCGCGTCGAGTTCTTCACGGCCAATTGTTGAAGTTCAGTTACACGTGAACGCGGGCTTTAGCCCGCGTTCATCGCTTGACCGGATCAACAAACACATCCGACCGGCCCCTGCCTTGTTCTTCGGTGTAGTGCTGCATATCGCGTTCGCCTTCATGGCATGCGAATTCAAGCTGGTAGTAACCTTCCTCCCTGTTCCGCGTGAACGCGATGGCAATCGTCCAGGGTTTCGCGTAGATGGTCGGATCTTCGATTCTGACCTCGAAGTGGATCGTATCGGGGTCGATCATCGTGTAGCGCTCGACCACGTGCGTATTCTCGGTTTGAAAGTTCCCCGACGGCTCGAACCAGTCCTTACCATTGGTATTCCTGTTGTCGACGACCAACGTATTTCCTTCCCAGCGGCCGGCCGATTCGGGATGCCAGAGCTTTATCGAAGCCGGCAGAGGCCGGCGGGGCGTGGTCGGAATGATTCGATAGTCGTGCATCTGTTCGTAAAGGATCACGACATGTCCTGCAGGTTGGACAATCTGCAATCCATAGTTCGTAAAGCTGTCACGCGGCGGGGGCGAAGGAGCGCAATGTCCTTTGGGGTCGTCGAACGGCCTGGCTCGAAGCTCATTCCTCTTCGCCAATGCCCAGGGCTGGTAAGGAATCTTTCTGTCCGGCATGTCCACGATCACACCGGTGGTCGCCGGAACTAACGATCCCTCTCCCTTCCGCGGCTCAATGTCCCAGACCGCACCGTTATGCCGCGAGTTCCAGTACCCCTGGAAGTCCGGCGCGCCGTCCGGTGTGCGCGGTGGACTGAACGTTTTCGCTTTTTCGATTGCGCATTTGTGGAACTCCACGGAATCCAGCGGGCAACTTCCCGTTCGGCTCTGCGCGGCTGCCGGTTGCAATGCCAGAGTTATTATCAAAGCTGTCGCGAGAGGTATCATCGCCGGCCCACTTCCTGCGCATAGATGTAGCACTCGTTCTCCAAAAGCTGATCTATGTCTTTATGGAGGTAGAGAGGCATGCGTATCGTCCAGGGTCTGGTGAACACTTTCCGGTCCTCGATTGTGGCTTCGTAGGTGATCGTGTCTGGAGCCGTCCGCTTGAAACGTTCGATGACCTTCAGCGCATCGCTGTGAAAATTTCCCGAATGATCAAACCAGGTTTCGCCGTTGAACCCGATCGACTCCACAACCAGCGTATCTCCCTCCCAGTGGCCGCGCGGATCGCCCATCCAGGATTCGTAAGCCGGGTACCTTTCGAGTTTCGTCAGAGGAATCCAGCGCACCGTGTGAACGTATTCTGAGAAAATCATCATCTCTTTAGCCGTCTGAAGAATCTGAAGCGGGTACGGGAGATACATCGTGCGCGGAACCCCGGCGAGGTAACATCTTTCCAACGGATCGGCCGTTTCCCGGCTTACAAAGTTTTCTTTCTTTTT
>Ga0137397_10001692_pt1 | contig 15424 bp, 13 predicted proteins | sample czorhiz116metaG_FD_106658 | JGI IMG/M metagenome (GOLD analysis project Ga0137397, IMG submission 106658) | Vadose zone soil microbial communities from Angelo Coast Range Reserve, California, USA - czorhiz1.16 metaG | ecosystem: Environmental > Terrestrial > Soil > Vadose zone | place: USA... | reverse complement strand
TCGCCGCTGAATGGCGCGCGGGTGTTTCTGGATCTCGACGACGTGCAGTATCGCGTGTTCGCCCGCGAAGTGAGCCAACCGCCGCGCTGGAGGCTCAAGCCCCTCTTGTATCTCCAGCTGCCGGCGGTGTGGTGGGGCGAACGGGGAGCCATCAGGCGCGCCGACCGCGTCTTCGTGTGCTCCGAGACCGATCGCCGTCATTTACGTCGCCTGATGGGCGTCCGCAATGTCGACGTCATTCCCAACGCGGTGCCGCACGTTGCGAACGGCACGCCGGCCACGGATCCGAACGTCCTCTTCATCGGGGCGTATAGCTATCCGCCCAATGTCGTGGCCGCGGAGTATCTGGTGCAGGAGGTCTGGCCTCGGCTGACACAGCTCCGTCCCTCGGTACGCCTCCTCATCGCCGGTCCCCGCTCGGAGGAAATTCCCAGCTTTCACCATCCCCCACAGGGCGTCGAGTTCCTCGGCTTCGTACCGGATCTCGACAGTCTCTACCGGAGAACTCGCCTGGTCTGTTGCCCGATCCAGTCGGGGGGCGGGACCCGCATCAAGATCCTCGAGGCAGCGAGTTACGGGATCCCGGTCGTGGCTACGCCGATCGGCGCGGAAGGCATCGATCTCATGCCGGAGCGGGAGATCCTGCTCCGCAGTGATCCACGCGCCTTGGCCCAAGCCTGCGCCGACCTGCTAGCCAACGACGCGCGAGCGTCACGCATCGGCCTGGCCGCGCGGGAACGCGTGCGCGAGCTCTACGCCCGCGATACCGTCGTGCGGCGCATGGCTATGGCCCTGGTCAGCGAGGTTGGGGGGGGGCAGGGGGGCGGGGGCGGCGGGGGCGGCGGGGGCGGCGGGGGCGGCGTCACATGAGATCGCTGCTGGTCAGCAGCAGCTATTTCCCGCCGCAAACGGGCGGCATCTCGCGCATGATGGAGCAGATTTGTCTGGCGCTGGGACCGGACCGTGTATGCTGCCTGACCGGTGTACGCGGAACGCGGGCCGGTATGGATCGTCTGGGCGCGATCCGCGTGTACCGCAGGCCCGGCGCGTTCCGGGTCGGGGACAACAGGCACGCGCGAGCACTGAGCCTGGCATCCGCGCTCGCGGAAATCGTGCTGCGTGAGCGGCCCCGCGTGTTGCAGCTAGCGTCTTGTGAAGACGGCTATCTCGCCCTGTTGTCGCGGCGGTGGTTGAGGCGGCCCTTCGTCGTGTATGCGCACGGCAACGAGATCCTCGCGGCGATGGAGTCCGCCTGGGACAAGCCCCGCCTCGCCCTGCGGCGCGCCGGCTGTGTGATTGCCAACAGCCGGTTCACGGCAGGTCTCGTTGAAGCGGCCGGTGTGCGCCCGGAGCTGATCCGCGTGATTCCTCCGGGGTGCGACACCGACCGATTCCGCCCGCGAGCGGCGAACGAGCGGCTCCGGCGGAGCCTGGTGGCGGGGCGCGCCAATGGGGGCGTGATCCTGACGGTCGGAAACCTGGTAGAGCGCAAGGGGCACGACTCGATCATCCGGGCCCTCCCCGCCGTTGCTGCCGTGCTACCCGGCGTGACCTACGTCATCGTTGGTGAGGGTCCTTACCGGAAGACCCTCGAGGCCCTCGCTGTGGCCCTCGGCATGCGGGACCGCGTGGTGTTCGCCGGAACAGTCTCCGATGATGACCTGCCGGAGTTCTACGCTGTCGGCGACGTGTTTGCGATGCCCAGCAGAGAGCGGCCGGACGCTCAGGACGTCGAGGGCTTCGGGATCGTTTTTCTGGAGGCCGGTGCGATGGGTAGACCAGTGGTGGCGGGCCGGTCGGGTGGCATGGCGGATGCCGTGCTGGATGGAACTACCGGTTTGCTGGTCGATCCGGTCAACCCGGAAGAAATCGCACAGACGCTGATTCACCTGCTAACGGACCACGAGCTGCGAGCGCAGCTGGGGCGTCAAAGCCGAGAGCGCATCGAAAAGCACTATACGTGGCGCAATGTGGGGATTCACGTTCAGAAGATCCTGGAATGCGTCGGCAGCAAGCAATTCTTGTCCTGATCTTCTCCGTCGCGCTCGCGTGTGGAGAGCGCGGGGTCCCGCTCGTGGCAGTGCGTGCGCCGGTGCTCGGCGTGCTCCGCAGAGCGGCCGGCACGTCGTTCTTTTCGCCTGATGGCAAGCGGGCGGTGTTGCTGGCTGGCTCTCACACCTGGAACAACTTTCAGGACATCGGATTCAAGTCGCCGCCACGCGAGTTCGACTACAGCGCGTATCTGGACTCGCTCGTCGCCTGGAATCACAACTTCTTCCGTCTCTACGTCTGGGAGCAAGCGAGCTTCAGCGCCGGGACGCCGCGGCCCTACTCGGTCACGCCACTGCCGTATCTGCGCACCGGGCCCGGGCTGGCGCTGGATGACCTTCCGAAGTTCGATCTGACGAGGTTCAATCCCGGCTACTTCACCCGGTTGCGGGATCGCGTCATGGCGGCGGGGGGGCGGGGAATTTACGTCTCCGTGATGCTCTTCAACGGCTGGAGCATCGAAGGGAAGGGCCTCCATCGAGGCAACCCCTGGCGCGGTCACCCCTTCAACGGCAACAACAACATCAATGGCATCGACGCCGACCTCGATCACGACGGAGAGGGGAAGGAGGCGCACACGCTGCTCGACCCCGCGACGCTTGCGATTCAGGATCGCTACGTGCGGCGCGTCGTGAAGACGGTGCGAGATCTCCCGAACGTGCTGTTCGAGATCAGCAACGAAAGCCCGCGCGGCTCGGCGCCTTGGCAGTATCACATGATTCAGTTGATCCACGCCGCGGAGCGAGGACCGAACCCCCACCCCGTCGGCATGACGGTGGAGTGGCGGGACGGCGACAACGCGGTGCTCACGGCCAGTCCCGCGGACTGGTTCTCGCCGAAGGGGGACCTGGAGCAACCGGCGCCGTTCCCCGGACGACAGGTCGTGATCTGGGACACCGACCACCTCTGCGGGATGTGCGCCAGCATCGGCTGGGTCTGGAAGGGATTTCTGTCCGGCTACAACCCGATCCTCATGGACGGCTGGGATGGCCGCGCTACCGACATCGGCGACGCTCCGTATGAGCGCGACGATCCGAAATGGGATTTGGCGCGACGCAACCTCGGCTATGCCGTCACGCTCGCCAACCGGGTCGGGTTGGCCCGTCTCACACCGCGTCGTGATCTCGCGTCCACCGGGTATTGTCTCGCCGACACGGCCGCGGCGGCGTTCCTGGTCTACGTGCCGCGGGGAGGATGGCTGCGGCGCATGGCCGTCGATGTCGATTTGCGCGGCGTTCCCGCGTCCGACTCACTGCGCGTGATGTGGCTCAACCTGCGTGACGGGAGGGAGCGCCCGGGGCCGACCGTGACCGGAGGGCGGCGCACTCACTTTAGCGCGCCGGTGCGCGCCGAGGCGGTGCTCATCCTCGAGCACCGCTAGAGCCTGACAAGCAGCTTTCTGCCGTAGAACGCTTCGGCCAGTCCTGCCGGGGCTCCTGACTCCACGCCCCGCAGCCGCAGCAACCCGTTGAACGTATCGGCCGTGAACCAGCGCTTACTGCGCTGCGAGCGGAACACCGTGAGCAGATGGCGCACTTTGGCGCGCGCGACGTCGCGCGCGAGCGGCACGAACAGATTCGGAGTTCCCAGGTCGCCGTCGTACTTTGGGACCTCGTACTCCAGGATCAGATGGCGGCGGAACGTATTCCAGGTGAGATCGGAGATGACCCGATGATCTTGATGGCGATCGTGCCGCGCGTGCGTGAAAATCGCGTCCGGCGCCACCGTCCGGGCGAGCTCCTCGAACGCATCCTTGATATCGCCACCGACATAGGGAAAGAAGCCGTCGCGAAAGCTGTGGACATCCACCTGCTGCCGTTTGGCGCGTGCCAAAAACCGCGCGGCGCTGGTCCGCGCTTCCGCCTCCCTCGGCGTCCCCCCGCCGCTGAACACGACCCAATGGCAGGACACCATCCGCCCGTTGGCGAGCAGTGCCAGCACGGTGCCGCCACAGCCGATTTCGATGTCGTCCGGGTGCGCGCCGAGGCACAGGATCGACAGGGGCCGCGCCTTCATGACGCCTTGGGCCTCGCAATCGTCCGCCGGCGGGGCCGGGAGGGCGCGATCGTCATCGCCGCATGACCGTTCCCGCGCCAGATCTCCCATGGTGCCTTGCCGCTCGCGTACAAGTCCTCGAACATCTGCCTGTCCTTGAACGTGTCCATCGAGGCGAAGAAGCCGTCGTACGGATAGGCCAGCAGCTCTTGCGCGGCGATCAGGCGCTGGAACGGCTCGTGCACCAGCTCCTCTCCATCGCGTATGTAGTCGAAGATCTCCCGGCGGAACATGAAGTAGCCGCCGTTGACGCGCAGGTTCATGTTCGCGATGGAGTCGATGCCGTCGACTACTCCGTCGCCGTTGATCGACACGGCGTGGTAGCTGAGGTTCGGCCGGGGGCTGACGAGGCTGGCCACCTTGCCGCAGCGCTCGAAATGGTCGACCAGCGTCGGCAGGTGCAGATCGGTGAGGCCGTCGGCGTAGTTTGCGAGGAACGATTCCGCGCCTTCGAGATACGGCTCGGCCGCCCTGAGCCGCTGTCCGATGTTGGAGTGCACCCCGGTGTCGGCGAAAGTGATGCGCCAATCGGAGATGTCGGTGTTCATCAGCTGCACGCAGCGCCCTCTCCGATCCTCGCGAATGCCCGACAGGACGAAGTCGTTCGAGATCGTCTCTTCGTAGTTCAGGAAATACTTCTTGATCACATCGGCGCGATAGCCGAGGCAGAGGATGAAGTCCTTGTGGCCATAGTAGGCGTAGTACTTCATCAGGTGCCAGAGGATGGGCCGGTACCCGATGGGGACCATCGGCTTGGGAATCTCGTCGCCGGCTTCCCGGATGCGCATGCCGAGCCCGCCACAAAAGATCACGACTTTCATAAGGCCTCCCCCGTCTCGATCGTGACGGGCACCGGTGCGCGCCAGCGCAGGTCGGCGTCGAGCCGACCCTCGTCCGTCAGGCGCTGGATGTGCTTGATCCGCAGGAAGCGGTCGCCTGCGAATTCCTGCTGAGTCAGTCCTGCTTGTTTGTAGGCGCTGAACAGCTGGTCCACACCCTGGCGCACCGTCCATTGGGGGCGGAACGCGGGCAGGACTCGCGCGATCTTGCTGCAGTCGACGCGGTAACAGCGCGGGTCCGGCCCGCCGCCGGCGGCGTAGCGCACCCGGCAACCGGGGACCACCGCCTGCACGAGATCGGCGATTTCGCGGACACGCAGATTGTCGTCGTTGCGCCCGACGTTGAAGGCCTCGTTATGGACCTGCTCGCGCGGCGCCTCGAGCACCGCGACGAAGGCGCGCGCGATGTCCTCCGCATGCACCAGCGGCCGCCACGGGGTGCCGTCGCTCTGGATCAGGACATCGCCCGACGTCACCGCGTGGCCCACCAGGTTGTTGACGACGATGTCGAGCCGCAGCCGCGGCGAGACACCGTAGGCGGTGGCGTTGCGCAGGTAGGTCGGGCTGAACCTGTCGGTGGCGAGCGGCCGGATGTCGCGCTCGGCGAGTACTTTGGACTCGCCGTACGCGGTGATCGGGTTGAACGCCGACTCCTCCGTCAGCATTGCGTCGCCGGCTACGCCGTACAGGCTGCACGAGGAGGCGAACAGGAACCGCTTCACGCCCGCGGCCCGGGCCGCCACCGCGAGCAGCACGCTCGCCTGATGGTTGATTTCGTAAGTGGCAGCGGGATTCAGGTCGCCCAGCGGATCGTTGCACAACGCCGCGAGGTGAATGACGGCGTCAAACCCGCGGAGATGCTCCACGCGCACGTCCCGCACGTCCATTCGGAAGGACGGCACTTGCGCGGGTTTGCCACCGGAGACGAAGGTGCACGGCTCGAAGAAGTCCGTATCGAGGCCGAGGACCTTGTGACCGGCGGCTTGGACCAGGGGCACGAGGACCGAGCCGATATAGCCGTTGTGACCGGTGACCAACACCCTCATGTGCTCACTCCTTGTCCGGGGCTTTGCATGGGGCGTAAGCGGATGTCCGTCACTTCGGCCGTGCGCTCCAGGGCGAGCGCCTGCACGACGACCGCCGCAACATCTGCGGGCTGCATCAACTGCTCCGGCCGGTATGGCCGCCCCTCGGCGGCGTGAATCGCTTTCTGACGCGGCGTAGCGGTCCGGCCGGGATAGACGCTCAGGACCCGCAGCCCGCAGCCGTTCATCTCGTCTCGCAGGGCATCCGCCAGCGCCCGGAGCGCGTGCTGCGTAGCGGCGAAGGATCCGACCCGCGCCCGCGCCTGGAGTCCCACGCTCGAATTGACGAACACGACCTGGCCGCGGCGGAGCTGCAACAGCGGCAACAAGAGCTGCGTGAGTGCGTAGGGCGCGCGCACGTTCACCTGGTACTGGACGTCGAGGTCGGCGACCGGAGACTCGGCGATTGCACCGAGCACGTGTTTCCCCGCGCTGTGGATGAGGATGTCGAGTCCCGCGCCGCGCGTGCGGAGCTCGGCCGCGAAGCCGGCGAGGTCGTCATCCTGGCAGAGGTCCAGCGGGTAGGGTTGAGCACACCCCCCTGCCGCCCGCGCTTGCGCGGCCACCGCCTCTAGCGCAGCGGCGCGGCGCGCCAGCAACCACACGTGCGCGCCCGCGGCGGCGAGCCCGAGGGCGATGGCGCGCCCGATCCCGCTGCTGGCGCCCGTGACGGCCGCGATCTGTGCCGTGAGGGTCGGCATCCTACCCAGTCGGCGCCAGCGTGGCTGAGACCCCGGGAGCCTCGACGATCGGGGTTCCCCCCTCGAAGCTCCGGCAGAGCCAATCCGGCAGATGCGCGAGATCGGTGGTGCGCAAGAAGTCTCCCAGCGAGGTTCCGGTGCATTCGGAATCGATGTTCGGCGCGCCGCGGCCCGCGCCGACGTCGCCGTAATGCACGGTGCGGAAATCGATGCTGAAGCGGGTGCGGCCCGAATCGTTGGGCACCGTGGAATGCATCTGCGCGCCCGAGAACAGAATCATCCCGCCCACCGGTGGCAGCAGCCGGATTTGCGGATCGAGCTCGAGCGGCTCTTCGGGCTTGGGCTGCTTGCGCGTGTCCTCCTTGATGTGCTTCGCTGCGTCCACCCGGCTGGTGCGGTTCCACTCGTCGTAGTTGTACTCGCGCGAGCCGTTGCGCACCGGCTGGCTCCAGTAGCGCGGATGAAACGCCATCGCGTTGGACGGCTGGATCTCGAAAATCGGCAGCCACCAGTTGATCTGCGTGAACGGCGCGGAGTACCAGGTGTCGCGGTGCGGGTGGAAGGCGTACGCGATCCCCGAGGTGAGATAGTTCTCGCTCGTGGCGGTCCGCATGCGCGGTACGTCGAAATAGGTGTCCGCCAGGTCGCAACCCAGATCCCGCAGGATCAGGCGGATGTTCGTCTTCGCCTCGGGATGATGGATGAACTTCGGCTTCAAGTCGGCGAGCAGCGCGGCATACTTTTCGACCGGCAGCTCGTGCTGGGCCAGCTCGGGATCGCGATCGCCGAAGGCGTCGCGGATCAGCCGCCGTGCCAGCTCGACCAGCGCGCGCACGCTGGGCCGCGCCGAGTAGACGAACAGCTGGCCGGCGTACAACGCCTCCCGGCGCGCATCGTCTCCCAGAGTGGAATCGAAGAACACCGAGTTCATAACTCCTCCTGTGGCGTTGTCGGCAAGAGCAGGCGATGTGCCAGCAATGCGTTGGCCGAATGGCGCACGTCCGCGAAGGGCAGCCCGGCGCGTTCGGCGATGTCCAGCAGGCTGTGATGACCGTCCGAGAGATTGAGCACCCAGAGCAGCGCCATCTCGTTGAGCCGCGTCTGCGTCGCCCCGCCGATCGGCTCGTACAGCCCGCGGCGGCCGAGCTGCGGCTCTCCGTAGGGGGAGGCGTTGCGGTAGCGCGCGTCGCCATCGAGCACGTCGCAGATCAGCGCGAGCGTCGCGTACGAATCGGCGAGGGCGTCGGGGCGCACGAAGCTCAGATCGTCCGCCGACGTGTGGTATTCCGGGTAGCGGGCGTACGGGGTGCGGGAGAGGCAGCCCACCGGCAGGTCGTATCCGGGCGAGCAATACTGGCGCTCGTCGTAGCCGTACGGCGCGAACGGCAGCACTTCGTATGGGGCGCCGCGCTCGCGCAGCACCTGCGCGACGGCGCGATCGATCGTGGCGGTGTCGCGGCGGCTGCGCTTGTAATGCAGGCACCCTGAATCGCCCAGGCCCGCGAGCACCAGCCCGTGCTTGATCCGCGGCACCAGCTCCGCATTACGCGCCAGCCAGGTGATCGAGCCGATCGTACCCGGGATGAAAAGGAACCGGTACGTGTGGTGCGTGGGGCGTCGTTCGTGGCGCAAATGGCGCGCGAGGAACGTGGCGACGGCGACCGCGGACAGATTGTCATTGGCGAGCGACGGGTGGCAGATGTGGCACGAGAAGAGGACCTCGTCCGCCGAGGCTCCCGGGATCACGACCTCGCCGTAGGTGAGGTAGCCGGGCGCCAGCGTCGCATCGATGCGGACTTCGTACTCGCCCTCCGGCAGCGACTCGAGCAGCCGGTGCGGCAGGCAGAACCCCCACGCCTCGTTGTAGTACGACGTGCGGTAGGGAGTCCAGTCCGGATGATCGGGCAGGGTGAAGCAATGCCGGCGCAGCTCGGCGAGCGACACGGTCCGGTGCACGGGCACGCTGTAGTTCAGCACGTGGAGATTGGAAGCGCGGAAATCGACGATCCGCTCGCCGCGCGAGTTCTTGATGTAGGCGTCGCGGACGTTCCACTCCGGCGGCACGATCCAGTCGAGTACTTGCGTCCCGCTCCGCACCTCGTGCAGGGTGAGCGGATTGAGGACGCCGAGGCGCAGCAGGGTCGCGCGCACGCCATCGCCGGTGATGCTCCGGCAGAACGGGTACAGGTCGGCGATGAGCGCGTGCATCGCCTGGCCGACGTCGCGCGTCTCGCGGCTCGCGCCAGCGGTGAGGGTCGCGGTCATGCGGGCACGGCTTCGTAATCGCGATAGCTGCGGTCACGGCCGAGGATGATCGCGTCGGAAATCGGCCAGCGGATGTTGAACTTGGGATCGTCGAAGCGGATGCCGCGCGCCGCGGCCGGCGCATAGAACTCCGACATCTGATACAGCACTTCGGTGTTGTCCACGAGGGTCTGGAAGCCGTGGGCGAAGCCTTCCGGGATGTACAGTGCCGCGCCGCTGCGGGACGTGAGCTCCACGCCGACGTGCTGGTGCAGCGTCGGCGACTGCGGGCGCAGATCGAGCGCCACATCCCAGATCGCGCCCTGCGTGCAGCGGACCAGCTTTGCCTCGGCGCTGGGAGCGGCCTGGTAGTGCAGCCCGCGGAGCGTGCCACGCCGGCGACTGAACGACGTGCTACACTGCACCAGGCGCGGGTTCAAGCCGTGCGCCTCGAACTCGCGCCGGCACCAGGTGCGGGCGAACCAGCCGCGCTCGTCCTCGCGCCGCTCCGGTTCGACGAGAAATACGCCCGACAGGGCCAGGCCGCGGAAAATCACGGGATGACCTGCACCGTGGGGATGGGAATGACGAACTGCCCACCCCACTCACGGATGTACGCCAGCTGCTCGACGATTTCCTCTTGCAGGTTCCACGGCAGCACCAGCACGTAGTCGGGCCTGGTCTCGCGGATCCGCTCGGGGGCATGAATCGGGATGTGTGTGCCCGGGAGATACTTGCCCTGTTTGTAGGGGCTGCGGTCGACGGTGTAGTCGACAAAATCGGAGCGGATGCCGCAATAGTTCAGCAGCGTGTTGCCCTTGCCAGGGGCGCCATACCCGGCGATGCGCTTCCCGGCGCGCTTGGCATCGATCAAGAACTCGAGCAGCTTCCGCTTCGATTCCCGCACGCGCTCGCCGAATTCGGCGTAGTAGGTGAGGTCCGCCACGCCGGCGCGATCCTCGCGCAGCCGCAGCGCGTCGACGCGGGGCGTCACCGGACGGAGCGGATCCTCCTCGTGGCAGGCGAAAATGCGCAGCGACCCGCCATGGGTGTCGAGCTCCTCGACGTCGTAGATTTTCAGACCGTGGGCCGCGAGGATCCGCGTGACCGCCAAAAACGAGAAATAGGAATAGTGCTCATGGTAAATCGTGTCGAACTGATTCTCCGCCACGAGCCGCAGCAGATGCGGGAACTCCATCGTGATGACGCCGCGCGGCGCCAGCACGATCTTCATGCCCGCCACGAAGTCGTTCACGTCGGGAACCTGTGCCAGCACGTTGTTGCCGATCACGAGGTCGGCGCGCGCGCTCGCTGCCAGGCGGCGGGCGCTGCCCTGGCCGAAGAACTCCACCAGCGTCGGAACGCCGCGGGCGACGGCCGCCTTGGCGATGTTGGCCGCCGGCTCGATCCCCAGCACCGGAATTTTCTTCTCGACGAAGTACTGCAGCAGGTAGCCGTCGTTGCTGGCGATTTCGATGACGCGGCTGGTACGCGACAGCCGCAGCTCGCTGATCATGCGCGCGACGTAGCGGCGCGCATGCGCCAGCCAGCTGTCGGAGTAGGACGAGAAGTAGGCGTACTCGTGGAAAATCGCCTCGCCGCTCACGTACTCCTGGAGCTGCACGAGGAAGCAGCGATCGCAGATCCAGACGTGGAGCGGATAGAACGGCTCCATGTTCTGCAGCTGCCCCGCGTCGAGATAGCTCTCGCACAGCGGCGACATGCCGAGGTCGACGAAGGTGTGTTGCAGCGGCGCGGCGCAGAACCGGCACTCCGCGCCACTCGCGTGCTCCGCGCTGGGCGTGGTGGCGTCGACGAGCGAGAGTGCATGGGCCATGACGCGGCGACCTAATGCAGGAAGTGGACCAGTCACCGGCACCGGCACGGGGTCGCAACGCATTGTCAACACAGGGCTTGGCAACGCCGCGCGGGCTGGAAAATGTGGATTTCCGGCGCTGTTGCAGGTCCACCACAGTGGCGGCGCGCCATGACCGCACAGGCTGACGTCGTCGTCGCGGGTGGTGGCATCGTCGGTCTGGGCACCGCGCTGGCGCTCATCGAGCACGCCGGGACGCGCGTCACGGTGCTCGAGGCCGAAGCGGCGCTGGCCACTCACCAGAGCGGACATAACAGCGGCGTGATTCACGCGGGGCTCTACTACCGCCCCGACTCGCTCAAGGCGCGCCTCTGCCGGGAGGGCCGGGAGGCGCTGTACGAATTCTGCGCTGCCGAAGGAGTGCCACACCGGCGCACCGGGAAGCTGGTGGTGGCGACGACGCCCGCCGAGCTGCCCGCGCTCGACCAGCTGGAGGCCCGCGGCCGGGCCAACGGTTTACAAGGGCTGCGGCACGTATCGGCTGCCGAGCTGCGCGACATCGAGCCACAGGTGGCGGGGATCGCGGGGCTCGTCGTGGGCGAGACGGGCGTCGTGGACTTTGGCAAGGTCGCGGCGGCCTACGCGCGCAAGATCGAACAGCAGGGCGGGGAGATCCGGACTGGGGCTCGGGTGCTCGGCGTGCGGGAGAACGGGACGGGAGGGAGGGCGGTCGTCGAGACGAGCGCGGGCGCCTGGGAGACCGCACTGCTCGTCAACTGCTGCGGCCTCCAGGCCGATCGTGTCGCCAGGCTCGCCGGCGTCGATCCGGGGGTGCTGATCATCCCGTTTCGCGGCGAGTACTACGAGCTGGCGCGGACCCGCTCCAACCTCGTCCGCAACCTGATCTATCCCGTGCCCGACCCGCGGCTCCCGTTCCTCGGCGTGCATTTCACTCGGGGCCTCGACGATCGCGTTCATCTGGGGCCGAACGCCGTGCTGGCGCTCAAGCGGACCGGATATCGCCGCTCGGACTTCGCGGCGCGCGACGTGCTGGAGCTGCTGGCGTTTCCGGGCTTCTGGCGCATGGCGGCGCGGTATTGGCGGGCCGGCGCCGTGGAGCTGGGTCGCTCGTTCAGCACCGCGCTGTTCGTGCGGGCATTACAGCGGCTGGTGCCGGCCGTGAGTTCCGCGGACGTCGTTCCGGCGGGCAGCGGGGTCCGCGCCCAGGCGGTGGATCGGACCGGGCGGCTGCTCGACGATTTTCACATTGTGGAGGGGAAGCGGTCGATTCACGTCCTCAACGCGCCGTCGCCGGCGGCGACGGCGTCCCTGAGCATCGGTCGCCATCTCGCGGGTCAGATCCTCGCCCGGCTGCAGCCCTAGCCCGGTTTCCTTACCAGGCCCCCTGTTTTCCTACGACCACCGGCAGTGTCCTCAGCATGATCCGCAAGTCTTCACTGAGGCACTGCCGGTTTATGTACTCGAGGTCGTACTGCAGTTTCTTCTTCACGTCTTCCAGGTTGCGGTCGTACTGCTGATTGATCTGTGCCCATCCCGTAATTCCCGGCCGCACCCGCTGCCGCTCCTGATAGGCCTCGATCTGCTCGCGCAGGGTCCGAAAGATGCCCGGCTGCTCCGGGCGCGGCCCGACGATGTCCATGTCGCCGCACAGCACGTTGAGCAGCTGCGGCAGCTCGTCGAGCCGGTACAGGCGCAGAATGCGCCCCAGCGGCGTGACGCGCGGGTCGTCGGGCGTCGCCCACATTTCGGCGCTGGGCGCGTGCCCGTTCTGCGTCATCGTGCGGAACTTGAAGATCCGGAAGGGCCGGCCACCGCGGTCGCTGAGCCGGTAGCGCGTGCCAATCGGCAACAGTCGGCGGCGATTGATGCCGACGCGGGTCTGGGTGAAGAAAATCGGACCGGGCGACGTCAGCTTGATCGCGATCGCGATGATCAGCATCACCGGCGCCGCGACCAGTAATGCGAGGGCCGCGACGCTGACGTTCAGGCTCCGCCGCATGGCCTCCCCCGGACGGAACGCGGGCGACGTGGCCGAACCACGCGCTGGCCTGGGCGAGCGTTCGGGAAGCTCACGAAAAAACTGTGCGGCGGCAGACATCGTCGGCGGCTCGTGGTGGTAGTGTTGCGCACACCACAATGCAGGCCCCGTGCCCGAACCGGCGCGCTACAAAACCCTCGTGCCACCGGCATTTGTGGCACGCGAACGACAGCAATGTTGTGGGGAAAATGCGACGCCGCTGCTAGGCGTCGCTGGGTGTTTCAGCGGCCGGTGCCGGCGCCGGCTCGGATTCGGCCCGCTCCGTTGCCGTCAGCAACTTACGGTCGAGGCCGTGCCGTTCCATGAGCCGGTACAGCGTCGTGCGATCGACGCCCGCGGCGCGCGCGGCGCGCGACATGTTGCCGTTGGCCTGCGTCAATAGCTGCGTCAGATAATGCAACTCGAACTCCGATACCAGCCGGTCGCGCGCGGCATAGTAGGGCTCTTCCGTAGAGATCTCGGGCGGCGTCCAGACCGGCCCCTCTTCCACCGGCCGGTCGCTCAGCGCGGGGATGTGCTCCGGCCGGATGTCACCACCGGGCTCGAGCAGGACCACCATGTGCTCGACGACGTTCTGCAGCTCGCGCACGTTGCCCTTCCAGGCGCGGCCGCGTAACGCCCGCACCGCCTCCTCGGAAAAGCGCGGCAGCGGCGTAGCCGGGCCGCGGTGCCGCATCCAGTACTGCCCCAGGAAATAGTCGGCGAGCAGCTTGATGTCGGACGGCCGCTCGCGCAGCGGCGGCAAATGGATCGGCACGACCCGCAGGCGATAGTACAGGTCCTCGCGCAGCACACGCGACTGGACCGCTTCTTCGGGATCGCGGTTGGTGCAGCACACGAACCGCACATTGACGACCGCGTCGGTCTGCTCGCTGCCCACGCGCCGCACCACGCCGTCCTGGATCACGCGCAGCAGCTTCGCCTGGATCGGCTTCGACATTTCGACCAGCTCATCGAGCAGCAGCGTGCCGCCGTGCGCCGCCTCGAGCAGTCCGGGCTTGTCGCGCACGGCGCCGGTGAACGCGCCCTTGCAGTGGCCGAACATTTCGGATTCGAGCAGCGCTTCGGGCAGCGCGGCGCAGTTGACCGCGATGAGCGGCCGGCTGCTGCGCCGGCTGTGGCGGTGAATGAACTGCGCGATCAGCTCCTTGCCGCAGCCGCTCTCGCCGGTGATGAAGACCGACGCATCGGTGGGGGCGACGCGCCGCGCCAGGTCCATCGCGCGCCGGAACGCCGGCGCCGCGCCCAGGACGGTGAGCAGGTCGCTGTTGCCATGCTCGCGTACGAAGGCGACGCGCTGCGCCTCCGATTCGCGCGCCACGGCGACCGCATGAGCCGCCCGTCCGATCAGGATCTGGAGGTGCGTTCCGGCGAACGGCTTGGGGAGATAGTCCCACGCGCCCGCCCGCAGCGCTTCCAGCGACGATTCCACGCTCGGGTTGCCCGTAATCATGATCGCGATCGTATTCGGATGCGCGTCGAGGCAGGTGCGCAGCAGCTTCATGCCCGGCGTTTCGGTCATGTAAAGATCGAGGAGCACGATGTCGAAGGCGGTGCGCTTCAGCTGCTCGCGGGCTTCGTCGCCGCGGCCGCACATGCTCACCTGATAGCCTTCGTACTGAAGCACGCTGGCGCAGCTCTCGCGCAGCGTCCGCTCGTCATCGACGATCAGGACGCGAATGCTGGCCTTGAGCTCGGGGGTGAGCTGGGCGATGCCGACGAGATCGGCGCTGCGGGCACTGCGGCTCTGCCCGGCGCGCGCGGCGCGATCGTAGTTGGGAGAGGCGGCCATGGTTCGCTCGAATCGTTGTGGCACAGATCGGGCCTCCGTCGCGCGGCCGGGCCCGCAAGGATTTGCACGTCGCGAACGCCAAACTGCCGCGCATTCGTGACAGGCCGCTGCTATAAAACCCGGGAGTGTTGCACAGGTGCCACACCCACCCCCCCGCCCATGAAGGCCCGGGGCCAATCGGAGGCCCGCGGTGCACGGTACCGACTTTGCAATGGGATCAGCCGTGCCCGACGAAACACCCAAAGCTCTGGTCCCCCGTACCGAACCCCACTCCGTCGCGCCATTCCGGGGGGGGGGAGGGGGGGGGAATGGACGGCCGGCCGCGCCTGCAGACGATGGCCTCGAGTGGCACCGTTATTGGCGCTCCGTCCGCCGCTACAAGTGGTGGATCCTGCTGCTGGCGGTCCTCGGCGCCGGCGCCGGGATGTTCGCCACACGCCTGCTGCCGCCCCGCTACCTGGCGCAGGCCACGATCTGGATCCAAACCTCGACCGACCAAAGCTCCATTGGCATTCGCGGTGCGATCGGCAGCAACGATCAGCTGCTGCCCGCCGCGGGCGCGGCCCAGCTGCTCAAGTCGTACGTCGTGCTGGACGACGTGGTGCGGGATCAGCGGCTCTACCTCCACGCGCGGAAACCGGACCGCCCGGTCCTGGACTCGCTGCGGGTGAGCGAGTCATACCCGGCCGGCGGCTATCGTCTGCGCGTCGATCGGAGCGGCCACTATCGCCTGACGACGCCGCAGGACGTCGAGCTGGAGCACGGGACCGTGGGTGACTCGATC
>Ga0137397_10001691_pt1 | contig 15441 bp, 13 predicted proteins | sample czorhiz116metaG_FD_106658 | JGI IMG/M metagenome (GOLD analysis project Ga0137397, IMG submission 106658) | Vadose zone soil microbial communities from Angelo Coast Range Reserve, California, USA - czorhiz1.16 metaG | ecosystem: Environmental > Terrestrial > Soil > Vadose zone | place: USA... | reverse complement strand
GCCCAGGATGCGGCGTTCCTGCCCTGGCGGCCGACGCAGCAGCGGATCATCGGACAGGGCGGCTGGGCGGACGGAGACGCGGCCTTCAGCGGCCCCAATCCGGCGACCGGGGCGGTGATCACCTACTACCAGCGCAGCCGGCACCTCTACGGGCCCATCAAGCTGGAGATCCTCGATGCGCAGGGGCAGGTGGTCGACAGCGTGCCCGCGTCGAAGCGCCGTGGGATCAACCGGGTGATCTGGACGATGCAGGTGAAGCCGCCGCGCGTGCCGCGGGCGGCGACCATCGCGTTCGCGGGATCGCAGGGGCCGCGGGTGGTGCCCGGCGTCTACACTGTGCGGCTGACCAAGGGCGCCAAGGTCTACGAGACCAAGCTGGAGATCGGGCTCGACCGGCGTGCGACCTGGACGGTCGCGGATCGGCGCGAGCACTTCGACGCGGCGATGAAGGCGCACGCGCTGTTCGGCGAGATGAGCGACCTGGTGGAGCGGATCGATTCGACCACCGCCGCGCTCGCGCAGCGGAAGAAGGCGCAGCCGCAGGACACCAAGCTCGACGCGCTCGCGGGCAAGCTGGACGCGGCGAAGAAGAAGATCGTCGCCACCAAGGAGGGCGGGGCGATCACGGGCGAGGAGCGGATCCGGGAGCACACGGATCACCTGTATTCGGCGCTCTTGTCCTGGGAAGGGAAGCCGGCGAAGTATCTGCTCGCGCGGACGGATGCGTTGCGGCGGGAGCTGGCGGACGTGAAGGCGGAGGTGGATGCGCTCCAGCCGCAGATCCAGGCGCTGGGGTTGCGGATGGAGCCGGTGCCGTCCGCGGTGCCGCAGATGGCGTCGGCGTGCATTCATTCGGATTGGCAGGAATGCGAGCAGTCCTCGGAGGTCGAGGCGCGCTAGCTTCTTTTGGGATCGGGACTGGCCGCTTTCGCGGCTTCGTGGTCCAGGTTCGGGTTCGGGTCCAGGGCTTGGGTTCGCGTTCCGGGCTTGGGGTTTGGGCTGGTGGGTTCGGGGGAGCGGGTTTGGGGGGGCAAACCTCTTCAACCGCGAACCATTATTTTAGACCCCCAATTCCCAAGCCCCAAGCCCTGAACGTGATCCCACTGCACGAGCCACGACAGCGGCGAGCGCTTCTGCGGTTAGCGCAAAAACTCGACCGACGAAGCGAAAAAAGGCGCGAGACCTGAAACCCAATCCCGACGCAGACAAACCCAAGTTGGATGTCACTTCCGAGATCCGAGGGGCACGAGGCGCTTCCGCCCCGTGCCCCTCGAGTGTGCCCAGCGACCCAAGGTCCGCCGGAAACATGTGCCCCTTCGGAGGTTCCAGCCTCGCCTGCCGTCGCCCGCTGCGGGTTGACCCCGCCGCGCGCTGCCTCCCGTGAAGTCCGGTGCTCCTTGGAGTCTTGTCTGCGGACGAGTTGCGGGGGCATTGGGTTCCCCGCTCCCGCCACGGCCTCGGATTTTCGCCCGGGCCCGCGCGGTCTCTGGTCGCCCGCCGTCCGCCCCACCTTTCGATGAGGTTTCATCCTCCTTCGAGCTTTCCGCCTCCTTCGGAGTGCTGCGGCCTGCAAGCTGCTCCTCGTGCTCCGATTGAACCTCGCGACCCAACCGGACAGCCGAAGAGCGCCTCCCTTGGGGTCCTCTCCCTCATCGCGACGTCAGCAAGCGGCGTCCACCACTCCGCAGGGAATCCCAACCCAGCGGTCACGTTCCGTCCTCGACGTTTCTCACGTCCTCGACGGTTTACTCCGCCACCTGCCTTCGCGGGCTTGTTTCATCCCGCTGCCACGTCCAGGGTTTGCCCTTCAGGGGTTTGTCCCTCGCTGCGGAGCCGTACCGGGTTTCCCCGGCCGAATCATGCCCTCCTGGCGTTGAACACGGACACCTGTGACCAGCATCCGAGCCCTCGCCTCCAGGGCCTTGCTCCCCGCTGCGAGTGCGGTGTCGGTCGAGACGGGTTGGGCCTCGACCGATCCGCGCCCCTCGTGGGCTTCAGCTCCTCCAGGTTTTCTCTCCGTGCAGCGTGGGAATGCCTTCCACATCCCCTCCGCCCTCGACCTTCCGCCGCCAGGAACCCCTGACGGTTGGCCATCGGCGTCTTGCCGCCACACGGATTGGCTTGCCTGGAATCAGGCTGCCGACCCGCTCGAGCTTTCTGGCCTGAACCCCCGTCCCTCCTTTCGAAAAGTCGGGTTCGAGGCCTGTTTCAGGCGGCCCACCGAGCCGCCGGACACGCGAAGACATAGAGCACGCGACGTGCCAGCGTTCCTGGGATGTAACTCCTCGAAACTGTTCGAAGACTCGATCGTCGCGAAGCGCACGATCTGGACACCGACCTGTGACGGGTCTGGGGATAGTTGGTGGAACTCTGTGGCCGCGCTGTGAACAAGGAGTGCCGGTGTGTCCGGAGGGGCTGTGGATTGTCCACGAACTGATCGTTCGTGCAGAACCTGTACGCAACGTACAGATACGCATGAGACTTCCGACGGGGAGAAAATCATGTTCCGAGCCCGACGCTCAGTCCTCGAGCGGAAATGCCGATCGCACGTCCACCGGGATCCGCAAGGGCCGGGCCCTCGCCAGGTCGACATAGACCCAGTCTGTCTCCGCCCTGCAGAGCAACTCGCCCGCGCGCAGGATCCGCGTCTTGCGCAAGCTGTTCGCTACCTTCATCGACGCGACGCGGGTCTCGATGCGGAGCCGGTCGCCGAGAACCGCCGCGCGCAGGTACTCGATCTCGTGCTTGCGCACCACCCAGGCTTGTCCTCTCGCGAGGTAGGCCGGCTCGGGGAAACCGAGCGCGGTGGAATGCGCGAGGGCCGCTTCCTGCACCCAGCGCAGGTACACCAGGTTGGAGGCGTGCCCGAGATTGTCGATGTCTTGCTCGACGACCTCGACCTCGTGAACGAACGGCATGTACGGCTTTTTACGCCTAAGCCGCCTTCTGGTGCGCGGCGTTCCACTTCGCGCGCGCCTCCCGCTGCTCCTTGGCGGTGAGCTCGGATCGATGCTTGTCGCAAATGTAGCCGAACCGCGGGCCGCGCGAGGTGTTCTTGCAACCCTCCACCCGGCAACGCATGTCGAGCCGGCGGCCTCCGCGGCTGGCGCGGGCGATCCGCGCAGCCGCCTGGTTCGCCTTCGCGCGCTCGGCCAGGATGCGCTTCTGCTCCTTCACGGGTACGCTCTTTGCGTGGTCCCGGCAGAACCAGCGGTTTCTAGGACCGGCGCCTGGGTTCTTGCAGCCGGGCGCGGGACACAGGCGGAAGCTGGCGGCGCCGAGCCGGCTGCTACGTCCCGCGGCGGATCGCGCGAACATTTGTTCGGCGCGCAAGGCGATCGCGGAGGCGAACTGCTCGATCAGTCTGTCCAACAAGCCGTGGATGGGTTTGGCCATTCGTCTTTCCAGGAAGGGGCTGAGATTCTGGCCGCTATGGCCCATTCTCTAACCGATTCGACAATGAATTGCTAGAACCACAGTCTTACAAATCGAGTCAACATGGACTTCGTAAAACTTCATCGCTCTCACGTCGCAGATCTCTCCTCGGGTGTGGCCGCTGCTTTGGAGAAAAATGAGTACTCAACGCTGGTTTTGCACTCCGGGACGCCCGTCAAGCGCACCGAGGCAGACGACCAGTACTGGCCGCTCCGACCGACGCCTCATTTCCAGCACTGGCTCCCGCTGGCCGAGCCGGGGTGTCTGCTCATCGTCTCTTCCGGCCGCGGTCCCGTTCTCGTGCGGCAGCCAACCCAGAGCCTCTGGGAGGGGCCACCGGCCACGGACTCCAATCATTTTTGGGGTTCGTTCGAGGTGGTCGAGGGCCCACCGCAGCTTCCGCCTGGCCGCACGGCCTTCATCGGAGACGACGCCAGCGCCGCCGCATCCCTGAAGATCGCGGACGTCAACCCGCCCGAGCTGTTGAAGGCGCTCGACGCGCTGCGGGTGCACAAGACTCCCTACGAGGTGGCGTGTCTCGCTGAGGCAAATCGTCGCGCCGCTGCCGGCCACGAGGAGCTCCGGCGCCTCTTCCAGAGCGCCGACCGCAGCGAGCTGGATCTGCACCTGGCTTTCCTGGGTGCCACCCGACAGGACGATGCCGAGACCCCGTACAAGAACATCGTCGCGCTGGGAAAGCATGCGGCCACGCTCCACCACGTCAGTTACGAAAAGCGCGCGCAGCCGGCCCGGTCGCTTCTGGTCGACGCGGGGGCGACGTTCGCCGGCTACTGCTCCGACATCACCCGCACCTGGGTGAAGGGCGGTGGAGCGGCCGGCGCGACCTTCGCGCAGCTCGTCGCCGGCACGGAAGCGATGCAGCAGCGGCTCTGCTCCCGGGTCGAGGCCGGCATGCCGTACGAGGAGCTGCACGACGAGTCGCATCGCCAGATGGCCGACATCCTGCGCGACGCCGGCATCTCGCGCCTGCCGCCCGACGAGCTGGTCGCGCGCGGGGTGACGCGCGCGTTCTATCCGCACGGGCTCGGTCACTCGCTCGGCCTGCAGTGCCACGACGTCGGCTGCGCCTTGCGGTTGCCGCGAGCGGACAATCCGTTCCTGCGCAACACGACGCGGATCTCGCCCCGCCAGGTCTTCACCATCGAGCCCGGGCTCTACTTCATCGACGCGCTGCTCGCTCCCTGGCGGAAGTCGCCGGACATCGACTGGAAGCTGGTGGACGCGGTCGCGCAGTTCGGCGGGAGCCGCATCGAGGACGACGTGGGGGTGCAGGAGCGCGGCATCCGCAATCTCACCCGCGAGGTTCTGCCGCAGGGCGGCGGGGCCGCCTGAGGCGGGATTACGCCGGCGCGGCTTCCTCCTTCGCCGCGACGAACGCGACCGGCTTGTACAAGGCGGCGATCACCGCGAAGAGGACCGCGCCGAGGGTCATGAACGCCGCCCAGAAGACGAAGTAGTTGGTGCGAGAGGCGAACTCCACGTGGCGCGTCACCAGGCTGGTGACGAACGAGCCTCCGCCGATGCTCAGGGTGTACATGCTCATGATCACGCCCTTCATCCGCTTGGGAGCCTGCGTGTAGGCGAACTCCAGCGAGGTGACGCTCACCAGCGTCTCCGCGATGGCGATGATCAGGTACTGGATCACCTGCCAGCCGATGTGCGGCTTCTGTCCCGCCTCGATCCACGACTGGATCATCGCCGCGGAGAGAAAAGCGGGCGCCGCGATGAACATGCCCGCCGTCATGCGCCGCAAGAGGGTGGGTCGCAGGCCGGCGCGCTCCAGGAGCGGGTACACGACGTAGGCGAAGAGCGGCACCATGATCAGGATGAGGATGGCGTTGAGCGCCTCCATCTGCGCTGATTCGATGGGCCAGCCGAAGATGTCGCGGTTCATCTGCTCGGCCTGGTTGAACCAGCTGCTCCCGTACTGGAAGTAGAGGGACCAGAAGATCACGGTGGGCGCGAACACCAGGGCGATGCGGAAGGCCGATCGCATCCCGGTGACCTCCAGGTCGCCGTGCTTCGCGCGCGCGGCCTCCTCTCCCTGGCGGACGCGGGTCAAAAGCACGCGGAGGAAGGAGTTGGGGTTGCGGCCCGCGGGAGGCACCTTTGCGTAGAGTCGGCTGCCGGCGAGATAGATGATCAGCGCGAGCGCCATCAGGATCCCGGGAACACCGAACGCCCAGGCGACCGCGCTGCGCTCGCACAGCTTCATCGCTCCGAAGGCGCAGCCCGCGAGCAGCCATGGGGTCGCGATCTGCGAGGTGGCCGATCCGATGTTGATCGCCAGGTAGAAGAGCGAATAGACGCGGTCCAGGAGCCCGCCCTGATCCTGCCGGAACTGATCGCCGACGAAGGCGGACAGGTTCGGCTTGATGCCGGCCTGGCCCACCACGATCAGCGCCATTCCGAGAAAGAGCAGCGTCGCCCGCGCGTCCGGAGCGAGGTCCATCGCCGCCAGCGTCGCATGCCCCGCGACGTAGCCGTACGAGAGCCAGAGGATGGTCCGGTAGCGTCCGAAGAAGCGGTCCGACAGCCAGGCTCCCAACACCGTCATCGCGTACGCGGCGGCGACGAAGTCGTGGTAGGCGCCCTCGGCCCGGTTGCGCGCCCACCCGAGGTGCTGCTGCATGTACGGGACCAGGATGGTGCTCATCCCGTAGAAGCTGAACCGCTCGCAAGCCTCGTTGCCGAGGATGTACTTGACCGCCGCGGGGAACCGCTGCCGGCTCACCTTACCAGCCACACTGCTTCCCCTGGTTCTGCTGCTTGAGCCACTTCTGCAAGGGCTGGAAGTACTCGAGCAGCGCGCTCCCGTCCATCTGCCGCTGTCCCGTCATCGCCTCGAGCGCGTCCGGCCACGGCTTGCTCGCGCCCATCGCCAGCATCTTCTGGAGCCGTGCTCCCGCCTCTTTGCTCCCGTAGAAGGAGCACTCGTGCAAAGGCCCTTTGTGACCCGCCGCCTGGCACATGGCGCGATGGAACTGGAACTGCAGGAGCCGGGCGAGGAAGTACCGCGTGTAGGGCACGTTCGCGGGCACGTGGTACTTCGCGGCCGGATCGAAGTCCTCCTCGGTGCGCGCGAGCGGAGGCGCTACGCCCTGGTATTTGCTGCGCAGCGCCCACCACGCCTTGTTGTAGTCGGCCGGCGCCGTCTTGCCGCTGAACACGTCCCAGCGCCACTGGTCGATCAGCTTCGCGAACGGCAAGAACGCGACCTTGGCCAGCGCATTCTTCATCTGGACGTTGATCAGCGCCTTCTCGTCGTTCGGGGCCGCAGGGACCAGGCCGAGCTGCTTGAGGTAGCCGGGCGGGATCGAGAGCACGAGCGCGTCGCCGATTGCCTCGTGGAAGCCGTCGTTGGCGCCGTTCTGGTAGAGCAGGGGCAGCTTGTAATAGGCGTGGAAGTAGTAGTCGTGCCCCAGCTCGTGGTGGACGGTGGTCAGATCCTCCTCGGTGGGCGGGTTCCGGATGCACATCTTGATCCGCAAGTCGTCGGAATAGGTCACGTCCCAGGCGCTGGCGTGACAGACCACCTCGCGGTCGCGCGGCTTCGTCAGCATCGAGCGCTCCCAGAACGTCCTTGGGAGCGGGCCCAGGCCCATCGAGGTGAAGAACGCCTCGCCGGTCTTCACCGTGCGCGTCGCGTCCCACCTCTGCGCCGCCATCGCGCCGTCCACGTCCAGGTTGACGACGCCCTTGGACGGCTCCGCCAGGGGATAGACGTTGTTCCACTCCTGGGCCCACATGTTGCCGAGCAGGTGGGCGGGGATCGGCTTCCCGTCGGGCACCTTGTCCTTGCCGTACGTCTTCTGCAGCTGCCCGCGGACGTAGCAGTGCAGGTCGTTGTAGAGCGGCGCGACTTGTGACCAGAGGCGGTCGGTCTCCCGCTCGAACTGCTCGGGCGGCATGTCGTAGCCGGCCCGCCACATGTCGCCCATGTCGGCGAATCCGGCGCCCCGCGCGCCCTCGTTCTGGAGCTGGACGAAGCGCTCGTACCGGGCTCGCTGCGGGCGCGCCGTGTCGTGCCAGGACTTCCAGGCGTCGAGCAGCTCCTCGTAGCTGCGGCTCTTCTCGACGATCTTCGACAGGTCCTCGAGATCGCGCCCCTTCGCGTCCTTGGCCGCGCCGTAGAAGCCCTCCAGCCGCGCCGCCAGGGACGTCATCTCCAGCCGCTTGGCTTTATCGTCGATGACCGGGCTGCTGATCCGCAGCAGGTACAACATGCGGGAGGTGTCCGGATCGAGCTGCAGGTCCTTGAGGCGCGTCGCGGTCTTGACCGCGTCGCTGGAGTAGGCCAGCACGCGCTCGCTGGCCGCGGCGGCGTTCCGCTCCGTGTCGTCGGTGATGTACGTGCTCTTGATCCAGTCCGCCGTGGCCGACTCGGCGAAGAGCCGCTTGAGGTCCTCGTTCAGCTTGGAGACGAACTGCTTCGGGTCGGGCGCGGAAGCTTGCTGGACCTGGGCGCTGGTGGCGGGCGGCGGCATCTGTTGCGTCGCCGCCGGCGCGCAGGCGAGGAGCGCGGCGGCGACGAACAGGGGGCAGTTTTTCATGGCGGCGCACGCTACTTGAACAGCGTGCCGAAGCGCCAGCGCTCCCGGGCCCCACGCCAGAACTGCTGGACGCTGCGGGTCGCCACGGTGAGCGTGCTGACCCCCACCGCCGCGTCCGCCGGACGGAAGAACACGTCGCTGGGGCCGTTCCCGGGGACGCCCACGAAGAAGGGCAGGAAATCGGGGCCGGCTGCCACCACCGCCTGGTAGTCGCCCAAGAAGTACGCTGGACCGTCCACGGTGGCCGCGCCGCGGATGTTGAAGGGCCCGCCGATCATCGTCTCCCCGAAGGTCACGCCGCCGTCGCTGGAGACCGCCAGCCACTGGGTGGCCAGCGTGTGGTCCGAATCGGACGGGTTGTCGTTCCGCAGATCGTAGTAGGTGACGGCCAGCTTGCCGCCGCTCGCCGCGAGCGCGGGCGTGAACGCCTGCGCGCTCGGCGCCCCGTTGGCCCGGACCGGCGGCGACCAGGTGAGCCCGCCGTCGGCGCTCTTCGAAAGGGCGATCCCGTCGCGCGCCATCGCTGAGAAGCGCGCATCCTCCCAGGCGACGTAGAGAACGCCGCTCGACCGGTCCACGGCGATGCTGGGAACGACGCTGCCGGTGCGGACGCCGCGGCCGCTCTTGGGATCCGCCACGCCCACGAACTCCGCCTCCGCGATGCTGACCGGCGCGGGCGACCAGCTCAGGCCGCGGTCGCCGGATCGGAGGACCGACACCGTGGCCTTCGGGTTCGGCGAGCTGTTCTGCGTCAGCACCATCAAGAGGTTGACCAGGGTGCCGTCTGGCAACACGACGATCTGGTTCGAGATGGTCTGCGCGTCGGGTCCCGGGTCGTAGATCTGCCGCGCCGGCTCCCAACTGGCGCCACCGTTCGCGGTGCGGGCGAACCAGGCGGGACCGGTGTTCTGCGGGCTGGTCGGCGTGAGGAAGCCGGTCAGGCGATCCCAGACCGCGTAGACGAACTGCGAGTCGAGCGGGTCCGCCGTGATCGTCTCCTTGTCCATCGCCAGGTTCGGGTCCGTATCCTGTTGCACGGCGATCGGCGTTCCCCAGCTCATGCCGCCGTCGCTGGAGCGGCTGACCAGCATGGCCCGGTTGGGAGCGTCCCAGTCGAACCCGAACCCGATCTGGTACGTGGTCCCGCCGGGCGAGATGGTCACCCACGGATCGCTGGCGCGCTGGAACGCGCCCCCGCTGCAGCGGGTCAGCTTCGCGACGCTCGAGGTCCAGGTGTGGCCGCCGTCGAAGGTCACTGCCGCGACCAACCCGTTCGCGCCGCCGTTGGACCACCGGTCCTGCTGCCAGATCCCGACCAGGTGCTTGGGGTTGCCGGGATCGATGGCGACCGACGGCTCCACCTCCGCGTTGGCAGACAGGACGCCACCCCCCGAGGGCCCGCGGCAGGAGTCGCTCTGCCAAGGCGTCTTGACCGACACCGTCACGACGCCAGGGAGCTCCGCGGGCGGGGCAGGCCCGTCGTTGCAGGCCGTGCAGACCAGCAGCAGGGCGGCTGCGCGGCGCATCCCGTGAGCGTAGCACGGTGATAGAAGGTCGCCCATGTCCACCGAAGACAGCGTCGTCACCGATTTCCGCGATCGTATGACCTACGGCGGATATCTCCAGCTGGACAAGCTGCTCGCGGCGCAGAAGCCCCTCAGCAGCCCGCCGCACCACGACGAGATGCTGTTCATCATCCAGCACCAGACCAGCGAGCTCTGGTTCAAGCTGATCCTGCACGAGCTGCGCGCCGCCATCGCGTTCGTCCGCCGCGACGAGCTGGAGCCCACCTTCAAGATCCTCGCCCGGGTCAAGCACATCCAGGGTCAGCTGATCTCGCAGTGGGCGGTGCTGGCCACACTCACGCCCAGCGAGTACGGCGAGTTCCGGCACGTGCTGGGGCCGGCGAGCGGGTTCCAGTCGCTGCAGCACCGGATCATCGAGTTCATGCTCGGGAACAAGGACCGGAAGATGCTGGCGGTCCACGAGCAGAATCCCGCCGCGCACGCGGAGCTGCAGCAGGCGCTGGAGTCGCCCACCCTCTACGACGAGTTCCTGCGCCACCTCGCCCGCCGGGGAAAGCCGATCCCGCGCGAGGTGCTGGAGCGCGACGTGACCCAGCCGCACCAGGGGCACCCGGGCGTGCGCGCGGCGATCCGCGAGATCTACCAGAAGCCCGCGGGGAACTGGGACGCCTACGAGATGTGCGAGAAGCTGATCGACGTCGACGAACAGCAGGCGCTCTGGCGGGTCCGCCACGTGAAGGTGGTACAGCGGATCATCGGCTGGAAGCGGGGGACGGGGGGGACGGCGGGAGTCGATTATCTGAAGAAGCTGGTGGACGTGCTGCTGTTCCCGGATCTGTGGGACGTGCGGACCGAGCTCAAGGGGTAGGTCCCGCCCTCAGTCCTTGGGAGGGCCATCCTCTTCCAGGAACCTCCGGAACTCCGCGACGCACAGATCACAGATTCGCACATCGTTCCGCTTGATCATGCGGTTGATGCCCTCGAGCGGGGTCTTCCCGCAGAAGCTGCACCGCTCGTCCCCCCAGGTCTCGTCGCGGAACCTGGACGCTTCCTCCAGCGTGATCTCGGCCTCCACCCAGCGCGACGAGACGCCGCGATAGAGGCGTTCGGCGCGCGCCTTGGCTTGGGCGATCGACTCGTATGTCGCGACGGCGAGACTCTCCCAGTCCTGGTCGCACTGCAGCAGCCGGATCTCGCCGCTGTCCAGATCCTGCGTGATGGCAAGACAAGGCACCAGCCCCAGCTCCTTCAGCTCGCCGCCCGGGTCGCCGGTGAAGACCGAGCCATGGCCGGAATACGTCACGGAGGGTCCGAGCTCCGCGTATTCGAGGACGCGGCCGTTGTCGAGCACCGCCGGAGGTTTCCCGCTCATCTCCAGCCAGTCTAGCGGAGATGCTCGCGCGCCGCGCGTTCAGACCACCCCGTGCGCGCGCAAGAGCGGGACCAGCTCCTGTTCGGCCAACCGCACCCCGCGCTCGTAGTCGGGGCGAGCCTCCCGCGCCAGCTCCGACAGGAGCCGTGCCTGGATCTCTCCCGCTTGCAGCGCCACCCGGTACGGCACGCGCGTGAACGTCACCAGCTGATATCGGGTGAGATACCGCCTGCCCATCCGAGCCTGCAGCTCGTGCTCGATCTCCCGCATGCGCAGGAACTCCGGGTCCGCCACCCTGTCGCGCATCTCCAGGTAGTTCTCCACCGCCAGATCCGCGATCGCGTCGGTGTCTGCCTTGCGCGCCTCCCCGAAGCGCGCGAAGTCCCCCGCCCAGTCTCCCTTCAGCATCCCCGACAAGAGCGTCACGTCCTCGAATCCCGCGTTCATCCCCTGCCCGAAGAACGGCACGATCGCGTGCGCCGCGTCGCCCATGAGCAGGACAGGTCCGCGGGACCAGGGCCAGGCCTTGATGGTCGTCATCCTCCCCAGGGGCGCCTGGGCGAACTGCTCCGCCAGGTCCGGAATCTTCGGGACCGCGTCCGGGAAGTACCTCTCGAAGAATGCCTGCGCCTCGGCCTCCTTCCGGATGCGGGCGAACGACGGCTCGCCCTCCAGCGGCAAGAACAGCGTGCAGGTGAAGCTGCCGTCGAGGTTCGGCAGCGCGATCAGCATGAACTGCCCGCGCGGCCAGATGTGCAGCGCGGTCCGGTGCATCGCGAAGTCGCCGGAGTCCGGCGGCATCGTCAGCTCCTTGTAGCCGCTGGAGAGCACGTGCTGGGTCACGTCTCCGCCCATGCTGGTGCGCAGGGCGGAGGCGCTGCCGTCGCTGCCCACGATCACCTCGGATTTCACGTAACCGCCCGGCTCGAACCGGGCGACGCGCAGGTCGAAGTCGTAGTCGACGAGCCGCCGCTCGAAGAAGAAGAGGACTCGCCCGGTCTCCTCCGCCCGCGTGATCAGGAGCTTGTTCAGGCCGCCGCGCGACATCGAGTTGATCGACTCGCTCTCGTCCCGGCCGTAGGGGAGGAGCGCAAGCTTTCCGTCCAAGGCGTGCGTCATCCGCCCCAGCATCGGCACCGCCTCGCGCAGCACGTCGTCGTCGAGCCCGACCTGGCGGAGCGCGTGGAGGCCGCGGGTGGAGACGGCCAGATTGATCGAACGGCCGGCGGCGATGTCCACGCGGCGCATGTCGGGACGCCGTTCGTAGACGTGGACCTCGAGCCCGCGGCGCGCCAGCGTGAGCGCCAGCAGCGAGCCGACGGGCCCGGCCCCCACGATCACCACGTCAGGCTTCATGGAGGTCCGCGATCAGCGCCCCGAGGCGCTGGACGTCCTCGAACGAGTTGTAGAGCGGCGCCGGCGCGATGCGGACGATGTCCGGCGGGCGCAGATCGACGACCGCTCCGCGCCGGGCCAGCTCGGGCACCAGCCCTGCCTTGCGGAGGCGCACGGTGAGCATCGAGCCGCGCTCCTCCGGCGTGAGCACCTCGGCGCCGCTGCGGCGCAAGAGCCACTCCAGATAGGAGGTGAGACGGTCGCCCTTGCGGCGCAGGGCGGGCATTCCCGCGCGATCGAACAGCTCCATGGACGCGCGCAGCGCGGCGAGCTGGAGGATGGGCGGATTGGACACCTGCCAGGCCTCGGCGCCGTGGATGGCCGAGAAGCGCGTCGCCATCTCGAATCGCCGCGCTTTGTCGTGACCCCACCACCCTTCGAACCGCGGCAGGGCCGCGCCGGCGTGGCGCTCGTGCACGAACGCGCCTCCCAGCCCCCCCGGCCCCGCGTTCAGGTACTTGTAGTTGCACCAGACCGCGAAATCGGGGCCGTCCTCGTGCAAGGAGAGGGCGAGGTTTCCCGCGCCGTGCGCCAGGTCGAACCCGATGCGCGCGCCCTTCGCCTGGGCCGCGCGGACCAGGGCCCGCTGATCGAAAGCTCGCCCGGTGAGGTAGTTGACGTTGCCGATCAGGGCCAGCGCGATGTCGTCGCGCTCGGTCAGCTCCCGCAGCGGATCGTCGCTCTCGATCACCGCGTCCGGGAACCCATGGTAGCGCGCCTGGGAAGCGGCCGCGTATTGGTCGGACGGGAACGCCCCCCTCTCCATCAGGAGCCGGTGCTTGCCGGGCCGCGGCCGGTAGAAGGAGACCAGCATCAGATGCAGGTTCACCGTCAGCGTGTTCATCACCACCACTTCGTGCGGCAGCGCTCCGACGAGCCGCGCGGTGCTGGCGGTCAAAAGCTCGTGGTAGCTGACCCAGGGGCTGCGCGCGGCGAAGTGGCCCTCGACGCCGAAGCGGGCCCAGTCGTCCATCTCCTGGAGCACGAGGGAGCGCGCGCGGCGCGGCTGCAGCCCGAGCGAATGCCCCGCGAAGTAGAGCGGACCGCTTTCGGGAAAGAGGAATTCTTCGCGGAGCGGCGCCAGCTCGTCGGCGGCGTCCTGCGCCCGCGCCCAGTCCAGCGACTCCTCAAAGATCATAGGCGCTCGCCTCGCGGTCCAGCCATTCGAGCGCGGTGCCCGAGCGCAGCCGATCCCGCACGGCCGCGGGCAGCCCCGCCGCGTCGATCAGCGCGCCGGGCGGCGATTCTCCGAGAGGAAAGGGGTAGTCGCTGCCGAGCGCCACCCGCTCGGCGCCGAACAGATCGAGCACCAGCCGGAGCGCGCGGGCGTCGTGGACCAGCGAGTCGACGTAGATGGACTTCAGATAAGCCGAGGGCGGATGCGGGTTGTCCACCGCGACCAGGTCCGGCCGCGCGTGAAAGCCGTGCTCGATGCGTCCGATCGTTCCGGGAAAGGCGCCCCCGCCGTGGGCGAACGCGATCCGCAGCCGGGGCAGCCGCTCCAGGACGCCGCCGAAGATCAGCGAGCAGATGGCCAGCGAGAGCTCCGCCGGCATCCCGACCAGCCAGGGCAGCCAGTACTTGCGCATCCGCTCCTCGCCCACCATGTCCCAGGGATGGACGAAGACCGCGGCCCCGAGCTCCGCCGCTCGCGCGAAGATCGGGAACAACGCCGGGTCCGAGAGGTTCCAGGCGTTCACGTGCGTGCCGATCTCGACGCCGGCGAGCGAAAGCTCCATGCAGCGCTCGAGCTCGCGGACCGCGAGGTCCGGCGACTGCAAGGGCAGGGTGCCCAGGCCGATGAAGCGGCGCGGATGCGCGGCGCAGAGCCCGGCGATGTGGTCGTTGAGCCCACGGGCGAGATCGTTCCCGCGCTCCTTGGGCAGCTGGTAGGCGAACAGCACCGGGACCGTGGAGAGCACCTGGACGCCCACGCCTGCCCGATCGCACTCGCTCAGCCGCTGCGCCGGATCCCAGGCGTTGCTCTCGATCTCCCGGAAGAGCGTCCCGTCCTCCCGGAGCATCCGCGCCCGGCAGGCGTCCAGCCGCTCCAGCCGGATGGGGGAGGAGCGCGGCAGCTCCGGCGGGAGCACGTGCGTGTGCACGTCAAGGCTTCGCATGCTCACGGCCGCACTTGCGACAGGTGGTGTGCGCGGGGTCGCCCCAATAGTGCTCGAACACCGGCGGGATCTGCTTGACGATGTCGGTCAGGTGGAACGATTCGCGGTACAGCTCCGCGCCGCAGCCGTCGCAGACCCAGAGGAAGGTGTCCTTCTCCGCGGGCAGCCGGCGCCGCTCGATCACCAGCCCCACCGTATTGGCCGGCCGCTGGGGCGAGTGCGGCGTGCTGGAGGGAAGCAGGAAGATCTCGCCCTGCCGGATGGGGACGTCGACCCGCTTGCCGCCCTGCAAGGTCCGCAGCACGATGTCGCCTTCGACCTGGTAGAAAAACTCCTCGCCCTCGTTGACGTGGTAGTCGGTGCGGGCGTTCGGTCCGCCCACCACCGTGACCATGAAGTCGCGATCCCCCTCCCAGATCTGCGCGTTGCCGACGGGGGGCTTGAGCAGGTGGCGGTGCTCGTCGATCCACTTGCGGAAATCGATCGGCTTCATGGCGAGCGGACCTCCGCGACGCACTTCAGCTCGACGGCGATGGGCGTCGGCAGCGCCGTCACTTCCACCGTGGTCCTGCACGGCCGCGCGCTGGCGAAGTACTCCGCGTACAGCCGGTTGAAGGTGGCGAAGTCGCGCGCCATGTCGGTGAGGAAGACGGTGACGTCGACCAGGTCCTCCCAGCGGGCGCCCGCGTCCTCCAGCACGGCGCGCACGTTGTCGAACACCGACCGGCACTGCACCGCGATGTCGTAGCTCTCCACGGTCCCGTCCGGCGCCAGCTTCACGCCCGGGATCTCCTTGGAGCCGCGCTTGCGGGGGCCGATCCCGGAGAGGAACAGGAGGTTCCCTACCTGCCGCGCGTGGGGATAGAGGCCCACCGGATCGGGCGCTCGGGACGAGGTGAATTCCTTCGGGCTCATAGCTTTACGCACACATTCTTCGGCTCGCTGAAGAAGCGCAGGGCGTCCATGCCGCCTTCGCGCCCGACGCCGGACTCCTTCACGCCGCCGAAGGGAGTGCGAAG
>Ga0137397_10001690_pt1 | contig 15446 bp, 18 predicted proteins | sample czorhiz116metaG_FD_106658 | JGI IMG/M metagenome (GOLD analysis project Ga0137397, IMG submission 106658) | Vadose zone soil microbial communities from Angelo Coast Range Reserve, California, USA - czorhiz1.16 metaG | ecosystem: Environmental > Terrestrial > Soil > Vadose zone | place: USA... | reverse complement strand
GGGTTAGAGGTACGAGCAGGGCCCTTATATAGCGTTGTTTCCCAGAATAACGGCCTGGCGCGGCTGGAGAGAGTGAAACAGTTGGAAGGTAACCCATGCGCCCGTTAAGCAGACATAACCGGTAGGCAAGATCGTCACATGCGACCGACCTTTCCTCATCTTCCCGTCCGAAGACCCCCACAGAGGACGTGCGGGGTAAACATCGCGATCCAGGGAGAACGTCACATGGCCTCTGTCACACGGCCACTTCCAGTTTGTAAGTTGCGACCCGACAACGTGGCCGCGACTTCCCGAGGGGCTCACGAGAGCGGTCTTTACCCGCGAGTCACCCTGTATGAAAACCCTCAAACTCTTTGTTTACGTGACCTGTCAAATTAATGCACGCCTTTCGCGCAAGGCGCCCCTAGGTCGTGTTCAGATAACCGGCTCAAGTCCGACAGCTGATATTATCACCATCGCCGCCACCCAGGTGGATAAAAAAAAAGGGTGCGGGCGCAATTGCACAAACTGAGGCCATTGACACTTTTGGCTGTCGGAAAATTGTCGCACAAAAACCTGATGGTGATGATGAAATCCTCTTCTCCGTGGCGAGCGGATGGAGGGATGGAGTTATGAGATCAGTTGGAACTGTGGCCACCAATGCACCGGCGAAACCAACGTTACCGGTGCTCAGTGACGACTTCATGGAAGCAGTCCACAACGGAGAGCGATTATCGGCTTTGGAGCGGATCCAAGTCATCATCGTGGTACGTGATCATTACGGGAACGTAGGTGTGATGTAGTGAGGGTGAGCGCGCAACGTACGCAATGATAAGAGAAGATAGCTATAACGGTGGATGGTGTCCAAAAATTTCGATCCCACATACCAGTAAAGTTGAGAACTCTATGACCTCATGGAGGCACATTTCATCAGTTATGAAATCTGTACGGTAGAAAGGTATCGGAAGAAGTTAAAATTGTGCAAGGTGGCGGTATAAAGTGCGGTTGTGATGAATTAATGAGCACCTCCGATGTCTTATCAGCATAGGTCGTTAAGCTAGATAGGGCAGGTGATGACGCAACAAGCCAGAGGTTTAAGCAAGGTGGGCCAATGGTAAGATAAGGATGACCCATCTAAAGGCTCCTTCCAATAGCGTTGGACTGATAGAGATAAACTAGGTTCAGGTGGGTGCACGTTGCGTGTACGGGGTCTGGGGTGGATGAACGTGACAATCAAAGAGGGGGTGATAAGACCATGAGAATAGAGTATGACGAGGACATGAAATGAAAGGCGAGGGTGAGGAGGGGACCGGGTCTAGAAGATCAGTTGAGATGAGGGTCCAGGGTAGATAGACTACACTTGTGCACGGGAATAGAGTGGATGGATTGATAGCTAGATGACTTGGACTTGGACCAGGCCGGCTGACACAAACCAATGCGATGACGACGGTAGCGGTGAGATTGAGATGTTGGAGCCGGAACAGTGATACGCTGGGACGGTGGGTCACGTGATGAGAGTTTAACACCGGCGGGTGGGCGGGGCACGGCCGGGGCTCAGCGCAGCACTTCTCGGCGCTCTCGGGGGTGACTACACTGCCAACGACGACCGACACCGCTCACTCAGCACACTCATCTATTAACCACCCGCCCGCCATCTTCCGCTTCTCTGTCTCCCTGCCCATTTTCTTTCATCCATTTCCACCTTCATCACCGTTTCCTCCCCTGTCATGCCCGTAAATCCGGGGGAACCGTGAGCCCCTCCCTGATGGCCGACGTTTGATAATCTTTATTGACATTGTCATGCTAACGCAGGAGGAAAATCAGGATTACAGGTCAGTCATATCTGTTCATTCATTTCGTTTTGAACGTTTCGATTTACACACGACTTGTACTCAGTCGTCGCTGCTGATGGCTTGGCCAAGCGCGATGTCTTCCGCCTTCCCGACCCATTCGCGGTCATCACCGTTGATTTAGAACAAACTCACACAACAAGCGTGATCAAGAAAACCCTCAATCCCTATTGGAATGAAAGCTTTGATGTGTCCGTCCTCGTCCTCTTGTTCTTGCACGCGTCCAGTCCTTAGTTCTAATTTTTCTATGATCAACGTTCAGCACGGTCAAGGATTCTTCCGTCGTCGCAGTGCAGATCTTTGATCAACGCAAGTTCAAACGAAGAGACCAAGGTTTCTTGGGTGTCGTCAATATTCAAGTAGCCAATCACCTAGATTTTGAGCTTGGCGGCCATGGTATGTCCCTCTAGTCCAAGGATTGCCCCCTCCCCGTCTCCCCCGGGTTTCCATGACCAGCTAATGCACCCATTGCAGAGACCTTACAATTAGACCTGAAGAGGTCCAACGACAATCTCGTCGTTCAGGGCAAATTGATACTTTACCTCTCCACGAACCTTAGTACCCCAGCTACGAATCCCCGCCCAGCCGGCTCTACATCGGGCCTGAATCCCCTTCCATCAAACGACTCCAGCCTCTCGGTCAACAATGCCTCAGGGCCCGGCGCCGCGGCCACATCCGCTAGCCTCTCTCGCACTTCGAGTTCTCACGCCACTACCTCTGAGACCTCTACACCGATTATGACAATGCCCACTCCCATTATTCCCGGAACCCAGGACCTTGAACAACAGCAGCCTCAACCTAATAACGCGACCCGTCCTGTTAGTTCTGGTGGTGCCTCAGCGGCAACTGTTCATCCCCAGAATCCAATGAGACCCTCAGCTCATGGTATCGTCTCCCCGGGACAGACACTTGCGTCGAACAACAATATGCAACATAACTTCAACGCCACTGAGGATCAGTATGGGCCGCTCCCTGAGGGGTGGGAACGTAGAATCGATCCTCTTGGCCGGACCTACTATGTTGATCATAATACACGCAGCACCACATGGAATCGGCCGTCCCCGAACCAAGCCGTCAATCATCACGCTCAAGAAGGCGAGACAAATGCCGCACGGGATCAACACAACCGTCGAATCCTCGCAGATGACCTGTTAGAAGCTTCAAGTGGTGCCTCGAATGTGCAACGCCCAGAAACTGCCGGTACACAGTCTGCGAACCCCGCGGTTGTCGGAGCCGCTGGCGGTACTACTACCGCAGGTTCGGGTAGTTTGCCTGCCGGATGGGAAGAAAGATATACACCTGAAGGTCGGCCCTACTACGTGGATCATAACACGCGTACGACCACCTGGGTAGATCCTCGGCGGCAGACGATTATCCGCGTAATGGGCCCGAACGGTCAGAGCACATCTCTACAGCCTCAGACCATTTCGCAACTCGGTCCCCTGCCATCTGGGTGGGAAATGCGACTCACATCAACAGCGCGTGTCTACTTTGTTGATCACAACACCAAAACGACTACGTGGGACGATCCACGGTTGCCGTCGTCGCTCGATGCGAATGTGCCCCAGTACAAACGCGATTTCCGCCGCAAGTTGATCTACTTCCGTTCTCAGCCTGGAATGCGCGCGCAGCCCGGAAACTGCCAGATCAAAGTCCGGCGCAACCACATATTTGAGGATAGCTATGCCGAAATTATGCGCCAGACGCCCAACGATCTCAAGAAGCGACTCATGATCAAGTTTGAGGGGGAGGACGGATTGGATTACGGAGGTCTTGCTAGGTTGGTGTCAAAATTGCTCGAAAAAGGTGACTGTACCTGTTGGTTCTCACACACGCCCCTATAGAGAATTTTTCTTCCTGCTCTCACACGAGATGTTCAACCCCTTTTACTGTCTTTTCGAATATTCGGCACATGACAACTACACGTTGCAGATCAATCCCGCCTCCGGCGTCAACCCGGAGCATCTTAACTATTTCAAGTTCATAGGACGGGTCCTAGGCCTAGGCATCTTCCACCGACGTTTCCTTGACGCTTACTTTATCGTTTCTTTCCATAAAATGATATTGAAGAAGAAGGTCACACTGGCGGATCTTGAGAGTGTAGACGCCGAGTTGCACCGCGGGCTGACATGGATGCTGTAAGCCCGTCGTTCTTATCTTCTCCCCTCAAACGTAAAGCCGCCGCGTGCAGTACTCATGTGATCTTTGCAGAGAGAACAATATTACGGACATAATCTATGAAAGTTTCACGACGATGGAAGAGCGTTTTGGCGAGATGGTCACTATTGATCTCAAGCCAGGTGGCGCGGATGTCCCTGTCACGGAAGATAACAAGAAGGAATATGTTGATCTTGTGGTCGAGTATCGCATTTCCAAGCGTGTCAAGGAGCAGTTTGATGCCTTTATGAGTGGTTTCAGTGAGCTGATACCTCAGGACTTGATCAACGTGTTTGATGAGCGTGAGCTCGAGCTGCTCATTGGGGGAATGTCGGAGATCGATGTGTACGTTTTCATGCCCCCTTGTCCCATTACGATCTCCGTACTGAAAATCCGTGATAGGGATGACTGGACCAAGTTCACGGATTATCGTGGGTACGAGGTGAATGATGAAGTGATTCAATGGTTCTGGAAATGCGTACGTTCGTGGCCGCCGGAGCGCAAATCACGTCTATTGCAGTTTGCGACGGGCACATCGCGCATTCCTGTCAATGGCTTCAAGGATCTACAGGGGTCAGATGGACCACGACGCTTCACAATTGAGAAGGCAGGCGACCCGAACCAACTACCGAAGAGTCACACATGCTTTAATCGGATTGACCTGCCACCATACAAAGATTATGCAAGCCTAGAGCACAAGTTGACCCTTGCTGTCGAGTGCGTCTCTTTTTCATACCTATGTGAGAGTACCTGTCACTGATCGCTGTGCTTGTAGGGAGACTGTCGGCTTTGGGCAAGAATAGAAGGAACACTTTGACCGACTTTCTGTTGCATGCGTTTTCCATTTACCTCATGTCACGCTTTCTGACTCGTTCGCGTTGTGTAACGTTATCGACTACGACACGGAGCCATAGTTTGCCTACTTCACTTCTACTTTCTGTTTATTTCTTTTGTTCATACGACATTGTTTGTATGCTAAGTATTGCGTATTCCCACCAATTGCATTGAGTTGGCCGTATTCCCTCTGCCAAGGTTGGCTGATGAAGATAGATGAAGCATCGTGAGAAGTGGCTAATCTAATCCCCCCGTGGCCCTTGCGTGGCCCCGTGGGGAACTCGTGGTGGATAACGCTCGCGTGCTGCTCATGGCGATGCGGAAACCCATCCTGCGAAATCAACAAGAGCAGGCTCGCCCTACTCGTGACTACTCTCCACAGCCAGTAGCGACGGGGCCACCAATCAGACACGCGTCCGCGCGCGCATCTTACCCCGTCTTTCTCTCCTTGCACGATACCCTCAAGTTGCAGTTCGGTTGGGCATGGCGCGGTTTCATGGACGCGTCCCGATGGGACGTCGTCGTCAGCCTTATCACCAGGAATGTCTGTTTTCCCCGCTCTTTTCTTTTGTGGCTTATGTGTGTGTTATATTTAAATCGTGTACAGCGATGCCGAGGTCCGGGCCAACGCGCTCAAGTCGTTCTTGCTCAATGGCATCTCACTCCTATCGATCTATGTGTTTGAACTCCTCGTGCACCCCTTGTCGAGGGTGGAGGACGGCACGGACGCAAGGGATGGGCTTCATCAGAGCGTCGGATTTTTTTATCGCGTCTTGTGGCTGCTGCCCGTCGTTGGCGTATCGCTCTATCTCAACGTGCGTAGTCTCACACACATATGTCTACCAGTTCTCCCCTTTCCCAATTTTTTTTTCATACCCCCTTGGCCCCAAGCAGTCGGATGCTGACGTGGCCGGCGATGTCTTCCTTTTTTTTTTTTTTCGTTCTTGCAGGCCTCGTGGTGCTCTCTTATCGCCAAGCGCACTTTTACGCTGCGCCACGGGCTCGCGTTCCCGTATGTCGGGATGACGTCGACCACCTCGCCGAACGCGTACATCGCGTTCCTCAACTCGCTCGCCGCGTCCGCGTATCGTGCTGTCATGATCGCGACCTGCATCTCCGTCTCGTTCGCACTGGGTTATGTCCCCGTCGTCGGCGGCGTGGTCGAAACGATCTTCTTCTGCTGGGTTGATGCGTGAGTGAGGCTCTCGTCTCGCGAGATAGATCCTTTGATATCCTCTCGTATCTCACCTCATCGGTTTACGTTTCTAGATATTATTGCTTTGAGTGGGTGTGATGTGTAACTCAGTTCCATCTCACATGATTCCGACCACGAGAATTCTTTGAAGGTTCATATGGATAGCTCGCGGTTTGTCGCTGTCTAGGCGGATCCGATACCTAGAGGAACGATGGATGTACTACCTTGCCTTTGGTATGCCCAGGCGCTCTCTCCGATGACGTGCGCATTCGACTGAATGTTCTCGTAGGTTTACCCTTGGCCATCATTTGTATGTGGGGCAGCACCCTCGCGAATGCGGCACTCTTCGCCCTCATCTTCCCGTCCGTGAGTATCCGACTACGAGCCCCCCCGCTCTGCCCTTGTTGACGAATGTCCCTCTAGTACATCATCATGGCGATGCACGCGCACCCCCTGCCGATCGACCCTTACAATCCGTCTTCTCCTGCCTCCGCGTCCTCAGGCGCACAGACCATGCACCCTTCCCCATACCTGCCTATCCGTCTTCGCGTCTTCGCCCCCGTGATCTTTCTCAACGACTGCATCGTGAGCGTGCTCAGCCTTTGCATGAGGTCTCGCAAGGGAACTCGCCCGGCGATATTTTCCCCAGACCGAGGTGGCGCGGCTAGTGGGAGGATGGAGGACGGCAGCGACGACGACGGCGAGCAGGTCGAATTGCGACCTCTCCCTCGGGTACCCACTCTGCGTCATACGGCAGCAGGGCGACGGAAGTTTGACTAGTATACTTGATGTCTCCCGACTGCATATAGCCATTCACAACAATATATATATCACGCCGTCGCATACTACCCACACACCCTAGAGCCGAAGGCGTGCAAAGCAAAATTCTTTCTCGTATTCCAACCTATCCGAACCCCGCCCACTCGATGCTGATGTACGTGACCTCTCGGCTCTCGGGGTCCCAGCCACACAAGAGATGCGCCTTCTTCGTCGCCGTACCGAGCCGTCCGTGCGCCACGACTTCCATCGGGCGCAACGGGGCGGACGGCGAGGTCTGCACGGTGGCAGCGAAGTGCGAATGATAGCGCAGCGGATCGCCTGGTGTGTGCGCGACACAAATGTGAGGGAAAGGAAGGACGTATGAATGAATGAACCACCGAAAGGTTAAAAGTTGAAAGAAAGAAAGAAAGAAAGAAAAGCACGCACCGGGATACACGAGCCAGTCACCGCCGAACTTGATTCCCCCGCCCATGTAATACCCCTTCTCCCAAAGATCGCGAAAGACCTCACACCGCGCGCGCTCATTCGCACTCGCGGGATAACTCCACACACCTGCCTCGCGCGCCGCGTCCAGCGTCTCGTATGTGTGTCGTCGTCGCTGCTGGCGGCCATCGTCATCGCCATCATCATCATCGTCATCGTCGTAATTGTACCATGCGAATGCATCGGACGTCGTGGGCACAGAGATGGTGTAGACCAAACTGCCGGAGGGCACGGACGTAGGCGCGCCTCGTTCTCCTTCACCGCCTCCTATCGTCTCCACTGCGCCCGCGTCCGCATCCGCGTCGACGTCGCCATCGGCCTCTACATCTGCGTCTGCGCCCGCGTTCGAATCCGCTGCTGCTGCTGCCGCGAGCCGACGCCGGCGCCGGGCTTCGCGCTCGGCGCGTTTTTGCTGTATCGCAGCCGCCACCATGGCGTCTTGTTGCTCGATGTCGATTGAAGCCTCGGTCGTCGTTGCTCTGTCCTCGGTCTTGCGCCGGCGTTCGAGTCGCGCGAGTTGGTGGTGCGCGATATCTTGTCGGCGGGCCGCGTCCCACGCTCCGAGCTGCGCGGGCGTGGGGCTGTGGTGCGCTGCGGGGTCGTACACGATCGTCGCGATGTCTATGAGAACAAAGGGATAAAGGCAGGCAGGGCGTCGCGTGCGTCAAGAGGACGGGGGGGTGGGGGTGGATAAAAGGTGGATGAGATGGAATGGGTGTCGCGAGGATCAGATCACGAACGTTTTTCGACAAGGAATACGAGCTCTTCGGGCATTAGGACTAGTGGCAGACCAAGGAATACGTTCTGCTGCGAGAGATGGGGGAGCGTTCCGGAGAGCACGCCGCAGATGCGGTGTTCTGAGCGGAGAGCGGCGACGTCTGTAGATCGTCATGCGTTTTTTTCGTGAGGGCGTTAAGACAATTGATGATATTGTAGCGCACGGTCGACATCCCAAATGAAAGCCGTGTGGTTAGATACGTGGATTGGTATTCGGCTTGCCATTTGACTCGATCCGACTGCAGCAGCGAGAGGGTCTGTTTGAAAGTTGCGAGACGACTTGACCGGGCCGTTGTTAGTAGCAAGACGATCTATGATTCATGAGTCTCGTAACTGTATGGTGTACATCTTATCTTTAGCTATTACCAAGAAAGCACTTGCAAGATTACATAGATACCGTAGAAAAAACACAGAGAGCATCCAAATGCGCGAGTAGAGGTGAGAATAAGTTACTTCCATCCAGACGACGCCAACATTTTGGTCGTCACCTTCGGCTGTAAAGCTCGCACTGCTTGCGCACCGTTGGAACTGCTGCTATGATAGGAACTGTTCTCTCTCGTCGTCCGTGAGGTAGCTGGAGATGTAACTCCTCATCATCTGACACAGTTCCGCATATTTGGCGTCCTTGGTCTCGACAAAGTCGAGCAGGAGCAGCACCACATGCAGGCCGACGGCAGTGGTGTGCTTCACGAGCATGGGAGGGATATCCTCGACGGCGAGCGAGAATATATCCGCGAGACTCGCATGTTTGTCTCGCGAGACCTGTGCAACCGAGTCCTCTGTGATCCTTGGGAGTTCGGCGCGAATCTGGCTCGGTAGATGGCGATGTGAACGAGCGGAAGGTAAGGGTGGGCATATACGAACCTCAATCTGTCCCACGGCTCCAACAAGCAACATCAAAAGGCGGAAAACGCTCGAGACGGTCGCTCTGAGAGCTTTCACTAGTAAAACGATATAAACAAGTGTTGATGGAGGCACAGAATCAGCTACTGAAGCGGGGCGACTGCTCACGTTTGGTCCAGATCGCGGCCTGCGTCATGATGCAGTGCATAACGCGGCCGAGCAGCAGGGGCCGGATCCCCGCTGGGATCTCCGCGGAACTGTTCATGACCACCTGCAGGTCCCGCGCCGCGTACACCACTTCAAAGTCGACGCGTCTCCAGTCCTTCTCGGCGTCGAGGAGCGCGGCGTTGGCGGCTGCCGTGATGCGGATGTGGGCGGACCATATGCGGGCGAGGGGCGATATCGGATGGCGCACGACGCGCGCGGAGAGCAGCTTCGGCTGGTCGTCTCGCGAGGTGAAGCTGTGTGGCACGGTGCGCGCTTGGAGAGAAAGTTGGCGGAAGATGGAGTGCGTGGGTTTGTAGTTTCCGATGATGCTACACCGTACTCTGTCAGCGGGGCCCCCGACGACGTGGAGCGGCGGAAGGGAGAGGGGCATACTTCGTCCTCTCTCGGATGAAGGTGTCGCCCCACAGGTGGTACAGCAGCTCGATGGTGCACCCGCGGAAGGTATGCGAAACGTGCAACAGGGTCATTATTGCGTCCCAATGGAGGTTCTCGCTCGGCAAGAGCATCATGTCGCCGATGTAGTCGCCGATGGTGATCGCCGCGATAGTATATATCAGTTCAGTGGGCAGCCGCAAGGCCGGATTCCAGACCGCTCGCGACGCACTGGTAGGTGCGACAGAGACCGCCGTCGCGGTTGCGTTGCTGCGTCGGGCTCGTTTCCCCGGCTTGATGCGCATAGTCGGCGCCGGTTCGTGAGAGACGAAGGGATACTAGGACCAGGATACTCGGGTGGGGTTCGTGATGAAAGTTCAGATTACGTGGCGGGAGCGCGCAATGTGCGACCGTCGCAGCTAGTTTTGGTCAAATGGCGGTGGCGATGCGAGGGGGTTCAGCCTACATTCCCTCGCAGGTCTGCCAGAGGTACTGTACATCTAGCTGAGTCACAATCACAATCAACATTACAGTAAGCGATCAACGATCAACTTTGCCGGGTGAGTCCCAGGCCAGTCGCACTGCACCCAGCACGAGGGTTCCGTTTGCCTCTTTCCACCCTTTCGATTATGCATCGTGCAGATACTGCCGTCACTACAAAGCACGGAGATATTGTTGGCTTCTTAAATGGGCCCCTAAAGGTGCCTATCGGACGAGCTCCCATTGTTCGTCCTTCAATTCACCGCCCAAAGATATCACCTTCCCTTCCTTCTCCAATTTATTCATGTGCAACTTGACCCCTTTCGCCGCGGCATCCAACAATGAGTCCGGAAAGCTCTCGTATACCTTTGCCACGATGGTCCACGTTGTCCATGCCCCATTGGGCGTGCTCGTGCGGAGCACCGCGAGAATCTGCGCCTCGCGCTCCAGCCGGTGATCGATGTACATGCGGACCGTCTGGGGTCCATCACGCACGATGGGTCCATGCCCAGGGTAGAGCGTGTCGTATTTGTCGCGCGCGTCAAGCATCCTCTGGAGGCTCTCAATGTAATCGTACAAGTCATCGAAGACGGCCGTGCCTTGCCCAAGAACAGTGTCGCCCGTGAACAACGCGCGGTCGGCGGGGAAGAGGAGAGAGACGGAATCGGTGGTGTGTCCCGGGCAATGCAAGACCTGGAGCATCGAGTCGTGCGAGTCAGATCCCGGCGGCAGGACCGAGGGGATCAGCGTCTGGCCGTCTGCGAGATCGTGGAAGTGGTTGCTTCCGGGCGCGGGAGTGTAGTCGCCGTCCCGCAAGTCAGAAACGAGGTCGTTGAGGACGGAGTCCTGGTGAGGTGTAGGGAGGGGAAACTTGTGAATTCGCGGAGGAATGAAAGGCGTTTCGGGGTTCCGTTCGGCCCAGAGTTCGCGACAGAGTTCGAGCACAGATGGTAGACCACGGACATGGTCGTGGTGCCTGTGAGTTAAGATTATGTCTGAGATATCCGGCAGCGATGGGTATTTCGGGCTCTCGAGGACCGTGCGTAAGAGCGGAGGGTATTCCGGCTTCCCCTGCCCAGTGTCCACAAGGACGTATGGGTTAGAACGACCAACAAGGTATGTATCAGTTCCTAGAGCAGCTATTTGAACGTGCAAGTGATTACCATGAAGGAAACAGACCTTGCAAGGTAAATTTCCCGGGGTTCTTGATAGATTACTGTCACTCTAGTTGCGGAGTCATGGCCAGGGACGACATACCTGACCCAATATCCTGACAACTCTGTCACTGATCTGTAAGCATCGCTCTATAAACTTTCGTTGCGGAAGATTTCAGAGAAGCGGATACCCGTGTTACAGATTTCAAAACCTCGAGTTTTTCCATTGCTCAGTCGCTCGCTCACAGGTTCGGTCGACCATAAAATAAGCCCAAATTACAAGCTTAGTCAGCAGAACGCAGAGCCGTGACTCAAGACTCAACTTTCACTTTCACGACAACTTCGGCAAGGATTCTACACAATGTCTGCGGCTGTAGCGACGCATCGACCTCCGATGGATGTTGCGTCTCAAAAGAGGAAAAGGTATGTTCTCGTTTCTCTTCGCATTTTGGCTCTCGCAGTCCCTGACAAAGTACGAAGGTCTCGCTCTCGCTCTCCCGACAGCGGCCCTCCCTCAATGCGACGTAGGTCGCTTTCTCCTCCACCGCGGCGTAGGATGGCAGGAGTTCCGAGAGTAGAGGATGTGGATCCCGCTCGCAGAGCTGAGCGCGAGCGCCAGCTCGCTGCCCGCATGGCCGCCGTGGAACTCGAAAAGGCGGAAGGCAAAAGGGGCGAGACGAAGAACAAGGAATTCGACGCGGTGGCAGAGTTCGCCAAGCTGACGTCCTCGCGCTCCGGCGGCGTGTACATGCCCCCCGCGCGGCTACGCGCCCTCCAAGAGGCGGCGGCACAGGATCGCACCAGCGCGGAGTACCAACGTCTCTCTTGGGACGCCCTGCGCAAGTCGATCACCGGTATCGTCAACAGGGTCAACGTGGGCAACATCAAGCACGTCGTGCCCGAGCTCTTCGATGAGAATCTCGTCAGAGGTCGTGGGCTCTTTGCGCGCAGCATCATGAAGGCACAGGCGGCCAGCTTGCCTTTTACACCCGTCTTTGCGGCCCTCGTTTCGATCATCAACACAAAATTACCCATGGTCGGCGAGTTGTTACTTCACCGATTGGTCAGCCAGTTCAGAAGGGCATTTAAGAGGAATGACAAGGTTCGTAAGAGAATGGCATTTTCATCTCCTGTAAACAAATACCACCTTTCCAGACCGTCTGCCATTCTACGACCACATTCATCGGACACCTCGTCAATCAAGGCGTTGCCCATGAGTTAATTGCGCTTCAAATCCTCGTTCTTCTCCTCGAAAGGCCGACAGATGATTCTATTGAAATCGCCGTTGGTTTCACGCGCGAGGTCGGCGCTTTCCTCTCGGAAAACTCACCAAAGGCCAATGCAACGGTCTTTGAACGCTTCCGCGCCGTATTGAACGAGGGCAACATCAGTCATCGTGTTCAGTACATGGTCGAGGTGCTCATGCAGGTGCGCAAGGACAAATACAAGGATAATCCGATATTGCCCGAGGGTCTCGACCTTGTAGAAGAAGAGGAGCAAATTACGCATGAAATTCAGTTGGAGGAGGACTTGAAAGTCGAAGAAGGCCTCAGTATGTATCCGATCCGCTGCATGAGCATTCGTAGTAATGGTCTGCGTGCAGACATCTTCAAATTTGACCCAAATTACCTTGAAAACGAGGAAAAGTACAAAGCGATCAAGGCTGACATCCTCGGGGAGGGGTTCGACGATGAATCAGGATCAGAGGGTGATAACGAGGACGAGGACGACGAGGACGAAGGTACGTTTGGAACACTCATACCTTGCCTCTTTATTAAGTATGTTCCAGCCGTTCCCGAAAAGGAGGGTATTCAAGACCGTACCGAAACGAACCTTGTCAATCTGCGCCGGGTGATCTATTTGACCATCATGAATGCCCTCAACTACGAGGAAGCGGTCCACAAGTTGCTGAAAGTTCAGCTAAATGAGGGTGAAGAGGTATAGTTTTATTATGCGCATGTCTTTGGCTCTACTTACGGATCATTGTAGATTGAACTGGTCAACATGGTTATTGAGTGTTGCTCCCAAGAGCGTTCTTACTCGACTTTCTATGGCCTCGTCAGTGAACGTTTCTGCAAGCTCAACCGCGTTTGGAACGAGAGCTTTGAGAGAGCTTTCGAGTCATATTACGACACAATTCATCGTTACGAAACGAATCGTCTGCGTAACATTGCGCGGCTCTTTGGCCACCTCCTCGCAAACGATGCCATGTCTTGGGCTGTTCTTCAGGTGATTAAGATGAACGAGGACGATACCACGAGTTCAAGTCGCATCTTTGTCAAGATCATGATGCAGGAAGTCACGGAGAGCATGGGTCTCCCTGCTATTAAAGAACGCTTCGCGGACCCTGAGATCAAGGCACTGTGTACGGGCATGTTCCCCATGGATAATCCAAAAAACACCCGCTTCTCTATCAACTACCTTACGAGCATCGGACTTGGTGCCGTTACAGAAGAGATGCGTGAGCATCTCAAGGTAAGCCAAGTTTTCAACGGTTGACTTGTATCCCAGAAACCAATATGTTGTTGTTCCCTAGAACGCCCCTCGCCTCATCATGGAACAACGTCGCGCGATGTTAGAGGCCGAATCGTCGTCTTCGGACGGTTCTTCGGAGACGGATTCATCCTCTGATATCACCTCGTCCGATTCCGATCCCCACGGCGATTCCGACGCGCCATCAGATGACTCACGCGACCGCCGCTCCCGTCGTCGCTCGCCGTCCCCGCCACGTCGCCGCTCGCCGTCCCCGCCCCGTCGCCACAGGATGGATTCCCCCCGCCGCGGGCGAGATGACAGTCGGACACCATCTCCGCCGCCCCATCACCGTCGGGACTCGCCCGCACGACGCAGGCGCGACGACAGTCGGACGCCATCGCCGCCGCCTCGCTCTCGCAGGGACGATGATCGACGTGACGACGGCCGTGGTGGTTATGGCAGAGACCGTCGCGAGTCGCCCCGGCGATATCGTCAGCGTCAGCGCAGCGACTCGGTTTCGAGGTCTCCGCCTCGTGGGCGCTACGAGCGTGATCGTGAGCGTTCTCCGCCTCGTCGAGAGGATCGGGATCGGGACCGGGACCGGGACCGTTCTCGTGATTACGATCGCAGAAGGGGCGATTCGCGGGACAGATATAGGGATCGCAGGTGATGAAGGTATCCGTTCTTCCGAGGTTATCTACTTTTCTTGTTCGCAATGGTGCTCTTTCGTCCAAGATATGTCTATCTCCGCATTTTTTATATTCCTTGCTGCACCGTCGAGCGCTCGTCCATTGGATGGTCATACAAGGACGTGTTTCGTGAGTTTACTAGTATTTAAGGATCTCTTTGTCGGCTACACTCTTCTGGGTCATCCGTAGCATTCATTGTCAATGATCTTCAATTAGTTGCTCGCCATAACGCTCCCACATGGCTTGTATTATAGGGACATATCGGTGTTTTCCCTGTTGTGATGAATACACTAATACTAATGGAGCCTCAGCCCCTTTGCTCCGAGATGGTCTACCTTGTCCGTCAGTGGCTACAAATTCATCATGTCTGTTTTGAATGCGTTCGGGAAAAAGAAATCGAAGTGAGTTGCCAGAAAAAATAATAATGAGGCCTTGCAGAGACGGTCGGGAAACGGTGGGCGCACAGCGCGCACTGGATGGCGTATTCCTTCTCGTAGGCCGATAATCCACGGATGTGGCCCAATAAGTCCTTTATCTCCCGATCTTAGGGTTTAGGATGGGTGGTGACTGCTCAAAGAGCTGGCACGGGATGTACTCAACCTGACTTACCCGCGATACCCGACGGGTTGTGGACGAGTAGTAGAAGGCTACCCGTCCATACCCGACCCGTGACAATCCCTATTATCACCTGTACAACATTGCCGTATCCTTGTACGTATCACACTACCCGTGGCGCACATCCATGAAGGCACGTTCGTCGTCAGCTGGTCCGGATATGCCGTACGCAAGAAAGGGAACATAGGTTCGAGCAATTTCAATTCTCACGCGTCTTCAGGCCCTGCCTACGTTTTCCTATGGCTGCACAGGAGAATCTCCCCCGACCGCCCAGATACGTCCAATTCCGAGTCCTCATTATTGGAAGAGCAAATGCGGGGAAGACATCGATTCTTCAACGAGTCTGCGACACCACCGAGAGTCCAGTGATCTACAGCGTTGGTTCATCGAGAACTCGCGAGCGGGTACGTTCTCGATCCTGTGGCACTGATCGATCTCATCGTCTAGCTAGATTCAACTCGAACCTTCGATGGAGGTTAGGCAGGCTTATCCTTGTCGGCGATGGCTGATCGTGACGATCCTACTCGCAGCGTGG
>Ga0137397_10001689_pt1 | contig 15447 bp, 20 predicted proteins | sample czorhiz116metaG_FD_106658 | JGI IMG/M metagenome (GOLD analysis project Ga0137397, IMG submission 106658) | Vadose zone soil microbial communities from Angelo Coast Range Reserve, California, USA - czorhiz1.16 metaG | ecosystem: Environmental > Terrestrial > Soil > Vadose zone | place: USA... | reverse complement strand
GTGAACCACTGATCCTTCGGCGTGAACGGACCGTCGATCGTGCGGATGTCGATGATGCGCCGATCCACCGCCGGGTTGGTGATCACGCGCTCCGGAAAATCGAGGAACGGGACGACCGTCTCGCCCTGCGCGAGCGCCGGCAGCACCCACTCCGGAATGCCCACGAGCCCGAGGCCCGCGAGCGCGAGGCCCGTCTTGAGAATGTCCCGGCGTCCGGTACGAAGCGTCGGTGTCATCGTGCTCTCTCCTTGCGCCCCCATATCCTACGCCGAACGGTGCCCGAGCACGACTCTGACGACATGCGACCGCCGTCGTCGGTGAGCAGGATTGCCATCGGGAGCTCGCGGTAACAGGTGCGGGGGAGATTCCGCAGGATATCGAGAATATCCGCCGTCACCAGGTGAAAGTTGTCGAGGAGGGTTTCAGAGCGCCTACGAACGTGGTCCACGCCCGTGGATGACGTCGTCGGCCGTCTGTTGCGGCGGTTGCGGCCACAGCCGGATCAGCGCGATCGGCGGTATGACCGCGGCCGCGACGAGGTACAACCAGCTGCGAGTGGACGTCGCCTCAATCGCCAGGAAGACGGCAAGCGTGACCGCGATCCAGCAGGCGCTGATTACCCATTCGATGCGGGGGTTCAACATGGAGCCCGACTTTCACAAGGGCTTTGATGAGGCTGACCGCGGAAGGACGTGCGGACAGATCAGCGTTCAGGAAAGCGGTGCGCGGTCGAGTATATGCCCCGCGCTCGGAGCGGACAAGGACATTCCCGTCTGCTGTATAGTGGACGAGTTACAGCGCCTCTGAGCAAAACCGCCTGAGCTCGCCTCGTGCCGAGCTCATCCCAGTTGGTCAGCCGCGTCGCCGACTTGCGCGCCACGTTCCGGCCCGCCGCCGGTCCCTGCAACAGAAAGCCTGTCATGTCGATCATCTCCCGCGCGGCTTTTGTCGTCGCGCTCGCAGCCAGTGTGTCCGCGGCCGGGCAGGACCAGGGTCAATACCGGGACTTCCAGCTCGGGGCCTCGGTCGCGACGATCTCGACGCTCACCGAGACGAGGAGCGCTGACGTGACGGTCGTACACGAGCGACCGGCTGTCATGCAGGAACTGCGGTGGATACCGTCATCGTCGGGAGCCGCCGGGCGATCGCGGGCCCGCGGCGGGGGCCTCCAGCAAATCGTCTTCAGCTTCTACGAGAATCAACTCTACCGGCTGATGATCGATTACGAGCGATCGGAGACGAAAGGCATGACCGACCGCGACATGGTCGATGCGATTTCGGCGGTGTACGGCCAGCCGTCCTCGTCGAAGATCTTCAGCGCAGCGACCGACGTCCGGGCCGAGGAGGTCGTCGTCTCACGGGTCGTGGCGAGGTGGAACGGGCCCGGGTATGCGGTGGCCGTGTCGCGCTGGGCATATGGTGGCGCATGGCGCCTCGTCATCGAGTCGATGCCTCTTGCCGAACTGGCCCACACCGCCGATGCGCGCGCGCTCGTCCTGGACATTAAGGAGGGCCCGCAGCGCGAGGCGGAGCGCGCCAGGCGCGAGCAGCAGGGCAAGGACGATGCGGAAACGGCCGCCCGCACGGCGAACAAGGCGACGTTCAAGCCCTGAGTCCGTCTCTGTGGCGTCAGTCGTGGAGGACGACGCTGAGCAGCGAGCTGTTGACCTTCAGACCGCCGTTGTATTCGATGAAGCCGAGATCGCGGAACTTGTTCATGAAGAAGTTGACACGCGACCGCGTCGTGCCCACCATCTCGGCAAGCGTTTCCTGCGAGATGTCGTGTACGACGTGTAGCGACTCGTCCGTCTGTCCGTAGCGTGCCATCAGCAGCAACGCGCGGGCGAGTCGTTTCTCGCTCGAGTTGAACAGCTGGTCGATCAGGTCCTCCTCCATGCGGATGTTGCGCGACAGCATATGGACCCTGAAGCGATCGGACAATGTCGGCTCGTCGTGGAGCATCCGCATCATGTGCGCCTTCTCCACCACGAGCACGGTCGTCGGGGTCATCGCCGTGGCCGTCGCCATGCGGCGCGACTGCCCGGCCAGACATCCCTCGCCGAAGAAATCGCCGCCGCCAAGCATCCCCACGATCGCTTCTTTGCCGGCTTTCGAGACCACTGAAATCTTGATGCTCCCCTGCTGGACGTACATCACCAGCTCGGCAGGTTCTCCCTGCGAGTAAACGACGTCACTCTTGGCGTACTTGACGACAGTCCGCTCGAGACCGGCCGAGTCGAGGAACGTGTCGAGATCGAACGCGGTCGAGTTCTCGAGTTTCCGCGCGCCTTTCCGCCCGGCCATTGCCAGAATTTTACCCCCGCTCGGCGTCTTCTGGCGCGCCGGTACCATGTGATGGCTCATGTGTAAGGCGACGCGCTGGTCGGACGACGCCTTTGATGGCGCTGAAGGCGCCTCGAGTCGCCGGCTTATCGCCTGAAGCGGGTCACCTGCCGGAACAGATCCGGGCCATCGGCTTCCCAGCCGTCGGCGGAATCGCGTTCCGTCAGCGATCGCATCCGTGCGAGCGCCGCCTTCCGGTCGCGATCCCCGGTCGCGAGGATGAAGGCGCCTTCGGCTCCGGTTCTGCGGAGGATGCTCCACGTCAACCCGCCGAACCGCATGATGTAGTCGCCCTCGATCGGCCTCGTGATGTATGTGGGACGCTGCATCAGCGGGCCCTGCGCGTGCTCGGCGCCCCGCCGCCCTCGCGTTGATGCTCGGCGATCGTGACGTCATCCATCAGCACGCTCGGCGGCTGGCCGCTGTCCGAGCCGATTCCGGGTCCGCCCATCGAGCCAGGCCGTCGGTACGTCAAGGTGTTCCGCTCGCGTTCGCCGGGAATCATCAACCCCGTGGACGGACGTGCGTCGCTCGTGTTGTCCAAGAGGCCCGGCTTTCTACAGGGCTTTGATGAGGCTGACCGCGGGAAGGGACGTGCGGAGGATCAGCGTTCAGGAAAGCAGTGCACCAGTCAGTGTACGCCCCGCGGCGCCGGCGGACAAGGGGAATCAGGCGACACCCCGCGCGATGTGCAATCCAGTACATCGCGCGTTGACATGCCTCGCTACACTCATGGACATGGCGATTCAGCGTGACGACGAGGACGAGCGGCAAAGACGCGTAGACATCCTGGCCGAGCAATTCCGCGCCGCCGAAAAGCGTGCGCTGCTGAAGCGCGGCATCGAGCTGTGGACGAGCACCGAGCTCGGGATGATCGACCGAGCCCCGCGGCCGGTGGCGAAAATCAACTGATAGCCAAACAGATTCTGTACGGCGAGGAGTCGCGGCAGGTGATGCTGCGTGGCGTGCTGCTACCCCGCGCCGCCCTCGGCTTCCCAGGCGGAAACGGCGTTCCGCAGGACCGCGATCCGCTGAATCGCCGCCGCGCGCAGGCGCTCGGCGTCCGCCGCAATCCGGGCTTCTCCGACCCGCGCGTGAAACGCGCCTCGCGCGTCGGCGACGACGCCCGGAAACTGCAGCATCAGATCAGTCATAGGAAAACCCTGGGAACAGAAGCCTGAACACGCCGACCACTGCGCCGAGCAATAGCGGGAGTGCCCACACCACCGCTGTCGCAAGCAGCAGATCGGATGCGACGTCCCACGCACGTCGGAACCAGGAGCGGGCGATGATGCCGGTCATGCGGGATGCCTACAGGAAGTGTACGGACTGTCTCCCGATTTCGATGTTTCAGAGTGCACATCCAGCCATCCCCATTCCACCTCGTCCGCAGTCCCCCGGGGTGTTCAATAGTGAACATCGTGTGGCCGCCATCGACAAATACACTGCCGCCGGCCTCCCCCAAGTAAAGAGGCAAATTCGGCACGTGCCCTCGTATGACTGTCTTTACGCCATTCCCGCACACCCCCGGCAATGGGAATGACTCCGTTCCGTTTCTCGACCGATACGACCTCCGCCTCTTCGCCACCCCGCGATCGAACTGCCTGCTGATAGGGCCCGATGCGCTCGTTGACGACGCTTTGACGGCGTGGCAACCGCTGGGTGTGCCGCCTTGACGCGTACCCCTTCCAACCCGTCGGGCGTGGTCCTCGGCGATGAGCGAACGAATCCGCGCGAGCGCCGGGCAGGTGAGGTAACCCGGCCCAGTGGCGCTGCTGCCGACACCGGCGCGGCGGCGATGTTCTATGCCTGCGCCTTCGATCTGCTGGCGCAAACCGAGGCGCAGCACCGCGCGGTGATCGAAGCACAGACGCGTCTGGAAGGATGCCTCGCGGAGTGGAGACTCAATCCGCCGACGCCGGCAGGCCGCCGCGATCGCCTGTCGTTCATCGCCGGCATGGTGCACGAGGTGGTTGCCGCCGTTCGAGTGCAGCGAACGCTCGCCGCCGACATGCAGCGCGCGATGTCGGCGCTTCAAGCAAACGCCGAACAGCTCCGATGAGCGTCCGGCCGCCTCCAGTGGTGCTCGCCACGAGATCAACGGCCTGATCTCCTGAAGCGCGCCATCTGCAGAACAGACAGGTACCGCCCGAATCGCGACCTGGTGGTCAGGGGCGGCGGCGCGTGCGTGGCCGGAATCGACCGCCCGCCGCCGGCCCCGCGTGCGGCGAACGCGTCGCATGCGCCGGCCCCACGTGCGGCGAACGTGTCGCATGCGCCGGCCGCGGCGGCGAACCGCGGCGTTCGGCGTTCTTCCGCGATCGCTCGCGCTCCTGGGCCTTCCTCGCGCGGATCTCCGCGATGCGCTGGGCGTGGGGAATCTCGAGAGGCTTCGCACTGCGCGCAGCGTAGTTGAAGTCCGGAAGCGTCACGCGCGGCAGCGCCTTTCCGATGGCGCGCTCGATCGCCCGCCAGTCACCCTCTTCCTGCGGCGCCACGAAGGTGAACGCTTCTCCCGTCAGCTCGGCACGTCCCGTACGGCCGACGCGATGAATGTAGTCGTCGGGCACCGCCGGCACGTCGAAGTTGACGACGTGGCTGAGCGCCTCGACGTCGATGCCGCGCGCCGCGATGTCGGTCGCCACGAGAACCGGATATTTCCCGCTCTTGAAGCCGGCCAGCGCCTGCGTGCGCTGGCTCTGCGACCGGTTGCCGTGAATCCGCTCGCACTTCACGCCCTGATGCGCCAGATAATCCGCGAGCTGGTTGGCGCGGTGCTTGGTCCGCGTGAACACGAGCGCCTGCCCGAGGATGTTGCGCCGGAACAACTCGAACAGCAGCGCCGGCTTGAGATCCTGCGGTACGGGATAGGCGGCCTGTGTGATGCCGACGGCGGGCGCCGCCTTCCGCTGCAGGCTGATCGTCGCCGGCTTTTTCAACATCTCCGACGCCAGCGCCGCAATGGGTGCGGGCATCGTCGCGCTGAAGAACAGCGTCTGCCGCTTTGTGGGAATGTGACGGAGGATCCGCCGGATGTCCGGCAGGAAGCCCATGTCGAGCATGCGATCGGCTTCGTCGAGCACGAGGTACTCGAGGCCATCGAGCTTCGCATAGGACGCGCGCGCGTGGTCGAGCAGGCGGCCAGGGGTCGCCACGATCACGTCGACACCGCTCCGGAAGGCGTGCTCCTGGGGACCCATCCCGACGCCGCCGTAGACCGAGGCGCCGGTGAGGGCGGTGTGGACCGCAAGCCCGTTGAAGTCTTCGAGAATCTGCGCCGCAAGCTCGCGCGTGGGCGTCAGCACCAGGACCCGCGTGACGCGGCGCGGCCGGTCAATCAGGCGATGCAGGATCGGCAGCAGGAACGCCGCGGTCTTGCCGCTTCCGGTTTGCGCGCACGCGAGCAGGTCGCGGCCCTCGAGCGCCGGCGGGATCGCCGCTTCCTGGATGGGAGTCGGCCGGACGAAACCGAGCTCCCGGATCCCCTTGAGCAGGTCGGCGTGCAGTCCGAGCTTCGTGAAAGGCACGCGCTTACCCGCCCATCCGCGTCTTCAGTTCCTGGTCGATCGCGTTCATGAAGTCCTCGGTCGTCAGGAACGGGTGATCCTCGCGGATGAGTATCGCCAGGTCCTTCGTCATCCGTCCCGATTCGACGACGTCCACGCACACCTGCTCGAGCGTGTCGGCGAAGGTGACGACGTCGGGGGTGTCGTCGAACCTGCCGCGGTACTGCAGGCCGCGCGTCCACGCGTAAATCGAGGCAATCGGGTTGGTGGAGGTGGGCTTGCCCTGCTGGTGCAGCCGGTAGTGACGCGTCACGGTCCCGTGCGCGGCCTCGGCTTCGACCGCCTTGCCGTCGGGCGACATCAGCACGGACGTCATCAGGCCGAGCGAGCCGTAGCCCTGCGCGACCGTGTCGGACTGCACGTCTCCATCGTAGTTCTTGCACGCCCAGAGGTAGCCGCCGTTCCACTTGAGGCTGGCCGCCACCATGTCGTCGATGAGGCGATGCTCGTAGGTCAGCCCCTTGGCATCGAACTTCGACTTGAAGTCGGCTTCGAAGATCCGCTGGAAGGTGTTCTTGAACGTGCCGTCGTAGACCTTCAGGATCGTGTTCTTCGTCGAGAGATAGACCGGGTAATTGCGTCCGAGCGCGTAGGTGAAGCAGGCGCGCGCGAACCCTTCGATCGACGCGTCGAGGTTGAACATCGCCATCGCGACGCCGCCGCCCTTGGTCTTGATCACCTCGCGCTCGATCGCGTCGCCGCCGTCCTCGGGCGTGAAACTGAGCGTGATCGTGCCGGCGCCGGGGAAGTGAAAGTCCTGCGCGCGGTACTGATCGCCGAAGCCGTGGCGCGCGACGACCACCGGCTTGTTCCAGTGCGGCACCACGCGCGGCACGTTTCGGCAGATGATCGGCTCGCGGAAGATCGTCCCGTCGAGGATGTTGCGGATCGTGCCGTTCGGCGACCGCCACATCTGCTTCAGGCCGAACTCCTTGACGCGCGCCTCATCCGGCGTGATCGTCGCGCACTTCACGCCGACGCCATGCTGGCGCGTGGCGTTGGCGGCGTCGATCGTGATCTGGTCGCCGGTGCGGTCGCGCGATTCAATCCCGAGGTCGAAATACTTCAGGTCGATGTCGAGGTAAGGAAGGATGAGGGTCTCGCGGATCTTCTGCCAGATGATGCGGGTCATCTCGTCCCCGTCCATCTCGACGACGGGAGTCTTCACCTTGATCTTGGACATTCACTCTCCTGCGGGGGACACGCGCGCGAGACCGGGGAACCACGAAGGGCGCGAAGAACACGAAGTCAGCGATCACGAAGTTGTTATTGTGTTCTGTTCAGGCACCGACTGCGCGACTCATGCACCGTTTTGTTCCGGCGCGAATCTTCGTGTCCTTCGTGGTTCGCCTTCTCCGCGCTCTTGTCTCATGAACAAACTTCGAATTCTAGATCGGATCGTTGTACAGTACGTATGAGGGGTCCCTGCGATGACGAGGCACGTGGTCACGTTCGCGCTTGTCACGATGTTCGCGGCGTCGGCAACGGCAGTGCTCGACGCGCAGCGCGGCGGTGGCGCGCGCATGGGGGCCGCCAACATGGGCGGCGCCGCAGGGCCGAGCACAGGTGGCGTGCGTGGCGGAGGTCCTCGCGGCGGCGGCAATCCCGGCCCTGGCGCCGGTGCTGGTCGTGGCGGCGGTGCTGGTCGTGGCAGCGGTGGATTTCGATTCCAGGGACGCGTGAACACGCCGCCCGCGCTGCCGTCGATCAACCGGCCTTCGTTCCCCGTCGACGGTCTCAACCGGCCGGCGTTTCCGCTCAGCGGTCCGCTCGGCTTCGGTCCGCAGCCGCGCAGCCCGTTCGACGCCCGCCGCGGCACCTTTACGCGTATTCACCCCTTCAATTCATTCGGCGCTCCGTTCGGCTACGGCGCCGCGTACGGTCCCTCCTACGAGCCGGAGAGCACCTACGACAAGCTGTACCGGACGCCGCAACCCGAGGAGACGACGGGCGCGCTCTTCCTCGACGTGATGCCGTCAACGGCGCTGGTCTTCGTCGATTCCGCTCTCGTTGGAAGCGTCGCCGATCTGCAGGCGCGCGGCGTGATGCTGTCGCAGGGTCGTCACTGGCTGGATCTCGAGGCGCCCGGCTACGAGAAGAAGACCATCGAGATCACGATCAGGGCCGGCGAGCCGTTGCGCTACCGCTTCGACATGGTGCCCGTGCGCACCGCGGCCGTGACGGTGGTCCCCGAACGACCCGAGACGATGTACGCGATCCCGGGCTGCTACGGCGGCAACAGGCCGCCGGTCGCCGCGAACCTGCCGCGAGGATGCGACATCGCGAAGATCCGCGTCATCCGCCCGCAGCCGCGCGTCAACTGACAATCACCGGTAGCCACAGCCGGCCCGACTGAGCTAGCGTACGCGCCGTAGCTCTGAGGAGGACCGCCATGGCCCACGGCTTTCGGACCTCTGGTTGCACGCGACGCGACGCCATCGGCATGCTCGTTACGGCCGCTGCCGCGGTCGCACTCCCCGGCCGCGCGTCCGCGGCGCCTCCCACGTTTCCGCGCGGCAGCGTCATTCGCACGGTTCTCAGAGACTACGACCCCGAGGAGCTCGGGGGCGCGGCGACGCTGTTTCACGAGCACATGTCGCTGGCGCCGGATTTTCTCAACCGCTTTGCTCAATACACCGCCGCGACGCGGGCCGCGGCGGGACTGCCAGCCGCGCCGCCGGCACCGCCGGTGTCGCTCGCCTTCATGCAGGACCTCGACCTGATGGTCCAGGAGCTGACCGCCGCAAAGCGCGAGGGTATCGGCTGCATCGTCGACGGCGGCCATCCGGACATGGGCAGGAGCGTCGCCTTCCTGCGGCAGCTGTCGATGCAATCGCAGATGCCGATCGTGGCCGGCGCCGGGCTGTACACGCAGCCGTTCTATCCGGCGGCGATCGCGACGATGAGCGAAGACGAGATCGTCGGGACGCTGGTCAGGCAGGTCGAACAGGATCCGGTCGGCGCGTTCGGCGAGATCGGATCGTGGGACGACATGACGCCCACCGAACGCAAGGTGTTCCGGGCCATCGGGCGGGCGCACGTGGCGACGAACCTGCCGATCTTCACCCACACGGGGATCCCCGGCAAGGCGGCGCTCGAGCAGCTCGATCTCCTGGAGGATGCGGGAGTGAAGCCCGATCGCGTGGTGATCGGCCACCTCGGCAATCTCGTCGACGCCAACGTGGCAGTGCAGAAAGCCATCTGCAGGCGCGGCGCGTTCGTCGGATTCGATCGGCAGGGCGGACCTGCAGACGGCGATCAGGTCCAGATGGCTCTCGCGCTGATCGATGCCGGGTATGCGGACAACCTGATGTTTTCGTCTGACCTGGCTCGCGAGACGTTCATTCAGCGCAATGGCGGGCCGGGGTACGCGAAGACGCTGTCGGTGTTCGTGCCCAAGCTGAAAGCGGCGGGCGCAAACGATGAGGTCCTGCGGAAGATCACGGTCGACAATCCGCGACGGTTCCTGGCCTTCGTCCCGAAAAAGCGCCGGCCGTGACCGCCGGCGCCACCGCGTCACCCTGCTGGGCTCACCTTGGCGATCGGCTTGCACCTCTCAACGCTGGGAGGACTACCCATGCTTATCTCGCATAGGACATGGCCGAGCGCGGCGACGATCGCCATTCTCGGCGGCACACTCTGCCTTTCGCAGCCAGCGACTGCTCAGGTGAACTACGGGAGTAACGCTGCCTCGACGATTCCGGCCGGCGTGAACATCCCGATCCGCACGAGCGAGTCGATCGATGCCAGGGCGGCGGACGGACGCGTGTATGCCGGCGTCGTCGATCAGGACGTCTTCGACGTCAACGGACGCGTGGCGATTCCGCGGGGCTCGGCCGCCGAGTTGATCGTCAAGAAGTCAGGGAGCGACCTGTCGATCGATCTCGAGTCGCTGACGATCGACGACCGGCGGTACGCGGTGAACGCGAATACGAACGCCGTCGGCACGACCGGTGTCGGTGAGACGATTGAAAACGGCGCCGGAACGATTGGCGCCAACAAGGACACCGCCACCTATGTCGGCGGCGGTGCGCTTCTCGGCACCATCGTCGGCGCGATCACCGGCGGCGGCAAGGGAGCCGCCATCGGCGCGGCGGTCGGAGCCGCGGCGGGCGCCGGCGCGCAAATCTACACGCACGGGAAAAGCGTCAAGGTGCCGACGGAATCGCTGCTGACATTCCGCCTGGGTCAGGATCTGACCTTCGCCCAGGACACGGGCTTCACGCAAAACGGCTTGCACTATCACCGGTACTGACGCAGACAGGCTACGGGGAAGCCTGTAGCCTTTCACACCGGCAAGGGCGGCATCGGTAGACCAGGAGTGGCGAAGATGATCTCGGTGATCGCCTTGATGCTCCGATTGCCGTACCGGAACGGCACGATCAGCCGGAGAGGCGCGCCGTTGTTCGGCGGAATCGGCGCGTCGTTCATCAGCCACGCCAGCATCACCTGCGGATGCCGGAGCGTGGCAACCTCCTCGTCGACGTAATTGCGATCGGACGCGATCAGGCGGCAGTAATGCGCGCCTGGAATCAGACCGAGCATGTCGGCGAAATCGCCGAACCTGACGCCTGTCCACTTCACGACGCCGCGCGGATTCGGCGCGCCGCACTGCAGCAGGAATGTGTGCGACACGCGTGGCAGCTTCTCCAGCTCCGTGAAATGCATCGTGCCCGCGCGCCGCGCCAGGCCGCGCGTATCGACCTTGATCGCCATCTTCTGGTAGTCGAACTCGATCGCGGGCGCCTGCCGGTTCGCCGTCTTCCACATCAGGGGCGTCGTAATCGGTCCCGCCTCGCTGGCTGGGTGTTCCGGGGCCGAGCCATCGGCGTTGAGCGGCAGCGGTGCAGGAAAACCTTCGCGGAGCGGCCGCTCCACGAGCGAGTCGGGCCACGTCTCCGGCGTTTGCGGCGTTTGGGCGAGCAGGCGGTCGCCGGCGATCGCCGCCAGCGATAACCCCGCCAGCGTCGAACCGGAAATCGAGATCGCTTCGCGTCGTGTGACTGCCATCATCCACCTCCGTATTGCGCGCCGGCGACCGTCAGACCCCGGGCTTCGGGCTAAGGCTGAAGCCTATCTCGCGGCCGGCTTCGCGAACCGCGCCGCGTCGATGCGCGCGTTCGGCTGCACGCTGGTCAGCGAGTACACGTTGCGCCCGTCGAGCCAGCTCATCGTCCACTTGAACGGCATCTTCACGCCGGTGTTGCCGACGTCGCGATAGTCGCTGTAGTCCACGCGCGTGACGATGCGGCCGACCGGCGAGGGACCGTAGCGAAGCATCCGCACCAGCAGGCCCGTTTGCGCGTCGAAGCAGAGCGTCGCGAAGCCGCCCGTCCCGAGGTTGCCCTGGATCACGTTCACGCGCCGATCGTTGATCTCGGTGCCGAACCCCGAGCGCCAGTTGCGCAGTGCGCCCTTGATTTGCGCGGGGAAGAACAGCTGCGCCTGCAGCCTGATGCCGTCCATCTCCTGGCCGGTGAGCGCGATCAGCGGGAACGGGCGGTCGGTCGCCGGCGCCGCGTACCAAGCCGCGCGGCCGTCGAAGGTCGTGATGTGCGGGCCGGACGCCGGATGCGCGGCCGTGTAGTACTGGCCGTTCGAATTCACCGCGATCTCGAGCGGCGTCTCCTCGGAGTCGTCATAGCCGCGGTACGTGCCCGTGCCGGTGAAGCTCGTGAGCGCCGTCACTCTCTGCGCGCCGCCGACGGCCGCGATGTACTTGTCGACGATCGATTCCGCGGTCGGCTGCCCCTGCGCCTGCGTGAACGGGTCGCCGGGTTCGTCGGGCGGCGGCATGCCGTACAGCTGATCGATGCTCGGCATCACGTTGGGATTGGCGATGCCGCGGTGGCACGTGTTGCAGGTGACCATCTGGCGGCCGCCGAAGTTGGCCTCGTTGATCTGCTGCATCATCGTGATCATGCGGCGCGCGGTCCGCTTCAGCGGGGTGTCGTCCGCGTACTTCGCCCAGTCGCCGCCGCTGTCGTAGCTGTGGCAGTCGGTGCAGTTCAGGCCGAGCGACGAGGAAAAGAACCCCATCGTCCCCATGAACTGATCGACGGGAATCCCCTTCAGCACCTGGATGTTCTTGAAGACTTCCTCGGCGTTCGGCGGCCTGTCCGGCGCGCCCTGGCCTGTCACGGCAACGCTCCACATCCAGACCGCGGCTGTCGTCACCAGCGCCGCCCCGACCGCTCTTCGTGTTCTGAGCCTCATGCCTGTCTCCTGAGACGCACCTGCGCCTACTTCTTCGGCGCGGCCTCCGCTGCGTAAATGCTCTTCACGGACGCTGCCTCGGTCGCCGACGGAATCATCTCCATGAAGTCGGTGCCCGACGGAAGCAGCGTGAGGCGCAGCTTGTCGCGCGCCAGCCACGGCCGCGTGTAGACCTTCGGGTCGTCGATCGTCACCGTCAGCTCGATCACGTTCTGGTTGACACGATGGTAACGCTCCTCGACCTTCAGATCGCCGCTGTGCGGGTTGCCCGCGTTGTCCAGCCACGTCCGTTCGTCGGTGCCGTTGCTGGTGACGACGAACGTGGAGTCGTCTTCCCAGCGCCCGACCGAGTAGCCGTACCAGCGGGGGTCGGGACTCGTCGGCAGCTGCCGGCCGTCCGTCCAGATGACACGCCATCGCTTCTCGAACATGTAGAGCATCAGCACCTTGTTCGGCATCTGGACGACCTCGAACGGCCGCAGCTCGAACAGCAGCATGCGCGGGAACCCGCCGGGATCCGCCATCGTCGAGAGCGGGTCGTTGATCTGGTCCGCAGGAACCATCCGCGCGCCGTCGCCCGAGTGATGCGTCTTGCCGAGCGCGTCGCCGGCGGGCGTCAGCGGCGAGGTCTGCATCCCGCGGGCACCGATGCCGCCACCGCCGGCGTCCCAGATCCCGCTGAAGTCGCGTTTCGGCGCCGGCGCGGACGTCGGGGGCGCGGCCGTCTGCCCGCCTGGATTGTTCCACGGAAGGTTCTGCGCGAACCCGGCCGTCGTCCACATCGCGACTACCGCGGCACCGACGAGCAAGAAGCGTCTCATGCGAACCTCGAACCTCGAACCTATTGCGGCGCGGGCGCCGGCGGCGGGCCGCCCGCGCTGAGCGTGCTGCCGTCGGGGCGCGTGACCGTCCGCAGCCGGCCAATCGGCGCGCCGTTCTTCACCGGCTGCAGGTTGACCATGACCATGTCGCCGACCTTGAACGAGGTCCGCGCCCAGCCGCGCTTGGTCATGTCGGTCGGATTGCTCACTTCGACCGCCCAGTTGCGCACGGTGCCGGTCTCGTCCATCGCGTCGAACTTCAGGAAGCAGTGCGGATTGGCCCAGATCCAGTCCGTCACCGTCCCCTTCAGCGTGAGGTCCTTCGTCGTGTCGAAGCTGGCCGTGCCGTGGTGGGCGAGGACGGGAGCCGAGAGCAGAAAGAGTCCGAATGCGGCGCAAATCACGCCGAAGCGCTTGGCTTTCACAACGGACCTCCAGGTGAGTCGGGCGAGAAGGTGGAGAAGGCCTACCAGCGGTTGGACCTGGGGGGACGCGTGAGCAGGCGCGCCGGGTTCCAGATCTGGCCGCACGTGGCACATCGCCAGTAGGTCGCCGCCGAAATGATCTTGCTCGTCGTGCTCACCGACGGCGAGCGGCAGAACGGGCACGACGCCGGCGGAGGCGCCGTCGCGGGGTTGAAGTCGTTCGGTATCGTCATGTCAGTGTGAGACGTTCCGTTCGTGCGCGGCGAGGAACTTCTGCAACTCCTCGTTCTCGGGAAAATCGCGCGCGAGCGCACGCGCGGTGTCGACGGCCAATGCGGTCTCGCCTTCACGGACCTGCATGTCCCAGAGGGCGAAGCCCGCTTCGGCGCGGACGAACGGGTCGGCGTCGAGCTCCACCGCGTCGCGTACCGCCGCCAGCCCGCGCTTCTTGTTGCCGCCACCGAGCACCCATTTCGTCCCCCGCGCCATCTGCGTGTCGACGATGTAGTCGACCCAGGCGCGGGCGACGCGGGCGCGAATGTTGTCCGGGTCCTGCTTCAGGACGGCGTCGAGCGACTTGCGCGCTTCCCAGTATTCGCTCCACCCGGTCTTGTGGCCCAGCACGCCGAGCTGCAGCCACACGTAGTTGAGATCGATTTTCCCCAGGAGGAACCGCGTGTCGCTGTCCTCCGGCGCCGCCTGGAGCCGGGCACGCGCGACGCGCTGTGCCGACAGCGTCACGGCCTTGAAGGCCGCGATCCACTCCGCGCAACGGCTGCACGGCTTCAGCGCCTTGTCCTTGTCGCGCTGGCCGCCAATCACGCGCTTGATCTGGAACAGCAGCGTCGACGAACGCAGCTCGCACGCCGCAAGCCCCTCGAGGTCGCCGGTGCAGAGCGCGAGCGTCAGCGCGTCGGCTGCGTCGTAGCGGCCGTTGTAAAACAGCCGATGGGCTTCGTCGAGATCGGAAACGCTGGCGGTCGAGAGCGCGAGCACGAAGGCCGCCGTCATCATGTGGGTTCCCCGGCGTGTTCTTGAGGAACCCGCCGCCACGGCGGATGGCTCAGAGAAAGTCGCTGCAGTATACTCCCTCGCCCGGCGGCCGGGCATTTGTCTGCTAGACTCGGCACTTTACAGGAGGCATCTATGCGACGTTCTGTGTCGGCGGCGTTGCCCGTCGTTCTGGCGCTCGTCTCGAGCGCATTTCTGTTCGCGCAGCAGCCCGCGGCCCAGGGCGGCCGTCAGGGTCGCGGCGGGGGTGCAGCGGCGGGCGGCGGCGGCAACGGCGCGGCGCGCGCGTCGGTGACGTCCGCCATCTTCAAGGTGGAATGGGTGCAGCCGGCGGGACAGACCGGCCAGGTGCCGATCGTCCAGGGCAACGTGACCGATCCGAACGTCGAAGTGCACTGGTACGGGGAGGCCGCGAAGCATCTGCTCACCTCCGGGACACCCGGCAGCGAGACGACCCCGTTCAGCGCGTGGTCCGGCGAGTGCGACGGCCCGTTCGCGATCACGTTCAAGCACAAGAACAACATGATCGACATGTCGGGCGTCGCGAAGATCCGCTGGGTGGTCAAGACCTCGGGGTTCCACGTCGTGCGGCCGGTCGTGAAGCTCGCGGACGGCACGATGCTCGTCGGCGATCACGCGGACGAAGCGGTGCCGATGCTGACGACGCGCGAGTTCGCGCTCTCCGACGTCCGCTGGATCCGCCTCGACTCGACGCGTGTCGTCACCGTCAACGGCGGCCGCGGCGGGGGCCCGGCGAATCCGAACAACGAGATCTGGGTGGTGAACCCCGACCTGTCGAAGGTCGATGAGGTTGGCTTCGCCGACCTGATGCCCGGCAGCGGCCACGGCACCGGCGGCTACATCCACCTCGGCACCATCGAGGTGTTCGGCAAGTCGATTCCGCGCGCGGCGGCGACAGCGTTGAATCAGTAGGGTTAGTAGATCTTCCTCGTCTGGATGAACGTCTCCGGCGTGCCGTCGGCGGGATTGACGAAGTGAATGTCCTTCGGATCCCGCCGCGGCGTATCGACCGCCAGGAACACCAGCGGTTCCGTGTCGAGCAGC
>Ga0137397_10001688_pt1 | contig 15451 bp, 14 predicted proteins | sample czorhiz116metaG_FD_106658 | JGI IMG/M metagenome (GOLD analysis project Ga0137397, IMG submission 106658) | Vadose zone soil microbial communities from Angelo Coast Range Reserve, California, USA - czorhiz1.16 metaG | ecosystem: Environmental > Terrestrial > Soil > Vadose zone | place: USA... | reverse complement strand
GTCCGATCGTTCGACCGCGAGACCATCATGGGGCTTTCATGGGGCTTTTCAAACGAAGCGTGCCGAGCCATCACGTCCCGATCCATCGGCACAATGCCGCGAAGAAGGACTGGGTGATCCTGCTCGAGGCCGGCACCATCGTGGGGCCGTCGCCGGAGCGGCTGCGCGTTGCCCGCGCCACCCAGGAACGCAAGGTAGTCAGGAAATACAACATTCTTCTTCGCGCCAAGCATTTCCTGGTCGTCGACGGCTACGACCCGAGAATCCATGCGGTCTACTTCTGCCCGCAGCTCTATCGCTACGATCCGGACAAGAAGCTCGTGCCGCTGCAGGGCGAGGAGATCGGACGCTTGATCGCGCAGGCGCTCGAAGGCGGCGTGACACCGCGCCGGCCGTGGTACGAGCCGTCGGAACATACGCCGGATCAACCGGCGATCAGCGCCAAGCTGCAGAGCGAGTTCGACACGGTGGTGGTGGAACTACCAAATCAGCGCAACGCTTCGGCTGCTAGCGCCTGATCGGACTTTTGTCCTGCTCACTCCGTCACGCCACGCCGGCGCGACAAGGTGATAGTGTAACGCTCATCATCTCCGCTATAGGTTGTGCATGGCCGCGCACCAGCACGATCACCGCCACGGTGAGCACGATCACGGTGAGCACGATCACGGTGAGCGCGATCATGCGGCGCATGCGCATGATCACGGGCACAGTCACGCGCCCAAGGACTTCGGTTTTACGTTCGCGGTCGTAACCGCGCTCAACATCGGGCTGGTGGTGCTGCAAGTCGCGTTCGGCGTCATGGCCAACTCGGTCGCGCTGCTCGCCGATGCCGGACATAACTTCGGCGACGCCCTGGCATTGTTGCTCGCCTGGGGTGCCCATGTCATGTGCAAGGCGACCCCGACCCGCCGCTACACCTATGGGTTCCGCTCCGCCTCGATCCTGGCCGCGCTTGCCAATGGGGTCATCCTGCTGGTGGCGACCGGCGCAATCGCCTGGGAGGCGATTCAGAGGTTTTCCGAGGCGGACGAGGTCGCCGGCATGACGGTGATGATCGTCGCGACGCTGGGCATCGTCATCAATGGCATCTCAGCCTGGCTGTTGATGGCAGGCCAGGCCGACGACCTGAACATCAGGGGGGCGTTCCTGCATCTCGTCGGCGACGCCCTGGTTTCGGTCGGCGTCGTGGTCGCTGGCGGCCTGATCCTGCTCACTGGCTGGCGCTGGATCGATCCTGCAGCGAGCCTTGTGATCTCGGCGGTGATCGTCTGGAGCACCTGGGGCCTCCTGCGCAACGCCGTCAACCTTTCGCTTGCCGCCGTTCCGCGCGGCATCAACCCCGACGCCGTCCGCGCGTATCTCGAAGGTCTGCCTGGAGTGAAGTGCATTCACGATCTGCATATCTGGGCGATGAGCACCACCGAGACCGCGCTCACGGTGCATCTGGTGATGCCAAAAGGTCAGACCGGGGACGAGTTCCTGCGGCAGCTATCGCAGGAGCTGCACCACCGCTTCGAGATCGATCACCCGACGGTCCAAGTCGAGACCGACGGCGACGGCTGCAAGCTCGCGCCCGATCATGTGATCTGAAGGGGCCACAATACTGGTAGCTATCGCAGTTATCCTAAGTGGCCACGAATCTTTTCACCACTTCGACCTCATCCTGAGGAGCCCGAGCGAAGCGAGGGCGTCTCGAAGGATGGCCACGAGTCCGAACCTGCCGCCATGGTTCGAGACGGCGCGCTAGCGCGCGCCTCATCACCATGAGGCCGAACGTGAAGTCACTGTTTTGATCGCGGTCTGGCGGGCGGTGATGGGAGTCAACCGCCGGCCGGGACCAGCCTGGGAATGTGCTGCGAGCAATTCCAGTCCCACGCCAGCACAGTAAACACAATTGCGTGCTCCGCCCGGCGCGAGCCCGCGGAGGGCATCAAGCTCGCAATGAGCTCGGGGTCGTTTGACACCTGGGCGCGACCCCACAATTTGAGCCGGCGGGCACTGACGTAGTCCATCAGAAAGAGAAATGCGCGCTCGTTCTCGGCAAGATGACCGATGCTGATGAACTGCTTGTTGCCGGGATAGTCCAGGAAAGCCAGCGTTTGGTCATTGACTATTTGGAGAAAGCCGGGTGGGCCGCCGCGGTGTTGCACATAAGGCTGACCATCGGCGCTCGCCGTTGCCAGATAGGCCGAGTCGCGCTCGGCGATGAACGCCATCACATCCGCGGAAAGCTCGCGCGCAAAGCGACCGGCCGCAGCTCGCCGCGCGTTGGCCTCACGCGAGCCGCGACACGCCTGCTCGCTGCGCACCGCCGGAGAGAACATCACTTCATCCGGCTGCACGGCAGTATCGGCAGCAAGCTGGCGTGCATCGGTCATGTCACTTGTGTCTTCTTCACTGTGTCTTCACTTGGGTGGTCAATTTTGCCGCGATCGCAAGTCATTTCTTTGCTGGATCGTCGGCCGGATTGACATAGTTGACCGACCACGGCCCGATACTGTGAACCTGACCGATTGTCTCTTCGTTGGTCCGCACATAGTGGTGAGTCCCGGGCTGCATGACCGAGACGCTGCCGGGGGTCAAGGGCCGGGTCTTCGCGGGGTCGAACACGCTGCCGAGCCCCATGTGCAGCGTGCCGGAGATGATGGTGATGTGCTCAATGCCGGGATGCCAATGCGGCATGACTTTGAAATTGGCGGGAAACTTGAGCCGGAACATGATCGGCACCGGCTTATCAAGCGGCCCCTCGATGACCGCGATCTTCACGCCGGGCAGCGATGGCAAGTCCTTCCACACCAGCTCCGAGGGATCGAGCATGATGTGCCCCTCGCTGTGCTGTGCCAATGCCTGTGGGCCTAACAACGCGCATGCGAGAACAAGGCTGGTTGCTGCGAGCTTCATCTTGCGTCCTCCAGATCGTTCCTCCGAGAAGCCAGCGGCCGGGCCGGCCGCTGGCAGCCTCAGCGAGGCCGTTTCAGCGGTTTCCTGCCACGTTAATCGGCTGCATGACATTCTGCATCACATGCCGTCCGATCTTGCGACCCATATCTTGTCCGACACGGGTCGAGAACCGATAGTGGAAACCGGCATAGATGCGGGCCATCGACACTTCGTCGGCATAGGCCCAAACGTTGCTCCAGCGGTGGGTGGCGCCGGGCGCCGTCGGGCTCGTCATCGTGACTTCCGGAATATCCGGACTTGCCAGCACCGTTTCAATCACCGTTGCGAAGGTCGCGCTGCTGATGCAGTGGGCACAGGGATATTCCGGGTGCATCGGCGTGTTGTCGATCGGCTGCCAGGTCGAGTCAAGCTCGGTCGCGGCATTGTCGTCATTGTCGCCATTGCGGATCGCCGTGATCGGCCGCCAAAAGTCGTAATGATACTTGGCATCGAACACCGCGATGAACGAATCCGCGACCGCCGCCGAAGCAAGAGCCATGAAGCGGGCGCTGTCGAGGACATTCATTCCCTTCGCGGCGACGAGTTGCCGAGCAATGGGATAGTAGCTCACCGGCCCGGTGATCAGCCAAAATTGCGCATCCTCGGTCTGCCGCGCAGTCCGCTTGCTGCTGGCCTTGCCACCGAGGCTCTTGATCTCGTTGTAGTCGCTTGCCCATTCCTTACCCTTGAGCGAAATCGGCGGCTGCGGCCGGAATTGCGACGGACTTTGCATCGCGAATGGTTTCACATTTGGCCACATGGATGAGGCCGTGATCGGCGTCGGCACATAGACGCCGGGCTTTGTCTTCGGCCGATAGGCGTCGGGCGCGTCGGCGCCGTCAGCCTTGCGCTCGGCGACGATCTTGGTAGCGACCTCCTCTCCGACCTTGATGCCGTTCGACTTGGCCTCGCTTGATGGGATGGCGGCGAGATAGGCCGCCATCAATGTATTCACTTCTTCGGCATCCTTTGGATGCAAGCCGGCCAAGACCATGCCGGCCGCGACCGCGGCGGCGGCCTCAGGTGAAGCGTCCTTTGTCGTGATGACAGCGAGCCGGTACGGCCGATAGCGCGGCTCGATCGAGTTGACGGCATCAAACATCGCCAGGTGAACGCTCGCGATCACCCGCTCGGCCTGCGGCGGCAGCAGGCGCTGCTTGGTGACGAAGGCAACCGCCTTCTCGTTCCAATCGGTGATCACGTCAGCGGAAACGGGGCCGCCCAAAGCAGTCAGGATCATGATCGATGCAGCCCAGCGCAGGTTCATCAGCATAGGATCTCTCCGTGACGAGTTGCGGGACAGCTGCCCATCGGCGCGACGGACAACCGGGAACCAGGGCCGGCCCAATACACACACTGTGCTGCTTCCCCGCGCCTGAATAAATGGGCGGAACGGCAATAGACTATTGCATTTTATGAAGTAATAATCCGGCCCATGGACAAGCTTGGCGCGATGAAAACCTTCGTGCGGATTGTCGAGACCGGCAGCCTGACCGCTGCAGCAGAGGCGCTCGACACCTCACTTCCGACGGTCGTACGCACGCTGGCGGCGCTCGAACGCCAACTCGGGGTCTCGCTCCTCAAACGCACCACCCGGCGAATCCATCTGACTGACGAAGGCTCGCAGTATATCGAGCGCTGCCGCGATATCCTGGCCGCCACGCAGGAGGCAGAGGATATCCTCGGCGCGCGCCGGACGGAGCCGGTCGGCAAGCTTTCGGTGACCGCTTCGGTGGCCTTCGGGCGGCGCTATCTGGGTCCGATCGTATGTGAATTCCTGCAACGCTACCCGAAGGTCAGCGCCGACGTGCTATTCGTCGACCGCGTCGTCAATCTCATCGACGAAGGCATCGATGTCGCGATCCGGATCGCCCATCTGCGCGATTCCTCGCTGGTGGCCATTCCAGTCGGGCGCGTGCGCCGCGTCGTGTGCGCCAGTGAGCAATACCTGCACCGCCACGGCGTCCCGCAAGTCCCGAACGACGTCCGCGCCCATAGGTGCATCAGACATCTCGGTCTCGTTCCGCGCAACGAGTGGCATTTTCAGGTTGGCCATCGGCAGCAGAGTGTTCCGATCGACAGCGTCATCACCTGCAATGAGATCGATTCTGCCGTCAATGCCTGCATCGACGGCGTGGGCTTGGGCATGTTCCTGTCGTACATGGTCGCGCCCTACAGAAAGAGCGGCAAGCTCAAATACGTGCTGGAAAAATTCGAGACCGAGCCGATGCCGGTGCAGGTCGTCTATCCGCAGACCCGGCTGATGTCCAACAAGGTGCGCGTCTTCGTTGACGAGTGCGTCGGCAAATTGCGGCGCGCTCGGTTTGACTAACAGCTTGTAGCCCGCATTGAGCGAAGCGAAATGCGGGAACGTCCTGGCAAGGCCCACCACCTGCCCCGGATGTCGCTGCGCTCCATCCGGGCTACAGGGATAGTTTGCAATGGAGAGTCCTTGCATCACTGCTTTTGACAAAACGAACCCGACGAGGAAAGCTTACCAGCACGGCACCGGAGGGACCGAGCATGCGCCTGATTGCCCTGACTACACTCGCTCTGCTCTTGACCGCGGACCTGAGCGGCGCGCAGCCGCAATTTCCCGGGAAGAGCGTGCGCCTTGTGGTCCCCTATCCGGCCGGCGGCGGCACCGACGTGCTGGGGCGGCTGCTCGCCGACCAGCTCGCGCGCAAATGGGGACAGTCGGTGATCGTCGAGAACAGCGGCGGCGCGGCCGGCAACATCGGCGCCGCGGAAGTGTTTCGCGCTGCGCCGGACGGCCACACCCTGATGGTCGCCGCCCCCGGCCCGATCGCGACCAACAGCTTCCTCTACAAGGACATGCCGTTCGATCCGAAGCGCTGGAGCGCGATCGCGCTGCTCACGACCGGTCCCTATGTGCTGGTGCTGCGCAAGAGCTTCGACGGCTCGACCGTGCGCGATTTCATCGCGCGGGCCAAGGCCAATCCCGACCGCATCACGGCTGCCATACCAGGCGTCGGATCGATCGCGCATCTGGCGACGGTGCAGCTCGAGATGCTCGCCGGCATCAAGACCACGCAGGTGCCCTACCGTGGCTTGAGCCCCGCCATCAACGACCTGATCGCCGGCCATGTCGATCTGATGTTTGACACGCCGACAACGGCCTTGCCGCTGCATCGCGACGGCAAGGTCAGGATCATCGCCACCGGCACGCCGGAACGCCTGCGGGAAGCGTCCGACATTCCGACCATCGCGGAAGCGGGCGTGTCAGGCTATCGCGCCATCACCTGGTATGCGCTGGTCGGCCCACCCAATATGGCTGCGCCGCTCATCGCGCGGATCAACGGCGATGTCACCGAGGTCCTCAGCCGCGCGGACGTCGTGGAGCGTGTGCGCGCCATCCAGATGGAGCCTTCGGTGCGGACGCCGGAGCAGTCGGCAGCTTTCTTTGCGGATGAGTCCGAGCTGTGGGGCAAGGTGATCAAACAGGCGAACATTCCGTTGCAATGATGCGGTTTCGGCTGAAGGACATGACGATGTATAGGACGATCCTCTTCGCGCTGTTTCTTGCAATGGTGGCGAGCGCGCCGCGCGCGCAGGCGCAGGACAGTTTTCCGGCCAGCCGCGTGACCATCGTGGTGCCCTCGCCCGCCGGCTCGACCACCGATGCGCTCGCCCGCCTGGTGGCCGAGCAGCTCAGCCAGGCCTGGGGCAAGCCGGTGATCGTCGAGAACAATTCCCGCGGCCTCAATGCCGGTGGCGAGCAGGTGGCACGCGCTCAGCCCGATGGCTACACGCTGCTGGTGAGCCCGCCGCTGCCGCTCACCGTCGCGCATCTGCTGTTCAAGGAGATCGGCTACCAGCCCGACAAGTTCGTGCCGGTGTCGTTGCTCACCAAGATCGCCAATGTGCTCGCGGTGCGCAAGGATCTGCCGGTGCGGACGGTGCAGGAGCTCGTCGCCTATGGCAAGGTAAACCCGGGCAAGCTCACCTACGCCTCACAGGGCGGCGGCTCGACCGCGCACTTGAGCGGCGCACAGCTCGAGATCCGCGCCGGCATCAAGATGGTGCATGTGCCCTATCGCGGTGCCGCGCCCGCCCTCAACGATCTCATCGCCGGCCATATCGACATGTTCTTCGATACGCTCACCACCTCGGTGCCGCTGCATCAGGCCGACAAGATCCGCATCATGGCGGTGGCGGGCGACGAGCGCGCGCCGACGCTGCCCGATATCCCGACCATCGCGGAATCGGGACTGCCTGGATTCCGCTCCATCACCTGGTTTGCCATGGTCGGTCCGCCCGCCTTGCCGGCGGCGCTCGCGGCGCGCATCAATCGCGACGTGGTCGACATCCTGCGGCGGCCGGCGGTGAGCGCGAAGCTGCGCGACCTGCGGCTCGATCCCATGATCGGCACACCCGCCGATGCCGCCAGGTTCTTCGCCGAGGAGACCGAGCTTTGGAGCAAGGTCATCCGCGAAGCCAACGTGACGGTGCAATGACTCACTCAAAGTCGGCGCGCAGGAACTCGCTTGTCACTCGAGCTTGAAGTTGGTCGACTTCATGATCGGCGTCCAGCGCGCAAGCTCGTCGCTGACCAGGCGCTGTGCCTGCTGCGGGCCGGAATCCGCGATCGGCTCGAAGCCCGACGTCGTGAGCGCGCGCTGGAATTCCTGATCGTCCATCACCTTGCGTGTCGCCTGCGCAAGCTCGCCGACGATTGCAGGCGAAAGGCCGGCCGGCGCGAACAGGCCGTTGAAGTTCGACGCCACCATGCCGGGGAGTCCGGCCTCGATCGCGGTCGGGATGTCGGGCGCAACCTTGAGCCGCGTATCGTGCGCGACCGCGAGGATGCGCACCCTGCCGGCGCGATGAAAGTCGATCAGCGGCCCGCCGATATTCGGCGTCATCATCGGAATGTGGCCGGCGGCAAGATCGGCGACGCCGGGTGCGGAGCCCTTGTAGGGAATGTGCACAATGTCGGGCGCGCCGATGAGCTGCTTGAACAATTCGCCCGCCAGATTGGTCAGCGTGCCGGAACCGGCCGAGCCATAGGAGAGCTTGCCCGGATTGGTCTTGGCGTAGGCGATCAGCTCGCGCAGGGTGCGCACCGGGACCTTTTCGTTCACCACGATCACGGTCGGGGAGACGCACAGGATGGAGATCGCGGTGAAATCCTTGACCGGATCATAGGGCGGCTTCGGCATCAGGACCGGCAGCAGCACCTGCGTGCTGGTGTTGCCGAACAGGAGCGTGTAGCCGTCGGGCTGCGCGCGCGCGACCTCGGTCGTTCCGGGCGCGCCGCCGCCGCTCGGCTTGTTCTCGACAACGATAGTGCCGATCAGCGGCTTCATCTTCTCCGCCCACAGGCGGCCGGCGACGTCGGTCGCGCCGCCCGGCGCAAACGGAACGACGAGCCTGATCGGCCGCTCCGGATAGCGGGCTTGGCCCGTTCCTTGGGCCAGCGCGGTGAGCGGCGCCAGGGTTGTGGTGGCGAGCGCGGCCAGTCCGCTGTTAAGAATGTCACGTCGGTTCATGCGATGTCTCCAAACCGCTATCTTACCGGCCACGCTCCTTCTCACAAGTCACGCCCTTTCTCACAAGTGATGGCAGGCCCGCATGAAGCACCCGCGCAACTTCTTCAAGCCGCTGGCGATCGGCGCGCCGGCTCCACTGCGCGAGCTGCCGGTTCGGCTCGAGCGCATGGTCCATTTCGTGCCGCCGCACATCGAGAAGATGCGGGCCAAGGTGCCCGAGCTGATCGCGCAGGTCGACGTTGTGCTGGGCAATCTCGAGGATGCGATCCCGGCCGCCGCCAAGGAGGCCGCGCGGCTAGGCTTCATCGAGCTCGCCCGATCAAACGAATTCGGTGCGACCGGGCTATGGACTCGTATCAATGCGCTCGCCTCGCCCTGGGCGCTTGATGATATCACCGACATCGTTGCGGCAGTTGGTCGCAAGCTTGACGTCATCATGGTGCCGAAGGTCGATGGGCCGTGGGACATTCACTACCTCGACCAGCTGCTTGCTCAGATGGAAGCTCGCCACTTGATCGACAAGCCGATCCTGATCCACGCCATACTCGAGACCGCCGAGGGCGTGAACAATGTCGCGGCGATTGCAAACGCTTCGCCGCGCATGCATGGCATCAGCCTCGGTCCGGCTGATCTCGCCGCTTCGCGCGCGATGAAGACGACACGCGTCGGCGGTGGCCATCCCGGCTATCGCGTGCTCGCGGATGCTTCCTCCGGCGAGCGCGCCTCCTATCAGCAGGATCTCTGGCACTATACGCTCGCCAAGATGGTTGATGCCTGCGCCGCCGCCGGCATCAAGCCGTTCTATGGTCCCTTCGCCGATTTCGCCGATCCGCTCGCCTGCGAAGCTCAATTTCGCAACGCATTCATCATGGGCTGCGCCGGCGCCTGGTCGCTGCATCCCTCGCAGATCGACATCGCCAAGCGCGTGTTCTCGCCCGATCCGCGCGAGGTAGCAGCCGCAATGGCAATTCTCAAGGCCATGCCGGATGGGACCGGCGCGGTCATGATCGACGGCAAGATGCAGGATGATGCCACCTGGAAACAGGCCAAAGTCCTGATCGACCTGGCCCGCCTGGTCGCCGCCAAGGATCCCTCAATTGGGGCAGCGTATGGCCTCTAACCCGCCTCTAAACCCGCTCTAAACCCCCTGGTGTCCGCCGCCGTCCTGGTCTATTTCCCAGTTCATGGCAAAAGCGCGTACCGCCAAATTCCAGATCGGCCAGATTGTCCGCCACCGGGTCTATCCGTTTCGTGGCGTGATCTTCGACATCGATCCGGAATTCAACAACACCGACGAATGGTACGAGTCGATCCCCGAGGATCGCCGGCCGCGCAAGGATCAGCCGTTCTACCACCTGTTCGCCGAAAATGCTGAATCCGAGTATATCGCCTATGTGTCGGAGCAGAATCTGCTGCCCGATGAGTCCGGCGAGCCGGTGCGCCACCCGCAGGTGGCCGAAGTGTTCGAGAAGGACGAGTCCGGCAGCTATCGCCGCCGCAACACCATTCTCAATTAGCCGCCGATCCAGCAACGGCCCGATCATCACGCACGCGATGAATTTCGATATAATGAATTCGATATAAGGCAGATTGGGCCCGCTCTATCAGAGCGCGGCCATCCTTCAAATGCAGAACGGTGACCCGATTGCATCCAATCGGATCACCGTCAAAAGCTGCGCCACGAGCCCGATGCGACGCCTTACTGCGCCTTCTTCTGGAATTCCTCGAAGCGCTTGCGCTGCATCTCCTCGAACTGCTTCGGATCGGTCGCCGGGCCGTCGTACACCTTGGCAAAGTTCTCAAGCGGCAGCAGCAGCGAGATCACCTGACCCGCACCGTTGACGCCCTGAACAGCGAGGCCTTTGCCCTTCTTCATATTCGTGACGAGCTCGGCGCTCGCCTCGTAGTCGGCCATGCAGCCATTCCCGGCGCAGATCACATAGGGGGCCGTCATCGGCTGACCTTCATCGATCACGACGCGCGTGCCAGGCTGCAACGCCATGCCGAGCGGCAGCGTGACGCGCAGCGTCTTGCGCGGCTCGCCTTCCGGCTCGATCAGCACCGCCGCCACCACCGGCAGTCCCGTCTCGACCGCGCCGTCACGACCGGTCAGGCAGACCGCCTTGGCGTTCGCCTCCTGGCCCTTCGGGCACACTTTTGTCCAAGGCGAGAAACTCAGCTTGGGTTGCTCGCCCTGCGGCTGTTGCGGCGCCTCGCCACCCTTCGGCTGGGTCTTCGGAACGGGTGCCTTGGGCTGTGCTTTCGGCGCCGGGGCCTGGGCGAACGCTTGCGACATCAGCACGCCGGCTGCCGCCACCACCACGAACGCCCGGACGCCATTGACTACTGTGACGAAAATTCGATGCCTCATGGGACTATCCCCCAACTCGCTCTCTCGTCTCTGGATTTCCACCGGCTCGTCTCATCGGCTGAAACCGACCGCACCGGTGGCACTAGCGAACACGACGAACGCGCGCGAGGCGTTCACGCCTCGGCCCGTCACGTCAGGATGTTCGTGGTTATTTAGCCTGACCTTCAAGCCGCCTGCGCGCATCTTCGGCGCGCTTCTGAAGCTCGTCCTGCAGTTTCTTCTGTTGCGCCTCGAAAACCTGCGGATCCGTTGGCGGACCGTCATAGGCTTTGCCGAAGTCGTTGAGCGGCAGCACCAAGCTGATCGGTTGACCCGAGCCGTTGATGCCTTGCACCACCAGCCCCTGTCCCTTCTTCAATTTCCCGACCAGCTCGCCGCTTGCTTCATAGTCGGCCATGCAGCCGTTCTGAAAACAGATCACATAAGGCCCGCTCATCGGCTGGCCCTGATCGACGATAACGCGCGTGCCAGGCTGAATTGACATGCCGAGCGGCAAAGTCACACGCAGAATTTTTTTGGGCTCGCCTTCGGGCTCGATCAGCACGGCAGCGACCACGGGCATGCCTGACTCGACACGACCATCTTTGCCAGTGAAGCACACCTGCTTGGCACCGGCTTCCTGACCCTTCAGGCAAAACTTGGTCCACGGCGAGAAGATGAGCTGCGGCTCGGCCGGCGCCGCCTGCTGCTCGGCGGGGGCGGCAGGAGCACCCTTAGGGGCTTGGGGGGGGGCGGGCGGAGCCTTGGCTTTGGGCGCAGCGGGGGCTTTGGGAGCCGGCGTTTGGGCGAGCACCGATGGCGCGACCAGCATCGTCGTCGCGAGCGCCAGGACGAATGCGCAAGCAACCGGGCGAGCCGGGGCGACCAACGTCCGATGTTCCATGTGTAATCCTCTTGCTGACCGCCCTTGCAGCGATCCGGCCGAACGGTGCCCCTACAGGGCTGTGTCCGCACCAAATACGGCAAGAGCGTGACGCCTTCCGGTCAGCGTCATAGCCCACTTTCGGCCCTCAATAAAGTCTCAAGGATCGGGTGCAAAACCTGGTGACAAGCGGGTGATTTCTCTTTCAGATGCACAACGGTAAGACCATGGTCCGCAAGCAGAACCGGTCGTTGTCGAATTGTCATGCAAGCCGTGACGCAATATGGCTAACAAGAGCAGCCATGTGCGTGCCACAGCGTCCTCACCGTCGAGCGCTCCGATCGCTTTTTCGCCTCGCGGCCAGCATCCTGTTGTCGGTGCTTGCAAGCATCAGCGGCAACGGCACGTCACAGGCCGAGCCACGCCACGCCATTGCGATGCATGGCGAGCCCGCACTCCCTGCCGATTTCAGTCATTTCCGCTATGTCAATCCCGACGCACCGAAGGGCGGCCGCCTCCTTCAGGGCGTGCTGGGAACTTTTGAAAGCATCAATCCCTTCATCGCGCGCGGCCTGGTGGCGCAGGGGATGCGCGCCCCGCTGGTCAGCAACGTCAACATCATCAGCGGCCAGGTGGTCGAAAGCCTGATGGCGCGCGGCTATGACGAGCCGTTCACGCTCTATGGGCTGGTCGCGCGCACCATCGACACCGATGAGGCGCGCAGCACTGTGACCTTCGAGCTCGATCCGGCGGCGCGGTTCTCCGACGGCAAGCCGGTGACGCCCGAGGACATCTTATTTTCCTGGCAGCTCATGCGTGACAAGGGCCGCCCCAACTACCGCATCTATTATTCCAAGGTCGCCAAAGCACAAATCATAGGCACACATGGCGTGCGTTTCGATCTCACCGGCAGCAACGACCGCGAGCTGCCGCTGATCCTCGGCCTGATGCCGGTCTTGGCAAAGCACGCGGTGAATGTCGAAACTTTCGAGGATCCGAGCTACACGCCACCCGTCGGCACCGGTCCTTACATTGTCAGCAAGGTCGATCCGGGCAAGAGCGTCACACTCACGCGCAACAAGGAGTATTGGGGGCGCGAGCTTGCGGTCAACCGTGGCTTCTGGAATTTCGACGAGATCCGCTACGACTATTATCGCGACAGCAACGCGCACCACGAAGCCTTCAAGCGCGGACTGTTCGATGTGCGCGCCGAGAATGATCCGTCACGCTGGCAGACCGGCTATGACTTCCCGGCCTTCCGCGAGGGCCGCGTCGTCAAGGAGACATTCTCGTCGGGCTTGCCGAAGCCGAGCTTCCATTTCGTGTTCAATACGCGGCGGCCGATCTTCGCCGACAGTCGCGTGCGCGAGGCGCTCGGGCTGTTGTTCGATTTCGAATGGGCCAATCGCAACCTGTTCTTCGGCCTCTATCGGCGTGCTGCAAGCTTCTTCGAGAATTCCGAGCTATCCGCGTATCGTCGGCCCGCCGACGCACGCGAGCGGGCACTGCTCGCGCCGTTTCCCGATGCGGTGCGCACCGATGTGCTCGACGGCACCTGGTCGCTGCCGGTCACTGACGGGTCCGGCCGCGACCGCACCATCGTGCGCCGAGCGATCGAGCTGTTGAGTGCGGCAGGCTTTGAGCTGCGCGGCACCGAGCTCGTCGAACGCCGCAGCGGCAAGCCTTTAACTTTCGAGATCACAGTCGCCAACCGCACCGAGGCCATGGACGAGGAGCGCCTCGCGCGCCTCTACGCCAGCAACCTCAAGCGCGCCGGGATCAACGCCACTGTGCGCCTGGTCGACGCGATCCAGTTCGAGACCCGGCGCATCGCGTTCGATTTCGACATGATCCTCAATCGCTGGGATCAGTCGCTGTCGCCGGGTAACGAGCAGGCGTTCTACTGGAGCTCGGCGGCGGCCTCGGAGAACGGCAGCCGCAACTACATGGGTGTGCGCAGTCCAGCCGTCGATGCGCTCATCGATCACCTGATCAAGGCGAAGGAGCGTGCCGACGTGGTGGCGGCGGTGCGGGCGCTCGACCGCGTCCTGATCTCCGGCTTCTACGTGGTGCCCCTCTTCTACCCACCCGAGCATTGGGTGGCGCGCTCGTCCACCCTCGCCCATCCCCGCGAAACTTCGCACATGGGCTATCTCCCCGAGACGTGGTGGCTTATGGCAAAATAACACCGCCATGATTCTCGCCGACCTGCATGACCAGGACTTGGCGTCGCGCATTGGTGGACGCGCCTCGCTCGATGACCTGTTCCGCCGCAACGCGGAACGGCGGCCGGACGCGCTGGCGCTGGTCGATCCGCCCAACCGCGCGGCCTTCACCGATGGCGCGCCCCGCCGGCTGACTTATGCACAGGCTGATCGCGTGGTTTCGGCAATTGCCGGCCGGCTGCGTCGGCTCCGCCTGCATACTGATTCGCTCGTCGGCTTCCAGGTCGCCAATTCCGTGGAATCCGTCCTGACGCTCCTGGCCATCCTGCGGGCCGGGTTGATCGCGATGCCGCTGCCGCTGCTGTGGCGCCGGGGGGAGATCCGCAAGGCCCTGACCCAGGCCGGCGCGCGGGCGCTGATCACAAGCGGGCGGGTCGGCGACCAGGATCATTTCGACATCGCTCTGCAGGCGGCGTCCGACGTATTCTCTATACGCTATGTGTGCGGGTTTGGGCCGCGGCCACCTGACGGTGTCGTTGGCTTTGACGACCTGTTTGATGCGCAGGCGATCGACCCCCTGCCCACGATCAATGACGAGCGTGATCCGCCGCCCAGCGCGCATCTGGCGGTGGTGACCTTCGACGTCAGCGCGGAGGGGCTGGTTCCGGTCGCCCGCAGCCATGCCGAGATGATTGCCGGCGGTCTCGGTGCCCTGCTCGAGGGCTCGATCGGACTCGAAGCAACCATCCTGTCGACAGTGGCGATGGCCTCGTTCGGCGGGCTGGCGGTGTCGGTGGTGCCCTGGCTCCTCTGCGGCGGAACCCTGGTGTTGCACCAGCCGTTCGATGCGAGCGTCTTCGCCGAGCAGTGCGAGGCAAGCCACTGCGACACCGTCATTGTGCCGGGCCCGATGATCGCCCCGCTCGCGCAGGCGGGTCTTCTGACGTCGGAAGACGGCATCAGGCACGTGATCGGCCTTTGGCGTGCGCCCGAACGGCTGGCGCATGCACCGGTCTGGCATGACCACTCCATACTCCTCACCGATATCCAGGTGTTCGGCGAGACCGGGCTGATCGCGGCCCGCCGGATCCGCGACGGCCTGCCCGCGTCGGTCGCCTGGGGACCGGTCCCGGCGCCGCGCGGCGTACCGGGGGCGCCGATCGTTGCCGAAATCCGGCGCACCGAGCGCGGGACGCTGGCCATGAGCGGCCCGATGGTCCCACGCTGCGCCTTTCCGCCCGGGGTCGAAACCACGCCGTTTCCTTCAATCAAGGTGTCGGAAGATGGCTTTATGGACACCGGCTATGCCTGCCGCAGCGGCCAGGAGGGCCCGACCCCACTGGTGAGTGGGCCACCGCCAGGCCTCGTCAGTGTCGGTGGCTACCGCTTCGCCGCAGCCGCACTGGAGAACACAGTGCTTGATATCGATGCCGATGCCACCCTCACCGCGCTTCCGGATGCCCTCTGCGGGCATCGGCTCGCCGGCGCCGCGGCCGATCCCGCCAAGATGCGCGAGGAGCTTCTGAGCTTGGGGCTCAATCCGCTCATGGCCAGCGCCTTCCAGGCGCCGCAGGCGCCGTCGATGGGCGGCCGCTGAAGC
>Ga0137397_10001687_pt1 | contig 15451 bp, 16 predicted proteins | sample czorhiz116metaG_FD_106658 | JGI IMG/M metagenome (GOLD analysis project Ga0137397, IMG submission 106658) | Vadose zone soil microbial communities from Angelo Coast Range Reserve, California, USA - czorhiz1.16 metaG | ecosystem: Environmental > Terrestrial > Soil > Vadose zone | place: USA... | reverse complement strand
GGTATCGAAGGGCCCGGTGAAGCCCCGGCGCCAGGTGCCGCCATACTTTCCGATCTCGCGGAGCGGCTTCACGACCAGCGGGTCCCGGCCGATGCGCTCCTGGACCGGCGGGAGCTTGCCGGCTTTGACCAGCTCGGCGAGCGCGGGAGCCTCCTTGAAGGTCTTGGGGAACCGGGCGGGATCGGTGATAACCTCCGCGCCCTCGAGCTTGCCGATCAGGCCCGCGCCCAGCTTCGTCGGCTGCGCCGCGGCCCCGGGCGCAAAGACCGCCGGCCCCGCCGTCGTCGACGCGACGGTCAGAAGCCCGAGGCGCAGCATGGCTCGGCGTGACAGGGCCAGGGTCTGGTCGTCGTGGTCGCTCATGGGGACCCCCTTCGTGCCGCGTGACGTGCGAGGACCGTAGCCGGGAGGGCGGGCCGTGTCAAACGCCCCGGGCCCGCCGCCGCGGCCCGGCGGCTGTGCTACGCTACCCCGGCTCAAAGCGGGCAGACGCGCCGCACCCTCGGAGGCGTCGTGACGAACGCATCGGGCTCCGCCGTCGCGGAGCGCCTGTCGGTCGGGGAAGTCGAGCTGGAAGTTCTGCGCCGGGGCGCGGGTCGGCCCGTCCTGGTCCTGCACGGCTTGCAGACCGTCGACCCGCGGGCGCGCTTTCTCGATCTGCTCGGCCGCACCGCCGAGATCATCGCGCCATCGCATCCCGGCTTCGGCCTCTCGCCGCGCCCCGCCGATTTCGAGACCGTGTACGACCTGGTGCACCTCTACCTGGAGCTCCTCGAGACGCTCCCGTACGAGAAGGTGGCGCTGATGGGATTGTCCTTCGGGGGCTGGCTCGCCGCGGAAGTCGCCGTCAAATGCCGCCACCGGATCGACAAGCTCGTGCTCGTGGATGCGTTCGGCATCAAGGTCAGCGATCGCGAGACGCCGGACATCCTCGACGTTTTCAACACTTCGCCGCCGGAAGTGCTGCGCCGGAGCTGGCACGATGCCGGACGGGCGCCCGATCCCAACGCGATGTCGGACGACGAGCTCGTCGTCCGCGCTCGCAACTGGGACGCGGCCTGCCTCTACGGCTGGCATCCTTATATGTACAACCCCCAGCTCAAGCGGTGGCTGCGCCGCATCACGGTTCCGACGCTCGTGCTGTGGGGCGCCAGCGACGGCGTCGTGAAGCCGGCGTACGGCCGGGCCTACAGCGCGCTCATTCCCGGCTCGCGGTTCGAGGTGATCGAGGGGGCCGGGCATCATCCCGAGATCGAGCAGGCCGACGCCTTCGCCGGCGCGGTCGGCCGCTTCCTGGGTCGCTGACGGAGAGAGCCGATGGACGCCTGGTGGCAGTGCGAGGTCCCGTACCCGTTCGTTCCGCCGGACGTGCTCAACGCGGCGGACTCCGTCCGCGCCAGCCTGCCGAACCGGTACTGTGACCCGAAGATCGCCGCCGACCTGTTCGAGGAGGTCATCGACGAGTTCCTGCTGTGCGACGACCTCGGGATGAACGTGCTGGCGGTCGAGCATCACGCCGGCGTCAACTCGCTGCTCGGCGCCAACCCGCTGCTCGTCGGCATCCTGGCGCGCCAGACACGCCAGGTCCGCATTCTGAGTCTCGGTACCCTGATCTCGCTGCGCAAGGATCCGGTCCGCGTCGCCGAGGAATACGCCACCGCCGACGTCATCTCGCGCGGGCGTCTCGAGATCGGCTTCGTGAAATCGGGCGGCTCCGAGATGGCGTCGAACAACGCTAACCCGGTGACCAACGTCGAGCGCTACTGGGAGGCGATCGACCTCATCAAAAAGGCGCTCTCCCACCAGGACGGGCCCTTCAGCTGGGAGGGCAAGCACTTCACGCACCGCCACGTGAACATCTGGCCGCGCCCCTGGCAGCAGCCGCATCCGCGGATGTGGTCGGCCACCGGCGATCCGGAGACCGCCGCCGAGGTGGGCCGGCGCGGCATGGTGCACGTGCTGGTCCTGCGCGGCCCCGAGGGGACGAAGCGGGCGTACGCGGCGCATCGCAAGGCGCGCGCCGAGGCCGGCCTGCCCAAGGTGACCACCGACAACTTCGCCTACGCAGCCTTCGTCTACGTCGGCGATACCGACGAGGAAGGCGTGCGCGTGGGGAGCAAGCTCCTCTGGTTCCTGCACACCAGCCTCAAGTCGGCGCCCCAGTACTCCCGCTTCCTGCCGGGCAGCTCGCCGCCGCAGGCCGCGCCGCAGCTGTATCGCACGGCGCCGCCGGCCGCCGCCGCGCCGGGTGCCGTCCTCACCGCCGGCCAGAACGCCGCGCGGCTCACGTCGATCACCGCGGAGCAGGCGATGGCGCAGGGCATCCTGTTCGTGGGCAATCCCGATTCCGTCTACCGGCAGGTGGTGGAGTTCTACGACAAGGTCGGCGGCTTCGGCCACCTGAGCCTGGTCGGCCGCTCGGGCTTCATGACCCACGCGGAGTCGGAGAAGAGCATCCGGCTCTTCTCGAAGGAAGTGCTCCCGCGCCTGCGCGAAATCAAGCCCGTCACCGTCGACTGACCGACAGGAGCGAGCGATGTACGAAAGGTTCCGCCGTTTCGACGTCCAGACCAGCGACCCGCAAGTCTCGATTCACGGCGTGGTGGGCGGCGCGGGCCCGCCCCTGCTCCTGCTCCACGGCAATCCCCTGACGCACATTCACTGGCGCCTCATCGCGCCGCGGCTGGCGAGCGACTTCACCGTGGTCGCGACGGACCTGCGCGGCTACGGCGACAGCGGCAAGCCCCGGGGCCTGGCGGACCACAGCAACTACTCGTTCCGGCGCATGGCGCAGGATCAGGTCGACGTCATGCGCCACCTCGGCTTCGAGCGGTTCATGGTGGCCGGCCACGACCGCGGCGCGCGCACGGGCTATCGCATGGCGCTCGATCATCCCGACGCCGTGCTCCGGTTCTGCTCCATCGACATCCTGCCCACGCATCACGTCTGGACCAACGTCAACCGCGCCTGGGCGCTCAACAGCTATCACTGGGCGTTCATGGCGCAGCCCTACGATTTCCCGGAGCGGCTGCTCGCCGGCAAGGAGGAGTACTACATCCGGCTCAAGCTGGGCTCCCAGGGCATGGGCAAGGGCGGGATCAGCGACGAGGCGCTCCGGGAGTACATCCGCTGCTGCACGCCCGCGAACATTCACGGCGTCTGCGAGGACTATCGAGCCGGCGCCACGATCGACTACGAGATGGACGCCGCGGATCTCGCGGCGGGGCGCCGCATCACCTGTCCGGTGCTGGTGATCGTCGGCGGCCAGAGCCACACCTCGAAGTTCTACAGCTACGAGGAGGCCTGGGCGCGCTACGTCACGAACCTGGTCGCCTGCGTCGCCTTGCCGTGCGGGCACTATCCCGCCGAGCAGGCGCCCAACGAGACGTACGACACGCTGGTCAAGTTCTTCCGGACCTGAGCCGCCGGGCTAGCGGCCGGTGAACCGCGGCGCGCGCCCAGCGCGGTGCGCGGCCATGCCCTCGTCGACGTCGCGGCTCCACTCGAGCTCGTGCCGCAGCGCATCCGAGAGCGCGCGGGCGGCCGCGAAGCCACCCGCGTTGCGGACGTTCATGATGCGCTTGGCGCCCCGCGTGGCGAGCGGGCCGCTGGCGGCGATGCGCGCCGCCAGCCCTCGCGCTTCCGCGAGCAGCCGATCACCCGGATAGACCGACAGCGCCAGCCCGAGCCGCTCCATCTCGGCGCCGTCGATCTCGCGTCCCGTGCAGATCAGCTCCAGCGCGCGCGCCCGGCCGACGATCGACGGAAGCCGCACCGGACCGCCGGCGCCCGGGAATCCTCCCCAGAGCGCCTCGGGCAAGGCGAACGTCGCGTGCGCCGCGGCCAGGCGGATGTCGCACGCGAGCGACAGCTCGGCCGCCCCGGCGCGGGCGATGCCGTTGAGCGCCGCGATGACGATCTGCGGTAGCGCCTCGATCGCGTCGTAGAGGCAATTGGCGGTTCGCACCAGCTCGAGGATCTGCTCCTTCGTGTAGCCGGCCCTGACCGCGGGATTGAGGATCCCCATCGAGAAGAATTCGGTCCCGCTCCCCGTGACGACGATCGCTTGAATCTCGCCGTCGTCGCGCAGGCGATCGGCGATGGACTGCAGGCTCACGAGAACGTCCCGCGTGAGCCGATTCTGGTCCGTCGGCCGATCGAGCGTGAGGGTGAGCACGCCTCCCTCACGCGCGACCCCGACGCCTTCGGGTCCTTTGATCGGTGCCGCCGGCCACTGGCTCGACGTCATGGCGTGCAATCGTAGCGCAGGTGCCCGGCGGCGGCATCTATACTGCGCGCGGAGAGAGGCCATGACCGACATTCACGGTGATGCCGCGAGCCGCGAGGCGGGGCCGGATCGAGCGGGAGACGGCCTGCTCTCACCGGTCGCCTACACACGCGAGGACGAGTCGCCCGACGATCGCTTCTACTCGTTCCCCCGGCGCGTCGTCCACATCGACGACGGCGCCATTACGGCGCTGGGGCGTCTGTACGCGGAGGTGCTGCCCACGGGAGGACGCCTGCTCGACTTGATGAGCAGCTGGCGCAGTCATCTCCCGTCGGGCTTCACGGCCCGCGAGGTCGTGGGGCTCGGACTGAACGCGGATGAGATGGCGGACAACCCTCAGCTCACGAGCCACGTGGTCCACGACGTGAACCGCCACCCGCGGCTCCCCTTCGGCGCCGGCGAGTTCGACGGCGCCATGTGCGCCGTCTCGATCCAGTACGTGACCCACCCGCTGCGGGTGTTCCGCGAAGTCCGCCGGGTGCTCAGGCCGGGATCGCCGTTCGTGGTGTCGTTCTCAAACCGGTGCTTCCCCACCAAGGCGGTCGCCGTCTGGCTCGATTCCACCGACCAGCATCACATGATGCTCGTGCGGTCCTACTTCGAGGCCGCCGGAGGATGGAAGGACCCAACGGTCGAGGACCGATCGCCCGGGGACCACGGCGATCCGCTCTACGCGGTGTGGAGCGTCACCACAAAGCTGCCTCCGGACGGCGCGCCCGCAACGTAGCGCGCGTCGCCGCCGTGGCGCCGCGCGATCTGACGAACCAGCGCCAGCCCCAGCCCGGCCCCGGCGCGCTCGCCGCTGCCGGCAAATCGATGAAAGGGCTGGAACACCCCCTCGCGCTCGGCGTCGGGAATGCCGGGCCCGTGATCGCTGACGCGTAGCTCGGCCCCGACCCCGGCGCGGCTCACCCGCACCTCGACGGGCGGCGCGCCGTGCCGCCGAGCGTTCTCCAGGAGATTGCGGATCAGGCGTCGCAGCAGTCGAGGATCGCCGCGCACCGTCACCGGCTCGCCGGCCAGCTGCGCCTCCTCGTAGCGCGCGCACTCCTCGCTCGCGAGCGCGAGCAGATCGACCTCTTCGTTCGCTCCCGGGTCGCCGATCGCGTCGAGACGACTGGCGGTCAGAATCTCGTCGATCAAGGCGTCGAGCTCGACGATGTCCTGCTCGAGCTCGCGCTTGCGCCGGGGGTCGGCGTTCTCCTTCAGAAGCTCGACCGCCATGCGGATCCGGGCCAGCGGCGTACGCAGCTCGTGGGAGGCATTGGCCAGGAGCGACTTGTGGGCGCCGACCAGCTCCTCGATTCGCCCGGCGGCGCGGTTGAAGCTGCGGGCAAGCTGCGCCACCTCGTCGCGTCCCTCGACCTTCACCCGCGCCGAGAGGTCTCCGGCGCCGAGCGACTCGACGCCCGCCTGCAGCCGCTCGAGCCGCGCGGTCAACCGACGCACCACCGGATAGGCGCCGACTCCGACGGCGATCGCGACAAGCGCAAGCCCGAAGAACAGGCCGAAGACCGGCCGGTGACGGTCATGCCGAGCGCGCGCGACGAGCCACCGGCCATCCGGCAGGTGGATCGCGCCGGCGGGCGGGCCGCCCCAGCGGCGCAACCACCCGCTGCGCTCGCGACCCGTGTCCGGCGCGAGCAGCGGATCGCCCACGGCGGCCAGCCGCGTACGGTCGGCGGCGAACAGCGCGACGTCCGCCCCCAGATTGGCCGCGAGCTTGTTCAGCGCCGCCTGCTGCTCGGCGCCCGGCGCATTGGCGGGCGGCAAGACATTCTGCGCGAGCGTGCCGGCAACCTCGAACGCGTGGCTGGCCGGACCGCCGTCGCCGAGCTGGCGCCACAGAGCGCCCGACACGAGCGCGAACGCCGCCAGGCTCGCCAGCACGGCCAGGTAGATCCGGAGATAGAGCCGGTGCATCAGTCCTGCTGCCGGGCAAAGACGTAGCCGGCGCCGCGCACGGTGAGGATGCGGCGCGGCTTCTTCGGATCGTCCTCGATGGCGGCGCGGATGCGCGACACATGGACGTCGATCGAGCGGTCGAAGGCTTCCAGCGTTTCGCCCTTGACGAGATCCATCAGCGCCTCCCTCGAGAGCACGCGGCCCGCCTTCTCGGCGAGCGCCACCAGCAGGGTGAACTGATGGCTCGTGAGGCTCCGCTCCGAGCCGTCGACGCGCACCGCGCGGGCGCCTCGATCGATCTCGAGCCGACCGAAGCGCAGCACGTCGGACCCGCGCGGCGACGGGCGGCGGCGCAGGATCGCGCGCAGGCGCGCCAGCAGCTCACGCGGCTCGAACGGCTTGGGCATGTAATCGTCGGCGCCGATCTCCAGCCCGACGACCCGGTCCATCGTGTCGCCGCGCGCCGTGAGCATCAGTACCGGCAGCTCGGACGTCGCGCGGAGCTGCCGGCACACCTCGAGCCCGTCGATGTCCGGCAGCATGAGGTCGAGCACCACCGCGTCGTAGGGCTCGCGGCCGAGCCGCTCGAGCCCGGCGCGGCCGGTGGCGGCGGACGAGACGTGGAAGCCCGCCTCGCCGAGATACTCGGCCACCATCCCGGCGAGGCGGGCATCGTCTTCGATCAACAGGATGCGCGGGGCCACACCCCGAGTTTACCCGCGCCGCCCGTGCCAGCGGCCGATGCGCTCGGCCAGCTGCTTGCGCTGGGCGGGCGTGAGCACGTCCGCCACGTCCGCGAGCGCCTGGGTGAAACGGATCGAGGCCTGCTCGGCCAGCCGGAGCTGGTCGGCGCGGAGCGCCTCGAGCGCGGCGCGGTCGACGCGCTCGCGAGACAGGAGATCGACCGCCTGCCGCCGCGCATCCTGAAACTGGGTGCGCAGCGGCAAGAGGTCGTGCGCCGCGCCCTTCACGATGGGCGCGAGCTGCTGCTTCTGCGCGTCGGTGGCGTCGATCTCGACGTAGAGATGCTTGAGCATCCGGTCGAGGTGCTCGTCCACCATGGCCGGATCGATCGCGGCGCCCATGAAGCCGCCGCGATGCCAGCCGCCGTGGCTGGAGGCGAACGCCTTGATCCCGACGCCGGTTGCCAGGCCTGCGATGGCGGTGGCGATCGCCACCCGTCGGACGAAGCGGCGGCGGGGCTTGTCGGCCTCAGGGGCTGGTCGAGGGGTCTCGGTGGTGTCCATTGGCTCCTCCCTTTGGCGAGTCTTGAATGACCCTATCTGGAGCCAGCCTGGGCGAGAGAGGTTTCGCGAGTTTCGCTGGAAGGTAAAGCTATGTTTCGGGCGCCTCGCGCGCCCGAGGGCTCAGCCGGCGACGACGGGGCTGGGCAGGGCCGCCGGGAGCCGCCGGGGCGGGCGGAACGTGAACGCGATGGCGACCGCGCCGAGCCCGATCCCGAACGAGCCCATGTAGAGCCAGAAGTAGCTGCCGAGCGAATCGTAGAGCCACCCACCCGCCCACGGCCCGAGCGCCATCCCCAGCGTGGCCACGGCCCCGACCGCGCCGAAGACGGTCCCCATGACGCGGGCGCCGAAGTACTCGCGCACGAGGATCGCGTAGAGGGGCATCGCGCCGCCGTAGGCGAAGCCGAACATGACCGCGACCGCGTAGAAGCCCGCGAGGTCGCGCGTGAACACGTAGAGGCTCACGGAAACGGCCTGCAGCGCGAGCCCGACCAGCAGCATGCGCTTGGCGCCGATGCGATCGGCCATGAGCCCACAGATGATCCGGCCGCTCAACGAGGCCAGCCCGGCCACGCTGAGCACGGTCGTGGCGGCCATCACCGGAATGCCGTGATCGATCGCGTGGGTGACCATATGGAAGATGGGGCCCGAGTGGGCCGCGCAGCACGCGAAGTTGGTGAGCGCAATGGCGGCGAACTGCGGCGAGCGCAGGGCCTGGGCCACCGTGAACTCGCCGCCTTCGGCGCCGGTCGCCGCCGACGCCGCGCCGGGTCGGGAGGCCGCCGGCTCACGCAGGAGCAAGGCGGCCGGAATGATGAGAAGCCACGCGAGGTCGCCGATGACGAGCATCGCGGTGCGCCAGTCGTAGCTCGTGGTCATCCAGCGGGCGAGCGGCCCGATGATCGTCGAGCCGAGGCTGAGCCCCGCCGAGACCAGCGCGACCGCGAGGCTCCGATTGCGCGTGAACCAGCGCGTGGTGGTCGCCGTCAACGGCGTGTAGAAGCTCCCCGCCGCCAGCCCGACCACCACGCCGAACAGGATCTGGAACTGGCCGAGCGACGTGGCCCGGCTCGCCATCACGGCGCCGGCGCCGAGCAGCAGGCCGCCGCTGAGCACGACCGCGCGCGTGCCGAACCGGTCGGAGAGGGCGCCCCAGAGAAACGATCCGATGCCCATGCAGAGCCAGTTGAGGAGCGCTGCCGTGGAGATGCCGGAGCGGGACCAGCCCGTGGCTTCCGACATGGGCTGGAGGAACACACCGAGGGAGAGCATGGTGCCGACCCCGATGCAGCTCACCACGATCCCCACGCCGACGACGATCCAGCCGTAGAAGAGCCTCATCCGAAGTGACCTCTAGCCGCCCGCCATGGCGCCGACGACCAGCAATGGCTCGGCGCCGTTCGCGACCGCCGCGGGCAGCGGGGTATCAGGCGATTCATTGGACAGATCTTCCTCGCAGGCGAAAAATCTCAAGAAGGCTCGCCGCTGCTGCGTCGCCTGGTCGCGAATGGTCCCGCGCAGCATCGGATACGCGGCCTCGAGCTCGTCGAGGACGGCGCGCTGCGTGGCCGGCCCCCCGAGGTCGAGCTTCACCTCGCCGTCGAGGCGGGCGAGCGTCCGCAAATGGGCCGGCAGCACGACCCGGATGATCATGGCAGCGACTGGACCTCGACGGACACGACCGACGGAAGATCGCGGACGATAGGCGCCCAGCTGTCCCCGGCGTCGGCCGAGGCGTAGACCTGTCCGCCGGTGGTCCCGAAATACACGCCGCAGGGCTCGAGCGCGTCGACCGCCATCGCGTCGCGCAGCACGTTGACATAGCAGTGGCTCTGCGGCAACCCCCGGGTAAGCGCCTCCCACTCGTGCCCGCCGGTCCGGCTGCGGTAGACGCGCAGCTTGCCGTCCGGCAGGTAGTGCTCCGAGTCGCTCTTGATGGGCACGACGTAGATCGTCTCCGGCTCGTGGGCGTGCACGTCGATGGGGAATCCGAAATCGGTCGGCAGGTTGCCACCGACGTCCTTCCACGTCTCGCCGGCGTCGTCGCTGCGCATGACGTCCCAGTGCTTCTGCATGAACAGCACGTTCGGGCGCGTGGGGTGCATCGCGATCCGATGCACGCAGTGGCCGACCTCCGCCGTCGGGTCGGGGATCTGCTCCGACCTGAGGCCGCGGTTCATCGGCCGCCACGTCTTGCCGGCGTCGTCGCTCCGGAAGACACCGGCCGCCGAGATGGCGATGAAGATGCGATCGGGGTGGCTCGGGTCCAGGAGGATCGTGTGCAGGCACATTCCGCCGGCGCCCGGCTGCCAGGCCGGCGCCGAGGGGTGATTGCGCAGCCCGGGCAGCTCCTGCCAGGTCTGGCCGCCGTCGGTCGTGCGGAACAGCGCCGCGTCCTGAATTCCGGCGTACACGGTGTCCGGATCGGTGGGCGTGGGCTCGAGGTGCCAGACGCGCGCGAACTCCCACGGGCGCTGCGTGCCGTCGTACCAGAGGTGGGTGCCGGTCGGACCGTCGTAGGCGAACTTGTTGCCCACCGCCTCCCACGTCTTGCCGCCGTCGCTGGAGCGCTGAATGACCTGACCGAACCAGCTGCTGGACTGGGACGCGTAGATCCGGTTGGGATCAGCCGGCGAGCCCTTGAGGTGATACATCTCCCAGCCGCCGAAGTGGGGGCCGCTGACGTCCCAGTGCTGGCGTTTGCCGTCCGCCGTCAGGATGAACGCGCCCTTCCGTGTCCCGACCAGCACCCGTACCCTGCTCATCGCCTACCTCCTCGCTCCATCTCGGTACGCATGCGCTTCTCGGCCTCTCTCAGCTCGGGCGTGAGCTCGGCGCCGAAGTCCTCCGCCTCGAACACCGGGCGGATCTCGATCTCGCACTCGCCCACCATGGGATTGGGGCAGCGCTTGACCCATTCGATCGCCTCGTCCAGCGACTTCACCTTGAACATCCAGAAGCCGGCCACCAGGTCCTTCGGCCCGGCGAAGGGGCCGGGGACCACCGTCCGCGTGTCGCCCGAGAACTTCACGCGCGCGCCCTTCGAACTCGGATGGAGCCCTTCGCCCGCCAGCATCACGCCGGCCTTCATGAGCTCCTCGTTGTACTTGCCCATGGCGGCGAGAAGCTTCTCGCTCGGCATGACGCCCGCCTCGCTGTCCTTGCTCGCCTTCACCAGAACCATGCACCGCATCGTCACCCCTCCTTCTAGTTCTTGGCCGCCGCTTCGGCGACCGGCTTCATGCTGGCGAGCCCCTTGTCGAACTCGCCGCCGACTGTTTTGTCCATGTTCATGACGAGACAGACCGCCTTGCCGACGAAGTTGTTGTGACCGAACATGCTCCACGTCACCGCGGTCCGCTCGCCTTCCGGCTTGAACGTGAACTCCGCGGTGTTCGTCGCCGCGAACGGCTTCACGAACTCGAGCTTGATCCGCACGAGCTCGTTCGGACGGCTCTCCGTGATCGTCATGCGCCCCTCGCCGACCTTGCTGTTGCCCGCCCACGCGAAGACCGCGCCCGTGCCCGCCGCCGCGCCGTCGAAGGTGTTCCGCGCCGCCGGATCGAGCTTGGCCCACGGCGACCACGCCTCCCACTTGTGGAAGTCGTTCACCTGGGCGAACACCGCGGCCGGCGGGGCGGCGATGGTCGCGGTCCGCGTGATCCGGAATTCGGAGGGTTGCAGGGCCACCACCACCAGAAGCAGCCCGACGAGCGCCGCGAGACCGATGAGGATCTTGATGAGCATGACTATCGCGCCTCCTGCGGCGCCACCCGCCAGCGGCCGTACGCGACGAACACCGCGAGGAGCCCGACCACGAGCGGAAACAGCGCCATGGCGACGCCCATGTACGTCATGGTGACCACCGTCGCTCCGATCATGATGATGGCCAGCCCGGCCGCGGCTAGCGGCGTCAGACCGGGCTTGGTGCGAAGAAGAGCGGGCAGGATCAGCCCGATCGCGCCCAATATCTCGGCCACGGCGATGAATCGCAGGAACGCGCCCGGCATCTGCACGTCCCTCGTCATCTCCTCGACCGACATGATCAGCTTCATGACGCCTGCGAAGAGAAACAGGAGCGCGAGCAGCCCCTGGACGATCCACAGCGCATAGGTCAAGTTCAGTCTCCTCCCGTGATTGTCCGCTCGGGCGCGCCCAGAGCTACCTGGGCGCCCCCTCTCTGAGGGGCCGTACCTCGATGGTACCCACACTTGCCAAGGGGCCGCGGGCCGCGAAGTCGATCGCCTCGTCGAGGTTCTCGACGTCGATCATCATGTAGCCCCCGAGGTGCTCGCGGGTTTCCGCGAACGGCCCGTCGGTCAGGAGCCGCTTGCCGTCGCGCACCCGGACCGTGGTCGCGGTCGAGGGGGGGTGGAGCGGGCTCCCGCCGAGGTACCGGCCTTTGGAGACGAGCTCTTCCGTGTGTTTCATCTGGGCCCAGTAGGCTTCCTGGCGCTCGGCGGCGCTCCGCTTGAGCCAGGACTCATCGAGGTAAACCAGCAACATGTATTTCATGTGTGCCTCCATCTGCAGGTCGAACGCGGGGGGCCGGAATCGACACCCAGCGTAAATTATCACCATGGAGCACGTGCTGGGCGCCAACGCGGCGGTCGACGCCGTCTATCGCGCCGACTGGGGCCGGATCGTCGCCACCCTGATCCGCCAGGTCGGGGACTTCGATGCGGCCGAAGAGGCTGCCCAGGAAGCGTTTGCCTCGGCGGTCGACCAGTGGCCGGCTTCGGGCGTGCCCGACGTTCCCCGCGCCTGGATCATCCAGACTGCGCGGCACAAGGCCATCGACCAAATCCGGCGCCGGGCCCGATTCGCCGACAAGCTCGACGCCTACGCCGGCGAGTCGCCGCAGAGGGTCGAGGAGCCCGACTACGACCCCGACGAGATCCCTGACGATCGTCTACGGCTGATCTTCACCTGCTGCCACCCGGCGCTGGCGCTCGACGCGCAGGTGGCGCTGACCCTTCGCACGCTGGGCGGCCTCGAGACGGACGAGATCGCGCGGGCCTTTCTCGTGCCGGTGTCGACGATGGCGCAGCGTCTCGTCCGCGCGAAGGGCAAGATTCGCGACGCCGGCATCCCCTATTCGGTGCCCGACACCAAGGACATGCCGGGCCGGCTCGACGCGGTGCTGACGGTGATCTACCTCATCTTCACCGAGGGCTATGCCGCGACGCGCGGCGAGGCCCTGGTACGAACCGATCTCTGCGCCGAGGCCATCCGTCTGGGCCGCATTATCAGGGCGCTGATGACCCCGCCCCCCGGGGAATCGACGGCGCTCCTGGCCCTCATGCTGCTGCACGACTCGCGGCGCGAGGCGCGTCTGGACGACGCCGGCGAGATGGTTCTCCTGAAGGACCAGGATCGGCGCCGCTGGAACCACGCGCAGATCGGCGAGGCGCTGCCGCTCGTCGAGGAGGCGCTGCGCGACGGGCCCGGGCCGTTCGCGCTGCAGGCGGCGATCGCCGCCCTGCACTGTCAGGCGGCGCGGGCCGAGGACACGGACTGGCCGCAGATCGTCCGCCTCTACGAGGTCCTCGAGCGCCAGCAGCCCTCTCCAGTCGTCGCCCTCAACCGCGCCGCGGCCGTGGCGATGGTGGACGGCCCCGCGCCCGCGCTCGCGCTGGTCGATGGACTCGCCGCCGGCGGCGAGCTCGACCGGTACCACCTGCTGCACGCCGCGCGAGCCGAGCTGTTGCGCCGGCTCGGCGACCGCGCAGAGGCGGCGAAGAGCTACACCCGCGCGCTGGCGCTGGTCAGCAACGAGACGGAGCGCCGGTTCCTCGAGCGCCGGCTCCGCGAAGTCCAGGCGGCCACGCGGTAAACGCGACCAGTTGACAACCGGCGCCGCGCCACGCACAATACGCGCGCACATGAATGCCGTGACCCGAGTAACTACGAGGACGACGAGCGCGGACAACCCGCTCGCGAGCCTGTCCCTGAACTAGGCGCGCGTCCCCGAGGGCGCGCGCCGAAAAAGCCTCTCCCGTGAATCGGGGAGGCTTTTTTGTTTGTCAGCACGAGGATGTGCGCGTTGCAGGCCGTCGCGGGGCTGGGGCCCCGCCGGCCGAGGCGCGCCTGTTAACCAAGGAGGAGGCGCCCGTGGCACCGAAGGCCGGTCCGCCAGCACCGATGCCGTTTCATCTCTATCGTCCGTTCACGCCGATCCCGCTGCCGGATCGCACGTGGCCGAGCCGGGTCACCACCCGCGCGCCGCGCTGGTGCAGCGTCGACCTGCGCGACGGCAACCAGGCCTTGATCGACCCCATGGACTCGGAGCGCAAGCGCCAGATGTTCGACCTGCTGGTGCGGTGCGGGTTCAAGGAGATCGAGGTCGGCTTCCCGGCGGCATCGCAGACCGACTTCGACTTCGTGCGCCTGATCATCGAGAAGGATCTGATTCCCGACGACGTCATGATCCAGGTCCTCACGCAGGCCCGGCCCGAGCAGATCGAGCGCACCTTCGAATCGGTCCGCGGCGCGCGGCGGGCGCTCGTGCACCTCTACAACTCGACCTCGACCCTGCAGCGCCGCGTGGTGTTCGGCCTCGACCGGGCCGGCATCGTGGACATCGCGGTGCGGGCGGCGCAGCTCTGCCGGAAGCTCACGGCGACCGTCCCCGGGACCGACATTCACTTCCAGTACTCGCCGGAGAGCTTCACCGGGACCGAGCTCGACTTCGCCAAGCAGATCTGCGAGGCGGTCATGGACGTCTGGGAGCCGACCGTGGAGCGGCCGGTCATTCTGAATCTCCCGGCCACCGTCGAGATGGCGACGCCCAACATCTACGGTGACCAGATCGAATGGTTCCATCGCAACATCCGCGCCCGCGACACGATCGTGCTCTCGCTGCACCCCCACAACGACCGTGGCACCGCGGTGGCCGCCGCCGAGTTCGGCGTGATGGCCGGCGCCGACCGCGTCGAGGGCACGCTGTTCGGCAACGGCGAGCGGACCGGGAACGTCGACGTGGTCACGCTGGCGCTGAACCTCTTCAGCCAGGGCGTCGACCCGATGCTGAACTTCTCGGACATCGACGCCGCCCGGCGCACGGTCGAGCACTGCAACCGGCTGCCCGTGCATCCGCGGCATCCCTACGTCGGCGATCTCGTCTACACCGCGTTCTCCGGCTCGCACCAGGACGCGATCAAGAAGGGGTTCGAAGCGCTCGGCAAGGACTACGACGCGTGGGAAGTGCCCTACCTCCCGGTCGATCCGCATCACCTCGGCCGCTCCTACGAGGCGGTCATCCGCGTGAACAGCCAGTCGGGCAAAGGCGGCGTGGCCTACATCATGAAGTTCGAGCACGGCCTCGACCTGCCGCGCCGGCTGCAGATCGAGTTCTCGTCGGTCATCCAGAAGCTGACCGAGGCAAGCGGCACGGAGATCACGGCCGATCAGATCTGGTCGTCGTTCGAGCGGACCTACCTGTCCACTGAAGACCCCCTCGCCCTGATCGGTCACCCCGTGATCACGACCGCGTCCGACACCGGCGACGCCACGATCGAGGCGCACGTGCGGCTCTCGGGACGCGAGCGCTGGCTCAAGGGCCAGGGCAACGGGCCGATCGCTGCATTCGTCGACGCGCTCCGCGGCGCCGGCATCTCCGTCGAGATCACGGACTACTCGGAGCACGCGCTCAGCGAGGGCGCCGACGCGCGGGCGGCCGCGTATGTGGAAGCCCGCATCGGCGGTCGGACACGCTGGGGTGTCGGGCTCGACGCCAACATCATGACCGCCTCCTTGCGCGCGGTAGTGAGCGCGGTCGATCGCGGTTGAAGCGGACCGGGGCGGCCCCCGCGGGGAGGGCGAGACGAACGAGCTGATCTCGCTCCTCTCCGCGGAGCTGCCGCGAGTCTTCCGATGGGCCGGGGCTCTCGCGCGCCAGCTCCGGCGTCACGACATCGCGCTCACCGGCAAGAATTCGGGCTACGCGTCGACCGACGCGCTCACGCTCGCCGACCTCTCGGTGCAGGAAATCCTCGTGGCCGCGCTGCGC
>Ga0137397_10001686_pt1 | contig 15452 bp, 11 predicted proteins | sample czorhiz116metaG_FD_106658 | JGI IMG/M metagenome (GOLD analysis project Ga0137397, IMG submission 106658) | Vadose zone soil microbial communities from Angelo Coast Range Reserve, California, USA - czorhiz1.16 metaG | ecosystem: Environmental > Terrestrial > Soil > Vadose zone | place: USA... | reverse complement strand
GTTCAGCACCATCGTGATCGCCGACGTCAGCGTCGTCTTCCCGTGATCGACGTGTCCGATCGTCCCCACGTTCACGTGCGGCTTCGTTCGCTGAAACTTCTCCTTGCCCATTTCCATCCTCCGAACGGTCCGCTCTTAGGAGCGGGCCAGGCCCTGGATGCGCGCGATCACGCCCTCGCTGACGCTCTTGGGTGCCTCTTCGTAGTGCGCGAAATGCATCGAATAGTTCGCCCGCCCCTGGGTCTTGCTCCTGAGGTCGGTCGCGTAGCCGAACATCTCGGCGAGCGGCACCTTCGCGGTGATGACCTGCGTCCCCGCGCGGGGCTCCATGCGCTCGATCTTGCCGCGCCGCGAGTTCAGGTCGCCGATGACGTCCCCCATGTACTGCTCCGGCACCACGACCTCGACGCTCATGATCGGCTCGAGCAGCACCGGCCGCGCCCTCGACAGGGCCTCTTTGAAGCCGATCGAGCCCGCGATCTTGAACGCCATCTCGGACGAGTCGACATCGTGATACGACCCGTCGTAGAGGACGACGCGAACGTCCCGCACCTCGTAACCGGCCAGGGGGCCGGTCTGCATCGCCTCCTTGATGCCCTCCTCGACCGGCTTGATGAACTCCCTCGGGATCGAGCCGCCGACGATCTCGTTGAGGAACTCGAAGCCGCTCCCGGGGGGCAGGGGGGAGACCTCGAGCTTGACGTGGCCGTACTGACCCCGGCCGCCGGTCTGCTTGATGTACTTCCCCTCGGCCTTCGCCGATTGACGGATGGTCTCCTTGTAGGCCACCTGGGGCTTGCCCACGCTCACGCCGACCCCGAACTCGCGCACCAGGCGATCGGTGATGATTTCCAGGTGCAGCTCGCCCATCCCCGAGATGATGGTCTGGGCGGTGTCCGGGTCGGTGTTGATCTTGAAGGTCGGATCCTCCTGGGCGAGCTTCCCCAGGGCGGTCCCCAGCTTCTCCTGGTCGGCCTTCGTCTTGGGCTCGATCGCCAGCCTGATGACGGGCTCCGGAAAATCCATCGGCTCCAGGATGATCGGCGACTTCTCGTCACAGATCGTTTCGCCGGTCTGGGCGTTGCGCAGGCCCACCACGGCGGCGATGTCGCCGGCCCAGACTTCTTTGATCTCCTCGCGCTTGTTGGCGTGCATCTGCAGCAGGCGGCCGATGCGCTCGCTGTGGCCCTTGGTGGAGCTCACGACCCGCTCGCCCGTGGCCAGCTTTCCGGAATAGACCCGGACGAACGACAGCTGCCCGACGAAGGGGTCGGTCATGATCTTGAACACCAGGGCCGAGAACGGCTCGGTGTCCGAGGTGCGGCGGACCACCGGGGTCTTCCCGTCGGTGAGCGTGCCCTCGACGGGCGGGACGTCCACGGGCGACGGCAGGTAGTCGACGATGGCGTCGAGGAGCTGCTGCACCCCCTTGTTCTTGAACGACGCGCCGCAGAGCACCGGCGTGAAGTGCAGCGCGATGGTCCCCTTGCGCAGCGCCTGCCGGATCTCCCCCGCTTCGAGGCTCTTCCCTTCCAGGTACTTGTGCAGGAGATCGTCCGACGACTCGCAGGCGGCCTCGACGACACGCTCGCGGTGCCGCGCCACTTCATCCTTCATCTCGGCGGGTATGTCCTCGATGGCGAACCCCGTCCCCTGATCCTCTTCCTCGAAGCGGACCGCCTTCATCTCGACGAGGTCGATCATCCCGAGGAAGTTCTCCTCCCGGCCCCAGGGGATCTGGATCGGGACCGGCCGGGCGTTCAGGCGCGTCTTCATCATGCGCACACAGCGGTCGAAGTCGGCCCCCTGGCGATCCATCTTGTTGACGAAGGCGATGCGAGGGACCTTGTACTTGTCCGCCTGTCTCCAGACCGTCTCGGACTGAGGCTCCACGCCGCCGACGGAGCAGAACACCCCGACGGCGCCGTCCAGCACCCGCAGCGACCGCTCGACCTCGGCGGTGAAGTCGACGTGGCCGGGCGTGTCGATGATGTTGACGCGGTGGTCCCGCCAGAAGCACGTGGTCGCGGCGGAGGTGATTGTGATGCCGCGCTCCTGCTCCTGCACCATCCAGTCCATGGTCGCGGTGCCGTCGTGCACCTCGCCCAGCTTGTAGATCTTGCCGGTGTAGAAGAGGATTCTCTCGGTCGTGGTCGTCTTGCCCGCGTCGATGTGGGCGACGATGCCGATGTTGCGATAGCGGTCGAGAGGATGCGGGCGCGCCATGGTCGTTACCAGCGATAGTGGGCGAAGGCCTTGTTGGCCTCGGCCATCTTGTGCGTATCTTCCTTCTTCTTGATGGCGCCTCCGCGATTGTTGGCCGCGTCCATCACTTCGTTCGCGAATTTCTCGAGCATGCGCTTTTCGGAGGCGCGCCCCGCGGCGTACGAGATGATCCAGCGGATCGCCAGCGACTGGCGCCGCGCCGGGTTCACCTCGACCGGCACCTGGTAGGTCGCCCCGCCGACGCGCCGGGACTTCACCTCCAGGAGCGGCTTCACGTTGTCGACGGCCCGCTTCAGGGCCTTCATGGGGTCGTCCTTCGTCTTGTCCTTCACGATGTCCATCGCCCCGTAGAAGATCCACTCCGCGATCGATTTCTTGCCGCGCGCCATCATGCAGTTGATGAATTTCGTGGCCAGAGGAGACTGGTAGATCGGATCCGAGACCGTCTCTCTCTTCCACACCATCGCCCGTCTGGGCATGACCTGCACAACCTCCCGGGAAGACGACTGGCTCCCCGCGTGTGTCCTGTAAGGAGGGGGTGGACGGCCGCCCCTCCGAGCGCCCGGCGCTTCTAGGATTTCTGGCGCTTGGCCCCGTACTTGGAACGACTCTGCTTGCGACCCTCGACCCCCATCGAATCCAGGGTGCCGCGGATCACGTGGTAACGCACGCCCGGCAGGTCCTTCACGCGACCCCCGCGGATGAGCACGATGGAGTGCTCCTGGAGGTTGTGACCCACGCCGGGTATGTAGGTCGTCACTTCGATGCCATTGGTGAGGCGCACGCGCGCCACCTTCCTCAGGGCCGAGTTCGGCTTCTTCGGCGTGGACGTGAAGACGCGGACGCAGACACCCCGTTTCTGGGGACAGGCGCCGAGCGCGGGGCTCTTGGTCCGCCCCCGCATCCTCTCACGGCCCCACTTCACCAGCTGGCTGACTGTCGGCATCGTGTATTTGTGTCCCCAACCGCGCTCTCTGAAACACACCGAACCGGCCGCAACATGCCCCCGGCGCCCGGGAACTGCGCCCGGCGCCCTACGACCTGAGACATGGCTGGCCGTGAAACCGTCGGATAGTAGCAAAGGGGCGCCGGGCTGTCAAGAACTTGCCCTGCAAAAACTTACGACGCCCCGCCCCGGCTCTACGCGACGCCCTTGTCCTGGCGCGCCGAAATGATCTCCTCGACCGTCCGGGGCTCCAGACCTTCCTCCAGAGCCTGCGTCTCGACCCCCTCGGGAACCACCTCCTCCACGGTCGGCGGGCCGTCGGGAGCGATCTGCAGACGCCGGTAGATCTCCATGCCGGTGCCGGCCGGGATCAGGCGCCCCATGATCACGTTCTCCTTCAACCCGCGCAGGTAATCGATCCGGCCCGCGATGGCCGCCTCGGTCAGGACCCGGGTCGTCTCCTGGAAGGACGCCGCCGAGATGAACGAGTCGGTCGACAGGGAGGCCTTGGTGATCCCGAGCAGGAGCGGCCGGCCGGTCGCCGGCTGCCCGGACTCGCCGAGGACGCGCTCGTTCTCGGACTGGAAGCGGAACTTGTCGACCTGCTCGTCGACGATGAACTCGGTGTCGCCCACCTCCTCGACCTTCACCCAGCGCATCATCTGGCGCACGATCGTCTCGATGTGCTTGTCATTGATGTTGACGCCCTGCAGGCGGTAGACCTCCTGGATCTCGTTGACCAGGTACTGCTGCAGGTCCTCCTTCCCCTTGACGCGGAGGATGTCGTGCGGATCCCGCGGCCCGTCGATGAGCGGGTCGCCGGCGCGCACGCGCTCTCCTTCCTGGATGTTGATGTGCACGCCCTTGGGCACTTCGTATTCGCGGTTCTCGCCGGTCTCGTCGTCCGCCACGATGATCTGGCGCTTCCCCTTCACGACCTCGCCGTAGCGGACGATGCCGTCGATCTCGGTGATCACGGCGGGTTCCTTCGGGCGGCGAGCCTCGAACAGTTCCACGACGCGCGGCAGCCCGCCGGTGATGTCCTTGGTCTTGGTGGTCTCGCGCGGGATCTTCGCGACGATGCTGCCCGGGAAGACCGTGTCCTTGTCCTGGATCATCAAGTGGGCCTTGGCCGGCAGCAGGTACTCCTTGATGGTCTTGCCGCTCTTCGGGTCCTTGATGATCGCCTTCGGCTGCTTCTTCTCGTCGGGTGATTCGAGGATCACGGGATGGGCGAACCCGGTGACTTCGTCCACCTCCTCCTTCATCGTCTCCCCTTCGACGACGTCCTTGAGGTGGATCTGCCCGCCCACCTCCGTGAGGATCGGCAGGGTGTACGGGTCCCATTCGACGAGCAGGGCCCCCGGCTCGATCGACTGTCCGTCCGAAACCTTGAGCGCGGCGCCGTAGGCGATCGAGTAGCGCTCCTTCTCGCGCCCCTTCGCGTCCTGGATGACCAGCGATCCGGCGCGGTTGGTCACGACCAGGTCGCCCCCCTTGCCGCGCACGGTGGACAGGTTGATGAAGTTGGCGATCCCGGCGTTCTTCGACTCCTGCCTCGACTGCTCCGAACCGCCGGCCGCCGTGCCGCCGATGTGGAACGTGCGCATCGTCAGCTGCGTGCCCGGCTCGCCGATCGACTGCGCGGCGATCACGCCGACCGCCTCGCCCAGCTCGACCGACCGGCCGGTGGCGAGGTTCCGCCCGTAGCACTTGACGCACACGCCCCGGCGCGATTCGCAGGTGAGCACCGATCGGATCTTGACCTTCTCGAGCCCCGCGGCCTGGATCTGACCGGCGACGTCTTCATTGATCTCCTCGTTCCCCCGGATGATCAGGTCGCCGGTGAGAGGATCGTAGACGTCCTCCATCGCCACGCGGCCGATGAGGCGGTCACGCAGCGTCTCGATGACCTCGCCCCCTTCGACGATCGCGGTGACGTAGATCCCCTCGATGGTCTGGCAGTCGTCCTCGGTGATGATCACGTCCTGCGCCACGTCCACCAGGCGCCGGGTGAGGTAGCCCGAGTCGGCCGTCTTGAGGGCCGTGTCGGCCAGCCCCTTGCGGGCCCCGTGCGTGGAGATGAAGTACTGCAGCACGTTGAGCCCCTCGCGGAAGTTGGAGGTGATCGGCGTCTCGATGATCTCGCCCGAGGGCTTCGCCATCAGTCCGCGCATCCCCGCCAGCTGACGCATCTGCTGCTTGGATCCCCTGGCACCCGAGTCGGCCATCATGTAGATCGGGTTGAACTCGCCGCCCGAGTTGTCGATCTCCTGCATCTGCTTGAACATCGCGTCGGAGATCTTCTCGGTCACGTCCGACCAGATGGCGATGACCTTGTTGTACCGCTCCCCGGGCGTGATGGCGCCCTCCTTGTACTCGTTCTCCACGGCGTCCTGCGACCGGCGGGCTTCCTCGACCAGACGCTCCTTGTTGGCCGGGACGACCATGTCGTCGATGCCGATCGACACCCCGGCACGGGTCGCGTAGTAGAAGCCGAGGGTCTTCAGCTCGTCCACCATCTTCACGGTCTTCTCGTTGCCGAAGTGCAGGTAGCAGAACTGCACGAGCTGGCCCAGGCCCTTCTTCTTCAGGAGGCCGTTCACGAACGGCACCCCCTCGGGCAGGTGGTCGTTGAACAGGATCCGGCCGATCGTGGTGGAGATCAGCTGCTTCTCGACGATCTGGATCTCGGTGTGCAGCACGTCCTGGTCGTCGTAGACCGTCGTCAGGTCCATGAGCTCGCCCGAATAGCGCACGCGCACCGCCGTCAGGAGATCGACCTCGCCCAGATCGAGCGCCAGGAGGGCCTCGTCCGCCGACCCGAAGACGCGCCCTTCGCCTTTGGCACCCTGCTTGTGCTTGGTCAGGTAGTACACGCCCAGCACGATGTCCTGCGTCGGCACGACCACCGGCTGGCCGTTCGCGGGCGACAGCAGATTCTGCGTCGAGAGCATCAGGATCTGCGCCTCGATCTGCGCCTTGGGCGACAGCGGAATGTGAACCGCCATCTGGTCACCGTCGAAGTCGGCGTTGAACGCCGTGCAGACGAGCGGGTGGATCTTGATCGCCTTCCCCTCGACGAGGACCGGCTCGAACGCCTGGATCCCGAGACGGTGAAGGGTCGGGGCGCGGTTGAGGAGAACGGGGTGCTCCTGGATGACCTCCTCCAGAAAGTCCCAGACCTTCGGCTTCTGAAGCTCGACCATCTCCTTGGCCGCCTTGATGGTCGAGACCAGCCCCTCCTGCTCGAGCTTGTTGTAGATGAACGGCTTGAACAGCTCGAGCGCCATCTTCTTCGGCAGACCGCACTGGTGGAGCTTCAGCTCGGGCCCGACGACGATGACCGAGCGGCCCGAATAGTCGACGCGCTTCCCCAGGAGGTTCTGGCGGAACCGGCCCTGCTTCCCCTTGAGCGTGTCGGAGAGCGACTTCAGGGGCCGGTTGTTGGTGCCGCGCAGGACGCGACCGCGCCGCCCGTTGTCGAACAGGGCGTCCACGGCCTCTTGAAGCATCCGTTTCTCGTTCCGAATGATGACTTCCGGAGCGCGCAGCTCGAGCAGCTTCTTCAGCCGGTTGTTGCGGTTGATGACGCGCCGGTACAGATCGTTCAGGTCGGACGTCGCGAAGCGACCGCCGTCGAGCGGCACGAGGGGCCGCAGCTCCGGCGGGATGACCGGAATCACGTCGAGGATCATCCACTCCGGCTTGTTCCCCGACTTGCGGAAGGCGTCGACGACCTTGAGCCGCTTGGCGAACTTCAGGCGCTTCTGGGTCGAGGTCTCGGTCTTCATCCTGGCGCGCATTTCGAGCGCGAGCTCCTCGACGCGCACCCGCCGCAGGAGCTCCTTGATCGCCTCGGCGCCCATCTTGGCAATGAACTTGTCGCCGTTCTCCTCGCGCAGCTTCCTGTAGCGCTCTTCCGTGAGGAGCTCCTTCTCCTCGAGGGGGGCGTCGGCGGGATCGACGACGACGTACGCCTCGAAGTACAGGATGCGCTCCAGGTCGCGGAGCGAGATGTCGAGCAGGTGGCCGATGCGGCTCGGCAGTCCCTTGAAGAACCAGACGTGGCTCACCGGGGACGCGAGCTCGATATGCCCCATGCGCTCGCGTCTCACCTTGCTCTGGGTGACTTCGACACCGCACTTGTCGCAGATCACCCCCCTGTGCTTCATCCTCTTGAACTTGCCGCACAGACACTCCCAGTCGGTGACGGGGCCGAATATCTTGGCGCAGAACAGACCGTCGCGCTCGGGCTTGAAGGTGCGGTAGTTGATCGTCTCGGGTTTCGTCACTTCGCCGTACGACCAGGAGCGGATCTTCTCCGGCGAGGCCAGGGAGATTCGGATCGACTCGAAATCGTTGATCGTGCGGGCCTTGTCCGAGAAGGGGGAGCTCTTGCTCATGGGGCGGAACCCTTCGGTGTAGGGTCTCATCGAGCGTCTCCTCCCGCGGTCGGGGGCTCGTTCTGTGTGCCGGCCCGCAGTTCGATGTCCAGGCACAAGCTCTGCAGCTCGCGCACGAGGACGTTAAAGGATTCCGGGAGCCCCGGATCCACGGTGGTCTCTCCCTTCACCAGGGCCTCGTAGATCTTGGTGCGCCCGTACACGTCGTCGGACTTGACGGTCAGGAGCTCCTGCAGGATGTGGGCCGCGCCGTACGCCTCGAGCGCCCAGACCTCCATCTCGCCGAAGCGCTGGCCTCCGAACTGGGCCTTGCCGCCCAGGGGCTGCTGGGTGATCAGAGAGTACGGTCCGATGGAGCGCGCGTGGATCTTGTCGTCCACCAGGTGCGACAGCTTCATCATGTAGATGTAGCCGACGCAGACCTTCTGGTCGAAGGGATCCCCGGACTTGCCGTCGAACAGCACGGTCTTGCCCGTCGCCGGGAGGCTGGCCTTCTTGAGATAGTCCTTGATCTCCTTCTCCGAGGCGCCGTCGAACACCGGTGTCGAGAAGTACAGACCCAGCGCCCGCGCCGCCCAGCCGAGATGCGTTTCGAGGATCTGCCCGACGTTCATGCGCGACGGAACGCCCAGCGGATTGAGCACGATCTCCACCGGCGTGCCGTCGGGCAGGTACGGCATGTCCTCCTGCGGCAGGATGCGGGCGATGACCCCCTTGTTCCCGTGCCGGCCGGCCATCTTGTCCCCGACCGACAGCTTGCGCTTCATGGCGACGTAGACCTTCACGAGCTTGATGACGCCCGGCGACAGCTCGTCCCCCTTCTTGAGCTGGGCGATCTTCTCCTCGTGCAGGCGCTTGAGGATCTGGATCTTGCGCTCGGTGCGCTCCTCGATCTCGCGGATCTCGTCCACCTCGCCCTTCCGGGAGTCCACCTCGACGCGCATGAGGTCGTCCACCGTGAGCCTTGCCATGACCTCGCGATCGAGAGCCGTCCCCTTCGCCAGCAGCTCCCTCTTCTTGCGCTTCTCCGTCAGGGGTGCCACGAGCTTCTTGTCGAGGAGGATCTCGGTGATGCGGTTGCGGTTCTCCTCCTTCAGGATGCGGATCTCGTCGTTGAGGTTCTTCTCCATCCGGGCGATCTGCTCCTGCTCGATCTGCAGCGCCCGGCCGTCCTTTTCGACGCCCTTGCGGCAGAAGATCTTGACGTCCACCACGGTCCCTTCGATCCCGGGGGGAGTCGTCAGGGACGCGTCCCGCACGTCGCCGGATTTCTCTCCGAAGATCGCCCGGAGGAGCTTCTCTTCGGGCGTGAGCTGAGTCTCTCCCTTCGGGGTCACCTTGCCGACCAGGATGTCGCCGGGGCGGACGTGGGCGCCGATGCGGATGATGCCCGATTCGTCGAGGTCCTTGAGGAAGTCCTCCGACACGTTCGGGATGTCCCGGGTGATCTCCTCCGGCCCGAGCTTGGTATCGCGCGCCTCGATCTCGAACTCTTCGATGTGGATCGAGGTGAAGTAGTCGTCCGTGACCATCTTCTCGGAGACCAGGATGGCGTCCTCGAAGTTGTAGCCCCGCCAGGGCATGAACGCCACGAGAACGTTGCGCCCCAGCGCCAGCTCGCCGTGCTCCGTGCAGGGACCGTCCGCCAGCACGTCCCCCTTCCTGACCTTCTGCCCAGCCTGCACCACGGCCTTCTGGTTGATGCAGGTGTTCTGGTTCGAGCGCTTGAACTTGGTGAGGTTGTAGATGTCGGCCCCGAAGTCCTCGTTCTCGCGCCCCTTCAGCCCGTACCCCTCGCCGGACACGCGGATGATGATGCGCTGCGAGTCGACGTAGTCGACCATGCCGTCGCGCTGGCAGCTGACGACCGCGCCGGAATCGCGGGCGGTGATCTGCTCCATGCCGGTGCCCACCAGCGGGGCCTCCGCCTTGATCAGGGGCACCGCCTGGCGCTGCATGTTCGAGCCCATGAGGGCGCGGTTGGCGTCGTCGTTCTCCAGGAACGGGATGAGCGACGCCGCCACGGAGACCAGCTGCTTCGGCGACACGTCGATGAACTGCACCTCGTCACGGTGCACGAACTTCGATTCGCCGGCGACGCGCGCCGTGACCCTCTCCTCGACGATGCGGCCGTCCTCGTTCACCGGCACGTTCGCCTGCGCGATGACCCCCTTGTCCTCCTCCCACGCGGTCAGGTAGAACGGGTGCGGCTCGTGGTCGGGCAGCCGTACCTTCTTGCCCGCCTTGCGCAGGGGCCGCAGTGCCTTCTCGAGCTCGGAGCTTTCCACGACCTGACCCAGCTCGTACGGCGAATCCCCCTTGGCGGTGATCCGGGAGTAGTCCATGACCACCCCCTTCTCGACCTTGCGGTAGGGGGACTCGATAAAGCCGAACTCGTTGATGCGGGCGTAGCAGGACAGGGACGAGATGAGGCCGATGTTCGGCCCCTCCGGCGTCTCGATCGGGCAGATGCGCCCGTAGTGAGTCGGGTGGACGTCGCGCACCTCGAACCCGGCGCGCTCGCGCGACAGACCGCCCGGGCCCAGCGCCGACAGGCGGCGCTTGTGGGTGATCTCGGACAGGGGGTTCGTCTGGTCCATGAACTGCGACAGCTGCGAGGACCCGAAGAACTCCTGGATGGCCGCCATGACCGGCTTGGCGTTGATCAGGTCGTGCGGCATGGCTGTGGTCATCTCCTGGTAGACCGACATCTTCTCCTTGATGGCCCGCTCCATCCTCACCAGCCCGATGCGGAACTGGTTCTCCAGCAGCTCGCCGACGGCCCGCACGCGGCGGTTCCCCAGGTGATCGATGTCATCCACCCCGGCGGGATTCTTGCGCAGGCCGAGGAGGTACTTCAGCACCAGCACGAAATCGTCCACCGCGAGCACGCGCTGGTCCAGCGGGAAGCTGGTCCCGAGCTTGGTGTTCATCTTGAGGCGCCCGACGCGCGACAGGTCGTAGCGGTTCCCGTCGAAGAACATTCCGTTGAACAGCGTCCGGGAGCCCTCGAGCGTCGGCGGATCACCCGGCCGCAGGCGCCGGTAGATCTCGACCAGCGCCTCCTCGGGAGTCTTCACGGGATCCTTGCGCAGCGTGTCGGTCAGGATGGTGGCGATCTCCGATTCGAGCGGGAAGAACACCTCGAACGACGACAGCCCCCGGGCGATGATGTCGTCGATCGCCTTGCCGCCGACCTTCTCGTTCGCCTCCCCCAGAATCTCACCGGAACGAGTGTCGACGATGTCGGCGATGGCGTAGGCCCCCTCGATTTCCTCCGGGTCGATCGGCACCGTCTCGACACCCGCCTTCTCCAGCGCGGCGACGAGGGTCGGGGTGATCTTCTTGCCGCGGGCGACGACCGTCTCCTTGCCCTTCCGATCGGTCACGTCCGCCCGGGCGCGGTGCCCGACGAGTCCGGACGACACGCGCCAGGCCAGCTTCTTGTTCTCGACGACGATCGTCTCGGCGCGGTAGAACCGGCGCAGCACCTCCTCGTCCGATTTCATGCCCAGGGCCCGCAGCACGACGCTGCCGAGGAACTTCCGCTTGCGATCGATGCGCACGTACAGCAGGTCCTTCTCGTCGTATTCGAACTCGAGCCAGGAGCCGCGGTACGGGATGACCTTGGCCATCCAGACCTTCTTCTGGTCGTCGGACTGGAAGAACACGCCCGGCGACCGGTGCAGCTGCGACACGATGACGCGCTCGGTGCCGTTGATGATGAACGTCCCGTTCTCGGTCAGCAGCGGGATCTCGCCGAAATAGACCTCCTGCTCCTTGATGTCGCGGATCTCCTTGTTCCCCGAGGCCGAGTCCTTCTCGTAGACCACCAGGCGGATCTTCACCTTGAGCGGGACGGTGAAGTGCATGCCGCGCTCCTGGCATTCCGCCACGTCGTACTTGAACTTGAGCGACACGGGGTCGCCGCACATCTCGCAGTGGTCGACACGGTTCTCGTTGGCCCAGCCGCAGTCGGGGCAGGTGTGGCGCGGCGCCTTCGGGTTCTGGGAGATGGTCTTCTTGCCGCACTTGACGCAAGTGATCCGGAGGTGCTCCAGACCCTCCAGCTTGCCGCACTTGCACTCCCAGTTCCCGATGGTGTACTCGACGAATTCGAGCGAGCAGGTCTGCCGGAAGTCGGAGATCGGGAAGATCGACTTGAAGACCGCCTGCAGCCCCGTGTCCTCGCGATCCGCCGGCGCCGTGTAGATCTGCAGGAAGCGCTCGTAGGACCGCTTCTGCACCTCGATCAGATTCGGGATCGGGATGGCGGTGTGGATCTTCGAGAAATTGACGCGCTCGCGGCCGTTGCCGTTCGTCGGGATGGACTGCTCTTCACTCGTCATCTGGGTCAAGAGGCCCCCTTCCCCCCGGCGCGCGGGACGCGTCCCGTGCGCGGGCGGACCTGTTCAATGGCTTCACGGAGTCGACTCCCGGGCCGCGCGAGGGCGCGGCACCCTGCGACCGGACCTGCGGCCGGCCGGGAATCGTGTGGAACGTACGGCACGAGGACGCCGCCTACTTCAGATCGACCTTGGCCCCCGCCTCGGCGAACTTCTTCTTGATGTCTTCGGCCTCCGTCTTGGACACCCCTTCCTTGACGGTCTTCGGCGCGCCGTCCACCAGGTCCTTCGCCTCCTTCAGACCCAGGCTGGTGACCTCGCGGACGACCTTGATGACGTTGATCTTCTTGTCGCCCACCTCGGTCAGGACGACGTCGAACGTGTCCTTGACCTCGGCGGCCGCGGGAGCGGCGGCGGCGCCGGCCATCGCTCCGCCCGCCATCATCATGGGCATGGCGGCGGCCGAGACCCCGAATTCGCTCTCCAGCTCCTTCACCAGCTCGGCCACCTCGAGCATCGGGGCCGCCTTCAGGTAGTTCTTGACGTCGTCCTTCGTAATCGCGGGCATTCTGTCCTCCTGAATCCAAGCGCTTCGTTTCGTGAATCGGGGCGTTCCCTTTCAGGGCGCGGGTGTAGCAGCGGGCGCCGCCGCGTCCCCTTGCGTCTTCTTCCGTGCGATCTCGTCGAGGGCCCGGACCAGGCCGCGGGCCGGAGACTTCATCACCGTCACCAGGCGGACCATCGGACCGTTGAGAACCGACAGCAGGCGCGCCACGAGCACCTCGCGCGACGGCAGAGAGGCGAGCGTCTTGATCGCCTGGGGATCGACCACCCGCCCGTCGATCAGTCCCGCCTTGATCTGGAAGCCCTGATTGTCCTTGGTGAACTCCTCCAGGGCCTTGGCGAGCGCGGCCGGGTCCTTGCTGCTGTAGGCGATCGCGGTCGGTCCCTCGAAGTGCGGCGCCAGACCCTCGTACGGCGTGCCCTTGATCACCCGCAGCGCCAGGCGGTTCTTGACCACCCGGTACCGCGAGGAGGTCGCCCGCACCTTCTTGCGCAGCGCGGAGACCTGGTTCACGCTCAGTCCGCGGTACGCCAGCACGAAGGTCGGCGGGCGGGACTCGAGCGCGCTCTTGAGCGCCTCGATCTCCTGGGTCTTCTCCTGTTTGTTCATCCCTCTCTCCTACGCGAGCGCTTCAAGGCTGCCGAGGTCCAGCCGGACGCTCGGGCTCATGCTGCTCGACACGTAGGCCGAGCGCAGGTACTTTCCCTTGGCCGTGGGCGGCTTGGCGCGCAGCACAGCGGCCACCAGCGCCCGGGCGTTGTCGAGAAGCTTCTTCTCCTCGAAGGACGACTTCCCGAACGGGACGTGGATGATCGACGTCTTGTCGACGCGAAATTCCACCTTGCCCGCCTTGATCTCCTGCACGGCCTTGGCCACGTCGAAGCTGACCGTGCCGGTCTTCGGGTTGGGCATGAGCCCCTTCGGTCCGAGGATCTTCCCCAGCCTGCCGACGTCCTTCATGGTGTCCGGCGTGGCGACCACCGCGTCGAAATCGAGCCAGCCTTCCTGGATCTTCTGCACCATCTCGACGCCACCGACGTGATCGGCGCCCGCCTTCTCCGCCTCCTTCATCTTCTCGCCGGTCGCGATCACCAGGACCTTCTTCGAGGCCCCGCTGCCGTGCGGCAGGATCACGGTGCCCCGGACCATCTGGTCGGCGTGCTTCGGGTCCACGCCCAGCAGGAGCGCCAGCTCCAGCGTCTCGTCGAACTTCGCGTACTTGACCTTTTTCAGGAGGGGGATCGCTTCGTCCAGCGAGCAGGGCTTCGCGGGCACCTGCTCCTTGGCCGCCGCGTACTTCTTGCCGTGCCGCTTCATGTGGTCACCTCGATCCCCATGCTGCGGGCCGTGCCGAGGACCGACCGGATGGCCGACTCCAGGCTCTCGGTGTTCAGGTCCGGCAGCTTGGTGCGCGCGATCTCCTCGACCTGGCCCATGGTGACCTTGCCGACCTTTTCCTTGTTGGGGACCCCCGAGCCCTTCGCCAGGCCGGCCGCCTTCTTGAGCAGGATGCTCGCGGGCGGCGTCTTGGTGATGAAGGTGTAGGACCGGTCGGCGTACACGGTGACGATCACCGGGATGATCATCCCCTCGCCCGCCTTGGCGGTCTGCGCGTTGAAGTTCTTGCAGAAGTCCATGATGTTGACACCCTGCTGGCCCAGCGCGGGGCCGACGGGCGGCGCCGGCGTCGCCTTGCCGGCGGGGATGTGCAGCTTGACGTAGCCGACGATCTTCTTGGCCATGAGCCGTGTCCTTCGACGCCCTTGACGGGCCTTAGAGCTTCTCGACCTTCAGGAAGTCGAGCTCGACGGGCGTCGACCGCCCGAAAATGGTCACCATCACCTTCAGCGTGGCGCGGTCCTGATTGACCTCGTCCACGATCCCGGAAAAGTTGGAGAACGGCCCGTCCACGATGCGGACCTGGTCGCCCCTCTGGAAGTGGAACTTCGGCTTCGGCTTCTCCGCCGCCACCGAGACCTGGTTGATGATGCGGTCCACTTCCTCCTGCGTGAGCGGCGTCGGCTTCAGCCCCGAGCCGACGAAGCCGGTCACCTTGGGAGTGTTCTTCACGACGTGCCAGGTGGCGTCGTTCATCTCCATGTTGATCAGCACGTATCCCGGAAAGAACTTCTTCTTGGAGATGACCTTCGCGCCGTCCCGCATCTCGACGACATCCTCGGTCGGGATGAGGATCTCGCCGATGTCGTTGTCCATCCCGAGCGCCTCCGTGCGCTGCTTGAGGCTCTCGCGGACCTTGTTCTCATAGCCTGAGTAGGTATGCACGATGTACCACAGCTTCGCCATGCCCGTCATCGCCCTCAACCTGCGTGCGTGAAGACCCAGCTGACCATGTGGAACAGCACGGTGTCCACGATCCACAGGAACAGCGCGAAGACGAAGACGGTCACGATGACGACGGTCGTCGTGCCGCGCACTTCGATCCAGGACGGCCACGAAGTGCGCTTCAGCTCCGACCGTACCTCGACCAGGAACGTCCGTGCCCTCGTCCACCAGTTCATGCGGCTCCCGTGTCAACACATCCCTGCACGCGCCTGGCAGGCCAGGAGGGATTCGAACCCCCAACATCCGGTTTTGGAGACCGGCGCTCTAGCCGTTCGAGCTACTGGCCTGGACGGGCCGCCCCCTCACTTCGCCTCTTTGTGCACCGTGTGCGACCGGCACCAGCGGCAGAACTTCTTGAACTCCAGCTTCTCGGTCGTCTTCTTGCGATTCTTCGTGGAGACGTAGTTCCGCCTCTTGCACTGGCTGCACTGGAACGTGATCAGGTCGCGCATTACTGAACGATCTCCGTGACCGTGCCGGCGCCGACGGTGCGGCCGCCCTCGCGGATCGCGAAGCGCAGCCCCTTGTCCATCGCGATCGGCGTGATCAGCTCAATGGCCAGTCCCACGTTGTCCCCCGGCATCACCATCTCCACGCCCGACGGCAGCGTCGATACCCCC
>Ga0137397_10001685_pt1 | contig 15470 bp, 12 predicted proteins | sample czorhiz116metaG_FD_106658 | JGI IMG/M metagenome (GOLD analysis project Ga0137397, IMG submission 106658) | Vadose zone soil microbial communities from Angelo Coast Range Reserve, California, USA - czorhiz1.16 metaG | ecosystem: Environmental > Terrestrial > Soil > Vadose zone | place: USA... | reverse complement strand
TGAAATGGCCAAGGAGGCGAACGGCGGCGTGAAGCTGAAGATCAACGCCGCGAATTGCGTGCACTGCAAGACCTGCGACATTGCCGACCCGTACCAGATTATTGACTGGGTAGTGCCGGAGGGCGGCGGCGGCCCGAACTACGAGGGAATGTAACAGACGCCTTCCCACACTTAGCCCATTCCTCCCGCTGGTGGATTCTGGTTAACAATAACTGGATCCCCCTTTTTCCATAAGTGTTCATTCTAAAGAGAGTTAAAGTCCTTTGTTTTGATACACTTTTGGAAGTGTTGATTCTAAAGGTGGTTAGAGGTTGGCAAAATCTGAAACTTTCTATGTGTTGATTCTAAAAGACTTAGCGAAACCAGAAAGGTGTAGCGTAGCTACCGGCAACCGCTGCGGCAGAATGTTGCGCAGACTTACCTGCCAACTAGCGTATCAGAGCGTTAAGGAAAGTCAAGGACAGATTGAGCAAGCCAAACCAAGGATTCGGTAGTGCGAGGAGATCACGCAAGGGAAGTGTCACAAGTGCAGTACCCGAGATGGATCGAGATTATGCCGATCGAGGAAATCCCGAGCAATCAAGACCCGCGGTCAGGAGCCGGTGGGCCAGAGTTTGCGGACGAAGTTGCGGACGCGATTGACGAAGGAATCGCCGGCAGAGGCGCCGGGCTTCGCGCCGTTCGCCGGCGCGGCAGGTGCTGGCGTAGGAGAGGGCGTGGCCGCGGCGACGGCAACGCCTTCGACGCGGCCCTGGAAAATGAGCGTGGGCCGCACGCGAACGCGGCGTACCAGAACAATCATCCTGGGATCGACCTCGGGCTGGACCTTGGCTTTGGCATCGTAAATCAGCGGCGGCATAAACACCTGATAGATGGGTTCATCCTCGGAGGGAGGCAGGTCGACGATGGCCGGCTGGATGACTGCGGGCTGCGGAGGAGGAGTCGCTTTAGCGGCTTGGGACTCGCAAACACAGTGGCCGGCGCTAGTGCGGAGGTGCTCAAGCTGGCCGTTGAAGAGGAAAATATCGCCGGTCTGCGGGATGAGAACGCTTTGGCCCGTCAACTGCTGTTCCACACGGATAGCGCCGAGATTGGCGCGAATGCACATGGCGCCGGAGGAGTCGAAGCCAACGAGGGCGTCCCGCGGCCCGTCTCCGATGGCAACGGTTTGCGCCTGGATCAGGGGAGTGTAAATGGTGAGCGGGAGTTCGTGCTCGATGTGCGCGTGAACGGTGCCGGTATCGAGAGCGATGGTCAGCGAGCCTCCGGACTTGAGGAGAGAGAGATGCGCGGGGCCGCAAATGCTGATCTGGCCGCCCTCGATGAGGTCGATACGCGCGGCGCCGGATTTGACGCGGACATCACTGCCGCTGCGCAGGACGGTTTTCGCCTGGCCCTGGACAACTTCGAAGCTCATAGGTCCGGTGACGGAGATGGCTTCGCCGTCGATAACGCCGATAGAGTCGGAAGCAGGTTCGTCGGGGCGTGCAGCGGACGTGGCGATCAGTGCAGCGCAGAGAGTGGCGAGGCAGGCCGCCGAGAATACGGCTCGGCGCGGAAATGCGAGCGAATTGGAGAAGGCTGTCACTCGTTGAACCTACCAGCCACGGGGGCGGAAAGTCTCGCCTATACTATACGTCGGGTGATTTGCAGCCGCCTATAGAAGAGATAATGACGACGCCAGACGCAGCTGTTGAGGCCACGAAGAAATCCGAGCAGGAAGCAGTGAACGTGCACTACGACACGCGGCTGCCGGATTTGCCATGGTCGCGGCGAATCCAGGTTCCTGTCATCGCGGCCGCCGTGTACAGCGTGATCCGAACACTGGGCCCGACGCTGCGATACGAAGTGCTTGGGTGGCAGCACGCGGAGCGTGTGTATGCGGCGAAGAAGCAGTGTATCTGGGCGTTCTGGCACCGGATCATTATTCCGATTGTGTGGTGGTACAGAAACCACGGCGTGGTGGTGATGAATACCACGGCGTTCGACGGGCAATGGACGCGCAAAGTTATCGAGTGGCTGGGATTCGGTACCGCGCAGGGAAGTTCTTCGCGCGGCGGACTGCGGGGACTGGCGGTGATGGCGCGGCGGCTGGAAGAGGGAGTCGATTGCGCGTTCACGATCGACGGGCCGCGCGGGCCGCGCTACGTGGCAAAACCAGGACCGGTGATGCTGGCGCGAAAAACCGGTTGCCCCATCATGGTGTTTCACATTGGAGTGGAGCGCGGGAAAACCTTTGGGAACACGTGGGACCACTTTTTGCTGCCTGCACCTTTTTCGCGCACGGTGATTCTGTTTGCGCCGCCGATTTATGTTTCGTCTGACGCCAACGCTGAAGTGATGGAAGCCAAGCACGCCGAGATGCAACGCGAGTTGGAGCGCGTGCGGGATATTGCGGAGACGTGGTTTTCGTTGAGTGATTCGGAGCGCGTGCGGCACCGCAGCGAATTCAACCAGTGAGAGATGGGGATCGGCCGTAGGGGCACGATGTATCGTGCCCCCACACGGGAGGAGCTTAGTTCCCGGTGCGCTCGCCGAGCTTGACGGGGATGTCCATTTTTTTGCCGCCGCGATAGAGGGTGACGTTGACAGTGTCACCGGGGCGTTTGTGATTGAGGACCAGGTTGACATCGAGCTGACTGGCGACTTTCTGGCTGTCAATGGCGGTGATGACGTCGCCACCGATGGCAATTCTGCGCATCCCTGCTTGGGCGACACGATCGCCGCCATGAATGCCGGCGGCAGCGGCAGGCCCACCGTTCGTGGCTCTCTGCACAAGCAAACCTTCTTTGACGGGCAGGTCAAGAGCTTCGCTCAGCCAGCCACCGACAGGCAGCGTTTCCACGCCGAGAAATGCCCGGTGCACGCGGCCGTCGGTGATGAGGTCGTTGGCGATTGATTTTGCCGTGTTGATGGGGATGGCGAAGCCGATTCCGGCGGTAGTGCCGGTGGGCGTGTAAATGGCGGAATTAATGCCGATGACCTGGCCGTGAGAATTGATGAGCGGCCCGCCGGAATTGCCGCGATTGATGGCGGCGTCGGTCTGAATGGCTTCGTCGATAAAAGTCGATTGACTGGTCTGCACGGTGCGGCCGAGCGCACTGACGACGCCGGTGGTGAGGGTGGATTGAAAGCCGAAAGGATTTCCGATAGCTAGAACCTTCTGACCGACCTGGATTGCTGCCGAATCTCCCAGCGGCAAGGCGGCGAGACTTTTACCCTTCGGATCGATCTTGACGAGAGCAACATCGTTGCGCTGGTCGGCGCCAATGAATTTTGCGGGGTAGCGGGATTGATCGCCGAGGACCACTTCGATGGACTGGGCGCCTTCCACGACATGGAAGTTCGTCAAAATGTAGCCCCGAGGATCGATGACAAAGCCGGAACCGGCGCCTTCCACGGGAACGGGGTCCATGAAGAAATCGTATTCCGTCGCTTTGGTCAGAATGTTGGCCACTGCCGGGGACACCTGGCGGTAAATGCGCACGTTGATGGCTTCGTCCTCGGTCAATGCGGCGTCGCGCTGCGAAATGGACATGGGAGTACCTGAGCCGCCAAGAGGCAGGGCTTCGACTTGGGTAGGTTGACGGGGACCGAATCGCGCACCGGCCCAAAAGGCGCCCAGGAGAAGAACCAGCGCGGCAAGAATGATGCGGGCGCGGCGAGAGGTGTTTGGTGCGGTCATGGGTGTCGTCCCTTCTGAATCCACTCGAAGACACCATTATAAGGAAAATCGGGAAACGGGTCACCGCGCCGTCTGAGTGCGACGGAGTTTGCCGGCGAGAGCCTGGACCTGGAGGCGGGTTTGCTCCAGAGAGCCGGAGCAGTCGATTTTCTCGGTGGCAAGACGCAATTTCTCCGCGACGGGAAGCTGGGCGGCGATGCGGCGGCGAGCTTCGGCTTCGCTAAGGCCGCGGGCAACGAGGCGCTCGAGTTGTTGTTGAGGCTCGCACCAGGCAACCACCAGACCATCCAGATTTTTGTGAATGCCGGATTCGATCAGAAGAGCGGCTTCCAAAAAGGCGGCGTCGCGTGTGCCGGCCCGCTCCCATTCGGCGAATTGACGGAAGACGATTTCGGCGACGCGGGGATGCACAATGGCGTTGAGACGGTCGAGCCTGGCACGATCGTTGAAAACGATAGCGCTGAGTTTTGCCCGGTCAACACGGCCACCCGGGGCGAGGACGGCCTGTCCGAATTCCTGGAGGACCTCGTCGTAGGCCGGATTGCCCGGCTCGATGAGCCGATGAGCCAGGGAATCGGCATCAAGGACGGCGAAGCCCATTTCGCGCAGCATGGCGGCGACGGCGCTTTTACCGCTGGCGATTCCACCGGTGAGGCCGAGTCGGAGCATAATCGTGAATTATCACGCCGTAACGGACGATTGCGTTGCAGAAAATTTGGGCGAAGCGCGGCGGAGGCGGGCGGCTTTGACGGTGTTGCTCATGAGCATGGTGATGGTCATGGGGCCAACGCCGCCGGGAACGGGTGTGAGTGCGCCGGCAATGTCGATGGCACCGGGATGGACATCGCCGACGAGCGCGCTGCCCTTGGCGCGGAATTTTTCAAGGCGGTCCGGGAAATTGTGGAAGAGACGCTCGCCTTCTTTGGCGTCAGTGACGCGATTGGTGCCAACGTCGATGACCGCAGCACCGGGCTTGATCCAGTCTGGTTCGACGTAACCAGCTTTGCCAATGGCGGCGACGAGGATATCGGCGTGGCGGAGGATATCGGGCAGGCCGCGCGTTTTGGAATGACAGATGGTGACGGTGGCGTTGGCGTGCATCAAGAGAAGGGCCATGGGTTTGCCTACGATGTCACTGCGGCCCAGGACGACAGCGTTGGCACCTTCGATGTTGATTTCGTTGCGGCTCAGGATTTCCATGCAGCCGGCGGGAGTGCAGGCGACCAGGCCGGGACGTCCGCTGACGAGACGGCCGAGATTGACGGGATGGAAACCGTCGACATCTTTTGCAGGATCGACGGCTTCGAGAATGCGCTTCGTATCGACCTGCGGAGGAAGAGGAAGCTGGACGAGAATGCCGTCGATGTCGTTGGCACGATTCAGGTCTTCGACGACAGCGAGCAGGTCGAGAGTGCTGACCGTGGCAGGAGGCGTAAGGAGCGCGCTGGCGATGCCGAGTTGTTCGCAGGCTGCGATTTTACTCTTCACATAAAGCTGCGAGGCGGGATTCTCGCCGACGAGAACGGCCGCGAGGCCGGGACGAACGCCGGCGGCGGTGAGTAGCCGGACTTCGTCGCTCAGTTCGGCGAAGATCTGGTCGCGAATTTTGAGGCCATCGAGGATGCGCGCGGTCATGCAGTGCTCGCTTTCGCCCTGAGGTGCGGCGCAAAAGAAAATCATAACACACGCAAAAACGAGGAAGCACAAGTCATGGTCTGGGAACCGTCGGGACTCCGCATTTAGGGCTTTGGGCGGGGTGGTCATTCTGCTAGCATCCCACCAACTTGCCAGAGGAGGCACACATGGCGACCGTAAAGCGAATCGCGCCAGGATCTGCGTTCAAGGTCGGACTTGTGGTATACGCGTTCCTTGGCTTAATCGTCGGGATTTGCATGGCACTATTTTCCATGGTGGCTGGATCCTTGGGAAGTTTAGCCGGAGGCGGAGTGCCGGGAGCGCGTGCGCTCGGTTTTGGGTTCGGCCTCAGCGCAATTATTGTTTTCCCGATTCTGTACGGCATCGTTGGGGGCATCGGCGGAGTCATCGCAGCGGCGGTGTACAACCTCGCCGCCGGATGGGTGGGCGGACTGGAAGTCGATATCAGCTAGGCTGACTCGCGTTCGAATCTCCGACTGATTGCCGCCGAAGTTCTGAATCCTGTATTTCTCCGCGGCATCGAACCAAGTGGTGACCTCGATTGGTAGAAGTGTGTTTGCCTAACGGCTAGGAACGGAAACGAAGATGGCATTGTTTGGAGATGGCGACAGAAGGGAATTGGAGAAGAAGGCGAAGGCGGAAGGGCGGCTGCCGCCGGGGCAGTCGCTGACGCTGAAATGGCCCGTGCTGCATTACGGAAGCGTGCCGCACTTTGACGCGGCAAAATGGGACTTCAAGATTTCGGGGCTGGTGGAACAGCCGGTGCGGCTGACGTGGGAAGAATTTCGGGCGCTGCCGCAGACGGAAGTGACTTCGGATTTTCATTGCGTGACGCGCTGGAGCCGACTGGACAACCGTTGGAAAGGCGTGCTGTTTACCAACGTGATGAAGTTGGTGAAGGCAAAGGCGGAGGCTCAGTACGCGCTAGTGCTGGCGGAAGAAGGATACACGGCAAATGTGCCGCTGGCGGATTTGATCCGGCCGAATGTACTGTTCACGTTCGAGCATGATGGAGAGCCGCTGACACCGGAACATGGAGGACCGTTGCGGCTGATCGTGCCGCATCTTTACGGATGGAAAAGCGTGAAGTGGGTGCGCGGATTTATGTTGCTGGATCACGACCGGCTGGGCTTCTGGGAGCGCAACGGGTATCACGCGTACGGCGATCCCTGGAAAGAGCAGCGGTACTCTGGTACTTAAGGGGCGGAGTTTAAAGAAAGACGCCCGCGCCAAACTCACGCATAAGCGTCTTTCCGTGCACTAATCCGCGGCGGCTTGGGATTTGGTTGGGTCGATTTCGATGCGGCCCTTGAAGTGGGCGCCATCTTCGATGCTGATGCGCGCGGTGGAAATATCACCAACGACTGAGCCATCCGTTTTAACGTCGACGCGGTCGCGGGCATGCAGATTGCCGATGACTTTGCCATAGACGACTACTTCGCTAGCATGAATTTCGGAATTGAGCTGAGCGGTCGAACCCACCGTCAATTGATGGCCGCGCAATGAAATCGCTCCTTCAACCTTGCCATCGATCTGCAAGTCTTCAGTACCGGTGATCTGACCCTTGATTTGCAAGCTCGAACCGAGGCGCGCGAGAGTGCGCACAGCAGTATTGCCGAGCCGCGACGTCGAGGGTGCGCCGAAAGGAACAACTGGTGTTCCCGAGGTTTGAACTGGCGGTGCGGCGGGCGTTTCCGTTACGGTTTGCTGCTTGGTCCACATACTTCCTCCCTTATTCAATCCAGAAGAATTGATTCGGCTCCGGGTGGGAGGGAGCAGCGTGGAATCACTGTAGTGGTGTTTGGCGAGACGAGGCAATGAGGAAAAAGGGCGGGCTTGTGCAAATCAAACACTGGCCGTGCGGACAGGTCGGGCGCTGGAGTATTTGAGCGATGTCTTGCAGGCGATTGAGAAAGCCAACGAAGTACTTCCAGGCAAAGTAGTAGAGGTTCAACACGACAGGCGCGGTGAAGCCGGGCGAGGCGCAAAGAAAAATGCCCGGGCCGATGATGCGCCCGGGCGTTTTCGTCAGAAAGATGGCTAGCTAAACTCGCCGCTACATGCTCCTGAGTAGTTGCCGAGAAAGGGCGCAGCCCGCCGCCGCGGGCTGCCCTTGCAAGTGCGACTAGTAGATGTCGTACTGCTCCCAGTGAAGGGTGGCGTCGGACTGGATGATGATGTGCTTGTGCGAAGTTTGCTCGAGTTCGTCGATCAACATGGACTCGCGGGTCTTCAGGGCTTTTGCGATTTCCGGATTCACGCGGATCGTGAGGTTCGGACCTTCGTGATCGGCGGTGGCCATCTTGCGCGCTTCGGACTGGATTTCGTAGCAAAGCGTGGGGATGGACTTGACCATACCCGAGCCGGTGCAATACGGGCAGGGCTGGCAGAGGACGCGCTCAAGCGCTTGTTTGGTGCGCTTGCGGGTGATGCAGACGAGGCCGAACTCGTTGAAGGACAGCGCCTTTGACGGAGCTTTGTCCTCTTCGAGAGCCTGCTGGAGCGCGGACAAAACTTTTTCGCGGTTGCGGCGTTCTTCCATGTCAATGAAATCGACCACGATGATGCCGCCAAGGTCACGCAGGCGAATCTGGCGGACGATCTCCTTGACGGCTTCGAGGTTGGTCTTGACGATGGTGTCTTCGAGGCGCGTGGAGCCCTTGCCGACGAATTTGCCGGTGTTGACGTCGATTGCCACAAGCGCTTCGGTGTGGTTGATGACGATGTAACCGCCGGACTTGAGCCAGACCTTGGCGCGCAGAGCTTTGTCCAACTCGTGCTGGATGCCGAACTCCTCGAAGATCGGCGTTTCCTTAGTGTATAGCTTGACCTTGTTGACGAGTTTCGGCTGGAAGCGGCTGACGAACTCGACGATCTTGCCGTATTCCTCTTCGTTGTCAATCCAGATGCCGGTGAAGTCGTCGCTCACGTAATCGCGGAGAATGCGCTCGACGAGATTGAGGTCGCGGTGGAGCAGAGCGGGGGCTTTGCGCTGCTCGCTGCGCTCCTTGATTTCGTTCCAGGTTTTGCCCAGAAACTCGATGTCGGTGCGAATCTCGTCATCGGTGGCCCCGCCTGCTGCAGTTCGAACGATGAAGCCTCCCGGATAGGCGCCGCCGGCTTCGCTGACCAGCCGGCGCAAGCGCGAGCGGTTTTCGGCGGAAATGATTTTGCGCGAGACGCCGGTGTGATGAACCGTAGGCATGTAGACCAGGAAGCGGCCCGGCAACGCGACATGGCTGGTGATACGCGCCCCCTTTTTGCCGAGGGGTTCCTTGGCAATCTGGATGACGACATCCTGGCCAGCTTTCAGCATTTCGGAGATGAGCTGCGGACGGCGCGACGGGCCCGAGCGGCCACCTTGGTAGCCGCGGTCATGCCTGGGGCCACCGGGACGGCGTTCGAAACGTGGTCCGCCACCGGGGCGTCCACCACGATCGGGGCGTCCGCCACGGCTGTCAGGACGGCCACCGCGGCCATCCGGGCGTCCGCCACGGCTATCTCGACCACGGTCGCGTCCACCGCTGCGGAACGGCCGCTGGAAGCGCGAACGCGGATTACCGCCGATGCGCGCAGAGTCCCGCGGGAAATCCTCACGTGGAGCCGATGGGCCGCCAACGCGGGGAGCACGAGTCTCACCGGGAAGCAGAATCAAGTCCTCTTCGACAACTGCGACACCTTCCGCGACGGATTCGCCGGGGGCTGCAGAGATCACTTCCTCTTCGAGATGCTCCGCCTCAGCATGATCCGTCTCGACATCGTCTTGCTCGGGGGGCTCGAGCTCGTCATGCCCGTGCTCGCCATGGGCGGCGTTGTGCTCGGCGTGTTCTTGAGCGACATCCGCGGCGAATTCTGCCCGGTTGGCAGCACGGCCGGCTTCCACCTCCTCGGCTTCTTCCTCGGAGAGTTCCGAAACTCCGGCGACTATTGTGTCTTCCGCTTCTTCCGTTTGGTCTTCTGATTCTTCTTCGTCAAATTCGGCGCCGCCGACGATGGCATCGGCTTCTGCCACTTCCGAGGTTTCTTCGTGCTTGGCCTCGACGAAGCCGGAGGCGAGCGCGGCGACCTGATCTTCGTTTAGCTCAACGTCATTCCGTACGGCTTCCACACTGTTAGCAGATGTCTCGTGTGAAGGTTCGACGACGGGGCTGCCAGCGGCGGAAGATTCTTCTGCGGCGTCTACAGATTGCCCAGATGGCACTGCTTCGGCTTCAGCGCCAGCATCGGCCAGGAGCCAGCGGGGCAACCCGCCAGAGAATCGGCGAGGAACGCCGCCGCTCGCAGCGGCAGCGGGCAGATTGCCGGTTGCACGCGGCGTAATTTCTTCGGCAGTGGCCTGCTCCCCGTGTTTTTCATGCTCAACAATGGGAGCCGGAGCGGGGGCAGCGGCAGGCTTGCCGCGATATTTCGCCAGCGATTCACCCGGAAGAATGATCTCTTCTTCGGGGACACTAGATACGGAAGGAACCGAACTGCGCGGAGCTTCCGGGCGACGATTGTCGTAACTGCGCGGCGGTCCGCTGCGATTATCATATCCGCGGGACTCGCCGCCCTGTGGGGACGCATATTTCGAGGGAGGCAGATTGCGACCACCGGGGCCGCCCTGGGATCGTCCGCCGTTATGGCGTCCGCCACGGCGTCCCCAACGGCCGCCGCGGCCGCGATCTCCGCCACGGTCACCACCGCGGCCATAATTTTGGCCGGGGCGGTCGTTGCCGCCGCGGGCGGGATAGCTTTGCGTGGGATTGTAATGGGGCGCGAAGTTCTGAGGCGCGGAAGCGTTGGAATCCGGCTGGCGTTCTTCGCCCGCTTCGGCATGCTGCTCTTCCACGGAAGCAGACGGAACTGCTTCATGATGTTCCTCGAATGGTTGGCCCTCAACGGCGGGCGCATCATCGTGAGAAGTGTGCGGCTCATCCACGACATGGGTTTCGCCGTGGTGAAACTCCTCGTGGTGCGCTTCTTCGTGGTGTTCGCTGGCGCGGGCCAGAGATTCACCGGGAAGCACTTCCACGGGGGAGCCGTTCGAGGGGGGCAGAGAGGCCGTGGAAGATGGCGCGTGTTCCTGCGGATGCCCGTGATCGTAGTCTTCGAGGTTTTCGAAGACGTCGCTAACGTACAGGAAAGCGTCGCCGTCGAGACCAATGTCCACGAAGGCGGACTGCATGCCAGGAAGGACGCGCGTGACTTTTCCTTTGTAGATGCTTCCGACGAGAGCGAATTCTTTTTCCCGCTCGATGTAAATTTCGACTAACTGGCCTTCTTCGAGAATCGCGACCCGCCGTTCGTGGGAGGCCGCGGAAATAACCAATTCTTTCGACATGAAAACTCCTTATGCGTGATCCCGGCACGGCCGGAATCACCCTTCTGTGCAGTCCCGGCTTGGCCGAGACCGACAGGACGCATCGCCGCGAGCTTGTGCCCGTCGGAGTTTCCGAAAATCGGCGCGCCGTCCCGGTTGAAACCGGAACACGTTGGCCACACTTGTAGGGAAGTGGCTTGACGTTCGAAGCCAGAGGGAAAAGACTTCCTCAGTCTTACGAGGCTGGTCCGTCGCCGGAAAAAAGCCGGGCGATCGGCGGACGATGCTGTCCTCACTCTAAAATCCTTCTTACTTGCGATCCCGGACGAGCCGGAATCCACAAATCCAATTTCTTCTCCGGTGCCCTCCGTCGAGGCGGAGGCGTCACACGGCACTGGCAGCTTGGTCAGTTGACGAAGCGGCGAAGCCGGACATTCATCACCAGGCCAATCGCCAGGAAAACAAACAACGTAGCGGAACCTCCATAACTCATCAACGGCAACGGGATGCCGGTAACCGGCATTGCACCAATGACCATTGCCACGTTTACCAGTACATGGAACCCAAGCGCCGCTGCGACGCCCATGACCAGAAACATTCCCGCGCGATCTTTCGCGCGTTGAGCATTCTGCACTAAACGCAACAGAAGCGCCATATACAGACCGAGGGCCAGAAGCACGCCCTTGAACCCCTGTTCTTCAGCCCACGCCGACATGATGAAATCGGAATACCGGACGGGGATGTAGCCCAGCTGGTTCTGACTGCCATTACTGAATCCTTTGCCCCAGAAGCCGCCCGAGCCCACGGCAATCTTCGATTGCAAAAGTTGATAGCCGGAGCCTTTGGCGTCATCTTCAGGGTGCAGGAAGGAAGTGATTCTCTCCCGCTGATAGGGCTTGAGGATTCGCCTGCTAACGGGAGGATAGAAAACAGCACCTACAAGCAAAATCCCCGCCAGCGAAAACACCGCCGCGTGCTGCCACTGCAAGCCCGCCAGAAATGCACCAACCACGAGCATGGGGAGCAGCACAAGCGCTGTTCCCAAATCGGGCTGCTTGAGTATCAAGACCAGCGGAACACCTACCAGCAATCCTGCCTTGATCAGGTCACGCAAATCAAGCTGATCGGAGCGCACTTCCGCAAAGAAGCGCGCCAGCACAATGATTATAATCAATTTAACCAATTCTGACACCTGAAGAAGCTCTCCGATACCCGGGACGTTGATCCAGCGCTTGGCGCCAAACCGGGTGTGGCCAACCGCGAGAACAGCGACGAGTGCGGCTATGCCGATTAAATAGAGGAGCGGAGCCTGATCGAGAATCAGATGATAGTCCAGGCGAGACAGCGCGAACATCAAGATGAAGCCGATGACCAGCCAGCGCACTTGCTTCATGTGCATGCCCGCGAGGGCGCTGCCGTGTGTGGCGGAATAGACTTCGATCACGCCGAGAGCGCAGATGGCCGCAAGGATGGCCAGGAGCATCCAATCGTAATCACGAGTTCCGGGTGCGTCTCTCATGTGCGAAGTTGAAAGTCCAAAGTTGAAAGTTGAGCGTCACGAAACCGGCTAGTTGCGCCGGGGAGGCTCACTTTATCGTTCCCCTCTTTTGGAGACAAAATCATAAAATCCTCTAGCGCTGCGGATCCGCTGTCGCGCGTGCCGGCACGACTGCGGCACTGTCGTCCGGCTTCAACGCAGCACGAGGAGCAATCGCGGCAACATGCGCTGGGGCGTTCTGTGAATCAGGCCGCTTGGATTCGGCGGTTTCTTGGCCCTGGATCTTCTTGTTCTTCTTGTCGTAATAGGCCTTGATGATCTCTTTGACTACGGGTCCGGCTTCTTCGCCGCCATGTTTTCCGCTTTCCTGTACCAGAACGGCCACGACAATCTCCGGATTGCGGCGCGGCGCGTAGCCGACGAACCAGGCGTTGTCCTCGAACTTTTTCTGTTTCCCAAACTTTTCGCGGGTCGCATAACCGATGACCTGCGCGGTTCCCGATTTACCAGCGACTTCGATTCCGGGGAGCCGGACGTTGCGTGCGGTGCCCCCTTCTTCGTTGACAACACCGTACATCGCGTCGGTTATTTTCTCGACGGTAGCCTCAGAAAGCGCGACGCGCTCTTCACCAACATTGGGCGCATCCTTCAGCAGATGCGGTTGTTTGAATACGCCGCCCGAGGCGATTCCGCCAATCATGCGCGCGAGTTGCAGAGGAGTGGTGGTGACGGCACCTTGACCTGTTGAGACGGAGATCGTTTCACCTGGATACCACTTGCGATGGAAAACGCGCTCGACCCATTCCGCGGAAGGCATCAGCCCAGGCAACTCCTCGGGGAGATCGATTCCCGTCTTGCGTCCGAGGCCGAACTTGCTCCCGTAGTAAGAAAGACGGTCAATGCCCAAGCGCATTCCGGCATTGTAGAAAAAGATGTCGCAAGACTCGAGGATGGCTTTGTGCAACCCCACGACACCATGAGAGCTCTTTCCAAAGACCCAGCACTTGAACTGGCGGCGATAGAAAGTGGCGTAGCCCGGGCAAAAAGTAGTGAAGTTTTCCGGAGGATTCTTGTCCTCCAGCATGGCTGTAGCGGTGACGATCTTGAAAACCGACCCTGGAGCAAGCTGCGCTTGAATCGCGCGATTGAGCAACGGCTTTTGCCGATCCTCGTTGAGATTTTTCCAGTCGTCTGCCGAGATGCGCACCGCGAAGTCATTCGGGTCCAGCGCGGGATGGCTCACCATCGCCAGGACTTCTCCGGTGCGCGGGTTGAGGGCGACTGCCGCACCAGGACGTGGCCCCAAGGATTGCTCGGCAGCTTGCTGGAGGTCGTAGTCAATAGTCAGCTGGATCTGCTTGCCGGGAATGGCTTCTTGAGTGGCCAGACGGTCCACTTCTTTGCCGACGCTGTTCACCACCACGCGGCGCATACCGTCCGTACCCTGAAGCAGGTCGTTGTACTGGCGTTCAAGGCCGGTCTTTCCCGCGAAGTCTCCGGGGCGTAGCCTGCCGTTGCTCGCTTCAATCTGCTGCTCGCTGACTTCACCGACGTACCCCGCAGTGTGAGCGAGGAACCCGCCCGGCAGATAACGCCTGCGCTGGACGGGAATCATTTCCAGGACCGGAATGTCGGAGCGGTGCGACTCGATGAAAGCGACGTCCGCTGGCGAGGCATCAGGCTTGATGATGATGGGCTGAAATTTCGGAAGGTTTTTTGTATTGTTGAGCTGGTCGCGCAAATCATCCAAGGGGATTCCCAGGCCATCCGAGATGGCCGCGAGATGCTTTTCGACCTGAGCCGGTTCGTCGCGAAGGAGCAGCACGCTGAAGGACGGCCGATTATCCACCAGCACGCGGCCATCGCGGTCCAACATGCGGCCGCGGGGCGCAATGACGGGAATATAGCGGACGCGGTTGCGCTCGGCCATCGAGCTGTATTTGTCGGCGTCAATGACCTGCAGCTTCCAGAAGCCGATTAGCAACACGCCGATCATTCCCACGATGACGTAGGAGGCTACGGCCAGCCGCGCCTGCGGCAATCGATTGTCGTTACGGAACCAGTACGACACGAAAACCCCGCGCGCGAGTACTTTTTCTCAGGGCTTCCTGCCCGATCCGGCCCAATTGACTCGACTGGCCGGACTAAACTCGCGTCACGAAAAAATCCACAGCGTGGGTTTCGAGTGGACCCCAATTAATTTGCAGGATCTCGTCGAAAATGTCCGTCAAAATTTCCTCGAACCTGGGAACCGAAAAAATCTCCCGGAGCGCCCGAATCACCGCCGGACTGAAGCTGCGTGTAGCAGCAAGAGTCCTTTTAAACGTATCACCTGCATGACGGAGCCGCAAGCCGTCCAAGAGGACAGGTTCCAGGAATGCATTGGTATTCTTGCGCGACCGCGGGATCGCGCATGTTGCCGCAGCCGCGCGTATCGCGCTATCGTAGGCAGTTCACTTATGACCGCGGAAACCAACAGGGCAGAGCCGATGCGGCTGACATTGATCGGCATGTCCGGAGCAGGGAAGACGTTCTGGACAAAGAAGTTAGCTGCAGCGCAATATCCCGCTGTTTCCTGCGACGACTGCATCGAGCAAAAACTCGCGCCGCGGCTTACGACCGGCGGGTACACAGGCATCAACGGCGTCGCCGCATGGATGGGCTGGCCGGACTCCGCGACGTATACGGAGCGCGAGTCCGAGTACCTAGCGGAGGAGATTCATACGTTGGACGAAATCTTGACGGAGCTTGAGAGGCAGCCGCAGAAATCCCTGGTGCTCGACACCACGGGAAGCGTCATTTACACCGGGAACAATTTGCTGATGCGCTTGCGGCGCCAAATGACCATCGTGCATCTCGCGGCGTCCGCCAAAGAGCAGCAGCTCCTGATCGAAAGGTATCTGAACGATCCCAAGCCGGTGTTGTGGCGCGGCGCGTTTCAACCACGGGGGGGAGAAAAACCGAGCGAGACAGTGGCTCGTTGTTATCCGGCGCTGGTTGCTGCGCGCCGTCAGAGCTATGAAGCACTCGCGCATTGCACGCTGCAAGTTGCCGAATTGCGGGACGGATCGCTTGACGCCGCCGCATTCCTGAAAATGATTCAGAGCAAAACGGGCAGTGCGCGATGAGTGAAATTCCTTGAGATACCGGAGCACATCGCGCAAAGCCCCGCTAGCTTCACTTCGCGGAGCGGTGCTGCGCGGGCTTGCGCCCGACGGGGGGCTGTACATGCCGGCGGAGATTGCGCGGCATTCTCCGGAGGAATTGGAGGAATTTCGCGGGCTGCCCTTCACGGAAGTGTGTTTCCGCGTGGTGCGCCCGTTTGCCAC
>Ga0137397_10001684_pt1 | contig 15471 bp, 10 predicted proteins | sample czorhiz116metaG_FD_106658 | JGI IMG/M metagenome (GOLD analysis project Ga0137397, IMG submission 106658) | Vadose zone soil microbial communities from Angelo Coast Range Reserve, California, USA - czorhiz1.16 metaG | ecosystem: Environmental > Terrestrial > Soil > Vadose zone | place: USA... | reverse complement strand
GTGCCCGACGGCCCGCCGTTCGTGACCGGCGCGCAGATCGGTGATTCCGGAACGGGGCTGCACCTCGCCATCGGCCTGCTCGCCGCGCTGCGTCACGCGGAAAAAACCGGCCAGGGGCAATACGTCGAGGTGGCGATGATGGACGGCGTGATGAACCTGTGCCGTGTAAAATTCCGCGATCACCAGCGGCTGACGCGCGGGGCGCTGTCCGAGTACTCGGTGCCGACCTACCAGAACATGGGCGACGTGCCGCGGGCCGGCAACGATTCCGGCGGCGGCCAGCTCGGCAACGCGGTGCACTGCAAGCCGCACGGGGCCAACGACTGGCTCTACGTCGTCGTGCAGGAGGCCGTGTGGGAAGATCTCGCGAAGCGCATCGGACCCGAAGTCGGCGTGCCTGATCTCGCGACTGACCCGCGCGTGGGAAGCATCGGCGAGCGCCGCAAGAACCAGCAGCTTGTGTGGACTCTGCTCAACAAGTTCGCCGAGAAATACACCAAGCGCGAGCTCATGACGATACTCAATCCTCTGGACGTGCCCTGCGGCCCGATCATGTCCACCGAGGATCTCGCCACCGACGAGCACGTGCGCGGTCGCGATATGTGGGTCGAGCTCGATCATCCCAAGCGCGGCAAGTGGTACAACGTCGGCATGCCGATCAAGCTCTCGGCCTCGCCCGCGGTAATCACGCGCTCGCCGATGCTCGGAGAGCATACCGAGGAAGTGCTCAAGGAAGTGCTGGCTTACGACGATTCCAAGATCAATGCCTTGAAAGGCGCCGGCGCGTTCTCGGCCCCTCCGAAAAAGGCGGCATGAGAATGAAAATAGCGATCATTGGCCAGCAAGACTTCGGCAAGGCCGTTCTCGAAGCTTTCCTCGCGCGCGGCGACGTAGTGGCGGGGGTGTTCTGCGCCCCGGAGAAGGAGGGCGCCAGGCCCGATGCGCTGAAAACCGCGGCACAGGAGAGGGACGTCAAGGTCTTCCAGTTTCCGTCGCTGAAAGGCGCCGAAGCTGTAGCGGCGATGAGGAGCCTCGATGCCGAGATCGGCATCATGGCTTTCGTACTGCAATTTGCGCCGCAGGAATTCGTAAAGATTCCCAAGAAGGGCACGATCCAGTATCACCCGTCGCTGCTTCCAAAATACCGCGGCCCAAGCTCGATCAACTGGCCGATCATCCGCGGCGATACGAAAACGGGGCTGACGATCTTCCGGCCGAACGACGGGCTCGACGAGGGCGCGGTGATCCTGCAAAAGGAGACGCCGATCAGCGCCGACGATACGCTGGGGAGCGTCTATTTCGACCGGCTGTTCCCGATGGGCGTCAAGGCGATGCTCGAAGCCGCCGATCTCGTGGTCGCGGGCAAGCACCGCGAAATCGTCCAGGACGAAAGCCAGGCGAGCTACGAGGGTTGGTGCCGCGTCGCCGAGGCGAAGATCAGCTGGGCGAGCCACGTCGATTTCACCTACAACCTCATTCGCGGCTGCAATCCCGCGCCAGGTGCCTGGACCACGCTCAACGGCAAGAAGGTCCAGATCTTCGACAGCCGCAAGCACCTGGTCCGCACGTTCGGCGCCGTGAAGGGCAAGATCGGCGAGATTTCGGAAATCGGCTCTCAGAGCTTCTTCGTGACGGCCCAAGGCGGGCGGATCGAGGTGCTCAAGGCGAAGCACGAAGACGGGAAGAAGGTCTCCGCAGCTGAATTCGTGACCCAAAACGGCCTCGTTCCAGGCACCGCTCTGGGCAACTAGCTCGTCCCGTCCGGTACTTTTCCAGAGGAGCGCTGCCGCGCCCCGCGCAATCGGCCGCCGCGGAAATCCGTCGCGCCGCCCTGGCCGGCCCCAGGCAGGATTTGACGCGCCCAACATTCACTGTAAGAATGCCGCCTAGGGTTTTGTTTATTCAGTAACTTACCGCATTTGCATGCGAGCACGACGAGGCGCGGGCCCCCAACTGCCGGATCCAGGGTCGGGGCGAAACACACGAACGGGTGGCGTAAAATGCGAATGCAAAACGGGGGGCAGATCCCTCGCTAAACAACAATAAAAACAAGCGGGAGAGGCGATGAGCAAAGCGGGTTTCTGGAAAAAGGACTGGTTCCTCGGTCTGGCGGTGTCGCTCGTCCTGTTGTTCGCGGGCGGCTCGCAACTCATCCAGAGCCTGGAGCGCACCGCCTACGACTGGGGCGTCAGGGCTTCCTCGCGAACGCCGTCGGACAAGGTCGCGATCATCGCGATCGACAAGCAGAGCATCGACAACATCGGGCGCTGGCCCTGGTCGCGCGAGATTCACGCGAAGATGATCGAGAGACTCGCGAGCGCGAAGGCGAAGGTCATCGGCTACACCGTGTTTTTCTCGGAGCCGCAGATCGATCCCGGGCTCGCCTACGTCAACCGGCTTCTGGACACCTATCACAAGATCGTTCCCGCGGGCGCCGACACGAGCCCGCCCCGCGGCGTGTCGCCCGAGGTCCTCGAGATCGGGACGACCCTGCAGGAAGCCGAGGCGGCGCTCAACACCGACAGGAAACTCGCGGACAGTTTTGCCAAGGCGGGGAACGTTGTATTGCCGATACTGTTCACTCGCGGCGAACCGCGCGGAAAGCCCGATAAACCGCTTCCGGAGTTCGTGCGCAAGAACGCTCTTTCGATCCAAGGGATCGGCGATGACAGGCCGCTCTCGACCAGCGGGGTGGAGGTCCCGATCGTGGACAGCCTCGGCGCAGCCGCGGCTGCCGTGGGGCACCTGAATTCCGAGCCCGACGTGGACGGGGCGATCCGCACCGAGGCGCTGGCGATCACGTACTACGACGAGTTCTATCCGTCGCTGGCGGCGATGCTGGTCGCGAAGAGTCTCAATCTGACCGCTCAGGACATCAAAATCCGCCCCGGCGAAGCGTTGCAGATCGGCAATTTCAGGGTGAGCGCCGATCCGACGATGCAGATGTACACCTACTTCTACAAGGACCGGGACGGCAAGCCGGCGATTCAGGAGGATTCGTTCTACGACGTCGCGAGCGGCAAGATCCCGGTGGAAAAGTACCGGGACAAGATCGTGCTCATCGGCCCGACCGCAGCCGGGGTCGGGAGCATGTTCGTGACGCCGGTGAATGCCACGACGCCGGCAGTCGAGCTTCTGGGACACACGGTCTCTTCGCTCCTGCAGGGACATTTCTTCGTTGTGCCGACCCAGGGCTGGATCGCCGAAAGGCTGGTCTTTCTCCTGGTTGCGGCCTACCTGATCGCCCTGTTGCCGCGCCTGTCGGCCGGCCTGGGAGCTGGGATCAGCGCGGGCATCGTCGCGGCGCTGCTCGCCGCGCATTTCGTCCTCATGACCGGCCAGGGGATCTGGTTGCAGCTCATGCTGCCGCTCACGCTGCTGGTCGTTGGACACGTGCTGCTCGTGACCAAGCGCTTCATGGTCACCGAGCGCGGCAAGGAAGTCTCCGACGCGCAATCCGCAGCCAACGCGCGCATGCTCGGACTGGCGTTCCAGGGGCAGGGGCAGCTCGACATGGCCTTCGACTACTTCCGCAAGGTGCCCCTCGAGGACACCGTCATGGACAACCTGTACAACCTCGCCCTGGACTTCGAGCGCAAGCGCCAGTTCAACAAGGCCGAGTCGGTGTTTGGCTATATGGCTGGCCACAACCCGAAGTTCCGGGACCTCGAGGCGAAGCTGTCGCGCGCCAAGCAGATGTCGGAGACGATCATTCTCGGAGGAACGCAAACGCATCCCGGCGGCACCTTGGCGCTCGGCGGCGGCACTGAGAAGCCGATGCTCGGGCGCTATCAGGTGGAAAAGGAGCTTGGCAAAGGTGCGATGGGTGTCGTGTACCAAGGCAAGGACCCGAAAATCAGCCGGGTGGTAGCGATCAAGACCATGGCGCTCTCTCAGGAATTCGAAGCGGACGAGCTCGCCGAGGTCAAGGAGCGGTTCTTCCGCGAGGCCGAAACGGCGGGGCGGCTAAGCCACACCAACATTGTGACCATTTTCGATGCTGGCGAGGAGCACGACCTGTGCTACATCGCCATGGAGCTCTTGAAGGGCAAGGACCTGGTGCCGTTCACCAAGCAGGGGAACCTGCTCCCGATCGACAGAGTGGTGTCGATCATCGCGCGGGTGGCCGACGCGCTGGGCTATGCGCACAAGCAAAACGTCGTTCACCGAGACGTCAAGCCGGCGAACGTCATGTACGAACCGGAAAGCGACGTGGTCAAGGTGACCGATTTCGGCATCGCCAGGATCACCGACTCCTCCAAGACCAAGACGGGCATGGTGCTGGGGACGCCGTCCTACATGTCGCCCGAGCAGTTGCAGGGGAAGAAAATCGACGGGCGCAGCGACCTGTTCTCCCTCGCGGTGAGCCTGTACCAACTCTCGTGCGGGAAGCTTCCCTTCGAAGGCGACTCGATGGCGCAGCTCATGTACAAGATCGCGAACGAGCACGCTCCCGACATCCTGCAGTACAACTCGACTCTTCCTCCGAAATTCGTCGCTTTTCTCGACAAGGCCATGTCAAAGGAGGCCGACCAGCGCCATCAGACTGGCGAGGAATTCGCGTTCGAATTGCGGGCTGCCTCCGGCGGTGCGGGCGCCGCGGCGGCCAGCACCGGGGTCGACTTCAGCCTCTAAAGTCGAGCCGAGCACATGACCTTGTCGGGGGCGCTAGAGATCGCGAGTTGCACCGATCCCGGCATGGTGCGGGCCCACAACGAGGATTCGATCGCATCGGACGGAGAAAAGGGCCTGGTGGTGCTGGCGGACGGCATGGGAGGGTACAACGCGGGCGAGGTCGCAAGCGGCATGGCGACGACGGTGATCATCACCGAATTGCAGCAGCTCCTGGAGAAGAGATCGCCGTACGAGACCGACGCCTCCAGCGGTCAGTTGATCGCGCATCAGCTTCTCCACGAGCAGATCGCCAAGGCGAATACCTCGATCTATCAAGCGGCGCAGAGCCAGCCGCAGTACGCCGGCATGGGAACGACCTTGGTCGTCGCGCTGTTCTACGACAACAAGATGACGGTCGCGCACATCGGTGATTCTCGTATGTATCGCATGCGAGGCGACGAGCTGAAACAGGTCACCAAGGACCACTCGCTCCTGCAGGAACAGATCGACAGCGGGGTGATTACGCCGCAGCAGGCCAAGCAATCGCAGAACAAGAACCTCGTGACGCGCGCGCTAGGCATCGACCCGACGGTCGAGCCGGAGATTCACGATCACGATGCCCAGCCGGGGGACATCTACCTGCTCTGTTCGGACGGCCTTTGTGATATGGTGGGCGACGAGGACATCGGCCTGGCGCTTCAGACCCTTAGTTCCAACCTGAAGCTGTGCGCGCAGCATCTGGTTCAAACGGCAAACGACAACGGTGGCCGGGACAATATTTCGGTAATACTCGTCCGGGTGCTACGGGATTTCCCCGCCCCGCGCAGCATCATGGGCAAGATGATGGGCTGGTTTAGATAGTTGAGCAGAGGGATACTGCTATGGCGAAGCTGATATTGAGCATGGACGGCTTGGTTCTAAAGGAAATCAACCTGACCAAGGAACGTACCACCATCGGCCGCAAGCCGCACAACGACATCCAGATTGACAACCTCGCGGTGAGCGGGGAACACGCCGTCATCGTCACGATCCTGCAAGACTCGTTTCTCGAGGACCTCGGAAGCACGAACGGAACGGTCGTCAACGGTCAGGCGGTCAAGAAGCATTTCCTCCAGAACAACGACATCATCGAGTTGGGCAAGTACAAGCTCAAGTACGTGAACGAAACGCCCGCCGGGGTCGCCAAGGCAGCCGATTTCGAAAAGACGATGGTGTTGCGGCCGGGCGCGATCAAGCCCATGCCGGCGCCCGCCGCTCCCGCGTATGCCGCTCCCGCGGCAGCCGCGGCACCGGCGCCTGCCGCCGCCAAACCCTTCGGGGATACGGTGGCGGGTCAGGGACCCGCCACGACCATGCCGCCGGTGTCGGCAAAGCCGGCAGGTGCTCCGCAAAAATCCGCCGCGCTACAGTTGCTGTCTGGGGCGAGTGCCGGCAAGGAGCTCGATCTCACCAAGCCGCTCACGACGCTTGGGAAGCCCGGCGTGCAAGTGGCCGTCATCACGCGCAGGCCGCAGGGTTTTTTCATCACTCACGTCGAGGGGGTGAGCTTTCCCGTGGTGAACGGCAAGCCGCTCGACGCTCAAGCTCACGCACTGAACGATCACGACGTGATCGAGTTGGCCGGAGTCAAAATGGAATTCTTCCTCAAGGCGTGAGCCCGAGGCCTGAGAACCGGCGCGGGGAGGAAGCCTGAAGCAGCACATCGTCCGGATCGCGCTTGGTCTTTTTGTCACGCTGGTTTTTCTGGGACACGCGACCAAGCTCTACCAGATAAAGTTCATCACCCAGCTCGACAATATCATCTACGACTACCGGCTGCGCCTGACTATGCCGGGTACGGTCGATGACCGGATCGTCATACTGGACATCGACGAGCGCAGCCTGGATCCGCGTGCTCTGGGCCGCTGGCCCTGGGGCCGCGACAAGATTACCGCTCTCCTCCAGAAGCTATTCGATAAATACGGCGTACTCATAATCGGCTTCGACGTTGTTTTCGCGGAGCCGGACAATAGCTCCGGCCTTCCGGTGCTAGAGCGACTCGGCAAGACGAGTCTCAAGGACAACGGCGCTTTCCAGTCGGCGCTCAACCAGCTGCGACCAGAGCTCGACTACGACACCACGTTCGCGAACTACATCCGTGGTCGGCCGGTGATCCTCAGCTACTACTTCAACAGCGACAAGAACGCGGTCGAGAGCGGCGCGCTACCCGAACCCGTACTTCCGGCCGAAACGTTCGCAGGGAGGAGGGTCACGATCCTCGACTGGCGCGGATACACGGGCAATTTATCGGAGTTCCAGAAAGCGGCGATCGCCGGGCACTTCAACCCGAGAGTGGACGACGACGGCGTGTCCCGGCGGGTGCCGATGCTCGCGGAATACAAGGGCAAGTACTACGAGGCATTTTCCCTGGCGATCGTGCGGATGTATCTTGCCGTTCAAGACGCAGTGAAAAGCAAGGTGACGACGGTCAAGCTGCCCGACGTCACCATCAACGCCATTCCGGACCGCTTCGTCACACGCGGATACACGGGCGTGGAATGGCTGGAGGTCGGCCCGATCAGGATCCCCGTGGACGACGAAATCGCCGCGCAGGTTCCTTATCGGGGCCCCAGAGGCAGCTTTCCCTATATTTCGTTCGCGGACATCTGGTCGGACAACGTGGCGCCGGAGAAGCTGCGAGGCAAGATCGCGCTGATCGGCGCCACCGCGCCGGGCCTGTTCGATCTTCGCTCGGCCCCGGTGGACAACGTCTACCCGGGTGTGGAAATCCACGCCAATTTGGTCGCGGGGATGCTGGACGGCAAGCTCAAGCAGAAACCACCGTACATGCTGGGCGCCGAGGTGATGCTGCTCATCATCGGCGGTATCGCCCTCACCTTCCTGATTCCTCTGCTCGCACCCCTTTGGGCCTCGGCGGCAGCCGTGATCGGAATGGCGCTCATCACCGTAGCGGACCTCGCACTATGGGCCTACGCCGGACTCGCGCTGCCGCTCGCCGCCTCCGTGCTCATGACCGCGACGCTCTACACGGTGAACATGGCGTACGGATATTTCGTCGAGGCCCGCTCGAAGCGGCAGTTTACGGAGCTGTTTGGGCAGTATGTCCCGCCAGAGCTGGTGGACAAGATGGCCGAGGATCCCCAACAGTATACGATGGAGCCGCACAACGCCGAGCTCACCATCCTGTTCTCCGACGTACGCGGCTTTACCAGCATTTCCGAGGCGCTCAGCCCAGAGCACCTGCGCGAGTACATCAACGATTACCTGACCGATATGAGCAACATCATCCGCGGCAAGTACCGCGGAACGCTCGATAAGTATATCGGCGATGCGATCATGGCATTCTGGAACGCCCCGGTCGAGGACAGAGGCCACCCGCGCAGCGGTATTCTCGCGGCGATGGAGATGCTTCGCGAATGCGATACTCTGAACCAGAAGTTCTCCGCTCGAGGGTGGCCGACTTTGAAAATCGGGATCGGAGTCAACTCCGGCAGCGTGCGGGTGGGTGACATGGGTTCCAAGCAGCGCAAGGCCTATACGGCCATGGGTGACGCGGTGAACGTCGCTTCCCGTCTCGAAGGGCGCACCAAGCACTACGGTGTCGGAATACTGGTGGGAGAAGCGAGCCGCAAGCTCGTCCAGGACGTGGTCTTCAAGGAGATCGACAAGATCAAGGTCAAGGGCAGGGACGAAGCGATCACGATCTACGAACCCATCGGGATGGAAACTCACGTTGAAAAGAAGGTTCTCGACGAGCTGAAGCTGTGGCAACAGACCCTGCGGCAGTACCGTTCCCTTCAGTGGGACCAAGTCGAGGTCGGTCTGCTCAACCTTCAGCGCATGAATCCCGACTGTGCTCTCTACCGCCTGTACGCCAACGAGGTGGCCGCCAAGCGCCGCAATCCGCCTGCGGCGGGCTGGGACGGAGTGACGGTGTTCGATGAGAAATAAGGATGGACGCTGAATCGTGAAGCTGCGGATTCTGGGGTGCAGCGGAGGAATAGGAGGCCGGCACCTCCGCACCACCTCGATGCTGCTCGATAACGACATCCTTGTCGATGCAGGGACGGGAGTCGCCGATCTGTCGCTCACGGAGCTGTCCCTCATCGATCACGTTTTCCTCACCCACTCGCATCTCGATCACGTCGCGAGCATTCCGTTCATGGTGGACACGGTCGGAGGCATGCGCGATCAACCGCTCACGGTGTGGGCCGTCCCTGCAACGCTGGAGATCCTGCGCAACCACATATTCAACTGGAGCATCTGGCCCGATTTCTCCCAGATCCCAAGCCCCGACCGGCCTTTCCTCAGGTACCGGGAGATACAGGTCGGCGATACGGTGGGGCTGAAGAAGCGTGAAATTAGCGTGCTTCCGGCCAACCATGTCGTGCCCGCGGTCGGATACCACCTGGACTCGGGCAAGGGCAGTCTGGTATTTACCGGCGACACCACGACGAACGACCCTCTCTGGGCCGTCGTCAACAAGATCTCCAACCTCAAATACCTGATCATCGAGACCGCTTTCTGCAACCGTGAGCGGGAGCTCGCGGTGATCTCGAAGCACCTTTGCCCGAGCATGCTTGCCGAGGAACTCGCCAAGCTCGAGCGCAGCGCGGAAATCTACATCACGCATCTGAAGCCTGGTGAAATCGAGCTCACGATGCAGGAAATCGAGGAGGACGCCGGCCAGTATCGGCCGAGGATGCTGCAAAACAATCAGGTTTTCGAGTTTTGATGAGAAGCGCGGGATCGAGGCGCTGTCCGAGAGCGAGGAGCGGGCGATGTGCGCGGCCAAAGTGAGCGTCGAAACGCTGAGAACGTTCGAACCCATCGGTTCGCTGCCCGATGCCAGGCTCAACCAGCTCGCCGGTCTTTGTCAGTTGGAGACGGTCGGCAGGAATTCCGATCCGTTTCTCGTCCGGAGCGTCGCCGGTCAGGCGGTGTACCTGCTGCGGGGGGAGTTGGTGTTGACCTATCCCGACGGCTCGTCGAAGGTGCTGGTGGGAGGGTCTGATCGCTCGCGTCATCCTCTCGCACATCGAGGCGAAGTCTTCACCAGCGCCAGGGCGGTTACCGAGGTCGAACTGATGCGTATCGACGACGATCTGCTCGACGTCATGGCGACATGGGATCAGATCGCGTCGGCCGATGTTTCGGCAAAGAAGGCCGAGAGCAGCTCATTCGCCGACTGGACGATCATGTCCGGGATGTTCAGCGTGAGCAGCTTGAAGTACGGCGCTTTTTCGCAGCTGCCGCCCGCGCACATCGACGAGCTGCTGCGTCGTTTCGAGCGCATCGAAGTCAAGAAGGGCGAGGTCGTTATCCGCGAGGGCGCCGAGGGCGACTTCTACTTCGTGATCGAGAGTGGGCGATGCAAGGTGGAGCGCATGGTAGGAGGGGTGTCGATGCTGCTTGCGGAGCTGAAGAGCGGGGATGCCTTCGGGGAGGAGGCGCTGGTCTCCGAGGTGAAGCGCAACGCCACCGTGACCATGAAAAACGACGGTGCATTGCTCAAGCTCTCTAAGAAGGACTTCGTCGAACTGCTGCGTGCGCCGCTGCTGCACCGCGTGTCCGCGGAAGAAGCGCACGCAAAGGTGGCCAACGGAGCCCAATGGATCGATGTGCGCTATCCGTCGGAGTATCAATACGACAAGCTCGGCGGCGCGATCAATATTCCACTCTCGGAGATTCGCAATGCCTTCGGTGCCCTGGACAAGGCAAAGGAGTACGTGCTCTACTGCCAGAGCGAGCGCCGCAGCGCCGCAGCGGCATTCCTTCTCGCACAGCGGGGGTTCCGCGCCTTTGTGCTCGCCGGCGGTCTGTGGGGCAAGGGGCTGCGGCGGTGAAGGCCGCAAGGCATGCGACTGCCTCGGGGTGGCGGCGCGGGGGCTGCGGCAGGCGCGATTCTCGCTTACAGGGAACCGGCGGGCAGGTTTGGCAGGGCCGGCGTGGAAAACACCCTGAGCCATGCCGGCTGAACGGTGGTAAAGTAATTGATTGATTCTCAGGCAATTTCGGGGATGCTGAACAGCTAAGATGGAGTCCCAATGAGCGCGGTACTGCAGACGCATCTGGGCACGGCCGGCGACGTCAATAGCCGGCTGAATTTCCAGAAGAACCTCCAGACGGTCACCAACAAGATCCACGCAACGAGCAACGTGGACGAGATCATGCTGGAGGTCAGCGCGGACATCTGCACGCTGTTCAACGCTGACCGGCTCACGATCTACACCGTGGGTGAGGACAAGCAAACGATCGTCTCCAAGGTCAAGACGGGGCTCAACTCGTTCAAGGACCTGAAACTGCCGATCGCAGAGCACTCGATCGCGGGCTTCGTCGCTCTGTCGAAGAAAATGCTCAACCTCAGGGACGTCTACGACGAAAGCGAGCTGAGGGCCCATAACCCCAGCCTGCGGTTCCTGCAGGAGGTCGACAAACGCACCGGGTATCGGACCAAGCAGATGCTGGTCTCACCGGTGGCGGAACCCGGCAGCACCGAGCTGGTCGGGGTAGTCCAACTGATCAACAACAAGACCGGCGTGCCCTTTGGTCAGCTCGCCGAAGAAGGGGTGACCGAGCTCTGCCAGACACTCGCCATCGCCCTCAAGCAGCGGCAGAAGCCGCAGGTTCTCAAGACCAAGTACGATTTTCTCGTCAGCGACGCGGTGATCTCGGCCGCGGAGTTCGAGCTCGCCGCGCGCTCGGCGCGCAAGAAGGCGGTCGACGTCGAAAACGTCCTGGCCGAGGAGTTTCAAGTCAAGCTGCCGGCCATCGGCGCCGCCCTGGCGAAGTTCTTCGGAACGCCTTACGAGCCGTTCAAGCAGGATCGCATCAAGCCGATGGATCTGCTGAAGAACCTGAAGCGCGACTACGTGGAATCGAATCAATGGGTGCCGATCGAGGACGCGAAGGAAGGCCTGATCATCCTTTGCCTGGATCCCGAGAGAGTCAAGAGCTCCCGCATCGTCCAGAACGTCTTTCCGGGGCGCAAGCTCGTGTACCGCGTCACGACTTTGAAGGAGTTCAAGGACACGCTCAAGGCTTTCTACGGAGCGGAGGCCGCCGATTCCGGCGACATCGGCGACATGCTCTCCGACCTGCAGGAAGAAGAAAGTCCTGTAGAGGCCGAGGGCGACGATGTTTCCGCGGCGGCAGAAAACGAGCTGGTCAAGCTGGTCAATAAGATCGTCATCGACGCCTACAATCAGGGCGCCTCGGATATCCACATCGAGCCCTATCCCGGCAAGGGGAAGACCGAAATCCGGTTCAGAAAGGACGGGTCGCTGTTCCCTTATATCGAGGTCCCGGGTTCCTACCGGAGCGCGATCGTGGCGCGCATCAAGATCATGTGCGACCTCGATATCTCGGAGAAGCGAAAACCGCAAGACGGCAAGATCAAGTTCAAGAAATTCGGTCCGCTCGACATAGAGCTGCGGGTCGCAACGATCCCCTCGCAAGGCGGCGTCGAAGACGTAGTCATGCGTATTCTCGCGGCCGGGGAGCCGATCCCGATAGACAAGCTCGGGCTATCCCCTTCGAACCTGCCGAAGCTCAAGGATACCGTAAGCAAGCCCTACGGCCTGTTCTTCGTCTGTGGTCCGACGGGCTCGGGCAAGACCACGACGCTGCACTCGGTCCTGGGCTTCCTCAACACGTCGGACACCAAGATCTGGACGGCCGAGGACCCGGTGGAAATCACGCAGAAGGGCCTGCGCCAGGTGCAGATCAACAAGAAAGCTGGGCTCGACTTCGCAGCCGTCATGAAATCGTTCCTCCGCGCCGATCCCGACATCATCATGGTCGGTGAAATGCGCGACAAGGAGACCACCGGCACGGGCATCGAGGCTTCCCTCACTGGTCACTTGGTCTTCGCGACCTTGCACACCAACAGCGCACCGGAGTCGATCATCCGGCTGCTCGATATGGGCATGGACCCCTTCAATTTCGCCGACGCCCTCCTGGGAATTCTCGCGCAACGGCTCGCGAAGCGCCTGTGCAGCAAGTGCAAGCAGCCCTACTCCGCGGGCGGGGACGAGATGAAGCACCTCCTCCAGGAATATTGTTCGGAGCTGCTCAACACGGGATCGTTCAAGAAGGACGCCAAGTCCGGCTACGAGCACGTCTACAGGGACTTGGCGAAGAGCTATGCGAGTGACAAGGGTCAGTTCACCCTGTACAAGGCCAAAGGCTGCGAGGCTTGCAGCAATACGGGCTACAAGGGGCGAGTCGGCCTACATGAGCTCCTGCTGGCGTCGGACACCATCAAGAAACTGATCCAGGAGCACGCCCGCGTTGCGGAGATTGTTGCGGTCGCCCTGGAGGAAGGCATGCGGACCCTGAAGATGGATGGAATCGAAAAAGTGCTTCAGGGCATCACCGACATGCCGCAAGTCCGCGCGGTCTGCATCAAGTAAGGCGGCGCGCCGCCCGATCCACGGCCGGCCACCCGGGGGGATTTTGGAGAACGACGAAGACCTGTTTCGCCGTCTCGAGCAACTCAACGAGATCGGCTCCGCGCTCTCGCAGGAAAAGGATATCGATCAGCTGCTGGAGAAGATTCTCCTCGCAGCGAAAACGATCACGCGCGCCGCAGGCGGAACCTTGTACGTGCTGGAATCCTCGGACGAGGGGCCTCGCCTCAGGTTCGCGATCATGCGCAACGAGGCGCTCGACATCGCGATGGGCGGTACCACCGGGAATCCGATTCCCTTCTACCCGGTACATCTGTACGGAAAAGACGGAAAGCCGAACAATCAGATGGTTGCCGCCTACGCCGCCTTGACCGGGAAGACGGTGAACATTGCCGACGCCTACTCCGGAGAGGGCTTCGATTTCTCCGGGACGCGCAATTTCGACAAGAAAACAGGGTACCGCTCCAAGGCATTTCTCACTGTGCCGATGAAGAATCACGAGGGAGAAATCATCGGCGTGCTTCAGTTGATCAACCGCATGGATCCGACGACGAATGAAATCGGCCCGTTTACGTCTTCGGACCAGCGCTTGGCCGAGTCGCTCGCGTCCCAGGCTGCCATCGCACTCACCAACCGGCAACTCATCAATCAGCTCGAAGTGTTGTTCGAGTCATTCATCGCCCTCATCAACGCCGCTATCGATGAGAAATCTCCGTATACCGGAGGTCATTGCCAACGCGTCCCCGCCCTTACGATGTTGCTGGCCGAGGCCGTCAACGAAACTTACGATGGGCCGCTCCGGGAATTCAAGATGAGCGACAAGGACCGCTACGAGCTGAAAATAGCGGGCCTGCTGCATGACTGCGGCAAGGTGACGACTCCGGTGCACGTGGTGGACAAGGCTACCAAGCTGGAAACGATCTTCGATCGGATCAACCTCGTCGACACGCGCTTCGAAGTCCTCAAGCGCGACGTGGAGATCGAGGCTCTGAAGCGCGAGCTCGATCTCCTCCGAAAGCCCGGGCCGAGCGAGACCGGGATCCGCGAGCAGCTGGTCCAGATCGATCGGGACTCCAAGAGCAAGCTGGGCGAGCTCGAGAGCGACCGTGAATTTTTGCGTCACTGCAACGTCGGAGGGGAGGTCATGTCTTCGGAGGCGCAGGAGCGCGTCGCCCGGATCGGCACCGGCAGGAAATGGGTCGACGTCTCGGGGAACTCGGCGGAGTTCCTCACCCCGGACGAAATCAAGAATCTGACGATCGCTCGCGGTACCCTGACCGGAGAGGAGCGCCAGACGATCAATCATCACATCGTCGCGACGATCAAGATGCTCGAGGCGCTGCCATGGCCCAAGCACTTGAGCAAAGTGCCGGAATACGCCGGGGGTCATCACGAGCGCATGGATGGCAAGGGATATCCCCGGGGCTTGAGACGCGAGCAGATGTCCGTTCAAGCCAGGGTCATGGGGATTGCGGACATTTTCGAGGCACTGACCGCGAAGGACAGACCTTACAAACGCGGCAAGACGCTCTCCGAGTCGCTGAAGATTCTCGGTAACTTCAGGTTGAACGGGCACATCGACCCAGACCTGTTCGACGTGTTTGTTCGCAAGAAGGTCTACCTGCGCTACGCCGAGCAGTTTCTCGACCGGGAACAGATCGACGAGGTCGACGAAAGCAAGATACCGGGATTCGCACCCTGACTGCTTTTCGGGGCGACGGATTACCCGGCTCTGCGCGTCAGTTGCGCGATGAATTGCTCGGCTGCGAAATCGACGAATTTCTCGTCGTATCCGGTTTCCCTCAGTTCCCGCCTGAACGCGTTCCTGAGCCGGGCCTTGCCCAGGAATCCGATCGGATCCTCGCGCTCGGATTTGAGAGCCGCTGTGAAAACCTCGCCCAGTATCTCCTGGATTCTCTGCTGCGAGACCGCCCGCTCCGGGTCGTTGGCCACCACCGGTGGAAAACGAGCGCTGATTCGTTGCGCGATGGCCTGCACGAGGGCGTCAAACCTTCCGGCCAAGAGGAGCATGATGTTCGGTTCCGGCGTCGTCCTGGGACCCGTGGAAGAATACCAAACGGATGCGGGTGTTTTGGGTCGCGATCGGACCGCGGGCCCATGGGCTGGGGGCGACGGCCTCTTTGCGGCGGGCGGATCTGAGTGACGCTCAACGTCACTGTCTGACGCAAGCTGGAGTAGCGGGAGGGCGGTTTACGGATAAAGCTCTTTTAATTACAATGAGATGGGAAACAAATCCGGATAGGCATAGGCCTTGCTCTATCAAGCACGCAACGCCAATTTGGCGTCACAAGGAAGGAGAAATTATGAGAACGCTGCAAAAGGGTTTTACCTTGATCGAGTTGATGATCGTTGTCGCGATCATCGGCATTCTGGCTGCGGTGGCGCTCCCCGCGTACCAGGACTACAGCAACCGGGCGAAGATCTC
>Ga0137397_10001683_pt1 | contig 15477 bp, 10 predicted proteins | sample czorhiz116metaG_FD_106658 | JGI IMG/M metagenome (GOLD analysis project Ga0137397, IMG submission 106658) | Vadose zone soil microbial communities from Angelo Coast Range Reserve, California, USA - czorhiz1.16 metaG | ecosystem: Environmental > Terrestrial > Soil > Vadose zone | place: USA... | reverse complement strand
GCTCCCGCAACAGGAATTAACAGGAGGCACAAAGCTAGCTCCAGCGTATTGGGAAGGCGCGATGGAATTTTCCGGCAAGCGCGGAAGCGCACCGCTTCATGGGAGCGGTTACCTGGAAATGACGGGCTATGATCATCCGATAGGGCTCAAGTAAGTTCGTTCTAGTACGCAAGATTGCCCTGAACTTTTTACACGCCGCGAGGCAAAACAGCAGGACCATCCGCGAAATCAGCTCATCGGACATATATCGTGTGGCGATCTACCGCTTGTAAATGCAAGGACATACGAAGTTTTTCAAGGGAACGGCAGAGTGATTGCTTTCATAACCTTGCGAGAAAAAAGCACGCATCGGGTAAATACCTGAAGAACAGAAAGTATCTCTCGAGGGGGCGGAATGTTGAGATGGGCGTTGGGGTTCTTTATCGTTGCAATCCTCGCGGCGATTTTTGGATTTGCAGGAATCGCGGCGGCTACGGCGGGTATCGCAAAGATTCTCTTTTTCGTGTTTGCCATTCTGTTTCTTGCCTCGGTCCTCGGCCATTTGCAACGGCGGACGTAAATTGATTTTCATCCATCGTGAGTGAGACACCAACGGGCCCGAGTCCACTTACAAAAAGATCCAACCCAAAGGAGAAAAACGAAATGAAACGTTGCACAGCATTGATGTTGGGTGCACTACTGATCGCGCCAGCGGGCTTCGCAGCGGGCGCAGACGAAAACGCAAAGGACGAAACGAAGCGGCTCGAAAATGCGGGCAAGGTCATGGAAGAAATCCTGAATGTGCCGGACGACATTCCACAAGACCTTCTAGACAAGGCGCGCTGCGTTGTCGTGATGCCGTCGGTATTGAAGGCGGCGTTCATCGTCGGCGGAAGTTACGGGCGTGGCACGATGGTTTGCCGGACAGGTAAAGACTTCAGCGGACCATGGGGCGCTCCAGCAATGTACGCATTGGAAGGCGGAAGCGTTGGCCTGCAAATCGGCGGAGAGGCAACGGACTTCGTGATTCTTGTGATGAACAACCGCGGCATGGACAGTCTGCTGCACAGCAAAGTGAAGCTGGGCGCAGATGCGACCGTTGCTGCGGGACCGAAAGGCCGCACGGCTTCCGCGGACACAGACGCGTACATGCGCGCGGAGATGCTGAGCTATTCGCGGGCACGCGGCGTGTTTGCGGGAATTTCGCTGGAAGGCTCAACGCTGCGACCTGATGAAGATGCGAACCGCCGTCTGTACGGAAAGGATGCTTCCGCGGCGAAGATCGTGCTTGAATCGAAGACAGAGGCACCCGCGGCCGGCGAAAAACTAGTACACAGGCTGCAGAAGGCTTCCCCACAACTAAAAGCGTAAATAGAGTGTCATCGAGGACAAGCGGAGGCGGGTCCGCGCCTCCGCTTTCCTTTTTGGCGTCCAAGGAGCTTTTACGGATTTGTTTTGTTGCGAATTTCGAGGGATGCCCCTGTTCCCGATGCGGCGTCCGGGCTGATCCAGATCGTGACGTGAGATGGCTCGACTGTGAATGTGTTTTGGTCGTTCCAGAAGGCAAATGCTTCAGGAGCGATGGGGAAAACGACTCGGCGGGTTTCGCCGGGAGCGATCGTGACGTGCTGAAAGCCTTTCAGCGCACGGACCGGTTCCGAAACGCTGGTTCCTTCGAGACGAACGTAGAGCTGCGCGGTTTCTGTTGCGGCGCGGGAACCGGTGTTCGTGACATTCGCGCTGGCGAGCAACGGGGCGGGCGCGCTTGTGGAAGTAGCCGCAAGACCCTCGCGCAGCCAATCGAGGCGCAGCTCGGTTTTTCCCAATTCGACGGGGCCATAGCGAAAGGTTGTGTAGGTGAGGCCGTAGCCAAACGGAAACTGCGGGAGATTCGATTCGTCAATATAGCGCGAGACGAATTTCTTATCGCCGCCATTCGAGAAGCGAGCCATTTCCGACTGCGCTGCAGGACGGCCAGTGTTTAGCGCATTGTAGTAAAGAGGAATTTGCCCTACGCTGCGAGGCCAGGTGACTGTGAGTTTGCCACTTGGAGTATTTTCTCCAAAGAGCGTGCGAACCAGAGCAGGACCGGCCTGAATCCCAGGGAACCAGCCGGCGAGAACGGAAGGAACATGCTCAAACGCCCAGGGCAGAGTGAGCGGGCGGCCGCTGAATAGAATCAGCGCGACGGGTCTGCCGGTCGCGACAATCGCTTCGAGCAATTGCTGCTGACGGCCGGGGAGATCGAGATGAGCACGAGAAGCGGCTTCGCCCGTCATTTCCGGGCCGTTTTCTCCCAGAGCGAGAATGACGACTTCTGAATTTTTTGCGGCATCCACGGCAGCTTTTAGTTGTGCATCCGTGCCGGTGGCAATTTCAGAGCCTTTTGCATAGTGGACGCGAGACTCGCCGAGTTTTTCCGTGAGCGCGGCGCGCAGTGTGACGACATCCTTGGCACGGCCCTGCGCAGCCCATGAACCGAGCATGTTGTTGGCATCGTCGGCGAGCGGGCCGATTAGGGCGATAGTTTTTGCATCCGGGGAAAGTGGCAAGAGAGGGGAGGCGGAAGGCAGTAGATCATTTTTGAGCAGAACGAAAGAATGCTCGGCTATTTCACGGGAAAGTGCCACGGCTTCGGGCAAGAGCATTGCGGACGATTCCTTTTTTTCGTCTGCGTAGGGATTTTCAAAAAGGCCGAGGGCGAATTTTACACGGAGGACGCGGCGGACCGCATCATCGAGACCGGCTTCCGGAACATCACCTGAGCGAACGAGATTTGCCAGGTAATCGTGGTAGAGACTACTGACCATGTCCATATCCACACCGGCGAGAAATGCCTTGCGCGCCGCCGTGGCACCGTCGTTTGCAATGCCGTGGTTCATTAGCTCGGCGACAGAAGTCCAATCGCTGTCCACGAGGCCACGAAAATCCCATTCCCCTTTGAGGATTTTCTTAATGGTGAATGGGTTTGCCGAAGCGGGAACTCCATTTAGCGAATTGAAAGCGGTCATGAGCGAACCGCTGCCGGCTTCAACCGCTGCGTGAAATGGCGGCAGATAATATTCGCGGAGCGAATGCTCTGAAATTTCGGTCGTATTGTAGTCGCGACCAGCTTCGGCTGCGCCGTAGCCGACATAGTGTTTGACACAGGCGAGAATGCTTTCCGCGTCGCCCAGGTGGCGGCCCTGATAACCACGAACGTAAGCGCGGGCAAAAGCCGAACCGAGAAACGGATCTTCGCCGGCACCTTCTGTGATGCGGCCCCAGCGAGGATCGCGAGCGATATCCACCACGGGAGAAAACGTCCAACGAATGCCAGTGGAGGATGCTTCGCGGGCTGCGACGCGGGCTGCGCGTTCGGCAAATTGTGGATCCCAAGTGGCGGAAATGCCGAGAGGAATGGGAAATTCCGTGCGGAAGCCGTGGATGATATCGAGCCCGAAAATAAGCGGAATGTGAAGACGGGATTTTTCCACGGCGATGTGCTGAAAGGCGTTGGTTTCTTTCGCGGTGACGATGTTGAAGAGGGCGCCAATCTGACCTTTGGCGAGCATGTCTTGGTAATCCGTGCGGCCCGTGCCGGGACCAGTCGGCTGGCCAGCGGAATATTGAACGAGCTGGCCAACTTTTTCTTCCAGCGTCATTTTCTTGAGGAGCTCTTCGACGCGGGCTTCCGTGGCTGGATCATTCAACTCAGAATTTGCCTGGACGGCTTTTTTCGCGGAAACGGCTTGCGATTGCGCGAAGGACGATCGCGTGGCAAATGGCGACAGCACAAGCAGCCCAAGGAAAAAAGCTCTAAAGAAAAACGGAAGACCAAAAAGGTGTTGACGACGAAAATATGAGTGCATGGCCTCGACTCAGAAAAGCGTTTGGATTTTCCCACTGTACTGCGCGGACCCATGAATCGCGAGCATCCTACCCTAGATAAATCCTTTAATAAAACGGTTTATTTGCTCGTTTGACGTGAGTTACATCGTAGATTCGATCGGTGCAAAAAGATAACCTTGCCTTTTCTTGCTCTGATGCAAACCCTGTGCCAGACTATGCCGCCATACCGTCATGGCCAAGTCCAAATCCGCTCAATCAGACACTGCCGCCGATCCCTCGGCGAAAAAGGTAAACCTCAGGGAGCTTGCGGAACACCTGGGCCTCTCCGTGGCCACGGTTTCGCTGGTAATGAACCGTTCACCCGCCGCGAAATCCATTCCCCAGCAGACGCAAATTCGTGTTCGCGTAGCGGCGCGCGAACTGAACTACCGTCCGAACGCCATGGCGCGTATGTTGCGGCAGCGCAGGAGTTTCACAATTGGGGTGATCGTTCCGGAAATCAGCGAAGGTTATGCGGCGCTGGTGCTTTCTGGAATCGAAGACCATTTGCTGCAAGAGGGATATTTTTATTTTGTCATGAGCCATCGTCATAAGAACGATCTCATCGAGGAGTATCCCGGGTTGCTGCAGGAACGCGGCGTGGAAGGGCTGATTTTTGTGGATACGACGTGCAGCGGAAGAATCTCGGTACCGGCAGTTGCAATTTCCGGCCACCGGCACGTCGAGGGCGTGACGAACATCACGCTGAATCACACGCGCGCGGCGCGGTTGGCGCTTGATTATCTGGCGGAACAAGGACACCGACAGATTGCGTTCATCAAAGGGCAAGCGTTCAGTTCGGATACGGAAGTGAGATGGAAAGCGGTGAGAGCGGCAGCGCAGGCTGCGGGACTTTCGATTGAAGAAAAACTGGTCGTGCAACTGGATAGTGAGTCTCCTACCTCGCAGCCGGGCTACGAAGCTGGAAGACGGCTGCTCGAAAACAGCAAGCCTTTTACCGCACTATTCTCGTTCAATGATATTTCCGCGATTGGCGCGATTCGGGCTCTGCGGGAGGCAGGGCGGCGCATTCCCGAAGACGTTTCGGTTGTCGGATTTGACGATATTCAGAGCGCTGCGTTTCAAAATCCGAGTTTGACGACGATACGCCAGCCGCTGCGGGAGATGGGGATGTCCGCGGCGGAAACGCTCTTGAAGCGGATTGCAAACAGTCCGAAAGACGATTATCCGAGAAGCATTGTTGTGGAGCCGGAGCTGGTGATTCGCGCCAGCACGGGCAGGGCTGCAAAGTAGGTAGTCTTTCTTACTATTCTTTTTCGTGTGTGACGATGTGAACGTCCACTTCCGGTGATTCGCGCAAGAAGCGGTGCGCAGCGGAGAGATACAAATACTTCTTCCAGCCCTTTTCAATGGAGCGGCCAAAAATCACCTGAGTGATATGCTTTTCACGCACGGCACCAGCCACGGTGTCTGCCACGCTGACTCCCTTTAGCTGCAGGACCGTTGCCCCAAGGTTTTCCGCAAAACGAAGGTTCGCCGCGACGGATCTTTTGTCTTCAGGCGCGCCGTTGCGGCCCGTATCCACGTGAATGACATACAATTCGGAATCCAGCCGGCGGGCCATGCGGGCGGCACGCGCAATGAGATATTGCGCCGCGGGATTCGAACTAACGCAGACTGCAATGCGTTCGCGGACGGCCCAGTTTTTCTGAATGTCCTTCGCGGCCATGTAATTTTCCAGGCTGCGATCTACTTGCTCGGCAACCTGGCGGAGGGCAAGTTCGCGCAGGGCGATGAGATTGCCGCGGCGGAAGAAATTGTCCAGCGCCTGCTCTACTTTGTTTGGTGAATAGACATCACCGCGGCGCATGCGGTTTTGCAACGCTTCCGGCGTAAGGTCCACCATGACGGTTTCATTCGCGGTCATGGGGACCCAATCGGGAACCGTTTCGCGCACGGTGATGCCGGTGATGTTGCGAACTGTGGGGGAGATACTCTCGATGTGCTGGATATTCAGCGTGGAAAGCACATCAATGTTGGCGGCGAGAAGCTCCTGGATGTCCTCGTAGCGCTTGCGGTGTTTGCTGCCCGGAATGTTTGTGTGCGCGAGTTCGTCCACCAGAGCGACCGCGGGCTTGCGTGTGAGGATCGCGTCCACATCCATCTCGTCGAAGGTTGTGCCTTTGTATTCGAGCGGGCGGCGCGGCACGGATTCAAGCTGAGCGGTAAGTTCTTCGATTCCTTTGCGCCCGTGGGACTCAACGATACCAATGACAACGTCTTCGCCGCGGGCCTGCCTGCGAATAGCTTCGCTAAGCATGCTGTAGGTTTTACCAACGCCGGGGGCGTAACCGAGGAACAACTTGAAATCCCCCTTTGTTTTCTCGGAAGGAGAAGCGACTTCCAGCCAGTCCTCGGGTTTCTTGGGCAAGCTTTTCAATCCTCAAAAACGATGGTGGCCTTTAGAAACAAACGTTGCGGCTGATAGACTCAGAACATGCAGCGCAAGGTCCAGCTCCGCATCCTGCGTATCGTCGCAGCTTTTTTGATCATCGCTGCGATTACAGCGCTCTATCGAAGGGCCCTTCCCACGGTCAATCAGACGACTGTGGCATTGTCGTTTCTTTTGGCAATTCTAGCAGTTTCCGCGGCTTGGGGAATGGCCGTATCCGCGCTGATGTCCGTTGTGGCGATGCTGGCATTCAATTATTTTTTCCTGCCGCCGGTGGGCCGCTTCACGGTCGCGGACCCGCAAAATTGGGCGGCGTTGCTAGCATTCCTGGTGACGGCGATTGTGGGCAGCCAGCTCTCCGACCGCGTCCGCAAGGAAGCGGAAGTTGCGCACCGGCGCCGGAGAGAGATAGAACAGCTTTACGCGTTCAGCCAGAAATTATTGGGCGAGGGAAACGTAATTCAATTACTGAACGCGATTCCGAATCATATTGTGGAGGCATTCGAAGCGGGCGCTGCCAGCGTGTTTCTGGCGGAGAAGCAGAAATTCTACCGCTCCGGATTCGGAACGCTACAACTCGAAGAGGAACAGTTGAAGGCAACGTTCGAGCGGGAAGAGCCTCTGATAGAGCCCGGGAAGAGTTTCAGTTACGCCCCAGTTCGTCTCGGAATGAAATCCATCGGCAGCTTTGGAATTTCTGGAGCGCGATTGACGAGGCAGACGCTGGAGGCGGTGGGAACGCTGCTCGGAATTGCAATCGAACGAGCGCGGGCTGTGGAGCAACTGAGCAAGACGGAAGCGGACCGGCAAAGCGAGCGACTGAAATCCGCGTTGCTTGATTCCGTTACGCATAATTTTCGCACGCCGCTGACTTCCATCAAGGCTTCAGTAACTTCCCTTCTTTCGAACCGACCGCCGAGTGCCGCGCAGACCCACGAACTGCTGGAAATCATGGACGAAGAGTGCGACCGGCTGAACCGATTGATTGAGGACGCCTCCGAAATGGCGCGTTTGGAAGCCGGCGAGGTGGAATTGGAGTTTGCACCTGTTGAAGTGAGAGCCTTGATCCACGCGGCGATGGAGAATTGCAGGCATGCACTGGGAGGCAGAGAGGTGAAGCTGCAAGTCCAGGGTGGCTTGCCGCCGGTGCGCGCGGACCTGGCGCGGGCGAAAGAGGTCTTGGTACAGCTGCTGGGCAACGCAAATCTTTATTCGGAAAAGAACAAACCGATTGTGATAAGCGCGGAACCAAATGGAAACTACGTGATGATCAGCGTGGCGGATCAGGGCCCGGGAATTGACGCGCTTGAGCTGGGGCTGATTTTCGACAAATTCTATCGCGGCAAAGATCAGAGAGCCGTAGTGCAAGGAACGGGTATGGGATTGCCGATTGCGAAGGCGCTTGTGGAAGCGCATGGAGGATCGATCAGCGTGACGAGCCAGCCGGATCGCGGTTCCGTGTTTTCCTTCACGCTGCCGATTGCGCGTGGCACGGGTGAGTTTCGATGAATAGCACAAAAATATTGATTGTGGATGACGCGCAGCAAGTGCGGCGCGTGCTGCGCACGGCGCTGTCTGCTGAGGGCTATACGGTTTTTGAGGCAGGGACGGGCGAGGAGGCCTTGAATCTGTTTCGCACGTCGCCACCCGACGCGATTTTGCTGGACGTGAATATGCCGGGAATGACCGGACTCGAAACTTGCCGGGAGATTCGACGGCATTCCGATGTGCCGATTCTGATGCTGACGGTGCGCAACGCGGAACGCGACAAAGTCTTGGCGCTGGACGCTGGCGCGGATGATTACGTGGTAAAGCCGTTTGGAATGCAGGAGTTGCTCGCCAGACTACGCGCGGCGTTACGCAGGCGCGGGGCACACGCAAAGCTGACGCAATTTGAATCGAAGCAGTTAACCGTGGACTTCGAGGCAAGGCAAGTGACAGCGAATGGGAAAGACGTTCACCTGACGCCGAAGGAGTTTGAACTTTTGCGACAGTTGATTGCGAGCGCGGGAAAGCCGCTGACACATCGGAGATTGTTGCAAGCGGTCTGGGGACCGGACTACGGAGACGAGCCGGAATATTTACGGGTGATGATCAATCAACTGCGGAAAAAGATTGAAAGCGATCCGGCAAGACCAAAATTGATTTTGACGGAGCCGTGGGTGGGGTACCGGTTTCAGTCACCGAAGGATAAAAAGGCGGAGGAGAAGAATGAGGAATAGAGAGATTTGGTCATCCTAGCGCGAACGCACGGGCCAATCACACCTAACCGCGGTAGGCAATTTCAGGAGCGCTAGATTCTGATGGAAATTTCACGACTTGCGGCCGAGCTTCAGCGGCAGGTGGAAGGGCCGGTCAGCTTTGACGCAGGGGCGCGCGCGCTTTACGCCATGGATGGTTCGAATTACCGGCAAGTGCCGATTGGCGTGGTTGTTCCTCAGACGATTGAAGACGTGGTTGCCGCGATTGGGGTTTGCCGTAGTTTTGGCGCGCCGGTTTTCTCGCGTGGTGGAGGAACGAGCCTGGCGGGACAGTGTTGCAACGCGGCGATTGTGCTCGATTGGAGCAGGTACCTGAATCAAATCCTGGAGATAAATCACGGGGAGCGTTTCGCCCGGGTGCAGCCCGGTGTGGTTTGCGATCAAATGCGCGACGCCGCAGCGGCTTTTGGTCTGACGTGGGGACCGGACCCCGCGACGCACACGCATTGTACCTTTGGCGGAATGGTTGGGAACAATTCCTGCGGTGTGCATTCGCAGATGGCGGGAAAAACCGTCGAGAACGTCCTGGAACTGGAGATTCTGCTCTACGACGGCACGCGAATGACAGTTGGGCCGACGACGCAGATGGAACTTGCGGCAAAAATCGCCGCGGGTGGAAGAATCGGTGGCATTTATGCGGGGCTCTCCGCGCTTCGAACGAAATACGAGAAGCTGATTCACGAGCGCTACGCGAAAATTCCGCGGCGTGTTTCCGGATACAACCTGGATGAACTTTTGCCGGATGCGGGCGGCAGCTTTAACCTGGCGCGCGCGCTGGTGGGGACGGAATCCACCTGCGTGACAGTGCTCGAAGCAAAAGTGCGATTGATCGAAGGGCAATTGTCGCGCGTGCTTGTCGTGCTGGGCTTCGCTGATATTTTTCAGGCGGCGGATCACACGGCGGAAGTTGCCACATTTGGACCGATTGGGCTCGAAGGATTTGACTGCGTTACGACGCACAACATTCTTAAGAAGGGATTGCTGCAAGGCGAATATCTGCCACTTTTGCCGGAAGGCGATGGGTGGCTGCTGGTGGAATTTGGCGGAAAACGGCTGGAAGAAGCGGAAGAGAAGGCGCGCACGTTCTTGCGCGCATTCGAAGGCCGGAAGGGTGTGAGTTCGAGGCTGCTTTTGACGGAGCGAGAGCAGAAGAAAATTTGGACGATTCGCGAATCGGGTCTGGGTGCAAATTCTTATGTGCCCGGAGAAGATCCAAGCTGGGAGGGCTGGGAAGATTCGGCGGTAGCCCCTGAGAAATTGGGTTCGTATTTACGTGAATTGCAAGCGCTCTATGACAAATACGAATACAAAGCCGCGTTGTACGGGCATTTCGGACATGGGTGCGTTCACAACCGCGTAAATTTTGATTTGGCGACGGCGGCAGGAGTAAAAAAGTGGCGCGCGTTCATGGACGAAGCAACAGACCTTTGTGTGCGCTACGGAGGATCGCTCTCCGGTGAGCATGGCGACGGACAGGCGCGCGCGGAATATTTGCCAAAAATGTTTGGGCCGGAATTGGTTCAGGCGTTCCGCGAATTCAAGGCGATTTGGGACCCCGACGGAAAGATGAATCCTGGAAAAGTGGTTGAGCCGTATCGCATTGAAGAAAATCTGCGATTGTCCACCAAGCCGAAATTGACTGCGATTGAAACGCATTTTGCGTTTCCAGAGGATGGCGGAGATTTTGCGCAAGCGGTGGAGCGTTGCGTCGGCGTGGGAAAATGCCGGCGCACCACAGGACAGGGCGAACAAGACACAATGTGCCCGAGTTTCATGGTGACGCGCGAGGAAAAACACTCGACTCGCGGACGGACGCACTTGCTTTGGGAAATGACGCGCGGAGAAGTTTTGCGCGATGCGTGGAAGAGCGAAGAAGTGAAGGAAGCTTTGGAACTTTGCCTAGCATGCAAAGGGTGTAAGAACGACTGTCCGGTGAATGTGGACGTGGCCACGTATAAGGCGGAATTTCTTTCGCACTACTGGGAGGGACGCGTCCGTCCATTGCGCGCATTTGTGTTCGGTTGGATCAATAAATGGGCCACGCTCGCAGCTGTTGCGCCATGGCTAGCGAATGGATTTGTGCGTTTACCGATTGTCAGCGGCTTGATAAAGAAGCTTGTCGGGATTGCGAAAGAGCGAACGTTGCCCAGGTTTGCCGACAGAACATTTGGTTCGACGTTTCGAAAGCGCAAGCCGCCAACGACAAAGCAAACGCAGGTCACGCTATGGCCGGATACGTTCAACAATAATTTTCGGCCGGAGACACTGGATGCGGCGGTGGAAGTCCTTGAAGCTGCCGGTTTCACGGTGACGATTCCGCAGGTTCGGCTGTGTTGCGGACGGCCGCTCTACGACCATGGATTCTTGGACATGGCCAAGGCATATTTGGAGAGAATTCTGGACGCATTGAAGGAGACGATTTCGCAAGGAATTCCTCTGGTTGTGCTCGAACCAAGTTGTTGCTCGGTGTTTCGTGATGAAATGCTGAATTTTTTTCCGAAGCGGGAAGACGCGGGGAAACTGGCCTCGCAAACGTTCACGCTGGCCGAATTTCTGGAAAAATATGCTCCTGCGTTTTTGCCGCCGAAGCTGGAACGCGACGCCGTAGTGCAGGGGCACTGCCACCAGAAAGCGATCATGCGATTGAAGCAGCAGAAATCGCAGATGGACAAGCTCGGATTGCGGTACGAAGTTTTGGAGTCTGGATGTTGCGGAATGGCTGGGGCGTTCGGTTACGAAGCGGACAAATACGAAATTTCCATGGCGTGTGGAGAGCGCGTATTACTGCCGCGTGTGCGTGGAGCGGGCGCAGAAACGCTGCTTTTGGCGGACGGCTTCAGCTGCCGCGAACAGATCGAACAGTCTACTAGACGCAAAACTCTTCACTTGGCCGAGGCGATTCAACTGGCCTTACGCCTTCGTTGACAACGGCTCTCCCTGGAGAGGAGTGTGGAAACAGACGGCTCCCGGCAGGTTACGGAACCCCTCCCCGGCCATTTAGTCGGAAACTTACAATCGGACCAAATTAGTCGTATATAATTCACTTCAACCTCTTTTTGCGTCCATTCGCTGGAATAAGGTTGGCTCATCCGCGTGGGTTGAGTAGTCTGTGACGCGATCCATAGTTGAGAATTAGTTGCAACTAGAAATTTGGGGATACCCAACAAGTATTGGAAATTGATGATTATTGCCGGTTCTAGATGCAAATGGTTAGCAAAATACACGCTGCCCGGAGCGACCCTACAGAATTGCCGCCGACCGGCCGTCGGGAGTTTGCGGTGAGTGGCGTTACCTTGCCCGGAAAGCAGACGTCGCAACGCAACGGGAAGTGGGCTCGTCGGACCCATGCGTTCCTTGGCATCGTTTCCGCATTCAACCTTCTGCTGCTCATCAGCACCGGATTCTTGTTGCAGCACGCTTCCCTGCTCAAGCTCGACGAAAAAACGATCCCGCGCGCAATTCTGCCGTCGTCCTACCGTCCACAGGACGGCGCATACGGTGTTCGCGCAGATATTTTCGTGGCGGATCTTCACTCCGGAAGGCTGTTTGGCACTGCGGGAGCGCTAACGCTCGATGCGGTCACGCTGGTATGGCTGACACTGTTGACAACCGGTCTCGTGATGTACTTGGGGAGGCAGCGGGCGAAGCAAAAGGACGTTGATCGAGGCGCGAGTTTTGAGGACGAAGAATGACCGGGTCACTCGCCAATAGGCTTCAACTGGGCTAAGAGTTTTGAGATTAGGACGCGGTTTTCGATTTTGAAATAAAGGGGCCCCCGCCGCAGCAACGGCGGAGGCCGAGTACGCAATCACATGGAGGGTCTGATGCCCGCACGCAATTGCAGTGCTGCACGTGTATTAGTAGCAGAAAAGAACGGAAGCCGCAAAACATCGCCACGACAATTGGCAGGGGCTCGCGGGAGTCTAGCGATTCTGTTTGCCGTTCTGCTCGGTTTGGCGTTCGTGCCGCGAAGCGTGGCACAAAAGCAACCTGCGTCGGCGGAAGAAGTGCAGCAACTTCGCAAAGAAGTGAGCGACCTGCGCGAGAATTTGAAGCGGCTTGAAGCACTACTGGAATCGCGCCCGACGAGCGCGGCCTCTTCGCCCGCTGCAACAACCACGGCGCCGGCCATAACTCAGCCAGTACCAGCGACTGCCGTCGAGCCTTCATCGCAAGCGGCGAACACCGCGTTGCAGGCAAGGAAACCTTCCGCGGAAGACACAGGACTTCCCCAATACACCGGCCGCTCCACCGACTCGAGTGTGGCGATGGCGACGAAAGCGCACGGAGGCGATCTGTCTGGCGCCGGAAATCTGTTGCGGACGGATCGGGTTGCGGTAGGCGGTTACGGAGACTTTCAATTTCGCACGCCATCTTTGAATGAACGCGCAGATGGGGGCGGGAGTTCCACATTCCAGAGCACACGATTTGTGCTGGGAGTGGCAGCGGTTCTCTCGCAAAAACAGAACATCACGCTCAATTCGGAAATCGAATATGAACTCGGAGCCCATGAAATTGATGTGGAGCAAGCGTTTATCAGTTGGAGAGTGCGGCCGGAATTTGATTTCCGCGCGGGCATCATTGTTCCGCCGATTGGGCGCTTCAACACCTATCACGATTCAAATCTGAATATCCTGACGCTGCGTCCGCTCATCAACCAATACATCGTTCCGACAGCGTACCGGGACGCGGGACTCGGCGTGCGTGGAGTTTTTCGCTTGCCGCGTGAAATGAAACTTTCGTATGAGGCTGATGTTGTCAATGGCTTCCAGGCGCAGAACGATGATGGAGAAGCGACACCATTTTCACGAATCTACGGACAGTCCTCCGCCGCCGAGCCAGTGTCGATTGCGTTCCAGGCGACGCGCAATAGCAAAGCCGTTGCGGGGCGCGTCGGCTTCTCGCCAATTCTGGGGCTTGAGTTTGGGCTTTCTACGTACGCGGGCACGTTCACGAACCAAGATGACCCTAAGAAATCGGCTACGATTGTTTTTTTTGACGCGTCGTATCAGCGGGGTCCTTTTGTGCTGAATGGCGAATACGGGCGTTCGAATATCGTGGGCGCAGGAATCGCGCGGCAGAGCGCACCGCCACCGATTGTGAATCCCAACGATCCGCTTTCCATTGCGGCACTCGGCAATTACGTGGCGCAAGCGTCGCCCGGGCAGGATGGTTTCTACGTTGAGTCCGGCTACAAATTCTTTCGCGGCCTGTTCCGGAATCGCGAAAAGTTTGATGAAGGCGCTTACCTGATGCCGGTGGTGCGGTTTGAAGCCATCCGCCGCGACCGAACGCTTTCCGACTTCTATTTGAACGAATCGCGTTCGACGCTCGGTCTTAACGTTGCGCCCTCCCCCAGCGTGATTTTCAAGCTGAATTACGCATTCAACCATACGTTTGGCAAGGTTCCGAATGTGCCGGGAACGATCAACGGCGGAGAGTTTGGCGCGGACCCGATTCCGTACCGCGATTACGGGAAGAATGGCTTCACTGGGTCGGTGGCTTATGTCTTCTGAGAAAGGATGACTACTGCCAATACTTGCCGGCGAGCCCGCAAAGCGAAAAGCCGTTGGTAAACTAGATTGTCTGGCTATGGTGCATGGACTGATTTACAAAAAAGCGTTGTGGCTCACGGCGACTGCAGCAGTCGCCACGTCCGCGGTTCCCGCCTCGGCCGAAGTCTATCTTAGCGAATCGCAGGCTCTGGGCGTAATTCTCGGCGATAAGGCCATTGTTCGGCGCGATCAAAAAGTTTTGGACGAAGCGCTACGCAAAAGATTGCAACACGAGAGCAATCTGCAATTTCCAGAAAGCACCTATACATTTTTTATCGCCACGCAGGATGGCAAGCCGGCGAAGTACGCCATCGTGCTGAACGAAATCGGGAAAAGCGAACCCATCACCTTCATGGTTGGGATGAGTCCAGAAGGAAAAGTCACCGAAGTTGTGATCATGGAGTTCCGCGAAAATCGCGGATGGGAAGTTAAGGAAAAACGCTTTCTGAATCAGTTTCGCAACAAGACGGTTCGCAGTGCGATCCGTGTGGATGAAGACATCATCAATTACACTGGTGCGACGCTGAGTTCAAAGGCGGTCGCACGCGGCGTGAGGCGCTCGCTGCTGCTACTGGACGCTTTCTATCCTGGAGATTCGCGCTACAAGCTGAGCGCGGCGCAAGACTTCGCACGACCACTGCCGCTAACACCAATCACCATCACCACAAACGGTCAAGAAACTGTTGGTCTCTATCGCCAGGCTCGCTACGCGATGGGAACACAGTGCGAGATCCGGCTCTGGTGCCGATCGGCGGAGGAGGCGCACGAACTGTTCAGCTTGGGATTCGGTGAACTCGGGCGGATCGAACAAATATTTAGCGCGTATCGCGAAGATAGCGAATTGAGCCACGTGAATCGCAACGCAGGAGGTACCGAGGTTGAAGTCAGCGAGGAGTTTTTTCGCGTTACGGAAGAATCGTTAAGGTACTCGCGCAAATCTGATGGCTCGGTGGATATTACTGTCGGGCCTCTCTTAAAAGCATGGGGAATCCATCGAGGCGAAGGACACAATCAGTTGTTCGCGGGGCTTCAAGCGGCCCGGCAACTCGTTGGCAGCGAGAAAGTAATTTTGGACGAGCGCGCTAAGTCTATTCGATTTCTACTTTCCGGCATGGAACTCGATTTTGGCGGCATTGCGAAAGGTTACGCAGCAGAAAAAATTGCTCTACGAATGGAGAAACTCGGCGCGTATTCCGCGCTGGTCAATTTGGGCAGAAGCTCTCTCTACGCATCGCGAGTGAAGGGAAATATGCGGCAGCAAAATGCGCTCAGAGAAAACGCTGAACGAATGGATCAGTGGCCGGTCGGCATCGCTCACCCCGATGGAAAAAACGCGCCTCCGTTTTATTTGTTCCTGGGGACCGGCAACGCTCTTTCCACTTCCGGAACTTCTGAGCGC
>Ga0137397_10001682_pt1 | contig 15492 bp, 15 predicted proteins | sample czorhiz116metaG_FD_106658 | JGI IMG/M metagenome (GOLD analysis project Ga0137397, IMG submission 106658) | Vadose zone soil microbial communities from Angelo Coast Range Reserve, California, USA - czorhiz1.16 metaG | ecosystem: Environmental > Terrestrial > Soil > Vadose zone | place: USA... | reverse complement strand
TTGATGAAAAAAAAGCCTTTTCAAAAAAAAAAAAAAAAAAAAAAAAAAAAGAGGATGTGTGCCTTGTCAAGCAAACTTCGATGAGGGCCCTCAGCACGTCCATCGTGTGGTCAGTACCGTGACCAGCACACCAATTCGCCACGGACTGGGAAAGGAGTTCCTCATTTATCAGTAACGAAAGCTTTGAGTTGACCCCCGCTTCGGTTTTCGACAGCGCGATGCCAGTCTCGTAATGCTTGCGCGGCCTCGTCCTTACTTCCGAGGGGGATGCTCCACATAACTCGAGTGATCATCAATGATTTTCATGGAATACAATCGCCCAGACTTGGATGTAACAGACATCGGTCACACAGATCAACGGACGCTCTTTCCAACCGTTTGGTGGCCTTCAATCCCTTGCGCACCGGCGTATAGTACGGGCCTATTTTTCGAGAATGCAGTGGTTACATTTCGGTGGCACAATAGAGAGATCGATCGGCATACCTGTCCCAACGTTGTTTCGAGCCATATCCGAGTCAGTGATTACACGTGTGTTGCAGTGGCCAAGACGACGATGCCAAGTCTCGAGGTTGGACTCGAGATGCGTAGAAGCTGGTTTTCTCTGTGGTAGCGCTGGGTTGTACTGGGCCTGGGATGACTTGGAGGGGGGGGGCGAATACCGTGGCTGCATACAGGTTTCGTGCGGGAGAGAGTACCACGCGCGACCGGATAATCGCCAAGTTCGCGCTTGCCCCGACTTGACTAACCAGAATCGCACCGCCGGCTCCCGCGCCAGGCGACCCACATACCCAAATGAGGACCCAAAAGGCCGTCAGCGACGCTCCACACGTTCCACCCGAGCGCAATCCACGCCTCCAAAAATTCGCGCAATACATCCTCCGCGCGGCTCGGCCACGACGAGCGCGATGGTGTGCCGTGGCGCCGAAAGCGCGGTCATCGTCTCGAACAACGGGCGTACGAGCGTCGGGTGGTAGATGCAGTCCACGACAAGCAGCACCTCCGGTGGCTCGTTGCGGACGTCGATTTGGCTCCGTGCCCAGAGCCGCTACTGTGATCGCACCCGCTGTAGCGCCAATGCCGGCGGTGGCGCTAGCGGTTGGGGGCCCGGGTACCGAAAGCAGGTTTTTGCGGGAGAGAGGGAGGAGCGCGGGCATGTCCGTCGCTGTGTACTTGCGCACTAGAGGCGCCAGCGCGAGTGCGAGCAATCACCATCCGGCGCTAGTTTTTCCTGGTAATTGAGGAGATGAGTGCGATGTTGCATGGGTGATCCGGGATCTTAAAGTACGCACCCGAGTTCGAGGATGTGCGCGCGACTGGATTCCATATAGTCGAACAAGCCACTACTGGTTGGATCGGGGAAGTACAGCTGTCGTAATACCAACGGCAGAAACTCGATGCTGAAATGTATGTGGGACCGCAAGAATAGTAGTTAAATGGCCTATAAAGTGAGATCGACATGATGTATGTAGATGTTGCAAAGAAAAAGGGGATAGGGGACTCGGAGTAAGACGAAGAAACATATCACCTAGCCTTCCACAAAACACTACCAGTATCGCCGCCACGACTCCCCGGAGCCGTCTTATCCTGAAAGAGCTGGTACTGGAACACGAGAGCCTCAGGCTCACCCTTACGCCCAGGCACACTCCCGTCCCCGCCCTCCACGGCAATGCCAGACTTGCTTCCCGAGCCCTCCCGTTTCTCCACCCTGTTCCATCGATCAGCGTTCCGATTGACCTTCTCCGGCCTGCGCAAGGAAAGACGTGTGGTCGACGGCGGCGTAAGCTCGATGCGGAGGACCAACGCGTCCCCCTTTGTGTCCTCGGATCCAAGACCGTCGAAGTGGCCCGCGTTGGCGCTGATGGGAGGCTTGAGAGTCGCAAGACGCGTGTAGAGGAAAATCTCTTCGTCAGCATTTGAGACAAACGTTGCGTTGGTTGGAAGAGACATTGGCCCCGGCGCCGGGACGGAGTCCATCCTCGCTGGTGAGAACCGACCCACGCCCGCACCTACTAGGTCCATGGTCCAGTTCGGTTTGATAGCTAAAGAACACGTCTAAACGCAAAGGTGAAGGCTACAGATCAGAAAACGCACCGCAGATGTTGACTCATCCCAACTGGCGCCAGAAGAGTTGATATGATGCAAAGAATTGCCAATCGAACGCGTTCCAAGACTGGGTGTGCATAGGTTGAGAGAAAATGGCGCTCGGCGGAGGGACGTACGAAAGATAGTCAAGAAGCCCCAAAGAGATGCCTCCTGCTGGCGCCGGAAAAGGTATCCAAGTGCTATCGGAACGAATTAACACAGATAACACAGAGAGGCAATATACACCTGCATTGAAGCTTCTTCGAGCAAGATATTTGGTGTAATCCGCGAGCGGGGGAAGCATATCGTGCGACAAGTGCAGAACGCGATATGCCAGAAAGACGATGGGATCGAGGAATGTGCACATCATCATGGACAAACGGGATGCCGCCTGCCCTGGATTAATAGCCATCTGAGGGTCCTACAGAGGGGGGTCAGGGTTACGCGCTATGACGAGGAAAGAAAGAGCTTCTTACCTCAGCCTGGGAATCGAGTGGGACACTGCCAGTGCCAGTGACACGAAGGATGAATGACGCCGCGACAGCAATAAGTCCAATTTTGATACAGAGTAGGGTGCCTTCTCAGCCATCGGCAGGCACGAGCGCAGTGGCCAAATATCGCGGTACGCGTAAACGGAGAAGGTGATGCCCTGATGAACAAGGAGATGGAACGAGCGAGGGGCGGGTTCTTCGGGCCGAGAGCGCGACCAACGCCAAAAAGCAGGCATAAGGACTAGATCAAAGTTACAGTTAACGAGCACCGCCTCATATATACATGACTCGAGTGAGAGATTTGGCGGGACGGATCACGTACATAGTTCAGGAAAAAAGCGAGATCTAGTCACTCGCGTTCCGACAACTCGCCACCACCTTGACGATGTTGTGCTTCTTTCTGTGCCATGAATCGACGACCGAGTGTTGCTGCACTCACTTCTGCGTCCCTGGGGAAGCTGAATATCGAGAGGCAGAGGAGCGCGAGGGCGAGGACCAGGCGCGAGAGCTAGAAAAAGGATATGGCTGATCCACCTGATCTCTCCACATGGTCCTTGCAAGTTGACGCGCTCGACGGCCACCACCAGACCCATCTAATTCACGGCCCGACTCCCGCTGTCATTGCTTCTGACGCCCTCGTCCTTGTCCTCTTCGTTGACAGCGGCAGGAAAAACGCCTGCGCGAAGCTGCTTCAAGTTGAGCGGTTCCGTCGAGAATGCGTCCCGGAGAATGAGAACGACGACCGTGACGGACACGAGGGCGAAATGGGATGGTATGAAAAGGGGGCGTGTCCACAGACTGTGTGTCACAACGGGCCCCACACGCGTGGGATGGGAAATATAAACTGGGCACGAACGAGCTGTCCTTGGTACGGTGAGAGGGACAAGCAACCACTCACGCGTAGGTGGTGATTGACCCCGGGCGCGAACGCGTCGCTGGCCGTGGCCCGTGGGGGGTAAGACTACGACCTGGCCCACCGCCGTGGCAGATAATAGGTTCACAGTATCCCTGAGTACATTTCTTACTATAACATCGCGCAGGAGGTTCATTTATGGTTGTGAGCTCAGCAACGGTGTTGAGATCATGGACCCGGGTAGCCTTTGTGGACGAGTAATAGACGAGCGGGGAGCTCTTGAGGAGGTGAACGACGCTTGCTAGTTCTCTTGCCAGTGGGAGTGCCAGTGAGCAGGATGGATAACCGCGCTACGAGTACACTACTTGATAATACAGCTCGGGGACTTACTTAGTAAAGCCGAGGCAACAATGAGCTCACAAACGACGCAGTAGGCCGCCGGCATCGTACAATCAGAAAAAGTGCACCCGAAGGTGGCACTGGAATCAGACGTGTATCGTAAACGTAATACAGTAATCAATATAATCAATATCAATCAATGGGCTCCAACAAACGGTACTATATTGCAATTGCATTCAAATGGCACGACCGGCACAGCCAACATATATGGTCAGGCTACTACGTGGATTATGATAGATGGGCGAAACCTCCACTCAATGCAGACCACATCATCAGAATGTCAATCAAGTTTATTGAGCATGCGAGAAGAGATAGGCCACGATCTTGTCTCCCGAGCTGTAAGGATTGAGCTCAACTCAGTTGACAGGACGATATGATGATGAGGGATAACTCACGCGACATCATGCTTGCTCCTCAAGGCTGCGTCCGTTGCGATCATCTATTACTATGGGCCGAAATGAGACTTGCCACCAAAAAGGACAAATGTGTAAAATCAAATGTACGCACGAGACATCCTTGGAAGCCCCGGCCGAAGTCACGGTCACTGACGCCTCAAGGGCGCAGAGAACAAACGCAACAACCCCCCACGCCTACAATCGCGTTTTAAGTGATCGCAGGCATTCTCCTAGCATTTCACTCACTTATCGACACGGTCGCCATCCGCGTGTGTGGGTACGGGTGCGGGGGGTGTGGGTGCGGGATTTTGTGGGCGTGCGGGTGCGAGATTTTTTGGGCGTGCGAGTGTGGGTGCAGGTACTACAGGATGATGTGGGGGACTTTCCGAGCCCGAGTCCGAGCCCGAGTCCGACCAGTCCGACCCGCCTACGAGGGTGGATTCGGAATTGACATCGGAGTTGAGGAGGGTGGCATCGGAGTTTGCGGAATCGGGGGAATCGGGTGTTCGTGGTCCTTCTTCTGGAATAGGTCTTAGTGGTGGTCCTTGTGGAATGGTAAGCCTACTAGCACTAGCTGGCCATCTAAGACGAAAGGCATCGACATCGGAACCCACCACCCTAGGGTACCTAGAGGAATTCCACTTATTTGGAAGGCCCGGCCTTTAAACTCAACAAGTCAATTTCCGTACCTGTACTGAGTTGGGGTAGACAGAGCAGTAGATGCAGCGAGGGCAAGGACAGCGAGATTCATGTAAGAGCGCATATTCGAAAATATTTGTTATGAATGAAAAAGATCCGAGTGGGCGTGAGTGCACTGTGTGCGAACAAAACGTCTGGGCTACAGGAGTCAAAATCCTGGCCATACCCTACAAGAAAGACAAGGCTCTGTGCTCACCAACCAGTGCCTTGGAAAGGAATGAATGAGCGAGGAGCTGAGGAATCCTTCCTGACGGACAGCGACAAACTTAAAGTATTGGGGTCGCAAAATCATATGAGACATCCGGAGATCCTCGGTACAACGCTTTTCGCCAACCGGTATCCATCGCGGATAAAACCAATGGTCAGTTTTTTCCCCTCATGTTTCTTCAATTGTACGACAACAAAGGACGCGGAAACCGAAGCTTAATCTCCAAACCGGCACCGTGACTGGTTACAACGACATCAGCCATATGCCATTAATATAATTATGTGCGAGCTCGCACTGAGGCCTTGTCGCGTTCCATCCGACAACGGCCGCGGAAGATGTTCAATGGCAGTGCTCATTACTCTTGATGCCGGATGATAGGCGATCGACTGCCATTGTAAATCCGAGGGGCATGACGACATTCGAGCGATTAGAGCATCTTTCTGTGTTGTCCCTGGCAATGAACGTCGTCATCGTCGTAGAGAACGGTCCAGGGGGATAGATAAAAACGAAAGTTTCTGAATCCTTTCACTAAATTACACTCGTAACTGAAGGTGGAGGAGATGCGGACACGAGAAGGTCGTCCTTATCATCTATCCAATCCCCGGCATGTTCTTACCCACTTCGCACACTAACAGGTGAAATACTAGTGACAAAAAGAAGGACCCAAGAATAGCGACAATGAGTGTGCAGCCTCGGATTCCGAAGCGCTGGGTCCATCATCTTGACGAACCCCGGTTACCACAGACACTGGCAGCATCTGGATCATAGCGATGACCCAACTTGAAATGGGGCGTGTTTTCGGGTAGGCTGCTAGTGGCGATGGCGGCGCCGCGGCCACTGGCTCGGGTACTACTGTAGTAAGGCCGCTGCAATCCGGACACTGCATCCGAGTTATAGTACTATACTGTATACTGTAACTACTGGCATGCCCATCGCGGATTCAGAGTTGTCACTGATTTCTCATATCGACTGCCAGTGAGCAAATAACAAACTTGCCGTACCCTAACCTCCTCTCAGATATGCCGACGATTCGGATCGTCTTCTGACTGGTGGGCCGTCTGACGGCATTCAATTTCCTAGATGAGTTGCGATTGAGGTTCATTTTGTGCGGTTGATTGGGAGCTCCGCGTGTTACCTGCGATTAGGCGATAGCGCAGCCACAAAGCCCCCCTGCCCTCTGTGTCGCAAAATCGGGAAAGGCATTATAATTGATCTGGTTATCGCGCGTGGTACTGTCCCACACGAATCAAAGGTACAGAACGCTGCAGAAGCTTAGAGTTGTGTGTCAGGACAAGTGCGAAGGCTCTACACCCAATTTCGTGCGGATAGGAAAGGGAGGGAGGTCGTCCGAAGCTCATAAGGGGTTCTGCCATCTAAGGACTCGGAAGAGGCAACTGAGGCAGTGAGCGTCGGGAGATCAGATAGGCCGAGGTGAACTCGTCCTAAAGCAATGCACGAGCATTTGCATAACCCCATCCGATATGTGTGCTTTGTCAGCAACCAGAAGGCACTCAGCACTTCCATTGTGAGCTGAGGTGTAGGGGGAAGTGAGCATGTGGTCAGTACGAAAGCTTTGAGTTGACCCCCGCATCGGTTTTCGACAGCGTGATGACAGTCTCGTAATGCTTGCACAGCCTCGTCCTTACTTCTGAGGGGACACATAATTCGGGTAATCACCAATGGTATTTATGGGATACAAACGCCCAGAGTTGGGTGTAACAGACATTGGCCCACAAAGATCAACGGATACTCTTTCCAACCGTCTGGTAGCCTTCGATCCCTTGCGCACTTGGGCACCGGCGTACAGGCCAGCTTTCCGAGAATGCAATGGTTACATTTCGGTGGCACAATAGAGAGATCGATCGGCATACCTTGCACGACGTTGTTTTGAACCATATCCGAGTCAATAATTGCACGTGTGTTGTAGTGGCCAGCCGACGATGCCAGGTCTCGAGGTTGGGAACTCGAGATGCGTAGAAACTGATTTGTTCTGTGGCAGCGCTGGGTTGTACTGGACCTGGAATGACTTGGGCCGTGACCGTATACAGGTTTCGTGTGGGAGAGACAGTACCACGCGCGATCGGATAATCGCAAAGTTCGCGCAAGCCCCGACTTGACTAACCAGAATCGCACCGCCGGCTCCCACGCCAGGCGATCCACATACCCCAACGAGGACCCAAAAGGCCGTCAGCGACGCTCCACACGTTCCACCCGAGCGCAATCCACGCCTCCAAAAATTCGCGCAACACATCCTCCGCGCGCAGCTCGACCACGACGAGCGCGACGGTGTGCCGTGGCGCCGCAAGCGCGGTCATCGTCGCGAGCAACGGGCGTACGAGCGTCGGGTGGTAGATGCAGTCCACGACGAGCAGCACCTCCGGTGGCTCATTGCGGACGTCGATTTGGCTCCGCGCAGAGAGGGTCCAGTCGAGAGCCGCTACTGTGATCGCACTCGCCGTAGCGCCAATGCTGGCGCCGGCGCTAGCGGTTGGGGGCCCGGGTACCGAAAGCAGGTTTTTGCGGAGGAGAGGGAGGAGCGCGGGCATGTCCGTCGCTGTGTACTTGCGCACTAGAGGCGCCAGCGCGAGTGCAAGGAGTCCCGTTCCAGATCTGGATTTTGTCCCGGAATTGGGGAGGTGAGCACGATGCTGCAGGCGGCGGCAGATTTGGGGAGTATGGGGAGATCTTGAAGTACGCACCCGAGTTCGAGGATGTGCGCTTGACTCAGCTCCGTATAGTCAAACAAGCCGCCGCCAGTTGGATCGGGGAAGTGTAGCTGTCTCAATACCAACGACAGAAACTCGATGCTGAATATATGTGGGACCGAGCCAATAGTGGGTAGATCGCATCCAAAGCGGTGTGGACACAGGGAACGTAAACGTTGCAATTGAAAACAAGGAAGGGAAATCTCACCTAGCCTTCCACAAAACACTACCAGTATCGCCGCTACGACTCCTCAGAGCCGTTTTATCCTGAAAGAGATGGTATTCGAACACAAGAGGCTCAGGCTCACCCCTATGCTCGGGCGTAAACCTGTCTTCAGCCCCCATCGCAATGTCAGATTTGCTCTCCGAGCCCTTCCGCCTCCCTACCCTGTTCCTTCGATCAGCTTTTCGGTTGACCTTCTCGGGCTTGCGCAGAGAGGGATGTGCGGTCGGCGGTGGTGTAAGCTCGATGTGGACGACCAACGCGTCCTCCTTTGAGTTCTCGGACCCAAGACCGTGGAAGTGGCCCGCGTCGGTGCTGTCGGGAGGCTTGAGAGCCGCAAGACGCGTGTAGAGGAGGAAAATCTCTTCGTCAGCATCGGAGACAAACGTCGCGTCGGTTGGAAGAAAAATTGGCCCCGGCGGCGGGACGGGATCCATCCTCGCTGGTGAGAACCGTCCCACGCACACGTCTTCTTTTGACCTTTTTTGACCCGTAGATGGCGCACGTGACTTGCGGCAGTGCTATCGCGGTACCGGTGCCAAGCTGAGCGTCAACGGATGAACAAACTTCAACATTGCCAGTCTTCATTTATCAATTTGGGAGGGAATTAAAGCTGGGAAGTATGAAGGTTTTTGTAGACCGACTCAAATTCGTGCCAGTGCATCCTCGAATCCACTCGAATATGAGGGCCTATGGATATTTCTGTCTGTCTTCAACTGACACATCTGATGCTTGTACAGCTCTCGTTAAAATGCTATATGTTTATTTTTTAGTTGTCATTATTTAATACGAAACAAAGTTCAACCAGGTTTGACACATTTGGGTCCAAATCAAAGAGATGAAGAACCTTCCACACCCATTGTGGAGATATGCTTCTCTATGTTCTCCTCTGAGCTGGTGCCTTCCATTTCACACGCCTTCCACGATGCCGAGCCGCGTGTTGCTGCAAGGATCTCATCAATAACACCCTGGTTGAGTGCTAGTGGGTGTCCACCAGAATTTGAAGATGCACTGCCTGCACCCATCATAGGCCCTTGCAGTTGTGCGGGGGCAGTATAGCCACTACCAATGGGCGGCCTGTCGCGAATAAGAGAGCCAGAGGCATTAATTACATGACCTGACAGCAGCCAGTCTTGCCAAGGAGTTTCAATTGGGATGTCTGGTGTTATGGGTTGAAATGGGTGGAATTCACGGACACGCATCTCATGGATGATGAAAAGGGAAGGGAATGGCACATGGCGATCGTGTATGTCTAGGGCGATAGCTTTGCCGTGGAATTGTTGAAGTTGGTGACGATTGGAGTAGTTCACGAACACAAACTTGCCAGTCTGTTTCTTGGTTGAACACTCAACCCTGAAGCAAAATGGAATCAAACGCACCCTGGGGACGAATCGTACAAAGAACTGATATCTATCAAAGTAGTAGTGATGGATGGAACACATGAGCAGGCCATTGCACGGCTCATGACTGGGAGAATCTTTGGTTTGTGAAGGGATCCAACCACGCTCTTTGATGTCCTCCCACTGTCTTACTTTAGCGTCGGGCACTGGCAGGACTACATGCCCTTCTGACTTACTGTCCGTGTCTCTGAATCCCCGATGACCTGGCAATGATCAAGAAGTATATCCTCCCCACAGACGATACAGCACCCCTCGCCAAGGAACATGTCCCGTTGGTCTATTTCTGTATGAAATGCAGCGGTCGTTGACAACGATGAAGGAGGGCGCTCTTGCCAACCATATCCGGAGGGTGGCCCACCTCAGCAGAGAGGAAGCTCGAACATTTGCAGAGGCTTCATGATTGCCCTTGCCCCACAAAGGTGGTGAGAGCGAAGAAGTGAAGAAGTGTGTGAGAAAGGGGTACGGCTCCCTTTCCCTTGAATTGATATTTAGTGCCAGTGAATAAGAAATGGATAACGCGGTAATAGGAATAGGTGTGCCCCTGTGAGGCAAGCCTCTCCCGACAGTCCAAATAGGGGGACGACCTCGGACTGTACAGAACTCGGGATACATACCGAATTGCGATGCCAAAAGATCGTTAACGAGTCTTGTCTACGGCACGTGTCCATGACAAGACAATGGTGAGATTGCATGACAAACATCGAGGAGAGCAAAGGGCAGTCGTGTTAAATATGAACGTACTATCAAAAAAAAAAAGGATCGTAAATGGGCCCCGAAACTGCCAACTTACGACCGTCAGCCCGGCATTTACCCATCCGATATCTCCATCCCCTCATCGCGATGCGGACCATCCTCGCGCAAAGAAGCGCCGTTTCGCCGCTCACCAGAGGCGCCGGCATCGTCCCGCGCCCCGCTATTCTGTCGCAGCCGCGAGCCATCTTCATCAGCCCCTAATCGAAAGAGAAGGGAGGAGAGAAAAAAAAACGATGCAATCCGTCACCACCAAAGAGGAGGAGGACACAGGAGAGGGGCAGACGTACCACCACTACCGCCACCAGCAGCAGGAATCACATCGCCCCGAGAGCGCCGCAAAAGATTCTCGGCGTGCCCGCGTATCCCGGAAGCGAACTCTGGATCGGCCAGAGCCGGGACGTCTGCAACTGCTCGTTCGACGAGCGGGAATCTTCGCACGCAGAGCATCAACATAATGGGAAAGATGGTGGGTGGGGAAGGATGTCCAGTGGCACGCACCGATCGAGTTCCTGTAGCAGCTCGCGGTGGAGCGTGTCGGCCGCTTTCAAGTGCAGTTTATCCTCCGCGTAGAGTCGCGCACGCGCGATGTCGTCCACGCGCGCCCAAAACGCCTCCGTGCCATCCTATGCCCCACATCATAGCCTCAATTCAGCAACACGATGTATCAAAACGAACATGAACACGAAAGAAAGAACCGTACTCCGTTTTGGAACTGTGAGAGGAGCTCGCGTCGGAGACGATCGAATTCGCCTGATTTTTTGAATCTGCAATTTTTTGTTTGATCGGTTTTGTTTTGGGGGAAAGCAATCAATTGCTAAACGATTGGCGGACAATTGGAAGTAGAATTACTCTTTGACGAGAGCGTCGGGTGTCTTGATTGGATCTGGCATGCTCTCTCAAGCGTGGCCTCGGCTGCTAACGTGTGCTCACAACGGCATGCACGGCCCGAAGTACCTAAATGACAGACAAAGCGGGAGAGGTGGGAATATTATCTATCTATAACATCCACACATGACTAGCTAGGGACAGACTACGAAAAGGGTAGCCGAAAATGAAGACGATCAGCGTACATGAACCGAGTGTATCACGATGTCCTCTGAGTTAAGTTAACAAGGAAAGAAATGGCTAATGAAGGATTAAAACTACGCGTACCAATAAAACTTTTTTATGGTGTATGGGTTTCCGCTTACTTGCCGCCAGTTGTACCCATGCCCATCGCGCTCTTGAAGCTATCGTAGATCCACCATTGGAAGCCTGCACGCAAGGAACACGTCGGTAATCACATTGGTAGGGATTGAAGGGACAAACATACCAGTAAGGGTACCAATCATAATCACACGCGTGCCAAGACCTCTTGTGGCGAGAGTGCCGAAGCCGACCTCGTTGACAATCGCGCCGAGGCTCTTGCCCTTGTTCTGGGGCTTGCCAAGCTGGGAGACAAGCGAGTCCGCCGGGTGGGAGACTATGGCGCAGATGACACCGGAGAGGTAACCAGCGCCGAAGGTAATGCCAAGTTGTGTGGGCTTGCTGTAGGTGTCCTTTGGCTCAGTGAAGACGTGGGTATAGAAGAGTTGGACAATCTTCTCGAAGAAGAAGAACTTGGCCATTGTGTACGGGATCTAAAAACGCTATTCAGTGGAATCGCCCATAGGTGCGAGTGGACAGGCTGCACCTGACGGGACCACAGTGGGACGAGAGAGCCGAAGGGGAAACGGGTATCAACTTTCGTGCGGCTCATTTCTGCCCAAGCGGCACCGAAGGGAACAGGGAAGGTACCGGCAGGACTTGTCTGGATCTTGACCTTGGTCATCTCCAGCGGGCAGAGCGCAATATCCGCGAAAAACTCGGCGCTTGCGGAGCCAGCGAGCCAGATGGCGCCCTTGTAATTCTGGGACGCTTCTTCCCCGGCGAGATTCATGTAGGCATCCTTGAAGATCTCGTAGAGGCCATACTTGAACATGCCCTGGAGGGAATATCCCACGAGAGTGGGGCCGAAACCTTTCCAGACGCCCTTTGTGCTTTCCTCCGCAACGATGGTCTTCAAGGAACTGATAGTACCGGCGTATTTGGCAGGATTTACCTAATAAACCAGATGAGGCATGGGATTACTATGAAAGGTAGACAATGCAAACCTGCATGTTGCATTTGGCAACATCAAGCGGGGTGATGCCGGCGTGAGTAAGACCACACGCAAGAACACCGCCAAGCATGCACTTGGCATAGTAGGAAGAGTCATGGGGGACCGGGCCAAGATACCTGGAGACGCATGGTCAGGGTGGAGGTCAGAGAAGAGAATAATTAGTGACAGCTCACCTGGCATCCCACTTTCCGGACGGGGCGAGGTGCGACATGGGGGCGTGAATTAACCGGGGACGAAGATATGTCTATGAAAGGAAAATATCTATGGCTTGCCTGGATTGCCTGTCCAAGAGCAAGCGATGCGGGGATGTGCTCGAGAGCTCGAGGGTGGAGGTGGAAGTGGAAGTGGGTAAGAGTGAAAGCGCGCGTACAAAAATTAGTCACCGGCACAAATCCCGAATTCCGCCGCGTGCTTACGTCATCAATTCGTTGTTGCAAGCATCCTTGTACACATAATCGACCCGCAGCCGACATCTTCGTTTATTGTACGCGCAGGGTAAGAACGTTCTCCGAATCGTGGAATAGAAGTCTATCTGGTCAGTTGGCGGCACTTTCTCGGGGTTGTTAATCATGCATCAAGATCATCGCACCGGACCTGATGTAATTGTTCTATTCTTGGGGCCAATGCCACTCCAATGCCTTGCATGCAGGCTCTATGAATAGTGCGTTGATTTCCTTGCTACATGTGGTCTGGCCTTGGCAACGGACGGAATGAAAGGGGATCTCTTTTTATGAATAGGGCACAAAGTTGAAAAGCGTAATTGAGAAGTGCGATGTTGTCATCGTTTTTTTTTTAATTCCCGTCACATTGTTCGGTTTCGACCTTTCAAGGCTTGGCGCACGGGCATAGCCACACGACACTTGTCCTCACTCTCACGTCATTACTGGGGACCCCTGCTGGGGCCCTCGTTCGCTGTGGTAATGCTTATAAGGACAAAAGACTCGTCTTCACCGAACGGAGATATCTCTCTTGCATTAGTACAACCCTTTGAAGATCATCGTCAGGCCGAATCTGGATTGCCGGGATAAATTATAGCTCGACGTCAACCGCTTGTTCGGTAACACACGCCTTCGCCAAGGCTCTGTGGATACCACCTTTTTCATCCAGAATCGTATCCAGTCATTGTACATCCCGTTGTGGACGGTGCCACCTACGACCCACCTCTTGTCTTGGCACTCTAGAAGCCACGAATTCACCAAACGATGCATGCGGTGTGGACGCGTGGCCCCTGCACGCCCGCCAACCGCAGCTCCTCTTTTTACTTAAAATCCTTGCGCGCATGCATCTTTGATCCTCCCAGAGTAATCCCGTGTCCAACTTGATCATCATCAAGGCCCACGCCGCTCCTTTCGAGTTCCTACAGATTTCTTCTACGGTTCGCTGGCCGAAACCGTTAGTCTCACTTAAAACCCGTTCTGGTTTTCTTCAGCTGTCCACCTTTCCCTCTCCTCACCGCCGAAGGTCTCGATGTACCCGACTTACTACTCGTCCCCGAAACCCGCGGATGTCCTTGGGTCTCACCCGTCACGGGCTCTTAGCCCTGATCAATCCAGAAAACGTGGATCCGAGGGCAGTGCCATGTCGTCCTTCACAGACTCCGCAGACGCGAAGCAACTAGTGGTGCGTGCTGAGCAGCCACCACTTAGCAGGCCCGCCCCGCGCGTCAGCACACTGGCGCGACGGATCCATGGGTGGTCATGGCAAGCGGTATGTTTGCACGTCCGTGTTGGTGGAATCGTATCGTCGTTGTTTATTCCTTTGATAGTTCCCTATAGGTATGGGAACTGGTGCTGTCTATGTCACTCTTTCTGGCTTGAAGGTTCACCCTGGGCCGATCACACACATCGAGACGGTTTTTTTCTTCATAAACCTTTCGCTTTTTATCCTCAACTCATCAACCCTCCTGATTCAAGCATTACGTGCGATTCTTGTACTTCCGGTCCGGTTCCCTGTCTCACTATGGATATGTCATAGTATATCCACAACAGTCCAAACGACTAATCAACGATCCAGTCAAGGGTGTCTTCGTTCCCCTCATAGTGAGTACCATTACCGCACTCAGTGTATCACAGGTTTACTATCGCAAAACAGGTGTTGTCATTTGCCACGATCGTTATCGGAACCATCAACTACGGAGTTATACCGGGGCACTTTTCCCCAGAAGGGATATACGTACTCTTTTGGTAAATGACTTCGCTATTGTATACCACATATCCGTTTGAACAGGTGCTTATTGTGACCAGGATCTACGTTTTCCTGTCTGTTGCCGTGTGCTTCCCCATGTTAATGATCTGGTATAACAAGCCGCATGACGTGACCACATTTACGCCGGCATGGGCCTTCCTAGTACGTCGCTCGTGACAGATGTCCCAAACTTCTCATCAGCTCACCATTGCTCGTAGATCTTCCCCATGGTGAGATTATCCCTCAATCTGTCATTAAGCGGTTGTCTTAATCAAACGTAGATGCTCGTTGGTGTCATTGCGTCAAACGTCCTGCGCGTCTTGGATCCGGCCGAGTCTCGCGCAGTCGGCGTGTTGTTCGTTGGATACTTCTTCCAGGGGGTTGGATTCTTCATGACCATGTTTTATATTTGCATCTATATTCTTCGGTGCGTGTGCTTCCGCGCGCACATGCATGAGGCTAACCGAGCATCTTTGTCAGTATCATGACGGTATGTACGTTCACGTGATTTCTGAGGCGCTTACGGACGGGCCGAGCATGCCGTATTTGACAGACTGGCTTCATGGAGGGTCACCAAGCAAACGGCGCATTCGTCGCTTGTGGCCCACCCGGCTTTACCGCCCTCGCGCTGATCAATCTCGGATCTCAAGCCCGTAAAATGTCGCTAGTGCTCCTTTCTCCATCCGCACTTTCCGTCCAGCTGTGCTGACTCCTTTGTTTTCGCTTTTATCGATTTCCGACGCCGTTCAATAGCCTTCCGCAGCACGATCTCGTCTCTCCTCTCGCGGGCGAGATCTGGTTCTCTTCGAGCGTGCTCATCGGACTCCTCCTTTTCGGCCTTTCCGTCTTCTTTTTCGCCTTTGGCGTGCTACCGTACTGGTTCAAAGTCCACAAGCACCTCAACGAGATCCTTGGATGTCAGCCACCCATCCTTCCCCTCTCCTCTGACCTATCGTTCAC
>Ga0137397_10001681_pt1 | contig 15494 bp, 19 predicted proteins | sample czorhiz116metaG_FD_106658 | JGI IMG/M metagenome (GOLD analysis project Ga0137397, IMG submission 106658) | Vadose zone soil microbial communities from Angelo Coast Range Reserve, California, USA - czorhiz1.16 metaG | ecosystem: Environmental > Terrestrial > Soil > Vadose zone | place: USA... | reverse complement strand
GAGATTGGAGAAAAAGGTCCGCGCAACTATTTCGAGAATGCGCAACGAAGGCGTCCCCGAAATTTATGATTCCGGCAGTGCGCCTCCGGTCCATAAGCTGACCTACGCAATAAGAGGTAATCGGTGAAACGTGCTTTTGCCATGGAAGCACGATCATTACCTTTTTTTGAAAAGTCACGACCGTATTAGATGGAAAAGTCGGTATGAGTTCCCGACCTTCCGTTTTATCCGAGAATGCGTCAGCGAACATTTTTAGCAATCTCATCGAGCGCCGCTACAGTCTCGTTCCGGCCCTCAACGACGGAGCTTATTAATTCAGCCCATTCATCTTCGGAACGTTGTGGAACGACATCGTTTCGGAAAATGTATTCATTGTATGGAGAAAAACGGCCCTCTTTTCCATATGGGCAAATACTCGAATCGGATTCGCGAGTTTGCCATAGCCATCGAATTTGGTCGAATCTCGCCCGAAGCAAAGTTCTGCGGGCTCTCAATCCTTTCCAAACTCGCAGCAACTGTCGAAGGATTTTCATTGCGCGGCTTTCGCGGCCCGGGCTTCCATGACCTGTTTCGCGATAGCGTCGAGGGCATCTGTCGCGTGAGTGGTAAAGGAATCCTTCGGTTTCACGGACGCTGTCCCTCCTGAGGGGGCGGCAGATTCGCGGAGCCGGGACGTGCTAGAGCTTTTTATTTTTTCCCACTTCTCAGTTACTTCCTTGAGAGATTTCTCCGCCGTTTCTAATCGAGATTTCGTATCGGAATGAGTGCGCTGAAGTTGAAAAAGTTGGGCCATTCCAACGAGCAGAATCGCCCGCATCTCCGCGGAATCGTCCTTCAACGCGGCGTCGAGTTGTTCTTTCGTTTGTTTCACGAAAGCGTTATGATCTTCTGCGGCTTTGCGCGCAGGCTCATCGGCCTTCGGATCGACCGGTTTTTCTGCAAACCAATCGAGAGATTTCACCATCGGTTCGAGGCGTTGCTGAGTCGCCGTGGTGTGTGAATTTTTCGAGGACTCAAATTGCTTCTGGCGCTCAGCGACGTATTGCTGGACGTTGTCCTTCGCCAATTTTACCGCTTGCTCCTTCTGGAATTTCGCCATCTCAATGTCGGCAACCTTCGATTCGACGAGGCGTTGCATCGTTGGGTCTTTTATTGCATCGAAAAGCTTTCCGAGATTAACGTTTTCCGGCCCGCCGTATTGCTTTATCTCCGCAAGAATCGCCGGAGTGATAACGGGCGATTTGCTGAGTTGCGAGTATATAAATTCTTGTGCCTCGGTGACGGTTTTGTCGAATGTTTTGAATTTCGGATCGAAGTCCACATCGAGCTTCGCCCGCCATGTGCGATGTTCTTTTAATTCGGACTCAAGTTCCGGGGGAACTGGATTCTTCAGTTTCTCTTCGAGTTCGGACTTTTCTTTTCGAAGCTTTTCGAGTTCAGTTTCCCGAGCGCTGATTTCCTGCGCCGCCTTAATCTTGATACTCGAAAATGCCTCAGATGCCTTCGGGCTGGAGCCGGGAGGCAACCCCGGTGAGTCCTTGAAAAGTTTATCCGCAGATTCCCGCGCTGCGTTCTCGCTCTCTGATTTCGCCTTCGCGACTTCATCGGCCTTCTTTTGCGCTTCTGCGGCCTTCGGGTCTGCCGCCGCAGCCGCGGCTTTGGCGTCGGCGTCTGCTTGCGCCTTCGCTTCGATTTCTTTGGGAGTTGGCTCCGGGTCCGGTTTCTCGTAGGCACCCGGGGGCAACTCGGAGCCCGCCTTCTTCGAGGCGACGGCGGCGAGTTTATCGAGCGCGTCTCCCGCGATTCCGGTTTCCACCGGGGTGTTAATGAGGTCTTGCTTGAGCAGCTTTTGAGCTACATCAGCGTTATTTTTTTCCGTATTTACGAATCCGGCGGCGGGGGCATTTTTCTCAGGCATAAATTAATTGTCTTTTTGGGGTGGATCGAGCTTTTCTCCATCTGACCACGATTTATCATCTTCAAGGGCCGGATACGGAGAAATATGTTGGGGAGGTAGTGGTTGAGCGTGCGAGAGATTGATGAGTTCGCGCAAGGCGATCTGAAAACCACGCAATTCCCCATTTCGGACGAGAGTTTTGTTCGCGTGCCCACCGTCGAGAAGCGCAGGCGCGGACTCCGCGAGCTTCGGAATGAGGCGTCTGCCAGTCTCGGAATTGAGAAAATTATTCCATTTCGCTTCGTCATCGGATGACCAAGCGAGGAATTCGTTTGTGATTTCCATAGGGGGATTTTCCGATTACATTCCGGGCGGAGGCGGAGCAGGGGGCGCTACGCCGCTACCATCCTGCGCGTGTTGCTGTTCAAGTTCTGCGGACTGCTGCGCGAGTTGCTGAGCCTGCTCCTCGGTCTGCTTTAGCTGCGCGAGCGCCGGGCCGAGCTTTTTCACAAATTCTTCTACCGATTTCAACAACGGGTCTTCTTTTTTCACGCCCTGTGAAATTGCGCGATTGAGATGCTCGTTGATATGTGCACCGAAGGCTTCCATCGTATCGGAATTAAATTTTCCTTCGAGAATATGTTGCGCCATCTGCTCTGCGGTCGGCATCAGAATTTTCAAATGAATCATGTGGTTGTCTCGCGGGCTGACCGGCACCGGCTGACCACCACTGAGCAGCACGACCTCAAGTTGCTGTAACCGTTGCTGTTCTGATTCAACGGTCGGGTCTTCGTCCGGAAGCAGCACTCGTCCGATGTAATCTGCACCGGGCCCGGCACTGAGTTCTTCCACTTCGAGTTGCCGCTGATTGTAGAGCGGATTGCCTTTTTTCGATGCGGAGATCATCGCAATCGCCTGCCGTTCTTCCGGCGTGAGATCACGCACTGTTCCTGCGACCGGCTGGTTCGAGATTTCATCGATTTCCTCACGCGTCATCGCCGCGAGTAATTCTTTTTGCGCTTCCTTTGCGTCATCCTCATTCGTGTCGGAATTGCAAATGCGTTTTTGCATGGTGCCGACGAGATTTGTAAATTGTTCGAGAAAACGACCGATACGAGTGTCTCTTCCTTCTTCTTGCCGTTGCGCGAGTAAATTCCACGCTGCCGGAGATCGAAAAGCTTCACCGCCGGTGTTCGCAGGCGGAGATACCGCGCCGACGAGTTGATCAACGAGTTGACTGAAATACTGATCGAGCTTGAGGAAAGGCTCCACGTTGCCGTCGATTTTCGCTTCGAGATACGTCCAATTATTCGGGACGATGACTGTCGAGCCGATTACCGACATTTTGAAAGTATGAATCCGCTTCACGTCCCCTTGGAACATGGTTTTCCCCGCCATAATGAGTCGATCAACGACTTCGTTACGAATGCGATCCACCATTCCAGCCATCTCATAGATGTCTCGTCCCACTCCCTTGCTACCGTGAAGCGTTCCGTTTCCTTTTTGAAAACTGAAAAACGAAGAGCAGTCTTCGAAGGACTCAAAACGATCATCCCGACTGAATATTTCCAACATCTCAGGACCGGCGAGACGATAATGAGAAACTTTGCCGGTGACTTCCCGGGCGAGCAAGCTGTAAACGACGATAACCGATGCCCCGGCCATATAACTCGCTCCGATTGTAAGCTCTCGTAAAGCATTTTGATACCAAGTTTCGAGGGTTCCACCGACATTGAGTCGATCACGAATTTGCTGCGGTGACGCCGTGTTAATCGCTTCTCTCGCGTTCTCCAGATTGAACCCGGCATCCTTCGCGGATTCCGCGTCTTCAATCTGTTTGAACAACTCGTGCGGAAAAAATACTTCCTTGAGCACTACGATTTGCGCCCATTGAGTGTCGGACTTCGTGCCGTCCGCGCAAAAAGACTCATCCTGCTTGAAGTGTCTCGGGAACCAACAAAATTCATCAAGCCAAGCAACGATGGTGTGCCCGAAAATTGAGTTATCGAAGGCGATGTCATCAAGCAACGTTCGCCAGCCTTTTCGTGCGCGAATTGTGCTTGTGATTACCTTTCGAAATTTCTCCGTTTTCTCCCGGCTGTTGTTCCATTTGCTACCCAGACTGGAGTTCGTCAGATACTTGAGCCCATCAACGGCGGCGGTGAATCGCGGCGCGACTTTCTCAATCATCGTCGGCAAGGGCTTCGTGGTAAAATTTGAACGCCAACCGAGCCCTTCCGATTCAAGTTTTTGAGCATCGTATGGCCGCTCCGCGTTATACTTCGCGAGAATCCGAGAATTAACGATGGACCGATTTCGCCCGGCCATGATGATTGTTTTTACGATATTCCTCGCCATGCCCGCGTCTTTAATCGACCGCTGCGTTGGCTTCCCCTTTGAATCGATGTTCGGGCTCTGGATAATCGACCCGAGCGGAGAACTGGACGGGTATCCTGAATTTGACGTGTCGCTGACGGTAAAAGTAGTATCGCGTGGCATTGTGTCTACTTTCTAACAGTCACCCGCCGGACCCAGAGCCGTTGCCATGATTTAATCGGACATTTTTCCATGGTTAGCATGATTTTCGCCTGAATAAGACACCCGCACTTGAGACACATGCCGTCGGCGAAGAATTGACAGGGGGCGCAGTGCTGAAAACGTTGATATTGGGCTGGAGCGGATGTCAGAGTCTCATATCCACGGCATCGCGCCCATGTCATGAGCACCCAAGCGAAAATGAAACGAAAAAACATCATAATTATTGCCTTTTTCGCCAACAGTGCCCCGGAAGCTCTGAATTTTCGACTCGCACGAGATCGAGGTGTATCGTCGTATTCAATTCCTCGCCGAGCGCATCGCAGGAATCGATCCTCGCGTCGGCGTAACGATTTCCTATGAGTTGATTCCGGCTTTCCTTCACGGCGGCGCGGCACGAAGAGCACCCGTCCGGCAGAGATTGATTGCGCGGACACGATGCACATATAGAAGCTCGATTTTTTGCCTCCGAGTCACTTACAATGCCGATTGACTCTTGTGTTTTCCTCGCTCGCATCTGCAAAAACCAAAGCAACACTCGATTTTTCAACGATGCCCGAGAGACTTCGTGCTTGTAGGCGGCGTTCTCCTCCGTGCAAAGCCCCGGATTTCGATCACACGCTTGCGCCATGACTTCGGACTCTGCATTTCCGGGAGAAAACCCTTGCCGAGTGCGATAATTGCGCACCCGAGCTATGACCCCCGCCCATGTATCCCCGGCGATACGAACCCCATCTCGTTCGAGATAAAAAAACCCCCCGGAAGGAAATAAATTCGGGTTTATACTCCTCATAAAATCGAAAAATCAGGAACAGAATCTGATTCCGGACGTTCATCGAGCCAGTCCGAACGGTTCGTTTCATCTATTTTTGAACCCCCGAGCATTCCGTGGCCCGGCCAGTCATCGTCCCATGTGGACGATGGAATCACGCCCTCGCCTTTCATGCTGAGAGTTACTGCGCTTCCTTTTCGGGCGGCGTGAACGAGCAGCGTAAGAGAGTCAGCTTCATTCGGCGAACCGAAACCTCTCGATTCGTAATCTTTCTTTGATTCAACGCGGGTTTTTATACCGATGCGAAAACGGCGGGTTGTGAGTTGTTGGGTAAGTTTGCTCATATCAAGCTCAGGTCCGAGAACGAGATAATTAAATTCTCCCCACGCACGCAACGCGAACCAAAGTTCGGTGAACATGCGTTCGTATTGTTCTTCGCACGTCTTTGAGTCCTCCAGCATTATTTTTTCTTTGCTCGCGCCCTCCGAGTAATTCACATCGTGAATTGCACCGGACCAATCGTGCCGAATAAGGTCCGCTACTCCGGCTCCGTGGCCGGTTCGGTCACATGCATAAAACTCCGGGCGAACACCCGCCTTTTTATTCACGTCGATAATGGAATTTTTCATCGCGACAGTCTCTCCCTTCGGGAGCACAAACTGCCGGTCGGCCTGCAATACCCATCTCGGGCGAACGGTTCCTTTATCGTCCTTGAACATGAACTTTTTTCCGTCCGGAAATTCAAGTGAGGGTAACAATTTTATCCCAGTGCCGAGACCCCAACGTCCAAAAGTCTGAATCGCCTCATCGGAACCCTCCAAAGCGAGATCAGTTGAACCCACCGGTTGCGGAGAATCGAGCCAGATAACCTCTCCCCGCATCTTCTGGAGCATTCCCGGGGGTATCACCGTAATCTCTGTGCCCTGCTTCGGATACATCCCCCGGCCCATCGTCATATACCCCGCCGATTGACGCCCTCCGGAACTTGTTGCGATTTTCTCAAGACCGATTTTGTTTTGCAGACCCGGAAAAATTATTCTTCCTTGAACGACGTTCTCGCACTTCTCTGCGTCGAGGCGAAGAACATCCCAGTCACGCTTCGACTTCCAGCGAAAATCGGCGTCTTCGTCAATTGTCGCCCATCCCGTAATCGGTTCCGCGTGCTTCGCGACTTCATGCCCGAGATCAGTCGGGTTATACGCCATGAAAATCTTAAATCCCCCGTCGCCGATTTCTGACATTACGTTATCGATGTCGTGCCATATGCCTTGCGGGACGTTTTCCACCTCATCCACGAAAATAAACATGCGCGAGAGCGGGCCGAATTTCGGGTGCGGAATCTTGCGCGGTTTTCGGTGTCCGCCTTGTAACCGCCCGGCCTTTTTATTCATTCCTTTCGGGATAACGATACCGCGGATGGAGGAGAGTTGATCTCGCCGATTGAGTCCGATAAATAAATCCCCAACTTCCCCCGGCATGGGAAGGGTTGCGCTGGAGTGAAGAGAAACAAGGTGTGAAAAAAGATTTTGTTCGAGGTGATCTTCACTGGGGCCGACAACGCGAACGCTCGTCCATTCCGGGTCTCGCGTCCATTCCAGCATAAGTCGCACTCCGAGGCCGAAGCTTTTACCGAGCCCGGCAGCGCCCATTACGATACCGGTAGAAGACCGGTCGAATAAATCCCACAAATCCCGCACACTCTGCGGCTCCGGAGTAAACTGATTCGGACTCCAGAGAATTTGCGCGGCCTCCGGCATTCCATCGTTATCCATCAGCACATGGACGTAGTTTTGAAGAATCGGGATATACTTTTCCGGCTTGGAATCTTGCGTTAGCCGGACGGATATTTTACAGAAGTCGGCGACGTGCTGCGCCGCTGTCCACGGAGTCTTTGCGTGGACGTGCGTGGCAACGATCTTCGCAAGTTCTTTCTCCTGCGGAGTCATGCGGGGGCGACTTCGAGTCCGGAGAAATCTTTTGGAAAAAGGATAACGGGCGCGGTCTCCCATCCGGGGGAACCATACTTCTTAAACGGAATGCGAGCGGGAATTTTGCGCGGGCGTTTAAACGAGGAATTAATGAGACGTGCCGAACAAACGAGCCGAACCCCGCGGGCCGCCGCTGCTTTCTTCGCGGTCTTATGCCGGGCGATTTCTTTCGGGGTAATGATTCCGGGACTGAATCCGCGTAGCCGCCAACTTTTCTCCCAAACGCGATAAAATCCGGAATCCTCGGGGGAGTAAACACATAGTATCTTCACTCCTAACAGTCACCATCGGAAGCAGTCCCCGAAAAACTAAAAAGGAACGGAGAGAAGGACTCGAACCATCAACCTTAGCCCGATTATTAATCGCGCCATGCTCTACCTTTGAGTTATCTCCGTAGATTGGATGCAGGAGCAGGATTTGAACCTGCGGCCTTTTGGTTATGAGCCAAACGAGCTACCAGACTGCTCCATCCTGCAATTAAAATGACACCGTCAACGAAACCACGTTCGACGTAAGGACTTGATCGACTCCGAGAGCGTCCGGAAGCTCCGGGTTTTCGAAGAAAACCTTCACCCGATACAAATATGTTCCGGGTTGAGAGAGCGTCTCCGAGTAAGACGAAGAGAGCCGTCCGCCGCGATTCCGCACAGGAAAATAATGAACACCATCCGCCGAGCGTTCGACAGTGGCTGATTCCACTTCACCGGTATACCCGACTGCGTTGCCGTCGCCACCCCAATCGAGAGAGACGACGGCTCCCGAGACCGAGCCGGTGAGGGTAACAGAAGTAACGAGATTCGCCGAGATGATGTTCGAGTGCAACACTGTAATATGCGGGGCGATGCCGACAGTAAGAATGAGCCGATATTGATAATCCCCTTCGGCGGGAAGTGTATCGGTATACGTAGCGCCCGCGAAGTCTGCGCCGGTAGACGTGGCGAGAGTTGCCCACGATTCTACGCCCGTTGGCGAGCGTTGAACCACATTCGAGACAATGGTCTTGCCGTTTACCGCGGAAATCGAATGCAAACTCCACGTAAGCACAACCGTTCCCCCGACGACAGACCCATTCAGCGTAGCAAAATCGTTCATATGCGCTAACAGTCACCCGGACGAGCGTATTCCGTCAAAAGTTTTTTGCCATTTTTATACTTCGGGTCGGCACCATTCGCAATCCGCGCCAGACGAAGTTCTGCGTCCTCTGCGGCCCGCGCCCCGGCGGATTCAACCGCATCGGTAAGCCGAGAGACCGGACATCCGCGTTCCTTCACAAACTGATAATAAGCACCACGCATAATTTTTTATTCTTTCTAATTTAAGGGTTAAGTGGGCTCTGCCCCCACGGTTGAATAAGACTTTTGCACCCCCGCCGGGGGTGACTCAATCATCCAATCTTCCGGCGATCACGTTTAAACTGGCTCACGCATACCCCTTAAAAAAAAAAAAAAAAAATCATTTCAATTTTCTTTTCCGCCTCGACTCCATATCGAGGACACTTTCTTTGTTCCATTGTTTACGATGCCGGGTCCGATGACCGTCGGCGTTGAGTTCAACCGCGATTTCCCAACTTTGAAAATTCTGCGAACGCAACTCTGCGATGCGGGCGAGGATTTCCGACTCCCCGGGACGAAAACCATAAGGTTTTTTACCCTCGCATTGGACCCCGCGCGCACGAATCCTGCGCCGGGCGACTGCGAGCTTGTGCACAAGCATAGATTTGTCCCATTGGGAAACCGCGCCCATAATCTGCCGGAGCATCGTCCGAGTCGGGTCCGTGTCCGCAGACGCAACGTCCGTCAAGTCAGATTGGTCCGAGCAAAAAACTTTTATATCGTGCTCGCGGCATTCTTTCAGCAAATACTCGGAGACCATCAAATCCCTCGCGAGCCTCGTCATGTTTTCCACCACAATACCGTCGATACTGAGGATATTAGCGATATTCGGGTCGGAGCGAAACAATTTTATTTTTTCCACCATCTCGGAAAACTTTGGCCGGTCCATGGCGTCGATGGTTCCGGAAACTCCGGCGTCGAAAAATTCTGCGGAGACGTGGAGCGAATGAACACTACAAAATTTTGAGATTGCGTCCCGTTGACGTTGTTCGCCGTCCTTCTCAATTTGAGAAACGCCGGAGACCCGGAGATACGAAAACACATTCATGCTTCGAAATTCTCCTGCATATACGGCGCGACTTGATGTCTCAATTCGGAAATCGTCGTGCGGGCTCGCGAGTGCAACACCGCTACGCGGGATGGCAGGGCTTCCCCGAAGTCAGAAACCACGTGAATCGAGCAATCTTCACCTGCGGCATCGATTCTCGCAACGAATCCGTTATTCTCGATGGACGGAATAGCGGCTTCAATCGTCGCGGGATTCGATTCGCAAAGACTTCGACACATGCGCCCAAATCGTTCGACTTTGTGCCCGGGGACCCATTCAACTTCGAGCGTTAGTTTCATTGTTCGAGGACCGCGGGCGCGACGATTGCGTTGAGATTCCGCGGATAATCAATCGGATTGATGATTTTGCCCCGGCATTCATTCGAATAATCGCTCTCGATACCGAAGGCATCGAAGGCCGTCACCACGAAAAAATAAATCCCCCCGAGCCGCAGTTCCGGAATGGTAACGCCGAGGTCAGTGCCGATTCCTTCGACTACGAAATCATATCTTCCGGACTCCGTTCCATAATACACATTGTATCCGATGACGCCGGGACTCGGAGACGCATCCCACGCGAGAGACACCGAACCCGCGAACGATGCGCACGCGAGGCTCAGAAATAGCGCAACGAAATATTTCACTTTTTGGTGCCCGGTTGAAATAGCACTTCGCCGACGCGCAACCCGAGGCAAAGCAAACAAAATCCGACGAGAAGATGCCCGCCGATGATGACCCCGGCAATCATAACTGCGATGATGGTATCCATATTCTTATCCCCCGCCGGAAACTTCGAACGCAATCGATTTGGAAAGGGAATGAACCGTGAGGGTGCCCCACGTATACGGTTCACAACCGCGCACTTCAATTATCTTTTTCCGAGCTTCTTCCTCCGTCCGGGCGATGGCGAAAGCGATCCCGTCAGTATAATCAGGTGAATATCCCTCCCACACAAACAACCGTAATTTTTTCTTCATGTGAGCACTATAGCAGAAGGTGCGAGAAATACAACTCGCGCCGGAGAGATAGTAGATTCGCTTATCAGCACTATTAGGTGCCGAGGAATTTCAGCCAGCGAACGAGCGTAGAGATGGGCCGGTCCCGGGCATCCTGTTTGAAATTGCCCGCGGACTCGAAACCGGTGGATGCCGAGACCCGAGCGAGTTCCTCGATTACGGTAGCGTCGAAAGGAATCTCGGTCGCATTTTCCTTCACCATGCTATCGATGGCGTGTTGCAGCCGAGTTTTATCAGTCGTTGAAAGTGTGGCCATATACCTGAATAGTCACCGCTTGACAAGGATTTGATGATGTGGTAATGTGTCCAAGCGGTATATTACAAACCATGAATCCGAATAACCTGAAAAACATTTTGAAGGACGCGCTCGCACACGGGCATCATCATGCGGATTGCAAATTCCGAAAAAGTATTAGCTGTTTACCTGCCCGGCATCCGAAGTATACAGAACCCCTGAACCTCAGTGTGTGTGATTGCTGGAAGCGCAAAGCTACCCGCCTGCTGCGTGCTTTGGGCTCGACCGACTATGATTGATCGAGCGCGTCGGAATTTTCACCGGGTCGCTATCTGGTTTCTGGTCTACGTCAGCCTTTTTGGGTAACAGCGCCGCCGTCGCCGCGAGGTTGATGACGGCGTCATCCGGACAATACCGGCCCCGAACTGCCCATCCGAAATGTTGATCAACGGCGGCCTGTTCGAAAATCCGCACCGGCACGTAGCACACGATGCCGCGAGACGCTGCCGCCGGACCACCAACGAGAATGCCGAGGACTGCACCGGAGGTATCGAGGAACACCGGACCACCGGATGCGCCGGGCGCGGCGGATATGTCGGCTTGGTCAACCGCCGACCACGGACCAACACTCAGCCCAACTTGTGAGGTATACCCGTGAGAAACAGAACCCTCGAAAAGTATTCCGAGAAAATTCCCGACGTGAAAAATCGGGGTGCCGATGGGAAGGGGAGCGCGGTTTGCGAAGGACGCTGGCGCGAAGGCCCCGGGCGGAGCATTCAGGCTCAGAAGCGCAGAGTCGCACGATAGCCGCAAAATCACTTTCGCTGAGAACACCATCTTCCCGGAGCGATGACCATTGTAATGCAGTATTCGATGGACGGAGACTTCATCGCAATCGTCCACCACATGCGCCGCAGTCCAAATGAAAAGCCGGGGTTTTCCGTCGGAGACGGAAATCCGCTCGATCACGAACCCGGAGCCACTCGACTCCGGGGCTTGAATGAAAACCGTTTGAGACTGCGCGTGCTCGTATCTGTTCTCGGATGATTTCACAAAGGCCGTTGAGTGGCTCGGAACGTTCGCAAATTCATAGGTGAAAATAGCTAGCGCAGAAATCCAGAACGTAAGAAGAATTTTTTTCATGTGACGGAGACGAGTAGCCCCGATTTGAAGTGGAGCGTAGCGAAGGTTGACGGAAGCGCCGTGAGAACGGTGACATCTTGTGTGATGCCCGGCGTTCCGCCCGCGTTGTAACTCGTAGAATCCACGGAAGCGAATATCGCATTTCCGGTTCCGCCATCGATAGAGGCCCCATTTCCGAGGAGTATGATTCCCACTTGGAAAACGATATTGCTAAGAAAAGTAGCCGTTCCGGTGTTATCGAAAATAATTACCCCATTGGAAAAACTCGAATCCCCGTTGAAAGATAGCGTCACTGTTCCACCTCCGAAGGACGCGGAACCTACGGCATTGAAAACGATACCGCCAGAAGAAAACTGCGCGGAGCCGTCTGAATTAAGGTGAGTGCCAGTCCCGGACAGAATAACTTGCGAAAGACCCGTCTCGATGAATGTCGCGATTTGGGCATTCGTAAGTCGTTTGCTAATTCCGCCTTGATTAACTTCGTGTTGATCGGAAATAATTGCGGACGCGGCGGCGGGTAATGCTGAAATTTTTTGACTCATTCGATGATGCGGTTTTCTCCGGATTCCGTGATTCGTTGCTCAGAGGCCTCCGTCACTCGATCATTCGCGCCCGGCCCCGGCCCGGAACCCTCAATGATGAAGGAATCGGAAGGCAGAAAAATGAGGTTTTGAATTTGCAATTGATTCATAACACGGAGCGATAAAGCTCGAATGTTCCGGACGCCGCTTGAAAAGTGCGTATGTCGCCGAAGATTCTGTCTCCGGCTTTGATGGTAGCGCCTGAGAGTGTTCCAGATGAAGTTCCGGAGGCATAGGTAATCGAACCGATGACAACATCGGTAACGGCGTGGACGATTCCGAAGGTTCCGGTGTGAATGGCCGCGTCGGAAAACTGATCGACTCCGCCGAGTCCCGCGCCGAGCGCAAGGATTCCGAGAATCTTTCGCAGAAGATTATTATCGGTATCCCCGGAAGCAGGCTTCGATTTTACGTTTTGCGTTGGCGCTGTCGGACTGCCCATATACTTGAATAGTCACCTGTCCGAATAGCCCCGGAAAGAATTATCGGAGCCTGAGAATGCCAACGCTTTTGGGTGATTGGCTTCGTTTTCCCAAGCTCCGATAAAATTATTTGGCACGAAAAAACATAACGAGTTCTCGGGTGCAATACCCGAGACGACCACATTCTCGCCCGATGTGATGCGGAATTGTGGGCTGTAGCTCTGAATCCTCTGGCCAAAGAAACGCAGGTTTTTCTCCGTTTAGGTATGCGATGTGCCCATTCTGACTGAACCAGATTCCCTCATGCTGGTGTTTGTAAAGCCGACGTTGGCCCCGAAACGATGACGGAAAACCGGTGCGAAGGGAGATCGATGTCGTCACTTTTTTAGATTGGCCTCGAAAAAAGGAGAAAACTTGTTTCCATGCTGGTAAGCATATTCGATTTGTTTGGTCAGCCAATACAGAACGCGCCGTTTTTCTTTTATGGTGCGCTTGGAAAAATCGTAGAGGAACAGTGTTGCGAGTGGCGGTTTAGTTTTTCGTGAAAAAGATCTCATATCAGTTGAGAACGAAGGTCCCGAGGGTCGTCCTTCGGAACATTGAAACATCCACATACAAACTGCGGGCCGCTGGCATCGCCGTTGTGCCGAACCAATGCGTGATTACGTGAGAATTCCGCACGTAGACTGCGGCGGCAACTTTGATTTTGTTCGAATCGTCTTTGATCTTCATCGTGGAACCCGTCTCCCGGATTTAACATATTCTCGACTCCAATACGCCCATTCTGCGTCTTGCTCCTGCAATCCGACGCAGTCATTCAGCCGTTTGAGAAGCCATTCGGCACTGTCTTTGGTGGCGAACGGAGCGCACTGATTCCCACGCCGGACGGACCAAAGCTTTCTTGTGATTTTCCAGAAATAGAATCCCAATCGTTGCGCCGGGGCCTTCGCCCGAACGGTGCGACGCGAGAGTATAGTAGGCTCGCCAAGTCCGGTCCACGCCGCTACCGGATACCCGAAGCTGGTCTTGATTCGGGCTCTGGCGACTCGCTGCGGGGCGTTGTCAGTCTTCATTGACGGGACGATACACCGAACCGGCGCGCAGACACAACAACTTTTTAAAACAAAAACCGCCCGGGATCAGCCCGGGCGGCGTTGTCTAAGGGGCAAACTATTTATTTTTTGGGTAATGATTCTCTCATTAATCTAACAGTTACCACACCCCGGCCTGAGACACAACATCTTTCCTCAACTTTTTTGAGGGAGCGTAACAACACTCTTCCCGCACAAAACGCCTTGGTTTGTGTCCGATGGTTTTCATTGTTCCCCTTTCTTCGGGTATTTGCTCCAAATGTGAGATTCCGCCCGCATTAGTATCACGCATAAAGCTTCGAGTTCTGCGCGGCGTTCGATTGGCAACAGGGCTTGATGCTCATTATCCAACCGAAGAACCGAACGAACGCACTGTTGAGCAAGCCGAAGTGCCCGTGCGGCCTTGGCGATCTGGAAGTCTTGAGGCAGTGTCATGCAGCCTCCGTGGTGGCGCAATACATGGCCGAACCAGTGCTGTTGAGAGCCTCAAGCCGCCTTACAACCTGATCGGCCCTTTTTTGGGTCATAGGCCCGAATTCTTTAGTCCAGCCAATGCCGGACCCTCTGGAGTAAACGAACCATTTGGTTTTCGGTTTGCGCAAATTATCCCTGGAAACGGGATTGCTGCCCCGCCCCCTCGTGTGCTTCACAGTTGTATTCATTACCAATATAATACCGAAACTGTTGGGTATTGTCAACAAACAAAATGAAAAATGTTCAAAGTAGCCCACTACCCGATTTTCCGCTCGATGGCATCGTTCTGACGCAAAAGCGCTCGCCGGTAAATTTTTTCCAACTCGATCTGGTTTTTATTTTTTTGCAAGTCCGATTTCCGCAACGCGTTTTTAAAATGATGCGCCAACATTCTGCCTCGACGTTTAAATTTTCCGCGGGCGTGGAACCGGACAAGAGCATATCTTCGTGCCTTCAATTGTCGCATTTTCGCCTGCCACGTCCTTTCCCACAATTTAAATTCTGCGGAGGGCTTTCCGGGAATGAATCTCATAAATGATAGTCACTGTCTAAGCGAGCCCTCACGATCTGAAAATGTAGGCCACGAACGCGCCTGTAAGCGGCGTGCCAAACGCGGCGGACCCCCAGACCGTCACCGGGAACGTCCTCCAGACGACCCGGCCCGGCTCCCAACGGCTCTCCGCCGAGGCGACAGCCGGTCGAGAAGGCATTGCGGCGAGACGCCGACTCGACGCGTCCTGAGGCAATTCTCATTTCTGAGACAGAAGTGCGGGACATTTCTGGAGAAATCAGCCGTTCTGGCATTCTCAAGAATAAGAAGGGCCTACGTTAACGTTAAAGCCCTGCGTCACCACCGCAAAACCAGCGCGAGACCGAGGCTCCGCTCGAATCTCGCTTAGGTAAGATCACTCATTTCTGTATTTACCGAAATGTCTGACGAGATTGAACAGATCACAATAAGACGCCCAAAACGAAAACCACTTCCATTCGGCGGCTCGAATCTCATGCTCCGGATATTCGCCCAACACAACCGCTTTTACTTTTCCGCCGCGTGCTCGAACCTCCTTGATCCAGCCCCGCACCCGAAGATTACTACTCCAGTTAAGATGCCCTCTGAGTCGTTGTGCAAGGGACTTCGTGCGCCCGACGTATCGAACCTGCAACGGCTCGTTCTCGTCTAT
>Ga0137397_10001679_pt1 | contig 15507 bp, 18 predicted proteins | sample czorhiz116metaG_FD_106658 | JGI IMG/M metagenome (GOLD analysis project Ga0137397, IMG submission 106658) | Vadose zone soil microbial communities from Angelo Coast Range Reserve, California, USA - czorhiz1.16 metaG | ecosystem: Environmental > Terrestrial > Soil > Vadose zone | place: USA... | reverse complement strand
TGCACGATGTGGAAGGGCTCTCGAACCCCGAGATCGCCCAGACGCTGCAGGTCAGGCTGGGCACGGTCAAGTCGCGCGTGCACCGGGCGCGGCTCTTCCTGCGGAAGCGCCTGGCGGACTACATGGGCGCCGGCCTCGAGGTCGCTCGATGGCAGGCGCCGTCCACTTCAGCTGGGCTGCGATGGTCATCGTGTTGATGACCTCCCGCCGGATCTGCATCTCGCAATCTTGTGGGAAGAAGCTGCTCGTGCACCCTGCTGGCCGGAGACCACATCCTAACGAGGAGACAGAAGGAGCGACAGCGGCGGCACGGAGCCGAGCCGGCGTGCCCGACTTCCGGAGGTTGCCGCTGGTCGAGAAAGGGCGCCCATGATGGTGGACCACGCGGAATGGTTTCTGTTTGCCTGGGTCTTCGGCAATCAGGCCGGGGTTCCTCTGCCCGTGGTCCCCGCCCTGCTCGGTGCGGGCGTGCTGGCCGGAAGCGGCTACCTGAGCATGGCGGCGATCATTGGCATCGCGGTCGGCGCGTCACTCGCGGCGGACGTGACGTGGTACGGCCTGGGCCGATGGCGCGGCGCGCGAGTGCTGAAGATGCTCGGTCGATTCTCGCCGAATGCTGGAACCTTGGTCAGTCGCGCTCGGCCTCTCTTCGTCGCCCACGGCGGGGCATTTCAGCTCGCCGCCCGGTTCCTGCCTGAGCTGAACGCGATCGCGGCCGGCCTAGCCGGTGCGACAAAGGTAAGCACCACGCGGTTTGTCTGGTATGGCGCCGTGAGCGCCTTGATATGGGCCGGGGGATGGACCGGGCTCGGATATCTCTTCAGCCAGGCGGTCACGGAGGCGGCGGCTCGCCTGGGCATCCGTCTGATCGTCTTTTTCCTCGCCCCCTTTGCGCTGTATCTCCTGTTCCACCGAGTTCGCCGCCATCGCTTGATTCGGGCGTTCCGGCAGGCCCGCAGCAGCGGGGACGACCTCAAGACGCCGCCAGAGAACGGCGATCGCGGGACCATCCTCGATGTGCGAGCGGCCGAGGGAGGTGCGGTCTCTCTACGCGCTTCCGGGCGTGCTCTGGATCATTGCGAAGGAACTTGTTCGTCATCCACGAGGGCCGGCCGCTCGAGAAGTAGGCCGCCCGCTGCGGCGGCTCGTAGCTCGATCGGCGCCGATTCCTGAAAGGTGACAGAGGCATGGACGCCAACGAATATGGGGACATTGCGAAGCTTGCGTATCGCTTCTGGGAGGAGCGGGGTCGACCGCTGGGATCACCGGAGGTGGATTGGTATCAGGCCGAACGGGAAGGAGAAAGCGGGCGCCATGTCATTGCGCCGCTACTGAGCATGGCGCTTGAGCCCGGTTGGTCCGAGTGATGCGAAGGAGCTGCCGAAATCAAGTCGCATACAAAGGGAGATTCTCATGATCACTCAGCGAAGCCCGTACGTCCTCGAGCCCAAGACCCAAGCCTTCGTCGATGCCCTCAGCGCGCAAGGTGGCAAACCGATCTACGAGCTCTCTTACGGAGAGGCGCGCAAGGCGCTTGAAGATGCGCAGGCGGGAAAGGTCATGACATTGCCTGCGGATGTCGAGGACAGGGTCCTCCCGGTTGGGCCCACGGGCGAGGTGTCCGTTCGCATCTATCGCCCAAAGGGTGCCAAAGGCCCTCTGCCGGTCGTGATGTACTTCCACGGGGGTGGCTGGGTGTTAGGCGGCAAGCATACGCACGACAGATTGCTTCGCGATCTGGTCAATGGCACGCACGCGGCATTCGTATTCGTCAACTACACGCCGTCCCCGGAGGCACAGTTCCCTGTGCCGATTGAGCAAGGCTATGCGGCCACGAGATACATCGCGGAGCATGGCAAGGATTTCGATCTCGATACCAGCCGGCTCGCGGTGGCCGGTGACAGCGTCGGTGGCAACATGGTCGCGGTTATTACGCAGCTCGCCAAGGAGCGCAAAGGACCGGTGATCCGCTACCAGGTGCTCTTCTATCCCGTGACGGATTCGAGCCTCTCCCAGGAATCGTACGAAGAGTTCGCCAACGGGCCGTGGCTGACCAGGGCGGCCATGGAGTGGTTCTGGGACGCCTATGCTCCCAACCGGGAGGACCGCAGGAAGACCACGGCCGCCCCGCTGTCGGCGACACCCAAGCAGCTGGAAGGTCTGCCGCCGGCGCTTGTCATCGTCGACGAGAACGATGTTCTCCGCGATGAGGGCGAGGCATACGCCAGGAAGCTCATGGAGGCGGGTGTCGATGTGACGGCTGTACGCTTCCTTGCCACGCATCACGACTTCGTCATGTTGAACGCGCTGGCCGATACACCTGCTTCGAAGGCAGCTATTCAACTGGCCTCGGAGAAGCTCATCACTGGCCTCTACCGGTAGTCCCAGGAGTGAAGGCACAAGGGGGCGCTATGGACGACGCGGAGATCCTCGACCGGATCAACGAACTTGCGCGCGAGGAGCACGAGCTATTCGAGCGCGAATCACACACGAAGGCGACCGACGCTGACCGCGAGCGGTTGCGACGGCTCCAGGTCATGTTGGACCAGTGCTGGGACCTGCTCCGTCAGAGACGGGCTCGGCGGGCGGCGGGGCTCGACCCCGGCGACGCACTGCTCCGAGACGAGGAGACTGTCGAGGGATACACTGCCTGACGGCGGGGGCGGGACAGTCTCTCGCGCTCCTACATCAAACAGTTACGCGCACTTACACCGAGCGGGGGATAGGACTGAAAATCCTGGTGTCGGCGGTTCAATCCCGTCCCTGCCCACCACTCTTTTCAGGCACTTGCCCGTCACTGAATTCTTCCTCATGTGAGGTTCGTGGCATTCGTAGCGTGGGGCCGATTCAAGACGGTGCCGGTTTAGCCTCGAGGCTGAAGCCAGGCTCGAGAGAGCAAAGGCCATCCTGCGCGGTCGAGGCGCTCAGAGCTGGCCGCGCAGACGCAGCGCCTCGCACTCGTTCCGAAGCACACTGGACACCACCGTGAGTGGTTGGCCAGTCATGGCCAGGAGCTTCTCGATCGCGTAGTCGCCATAGCCGACGCCCATGTCGGCAAAGCGCGCGCCGATGACGACCGTCGAGATCCCGGCGATACAGATGGCCCAGGCGCACATGGGGCAGGGCTCGCAGGTCGTATAGAGCGTCGATCCCGCGAGCGGCCCGCTGTCCGCACGCAGGCTGGGGTTGACGATCTTCTCTCCGACCGAGAGCTGACGGATCGGCACCGTCTCGGCGTGAGCGGTGAGGTCGAACGCTGAGATCGCCTCGTTGTGCCCCCGCGCCAGAATCTGGCCGCTCCTCACGATGACGGCGCCCACCGCCATGTTCCCGAGAGCAGCACCCTCCACTGCCTCCTCGATCGCAACACGCATGAACCGCTCGTGGTCTGTCGTGATGGTCATGGTTGTCCTCCCGTGTACCTGACTTGTTCAGCAGCCTACTCGGATCGCGCGGGAAAGACCCGGACCGCGCCCTCGTCCAGGATAGAGACGGCGACGCGGTCGCCGGCCTTCCAGACCTTCCCTCCGTCGCTGAGCATGCGGGGGCGGCTCACCCGGATCCGCCAGGTCTCGGCCACGACCACCTGGTATTCCATCAGGGGCCCCGCATGAAGCGCGAAGGTCACCACCGCCGGCCAGGCCGGGCGGTCCGGCGGGGGTACCACGGTCAGGGCCAGATTCTCGGGACGCACCAGGAGCACGGCTTCCTCCGCGATCTCGCCGGCTCCGAGCGGCAGGTCCATCTCCACGCCGGCCACCACCACCCGGAGACGGTCGCCCCGCACGCCGAGCGTCTTGGCGTCGAGCAGGTTGGAGTTGCCCATGAAGTCGGCCACGAACAGGTCGCGCGGGCGGTCGTAGATCGCACCCGGTGCGTCGCACTGCACGATACGTCCTGAATTCATGACAGCGACGCGGTCGGACATGCGCATGGCCTCCTCTTGATCGTGAGTGACGAAGATGGTCGTCATGCGCAGCGGTGTGATCAGCTGCTTGACCTCGATCTGCATCTCCACGCGCAGCTTCTTGTCCAGCGCTCCGAAGGGCTCGTCCAGGAGGAGGAGCACGGGTTCGACGGCCAGCACGCGCGCGAGGGCGACCCGCTGCTGCTGCCCGCCCGAGAGCTGGTGCGGGTAGCGCCCGCCCAAGCCGGGAAGCTTCACCAGCCGCAGCATCTCGTCAACCCGGCCGGCGATCTCGGCCCGCGAGCGCTTGCGCATCTGGAGACCGAAGGCGATGTTCTCCGCGGCGGTCATGTGGGGAAACAGCGCGTAGTGCTGGAACACGATCCCGATGTTCCGCAGATGCGGCAGCACGTTGTTCACGACCTCGCCCCGCAACACCACCTGGCCCTCGCTGGGTGCCAGGAATCCGGCGATGCACTTGAGCAGCGTGGTCTTGCCGCAGCCGGAAGGCCCTAAGAGCGTCACGAACTCGCCGGGCGCCACGTCGAGGCCCACGCGGTTCACCGCGATGACCGGGCCGTAGCGCCGGGTCACATCGATCAGGCGAAGGTCAGGCAGGGGCGCACTGGCCATGGTCAGAGACGGACGATGCGCGACAGGCCGAGGGCCCAGTGGGCGAGCAGCACCACCGCGAAGGCCACCACAACGAGGACGGCGGAGATCGCCGCGGCCGCCGGGTCCAGGTCGAAGTTGATCATCGCGAACAGCCGGATGGGCAGGGTCTCCACCCGCGGGCCGGCCAGGAAGAGAGACACCGTCAGGTTATCGAACGACGAGATGAAGGCGAACGCGCCGCCGGTGGCGATGCCCGGCAGCAAGTTGGGCAGGATGACGCGCAGGAATGTTTGCCACGTGTTGGCCCCGAGGCTGCGGGCGGCTTCCTCGAGGTCCGGGTCGAGGAGGACCAGGCTGGCCGCCGTCGTGCGGATGACGTAGGGGACGATGATGGCCACGTGGCTCAGGACGAGGACGGGGATCGACAGCGGTATGCCGACGGCCGACACGAACATGAGCGCGGCCAGGCCGTAGACGAGGGAGGGCAGGATGAGCGGCGACATCAGAAAGGCGTTGAGCGCCTCACGGCCGCGAAAGCTGCTGCGCACGAGGGGGAAGGCCGCCGCCACGCCGAGCCCGATCGAGACGGCGCTGGCGCCCAGGGCGACGAGCAAGGATCGCCACGCGCTCACCCGAACTTCCGGGAGTTCCCAGAGCCGCACGAACCATCTGAGGGACAGGCCCTGCGGCGGGAACGCGATGTACTCGCCCGCGGTCAACGAGGCGAACACGATGATCAATGTGGGCAGCAGGAGGTAGAGAAGGCCGGTGAGCCCCAGGGCCCAGATCACGATCCAGAAGGCGGCGTGACCGACGCGGCCGCGGACACGCGCGGCGTGAACCGTCCGGCCGGTCGCGGATCCCCGAAGCCCCTGCGCAGCGGGGGTCGGCTCAGGCACGGCTCGGTCCGTAACGGTAGCGACGCGCCACCGCCATGCCACCCCATACGACCAGGAGCGCGACGACGAGGAGGATGATCGCGGTGGTGGAGGCGGTGGACCAGTCGAGGGTGACGATGGCCGACTGGTAGATGAGCGTCGGCATCACGGTGAACGAGCCACCCCCCACCATGGCAGGCGTGATGAATGCGCTGATCGTGAGCGCGAAGGAGAGGATGGCGCCGGCCACCACGCCGGGGGCGCTGAGCGGGACGGTGACGCGAAAGAAGGCCCTGGCCTGACTCGCGCCCAGGCTCACCGCGGCTCTCTCGAGGGAAGGATCGAGCTGCTCCATGGCGTTGATGAGTGGCAGGAGCATGAACGGGAGCTGCACCTGGGCCATGGCGATGCGCACGCCGTCGAGCGTGAAGAGCAGCTTCACGGGTTGTTCCACTAGCCCACTGCCCATGAGCGCCGCGTTGACCAGTCCCAGCTTGCCCAGGATCACGATCCACGCGAAGGAGCGCACGACGGCGCTGGTCAGGAGGGGCAGCAGGGTGATGAACAGGATACTGACTCGCCACAGCGGGCCCAGGCGCGTGTACAGGTACGCGAGCGGGAAGCCAAGCACGAGCGTCACGACGGTGACCTCGAGGCTCAGCCGCACGCTGAGCCACAGCGTCTCGAGGAAGAACGCGTCGGTCAGGAGCCGCTGGAAATTGACGAGAGTCAGACCGGAGACGCCCGGCACGCGCACGCTCCACCAGAACAGCATGCCGAGCGGGACGACGAAGTACATGCCGAGGAACAGGCTCGCGGGCAGGACGAGCTGCCAGAGCCGGAGATGACGGCTCCATCCGGCTTGTCGCCTGAGCGTCCCGCGGCCGTCCGAGAGCGTCAGACCTTGATCTCTCGATTCCACCGAGCGATCCAGTCGGCTCGGTGCTGGTTGATCTTCGGCCAGTCGAGCGTCCTGAGCTGTTCGAGATCGGCGGGCGTCGCCGGCACAATCCCCCGCAGCTCGGCGGCCACCTGCACGCCCTCGATGACGGGCCCGATGTACGATGGAGCTCCCGCCATGATCCGTTGGCTCTCCGGGTCGAGCCCCTGGTTGAGATACTCGAGGGCCAGCTCGGTCGTGGCGCCCTTGGTGATCGCGAGCCAGGCCAGCCCGGCGATGCCGCCCTCCTTCGGCCGCACGAACTCCACGCCCGTGCCTTTCTGGTTCAGGATCGTGGTGTCGTGGTGCCACATCGGCGCGATGTCTACCTCGCCACGCTCGAGGAGCGTCCGAAGCGTCGCGGGGACGGCCTGGATCGACGACACGCTGGGGAGGAGCGACTTCACCGCCTCGAACCCGGGATCGACGTTACCCTCATCACCGCCGCGAAGACGGGCAAACGAGAGCAGCGTCACGGTGCCGAGCGTACTTGCGGGAGTGCTGAGCCCGACTCGGCCTTTGTACTCTGGCTTCCACAGGTCCGCCCATGACTCCGGCCGCACCTTGAGCTTCTTGCTGTTGTAGGCGATGCCGATCTGCGACGCGCCGATCGGCACGCCGAACGGCTCCTTCGGGCGGTACTTCGTATAGATCCGGCTCGCGTTGGGGATCTTGTCCATCGAGAGCTGCTGGAACACTCCCTCCTTGACGGCGAGCAGGAACGGTCCGTCGTCGACGAGGGCGACGTCCACGGGCGGCCGCCCGCCAGACGCCGCCTTGGTCCGGGCGACCAGCTCTGCGGCCAGGATCGAGATCAGCGTCACCTTGATGCCCAGGCGCTTCTCCAGCGGCTGCGCGATGCCCAGCCGGTGGCCGGCTTCCCATCCACCGCCATATGTGTTGGCGACGAGTTCCTTCTGCTGCGCCAGCGCCTGTCCCGGTCTCACCAGCGCCAGTGCGGCGGCTGTTCCCCCCAAGAGCAGTTCACGTCGCGACGGTCTCTCGATTGGCATCACCTGTCTCCTCCTAGAGAGTTAACGCGAACGTCACCCCGAACGTGGCCGCGTAGTCCACCTCTTGTGTCAAGCGCCAACCGCCGCGGCCCGCATAGGCCTCCTTGAGATCCTCTTGGGTCTCGTGGTCCGTGAGGATCACCCACTCCGTCCCTGGTGGATGGAGCGGGAAGCGGTCGAGGCTGTGCCACACCCCCCGGGCCAGCGCGTAGCCTATCTTCCCATCCAGCAGAAAGGCTCGCACGTCCTCGGGAGCAGCCAGCGCGTCCCGGTCCCCCGGCGGCGCGACCGCGACCACGGCCGGCGACCCGCCGAGCGGTAGGAAGCTCTGAGTGACGTTGAAGTGGCGCTCGAGCTTCGTGAACTGGAGACCCTGGTACGGGGTCTTGAGCAACATGACGAGCGGCGTTCCCGAGCGGAAATCGATGGCCCAGCCTTGCGTGCCGCTCTCGCCCCGGAAGTCGGGCGCGCGGTCCTTTGACGAGATGAGCTCGCCGAAAGGGGCGAACGCCTGCTCCGTCAACGGCTCGATCTTGATCTCCCGCACAGTCTCCATGCGCGGCGCCTCCATGGGCTCTGAGGACACTCCCTCCGATCACTACGGATGGTGCTGAATCCAATGCCGGGCGATGTCGATGCGCCGACAGATCCAGACTCGGTCATGCTCGAGCACGTAATCGAGGAATCGGGCGAGAGCGGCGATGCGTCCCGGTCGACCCGTGAGCCGCATATGAAGACCGACGGACATCATCTTGGGGGCGGTGGCGCCCTCCGCATAGAACACGTCGAACGCGTCCTTCAAGTATCGCCAGAAGTCGTCACCGGTATTGAAGCCTTGCGCGGTGCCGAACTTCATGTCGTTGTTATCGAACGTATACGGAATGACCAGGTGCCGCTTGCCGGACACGACCACCCAGTACGGGAGGTCGTCGTTGTAGGCGTCCGAGTCGTAGAGAAACCCACCCTCCTCGACGACCAGGCGCCGCGTGTTCGGACTGACTCGTCCCGTGTACCAGCCGAGCGGCCGAGACCCCGTGACCTTCGTGAGACTGTCGACGGCGCGGCGCATGTGTGCGCGCTCCTCTTCTTCGCTCACGAACTGGTAGTCGATCCAGCGCCACCCGTGGCTCGCCACTTCGTGACCGGCGGCAACGATCGCAGCGGCCGCCTCGGGGTTTCGCTCGAGCGCCATCCCCACCGCATAGACTGTGATCTTGATGTCGCGCTCGGCGAAGATCCGCATCAATCGCCAGAACCCAGCGCGGCTTCCGTATTCGTACACCGACTCGACGTTCAGAGCCCGCGTCGCTTTGAGCGACGGCGTTCCCACGACCTCATGGAGGAAGCCCTCGGCGGAATCGTCACCGTGAAGGACGGACAGCTCGCCGCCTTCTTCGTAGTTCATGACGAGCTGCAGCGCCAGGCGAGCATCGCCAGGCCATTTTGGATGCGGCGGGTGGGCGCCGTAGCCGATGAGATCACGGGGATAGTTCACGCCGGCTCCTCCCATTTCTGCGCCGCCTATACTGCCTTCGCATCCGCAACCAAGTCAAGACGTGCACGCACGGTGGTCCCGCGGCAGACTCGAGCGGGGAGATACCACAGCGCAGAGCGCGCGTGGTATGCGAATATACGCCGCAACTCGAATGGCTTCGCTCGTCTCGGCCACTCCGGGTGCGTGCGACTTTCTCACGGATGAGAAAGCCTGATGCGGTTGCTCGTCGCTAACCCCAACTCGAGCGAGGCGATCACGGACTTGTGCGCGGCGCTCGCGCGCGAGGCCGCATCGGCGGGAACCGACGTTGTCGCCTGGACCAACCGTCAGGGCCCGACGGTGATCGACAGCGTGTACGGCGACTACATGGCGGGGCGGCCGTTGGTTCTCGGGCTCTCGAGGCTACGCCCTCCACCGGATGCCGTCGTGCTCGCCGGGTTCGGGAACTACGGGACGGCGGCGGTGAAGGAGATCTTCGATACTCCGGTCATTGGCATGGCCGAAGCGGCCATGGTGTTTGCGCTGCCCCTGTGCCACCGGTTCGCAATCGTGACCACGGCACCGCAGATGATTCCCTACACAGAGGACATCCTCCGGCTCTCAGGCCTGGCCGAGCGCTGTGCCACGGTGCGGGCCGTGAGCCTACCTCCGATGAGCGCAGCGCCGCCACCCGAGGCGCAGATCGTGGTCGAGCTGGCGGCGATCGTCCAGGCGGTTCGGGTGGAGGTCGGCGCCGACCTCGTGATCCTCGGCGGCTCACGACTCTCACGGTATGCCGCCGCGCTCCGGCGGGTCGTGCCCATCCCGGTCCTCGAGCCTGTGGCGTGTGCGGTTCAGCTGGCCGAGGCGCTCGTGCGGCTTGGGCTCAGACAGAGCAAGGCCGGGAAGTTCGCGTTTCCGCCGCAGCCGCTGAGTGAATACGGGGAGTGACCGCTCGGGCCTCCTCGTCATCGCTTCGCGCGGGCGACGTGATCGCGGGGGGATCGACCAGCGCGATCGTCGACTTGACAGCCCGGGGCTGATCTTCGTATATGAGGGGCCCATGGCAGCGGAGCGGACGTGACCCCCGACAACGCGACCGGTCTCGTCGTCGGCACCGGCGCCTTCCTGTACGACGTGTTTCGCCCATGGGGTGTCCTGCCTGCGGGCTGGACCTTCGGGCTGATCAGCCACGTGGCGGTCGACTCGAAAGACCGCGTGTACTTCTACCAGCGCAAGGACCCGCCGATCCTCGTGTTCGACCGGGACGGACACTTCCTCACGGGGTGGGGCGACGGCCGGCTCCGCGATGCCCACGGCATCTACGCGGGCGCCGACGACCACCTCTACGTCTGCAACCGGGACGAGCACGAGGTTCTCAAGCTGACGCCGGAGGGACGGATCGTCCTGACCCTCGGCCAACGCGGCCGGCCGGCGCTGCAGGCACCTTTCAACCACCCCGCCGACGTGGCCGTCGCGCCGAACGGAGAGATCTACGTCGCCGACGGTTACGGCAACTCCGCCATCCACCGCTTCTCGGCCGAGGGCAAGCATCTCGGCTCCTGGGGCGCGCCGGGTGCCGGCCGCGGCCAGTTCACCACGCCGCACGGGATCTGGATCGACAGCCGTGAGCGCGTGCTGGTCGCCGACCGCGAGAACAACCGCGTCCAGCTCTTCAGCCCCGAGGGGGACTACTTCGGCGAGTGGGCCGATCTGTATCATCCGATGGACATCTACGTCGACGGCGGCGGCACCGTGTACGTCACGGACCAGATTCCCCGCATAACCATGTACTCGCCGGAGGGGCGGATACTGTCGCGAGGCCGGCCGGTGACGATGGGTGCGCACGGGGTGTGGGGCGACTCGCGCGGCAACCTGTACCTTGCCGAGGTCGCCGTGAATCAGGTCACCAAGCTGGTCCGACGGCCGCCTGCGAGCGCCGCCTGAGGAGCCGCCGCCGCGAACACGGCGCAAGGAGGCGTATGGTCAAGATCATCGATCTCTCCGTCAAGCTCGAGGATTTCATGCCCAGCCACAAGAACCTGCAGCGGCCGTTCGTGAAGCCGCACGTCACGCACGAGGACTCGAAGAGCCGCAAGCTCGGCACGCCCGAGGATCCCATGACGTTCACCACCACGTTCATGGCGATGGTCGATCACACGGGCACGCACGTCGACGCCTTCTATCACAACAACCCCGACGGGCTGCCGGTGGACGAGATGCCGCTCGAGATGTTCATGGGTAAGGCGGTGGCCCTCGATCTCCGCCACATCCCGGACCTCGGTGACACGGACGTGAAGGACCTGGAGGCGGCCGAGCGCAAGGCCGGCGTCCGGATCGACGGACACATCGTGCTGATCTGCTGGGGCTTTCACGCCCGGCACTACCCGAATGACTCGGCGTCTCACAACAACCCGGGCATCACCGCTCCCGCCACGCACTGGCTGGCGGACCGAGGCTCGAAGCTGCACGGCGTCGAGGGGCCGTCGACCGACCGGCCGAACGATCCGACGTTCCCGAACCACCGCGTGTGCCGTGACCGCGGCATCTCGCACTACGAGTGGTTGTGCAATCTCGAACAGCTTCTCGGGCGCGGCGAGTTCCAGTTCCAGGGCATCCCGCTCAACTTGAAGGGCGGATCAGGCTCGCCCGTGCGCGCGCTCGCGTTCGTCGATTGAACCTCGACTCACCTGAGGAGGATACGCACATGTCCAGACTCCTGGCTCTGATCGGCGTCCTCGCCGTCGTCGTCGGACTCGCCGGTCCGGCCGCCGCCGAGAAGTGGAACATGGCCTCCGGGTATCCCGACGCCAACTACCACACGCAGAACATCAAGCAGTTCGTCGACGACATCCAGAAGGCGACCGGGGGCAAGATCGAGATCAACCTCCACACGAACCAGTCGCTGTTCAAGCTCCCCGAGACGAAGCGCGCGGTGCAGAGCGGCCAGGTGCAGCTCGGCGAGCTCTTGATCGTGCAGTTCGGGAACGAGGACCCGATCTTCGAGGCGAGCGCGATCCCGTTCCTGAGCGACACGTTCCCGAAGGCGCGCAAGCTCTGGGACGCCACGAAGCCCGCCACGGTCGAGCGGCTGGCCAAGCAGGGCATCCGCCTCCTCTACAGCACTCCCTGGCCGTCCCAGGGCTTCTACACCAAGACGCCGGTCACCGCGATGGCGGATTTCAAGGGCCTGAAGATGCGGACGTACAGCCCGATGACCTCGCGGATGGCCGAGCTGATGGGCGCCGTCCCCGCCAGCGTGGTGTTCAGCGAGGTGCCGCAGGCGTTCGCGACGGGCCTGGTCTCGACCATGTACACCTCGCCCCAGACCGGGATCGACACGCAGGCGTGGGATTTCTCCAGACATTTCCTGAACGTCGGCGGCAACCACACGATGAACGTCATCATCGTGAACGAGGCCGCGTTCAAGCGATTGCCCGCCGACCAGCAGGCGGCCGTGCTCGACGTCGCCGCCAAGGCCGAGGCCCGAGGCTGGAAGATGGCCGAGGAGATCACGGGGACGCAGATCCAGACCCTGAAGGACAAGGGGATGACGGTTAGCACGCCGTCCCCCGAGTTTCGCGGCCAGCTCGAGAAGGTCGGCGCCACCCTCACCGAGGAGTGGGTGAAGAAGGCCGGTGACGTAGGCCAGGGGGTGGCAAGGAAGATGCGCGAGTAGCGACTCGATCGAGCGGCGTCGCTCCCGTGCGCGGACACGACCTGGGTATGCGGACCGCTCTCGACCAGCTGTACCGGGCTTCGGGCGCGATGGCGGCGGTCTGCCTGGCCGCCATCGCCGGCCTCGTAGTCATCCAGGTCACGGGGCGCTTGCTGGGCGTGCTCGTGCCCGGGGCTGATGACCTGGCCGGCTACGCGCTGATGGGGTCGACGTTCCTCGGATTGGCGTCGACCCTTCGCGCGGGTGTGCACATCCGAGTGACTCTGCTCCTGAGCCACGCCCCTCCGGCGCGAAAGCGCGTGCTCGAGCTGTGGTGCCTCGGGGTCGCGGCCGCCATCTGCGCCTATGTCACCTGGTATGTCGTCGAGATGGCTGTCGATGCGTGGCGCTTCGGCGAAAAATCCACCGGTAATCTGCCTGTCCCGCTCTGGATTCCCGAGGCCGTGATGGCATTCGGGATTCTCATCCTGACGATCGCGCTGGCGGACGATTTCGTTGGCGTGCTCCGGGGCGGACCGCCGAGCTATCCAGACGATGCGGCGCCGATCGAGGACTCCGCCTCGGCCGTCGTGGCAGACCGGGAGCGCTGAGCCTCATGGACATCGCCCTCATCTCTCTGGTCCTCCTCGTCCTCATGACGGCGCTCCTCGCCTCCGGCCTCTGGCTGGCGATTTCGCTGCTCGGTGTGGGCCTGTTCGGGCTTTTCGTGTACACCTCGGTACCGGCCGGCAAGGTGATGGCGACCACCATCTGGGGCGGGAGTGACAGCTGGGCGCTGACCGCTTTGCCGCTCTTCATCTGGATGGCCGAGATCCTGTTCCGGACGCGACTGTCGGACGACATCTTCGCCGGGCTCGCGCCGTGGCTGACCCGCATTCCGGGGCGGCTGATCCACGTCAACATCGTCGGGTGTGGCATCTTCTCGGCGGTCTCGGGCTCCAATGCCGCGACCTGCGCAACCATCGCCAAGATCGCGCTGCCCGAGCTGATGCGGCGGGGCTACGACGAACGCATGGTGATCGGCACCCTGACCGCGTCGGGCACGCTGGGCATCCTCATCCCACCATCGATCATGATGATCGTCTACGGCTTCATCGCCCAGGTCTCGATCGCGCGCCTCTTCATGTCCGGCTTCATCCCCGGCTTCGTGATCATGGCGCTCTTCATGGGCTACGTGATGCTGTGGGCCTGGCGTTACCCGGAGAAGACGCCGCCGGCCGATATCGAGATGACCTTCGGAAGGAAGCTCTACGCCTCCCGCCGGCTGATTCCCGTGATGGCGCTCATCGCCGTCGTCATGGGCACCATCTATCTTGGTATCGTCACACCGACCGAGGCGGCCACGGTCGGAGTGGTCGGCTCTCTCGTGCTCTCGGCGCTCTACCGATCGCTCACCTGGGCAGGGTTCGTCGAGAGCCTGGTGCAGTCGATGCGGACGTCCTGCATGATCGCCTTCATTCTGGCCGGAGCCGCCGGGATGTCCATGGCAATGGCGTACACGGGCCTTCCGAAGACGCTCGCGCAGGTGATCGCGTCGTATCACCTGTCCGCCTGGGGGCTGCTGGCCGCGCTCACCGTGCTCTACGTCGCCCTCGGCTTCGCCCTCGACGGCATCTCGATGGTGGTGCTCACCTCCGCGGTGGTGCAGCCGATGGTCCTGCAGGCGGGCATCGACACGGTCTGGTTCGGGATCTTCATCGTCCTGATGGTCCAGATTGCCGAGCTCACGCCGCCGGTGGGCTTCCCGATGTTCGTGATGCAGACATTCACGGGGCGGAGTCTCGCCTACATCTCCTGGGCCGGTTTGCCGTTTTTCTTCCTCCTGCTGCTGGGGACGGCGATCATCGTGGTATTCCCGGATCTGGTGACCTACCTCCCGAACAAGATGCTAAACCGGTAGTCTGCAGGAGCGCGCTCATGTCGAATTTCGAGGTGCCCGCCCATCGCAACTTCGTCGGGTACGGGGCGCACCCTCCTCACGCCCAGTGGCCGGACGGGGCGCGGGTGGCCGTCTCGCTCGTCCTGAATGTGGAGGAAGGCTCCGAGCAGGCGGCCAGCCGAGGCGATGCCGTGAACGAGCACGTCTACGACATGATCGACGTGGTCACGGGCGGCCCGAATCTCACGATGGAATCGCATTTCGACTACGGCCCCCGGGCGGGCTACTGGCGGATCGCCCGGGTCCTCGAGCGGTACGGCGCCACCTGCACCGTGAACGCCTGCGCGGAGGCGCTCGCGCTGTCGCCGTGGCTCGGGAGCGACGCGGTGGCCCGCGGATTCGAGATCTCCAGCCACGGCTACCGCTGGCTGAGCCCGAAGAAGATGAGCGAGACCGAGGAGCGGGAGTGGATCCGGCTGGCCGTCAAGACGACGGCGGACGCGTGCGGGGTGCGCCCGGTCGGCTGGCACACCCGCTGCCCGCACACGCCGAACACCCGGCGGCTGCTGACCGAGGAGGGCGGGTTTCTCTACGACAGCGATGCCTACGACGACGACCTGCCATATCTCCTGGACCTCGCAGGCGGCCGCCAGCACGTGGTCCTGCCTTACAACCTGGACACGAACGATATGCGGTTCCAGCGCCCGGAGGCCGGATTCGTCCGCGGGCAGGACTTCGCCGACTACGTGATCGACGCGTTCGACTGGCTGTGGGAGGAGGGGGCGACGTCCCCCAAGATGATGACCGTGGGCCTGCACCTGCGCACGATCGGCCGGCCCGGTCGCATCGCGGGCCTCGACCACGTGCTCGCCCACATGCACCGTAAGGGCAAGGTCTGGATCGCCCGCCGTGACGCGATCGCGCGGCACTGGCTGCGAACCCACGGCCGATCGAGCGCCGCTTCTGCCTGAGACAACCCAAAGTCGACGTGACGACTCCAGGAGCTCCGGGCGGTGCGAGGCGTCGTCGCGGTGATCATCACCAGATGTCCCCCACAGTGAATCCGTCGGGGAACGGATCGTCGGGGTCGACGACATAGCTCGCGAACCCGGTGATCCACGC
>Ga0137397_10001678_pt1 | contig 15514 bp, 37 predicted proteins | sample czorhiz116metaG_FD_106658 | JGI IMG/M metagenome (GOLD analysis project Ga0137397, IMG submission 106658) | Vadose zone soil microbial communities from Angelo Coast Range Reserve, California, USA - czorhiz1.16 metaG | ecosystem: Environmental > Terrestrial > Soil > Vadose zone | place: USA... | reverse complement strand
TCAGTTGCTTTGAAATCAGTTCCGCAAGGGCTTTGGGGCCATATCCAGCCAGCCAACCTAGCATTTCGGTTTCGCGCTCCGTCAGTGTGAGCGTGCAGTCCATTTGAACTTTACGTTGCGCTATTTGCATCCCATCCCCCCTTCCCCTTCCCCTTCTTGCTGCCTGCTAGTGGCTTAGGAATCAATTCCCGCGCCGACGCGTGGTCTGCGTGTGACGTGAAACCGAACCTGTTGGACCGCGATCGCCTGACGCTTGCCGCGCATCCTGCGAGCCTGCCCGAAACGCTTTCATGTGGGCTTTATTTGTTGAACGCGCTTCCTTGATCTGGCTCTCTTTCTTTCCTGGTCCGCCGGCCGTCGTGCTGTTACCACCGCTCATTCGACGTCCGCCCCGATGTCCGCCTTTATTGGACACCGGCGCCGTGGCGCTCATGTCACTCTCGTCCCGAACATTCGTTGAATTTCCCACACGTCCCATGATCAACTCCTCTTTACCGCTGCTCGATTTGATGACACCTTGGGAGTCTCAGGACCAGCGTCAGTCTTGCGCGCATCCTGCGTTCCCAACTTGAACGCCGACTTAATTCCCTGATTGCTCAGCCGGCCGTCCTTCATCTTTTGTTTCATCGCCTTCAGGACTCTTGGCATTAGACTGCTCCTTCTTCATCTCCGCCAGGATAGCGTCCACCCGCTGGCCCAGCGGCTGTGCCGGCTCTAAAGTCTCCGCGATCGCTGCTCCTGACCTGCTCCTAAATTTTCGCGGCTGTACCTGCAGGCGTGACTTGTTTACCTTGACCTGCAGGCGCTTGTCCTCAAACTTCGCTAGCCGCTTTAAGATCTCCATGCGCTCCGCATTAGTGAGCGTTTTGTTTTCGTCAAGCTCCCGACGAAGCATGTTCTCATAGGTGGCGACAGACATCCTGTTTCCTCTAGGCGTAGAACTGTTGCGAGCCAAACGTTCCGATCAGCGGGTGAACGTCTTGGCGTGAGACGACCTCTTGGTAGATCCACTCGTTTAGGCCGCGCTGCGACGCCCGTATAAAGTAACGCGCACCGAAGGGAAACGCCCGTGAGCTCGTCATGTCTACCAGGGAACAATCGTAAACCCCGTCGATCTTGGCGAGCAGCCCTTCCACTGGATCGACCAGGCCACTCTCATTTCCTATCGGGAGAGGACGCACCGGATAAACATCGTGAAAATTTTGAACAGCCTCACTGTACGATACAAAGTACAACTTTCCATTCATCGGTAACCGCGTCGCTTGATACCGCGGCACGACCCAATTGCGAATCGTACAGGCGATGGCCAACAGCTCGTTTACGTCGTTGTTAAGAGCCAACGTCCACGCAGCCGCGACGAGCAAAGCTTTTTCATACTCTTGAGTCTGCAAGATTATTTTCCTGGAGCTCCGAGTGCGACGCCCCTATTATTGTTTCGCGTTGGACGATAGGTCAGTCCGCGTGGTCACGTGCGAGTCGTGAACTCCAGGATTCTCAACGCTGAACCGTGATAAAGCAATCATCAGCGAGAACTGAATTGTTTAGCAAAAAATAAAGCTCAGCGAAAGCTTGGCGGCTTGAGCCGATAAAATCTATGCCCTGGGTCTTACCCACCAGGATACAACCGTTAGTGTCGTGCCCTGTGTTGCCCCAATGGATCATGATGTCTGAGCGACCGGGAATGTTGATGAGGTGCGGCATCGCACCCGCGTATCGTTTCACCCAGGGATCAGCTGAAGCCAAGAACTTCGGTGACGGCAACAGCACGATTGGATAACGTCCGGCAGGAATCGCGGAGCCAGGTAGCCCGTCAGCTTCAGGCAGCTCGAGCGTATAGAACTGGAACGAGGCGTCCGGTGTCGTTAACTTACCCTCAGTCGACAAAGTGTCGACCCGCGTGGTGCGAAGGAGTAACTCCATGGGCTAAATCTTAAACCTGCCACCAGGAGAAAGTACAGGGACAATTCTTCTCACCCGCCTATTTATGCAAATACTTTAGTGTGTATATCATAATTAATTACACGAAGTGGAAGCAGTTGGTACCGGAATAGACAAGGAGGCGGTGGTGGTGGCTCTAAGAACACAGGGGAGAACCAGGAGAGATAATTACATACTATACTTTTTTATACTCTTTTAAAATATAAGGGTAATATGTATAACAGACTTCTCCTCTCGAGCCACCACCGCCGCCTCCTTGCTTCTTCTGTTAGCAACTGCTTCTCACTCCCGTAATAATTACGACACACAAAAATAAATGTTTACATTTGTAGGCTTTCATGTTACCTTGCCACCCTGGAGGTATCACCATGTCCGAATCGTTTCGCCGCCCGGGGCCGAAGGTCTCCCTGGAGTCTCTCGAATCTAAGGTCATAGATCTCGAGACCCGGCTCCTGGAGCTCAAGGCTCTCCTTCTCTCTAGCCCCAGCTTCGTCTCACAGAACAATCGCTCCAAATTTATCCTCTCCCCGCGTTTCACCACGACCAGCCGGCGCTGGGACGAGTGGCTCGCGGGCGCTGAAGTTCCCGCCGGCGCGGCCCAAGGCCCAGAACATCAAGTCCCAGATGTCGTCCCCGAAGTGAAACGTTCCGCCGGCCGTCCCACGAAGCTGTCGAAGCTGCTCGAGCGCGACTACGTTAACGGCGTGATGGCCGAGCGAGGGTGCACCGAGGTCGAGGCCCGTGAGTTCTTGCGCGCGGAGCAAGCGGCGGGTCGGCTGTGACCTGGATCCTGTATCGCGGTCACGAGATTCTTGACGGTGAATTTTACTGCCCGTCTTACGAGGCGCTGCAGGAGCTGCCCGCGTTTGAGACGCCGGAGGCGGCGCGCGCCGCTTACCGGACCTTATCCAAAGACGAGCGGAATCAGACGGTAATCTTACAGCGGGAGAAGCTCGAGGCGTTGGCCGCCAAGCGAGGGATGCCCGCTCAACCACGTCAGGGCCTGAGCCCGGAGCTCGAGGCCCGGATGAGGGAGCTCATGGCCGAGAAGAGCTGCTCCCGGGGCTGGGCTCGCCACCTGGCGCGCCGCGAGTTTGAACTGGCGGCGGCGACGGCCGCGTTGCTGAAGTCAGACGCCTCGTGAACCCGGCCCTAGCCTACGCGCGCCAGGTGGGATCGGCAGGACACCTGGAGCTGCAGCTCCAGGTGTTCAGGGGAACGATGATCATCTCCGCGGGAGCCGGTGAGGGAATGGGTTGGACGCCGTGGTAGGTGACGAAGTACGTCGACAGCCACGAGGCCAGCAGCAGCGCGGTCACAGCTCGTACTCGTGGCCCAGCTGGAATTTAAACGGGGCCACGGGCCTGCCGTGGTCGAAGTCATCAATGAAGTTAATCGCTACGGGGGGCAGCCTAAATTCTTCAGCTTTATGGCGCTGTCCGCCCCAGCAGACGATCAGCCTGTCACCGATCATCACTGGGGAATTTAGCTTTCTCACCGCCGCTCGGGCGAGGGGACAGCTCACGCAGCTGCCCCGCAGGCCCTCATTGATGTCGGCTTGGGTTACCTTGATGATCCACCTCATAGTTGCTCCTCCCACCACTGTAATATGGGTATGAAGACCAGCAGCACGATGACGGTGATAAAGCCGAGGATGATGGCCGCGTCCATCACTCCAGCTCCACCGTGGCGGTCGTGCACCAACCGCTTATCTGTAAAGTCCCGTCGGTCACGCACATCCATTGGGCGGAGTCGTCCGCGCGCTCGGGCGGCGTGTCTCCCTGGTGCGGCCACGGGGCTGGTGGACCGGGGTCCTGGAAGCTGTAGTTGTCATCGACGTACAGCAGCCCGGACAGCAGAAAAATACTGACGATAAAGTATGCTGCGCTTTTCAACGTGTGCTCCTCTCAGATTCAAAATTCACGTCCTCACGGTGATACCCGTTCGGATGTCCCGGACTTGGAACCGGGCTGTGGCGTTACATGGCCGTGACGGCCATGTCCTCCGCCTAGCGGGCCGCCGCCTTTCCCGTGTGCGCCGGCGCCTGGGCGTCCGCGATCTGCGCGAGCGCGATGAGGGTCTGCGCCTGGCCGTGGTTGCAGTTGAGGCGCTCCATGATCTTCTTGGCGTCATACACCCAGCTGCGGCATTCCTTCTGGACGACCGCCACGTGCGCGGCGCCGTCGGTGATGAGGTTCAGCTTGGTCTTCTTGGGCTTGTCTGCCATGGAATTTGCTCCTATCAATTTAAAGTCTGACCATCGTCAGGTGCCGCGTGACGGCACGACGCCCGGGGGCGTTTCGGTCTTTAGTTCCAGCGAAGAGCTTCTTCCCAAGCTGCTGTCACGTGGTCAAAGACCCTCTCAGCGCCGCGGATGGAGTTTCCACCGCTGGCGGAATAAATCGTTATGGTAACAGGGCTCTCGATGACGTGGTTGGTCACCCGGATGATTACTGAGAAGCGGTTGGTCTTGACGAGCTCGAAGCTGCCGACCTTTTTAAGGACGACCGGTTTGTAATGTCGAAAAGGTGCTTTCATGTTGTTACTCCCATTCTGCCGGGGCTTGGAACCCGGCGGCCGCATTACGGCGGTCGCCCGCCGTCCTCTGCGATTTATTGAAGATTCAAGGGTAAATCAATTTCTTGCGGGCTTCCGGAGCCGGTGGTGACGGCGTCGCTCCAGAACATGAAGTTCACCTCTTGGGTTTTGTACTTTTTACGAAGCTCTTCGGCCAGCACGGTGATGGCGTAGCCTCTGGAGGCGGGCTCGATCAACCGGATGTAGGGAACCACGCAGAGGGTCTTGCGGTCATTCCAATCCAGGGCGTTGCGAACTTCAAAGACCGGGTTGAGCAGCTCATATTTTGTGTTCGTTTTGGTTTTCATTTTGTCCTCCGTTATACTTACAACCCCATCCTACCTTACCCTCGCAATTATGTAAATAGTACTTTAGGTACATCTTATGGCTAGTACCTATGGCTAAACCCTTTATTATCAATAGGTAGATTTTACCTAGTACTGGCGGGTCTTGATTGACACTTTTTGTCCTTTAGGCCGTCCCTCTGGACCGGTCTACAGCCCCAGAGAAGTGTCATTACGATGACTCTAGCGTCATCGTAGTCGCCGGGGTTGACTTTGCCCACATCCGCGAATTTTTACCGCTAGAGCGGGCCTCCGGGTGAACTTTCTACCGGCGGAGCGGTTTTTTGTGTACGACTTGGCCCGGTCCTGGTATTATGGACGAACCGGTCAGGAGTTTGTTAACCGGAGTGGTACTAGTTGAAAAATGTTACTGAAGTACTATGTACGACCGGCCGAGATCTTGGTAGGGTGGCTCTCGTGACGAACAGCCCAAGGCCTCAGTACCTGGACGCGGGCCGCCACAAACATGATGCATAATGCGGTCGTCGAGGCCTCGATCATCTTGGGGTCTCGACAAAGTTTAGGAGCGTGTACATTGAAAGTAAGCATACTGAATAGATTCTTTGCTAAAGTAATCATCACAGTTGATATTGATTGCGAAGCTGATGCGCCGCAATCATTAAAGTTAGGATTGGCGGTAAAGGTAGCTCTAAGTCTTAAAGCCGACCTCACGTCCGCCAACCTCACGTCCGCCAACCTCACGTCCGCCGACCTCACGTCCGCCAACCTCAGGTACGCCGACCTCAGGTACGCCAACCTCACGTCCGCCAACCTCACGTCCGCCAACCTCACGTCCGCCAACCTCACGTACGCCAACCTCACGTCCGCCAACCTCACGTCCGCCAACCTCACGTACGCCAACCTCACGTCCGCCAACCTCACGTCCGCCGACCTCACGTACGCCAACCTCACGTCCGCCGACCTCACGTACGCCGACCTCAGGTACGCCAACCTCACTTCTCCTACGATGGTGCTGCTGGCAAATTGGACAGGAGATCTCACGGTTGAGCTTACAGCTGATTTGATGGAGTACGACGCTTCGTGCCACCCAGATCGTACAAAATTTGATGATTGGGCTGCCGGCGGATCATGTCCGTATGATGGTGTCAAGATTCAACGTGCTGCAAATTTCAAAGAGGTTAAATCACTTTGGGGTCAAGGAAAGTTGTGCGGAGCTTATTCATTGATGATGCGCTTATTTACGGAACAAGAGATCAAACGATGATTCTTACTTGTTACGCCTGCCATAATTCCTCCGTGATCACGGGGTGGAATCCCCTCCGACAGACCGTTACCTGCCTGACGCCATCCTGCGGTCGCTCCGTCTACGTGGGGGAGGCCGCCGAGCGAATGTATGGTCCCAAGGTCGGCAAGGACGTGAAGGATATCATCGCGGGCCTGTCCCGCGTCGCCGGCCGGGGTAAAGATTCTCTAGCTTACTTAGTGGACATCACCGCTTCAAGGATCGAAGCGGTGATGAGCGCCACCGAGTGGGCGCGGGGTGGCGAGAAGCCGAATTACGACGCTGTCGCCCGGGCCATCGAGCGGATCCGCGCCGCCGCGCGCAAGAAGCTGTTGCGCCACACCTCTCCGCATAGCGGAGCGGTGTCATGATCCTGCGCACCGCGGACGGTACGGTATATAAGGTTCACTTCCGGCACTTCGTGCCGACAAAGCCCCGGCGGATACCCGGAAAAGGCCTGTGCCGGGCCCAGTTTATCCACAAGGTTGGGTTTCACATCTGGACCCAGTCATTCTGTAAGAATCCCAAGACCGAGTGCCTGTTGCACGAAGGTGATTGCAAGATGCCGATGGATCGCTGCTTGGATGATTCGGTTCCCGGTCCGAGCGGCGTCATCACTGAAGCTCGGTGTTCTCCGCGTGACATCTTTACCAAGGTGATGGGCCGGCGGATCGCGCTGGGCCGCGCGCTGAAGGCGCTGGGCCTGGACGAGCGGACGGAATTCAAGCTGTGGACGGATTACTTTAGACAGGTAAACAAGTGAGGAGGTGCGTCATGCTCATCGGTGTCATCGTTCGCTGGCGGGCTAAGAACGTGCGGCCGCAGGAGGGTGGGTACGACCTGTGGGACGGTGACCGCTGGATTCCGATTACCGCGGCGGAGTACGAGGGTTACCTGAAGCGCGGGCTGAGCGTGCATGTCAACCCGCGGTGGGCGGACCGTGGTTAACGACGCTCAGCTTGCGGCGGCCCGGGCCTACGCCACTAGCGTCGTAAGCCGGATCCTCGGCTTCCGCCACTCGGGCGCGGTCGAGGACGTGCTGCAGGAGGCGTGCGTCAAGGCGTGGGCTCACTATGACCGCTTTCGCGGTGACTGTAGCTTTAACTCCTGGTTCTATCGCATCGCGGTCAACCAGTCGCTGATGTTCCTCCGGAGCCAGGGAGGCAGCGTGCGTGTTAGTGAGCCGCTATCGGACGAGCTGCGCTCGTCTCTACCGGGGCCTGAGGAGCGGCTCGTGCGACTCGAGCGACGGCGTGAGCTCGCGGCACGAGTGCGGCGGTTGCCGCCCAAGTTGCGGGGTGAGCTGTTGCGGTTCATGATGTCGGACCGGGGTGATCCGGCCAACCGGGCGGGTGCGGCCAAGGCACGGCGGCACCGGGCGCTTTGTATGCTGCGGTGCAAGGTGTAGTGATGGGAGAGCGAGACGTGTTGCGGGAGAGAATCACGAACTACCTAAGTACCGGCGGTTTGTTTAATGCTGAAATGGCGCAGCATGATGTTGTAAGGGATTTGCTGATTGATTGCCGAAAAGCACTGCTCGCCGCCCACGATCAAAAGGTGCGGACCGAGGTGCTGGAGGAAGTGGCGCAACATGTTCCCATATCTTACAGGCGAGAATGGAATATATTTTGGATTGAGTGTGAGTGCGGGTGGAACAAAGGCGGGGCGGTTACAACTGGCATTTCTCCAAGCCCAACTAAGTGGGCAGAGCACATTCGCGCCATCACGCTTTCACCAACAGGCCCAAGTAAATCTGAACAAGAGGAGATGAAATGAAAAAGTTGTTTGCAGCACTCGCATTGTTACTAATAAGCGCGGGCTCGTCGTTCGCGTATGAGCAGAAGTTGCAATACCCAGCCGGGGGGCGTGGGCTATCCGTGATTGGGATGCAGTTTGTGACCAACCCAGACGGCACTCTGAGCGTGCAGGGAAACGTCAAGTACTACACCACGCCGTCTGGCTGCCGCTATGTCTGCCCAAAGACGTATTACAACTTTGTCGGAACTTGGGATGCCCTGGGCAATCTCATTAGTCAAACAGTTGGCTCGCTTCCGTCTCAGCCGGTCTTGTACGTCAACGGGAACGAGCAGGTCTATGCGCAAGCCATCGCCCCGACCGGAGCCAGCACAACGGGCTTCGACAGCCGAGGCTATGGCTATGTGGACATCCCAGCGAGCCACTACACTTGGCAGACGCCCAACAACCAATTTGTCACCATCCCCGACCAGCAGCACATATTTCAGGTGGCGCTGAACAGCGATGGCGATTTCCCGCTGAACCTCGAAGGCTCTTCGGTCCGGGCAGCCGCCCGGGGCTACTACAACCAAACCAGTGGGACGGCCACGATCATATCCACGACTGACCCGAATGACTGCGCGAACGTGATGGCCGCGCAATCGGCGGCTGGTACTCCTGGCATTCCAGTCGGGACGTCCTGCTCATTCACTATCTTGTACGACCCTAACTCTCCGACGACGATGAAGACTAGCTCACCTTACGGGCTGGCCTACGTGGACCTGACACTGAAGATCACTACCGATGCAGGTAACTTGTCAGCTTGGGGCGCTAGCCTCACGATCACGGGCGCTCCAGCGCCTGAAGATTAGAAGGCGGTTCCAGCGTCAGCATCATAGGGCCCAAAGTAAAATTCTTAAAACAAAAGGAGGAAGTATGAAAAAAATAGTAGTGGTAGCAGTCACGGTGCTCGCTTTGCTGGGGATGGCTCCAGGAGTGTGGGCACAATTGGAAAACCCCGCAGCGCCCTATCAGCAGACCGGTAGCGGTACCGGGCCGAGCCGTAACAACACCATTGGGGTCTATAACCTGGCCTACACGCTGAACGGTGTTTATTGTGCGGGCTTCGGCACTCCGACGCCTTGCGACCCGAACTGGACGTTTCATATTAGCTCGATGGTTTACAACGGGACGATCACACCTGGAAGCAGTGAGGTTTTCTTCTGCCAGCAAGTGAACTATCGAGCCAGCACGTTTGATGAGTTCGATGTGTGCCTTCATGTCGTAGCCCTTCGTTGCAACGTATCCCCGGCAATCTGCACGCGGGCGGGTTTCGGTTGGCTAGAACCTTATTGGGCGGGTACAGCAGAGTTAAACCTAATTGAGGGATCAAGTAACCGTACTATTCTCTGGTCAGTCAACCTAGGTAAAGCCCATCTAAACGGTCAAACTATTCCATTCTCCGGCTGGCTTCACATGGCTGGAAACACTCAGGTAGTATTTGGCCCCTGTCAGACTTACAACATCGCTGTCGGCTATAGCTCCGATAACGTAACCTGGAACAACTACACTAGTCCGTTGTACAGTTGCGCCGGTGAGCCCGCGGCGGGTCCTACGTCGGGATTCCTGGCTTCCGCTGTTCCAAACGCTACCGTTACCATAAACTTAGACCAGTGGCTGTGCGGTGAGACCCAGAACAACTACGTGCAGAGCCTAACCGACATAGATTTCAACCACTCCGGATATTTCTCTGGTAGCTGGTGCGACACCGAGGGTGGAGTGTTGTCCTGCGTGTCCAACGGCGGGACGACTTAAAGGCGCTTCAGTCCAAGCCCATTCCTGGCGGGGTGGGCTTGAGCGGAAGTGCTTATAAAGGAGATTGAGATGACCCTCGTAGAAGTTATCGGTAACCAGTACCTGCGCATCTTGGCGCTGGAGGAGACAGTCGGCAAGCTTCAGACGGACAACAGCCTGCTGCAGGAGAAGGTGATGAAGCTGACCCCAGAAACGTCAAAACCAGCTATTACTGATCCGGTGGAAGAATCATTAGGGAAGAGAAGCGCATAAATGACGGGCGGCATCGGGACGGTCCTGCGAGGTTGCTTGGTCATCGCCGCTTCGCCGTTGTTGCCGCGGGGATGGATGATTCTCACCCAAGCACTTGCTGGGCTGGCTCTCGTCATCTTAGGTTTTTTACGGCTACAAGAGAAGAGGCAGCGGTGACAAGGCCTAGTGATTATAACGACGAGGCTTATGTTTTTACCGAGCGACCTCCGGCCAAGAGCAGCACCTCGGTCTTACAGGTCAGCGTGTGCCAGCAGTGTGGGCACAAGCTTGACGGTAGGTCAGCCGCTGAGGGATCACAGAGCTTCGGCAAAGATGGCAAGGCGTGTCAATGTAACTGTCACCGGTGAGAGGGCATAGAGATGTCATACCTGACGTTCGAAGACAAGGGCACCAGCGAGAGCGGCAAGACTGGCCGGTGGACGGTAAATAACGCGGCGGACGGCGCCGTCCTAGGGTGGGTCGAGTGGAAGTCCCCCTGGCGACGGTACTGGTTCTGTCCGGTTAACGGCACGGGCTTTGACGCGGCGTGCCTCCGTGACATCGAGCAGTTCTTGACGGCCCGGATGGAGGAGCGGTGAGACTCATCAACTTCCTCAGCGGCGTGCTGGGTGGCTTCCTCGGCTACCGCTACGTGACGTGGGTGCTGGAGCTTTACCGCCGACCAGTGCTGAAGAAAGCAAGGTGGGTAAACTGATGACCGAGGCTGAGAAACAGAAGCTGTTGGCCACCGAGGTTGGACTGCAGGTCATCAAGCGACTGACACCGCAGGCGGTATCGTATGAGCAGGAGCAGCGGTTTCACTGGCCGCGGTGCCTGCATTGCCGTCGACGGCCGACGATGATGGTGAGAGACGGCGTGTGGTTGCGATTTAAGACCGGATTGGTGGTCGAGTACCATGCCAGTGTGTTAGGTCACCCTGAGTTCATCGACGTGCCGCGCTACGAAATTCTGCCGTGCTGTAGCGCAAATTATGTTAAGACGGTCGAGGGACCGACGAAGCGGCAGAGGCGGCAGGCGGCGGAGCAGCTGAAAGAGAGAACTGATGGCGGATAAAAAGTGCTGATCATCACCGCTCAAAACGTCACGGTGCAGAATACCCCGCACGACACCCGGCTGGGACCCAAACTATCGCGGGAAGATGGCACGGCGGACTACGTGGTTTGGGTCGGGATAAATCACCACTGTATCTGGCAGGGTGACGTCAGGGGCCACGTGCGAAAGCAGGGCGCGAGCGAGCTGCTGCGGTTGATCGCAAGCCGGATGGAGGAGAAAGAGTGATGGACAAGCTATCGTGGCATGACCTAAGCTGGTGTCTGCGGCGCGCCCCCCAGCCGGTGTTGAAGCTGATGAAGGACCACCCGGGCCAGCTGATCGCGGCGGGCGGCTTCATCCGGGACTGTATCAGCAATGAGAAGGTCAACGACATCGACCTGTTCGTGACGGACAAAGATCGTGCAAAATTATTTGCACAATCCCTGGCGGGCGAGAACAAGGTTCACGAGACCGACAACGCGTACACCGTACGAAGCGGCCTGAAGCCTACGCCGCAGGTCATTCACCGGTGGACGTTTACTGACGCCGCGGCGCTGGTCGACTCCTTTGACTTCACCGTCGCGAAGGCGGCGTTCTGGTGGGAGCGAGAAGATGCGGTCAACTGCCTGACTCCGGATCCCGCCATCGCCGCGCGGGGTCGCTGGCGGTCGGCGTGCCACCCTGACTTTTACGCGGACCTCGCGGCCAGGCGCCTGGTCTACGTGTCCCCGGTTCGTGAGGAGGAGCCCGGCGGCAGCCTACTTCGGATCTTAAAATTCTATCAAAGGGGTTACCGGATCCCGCTGGACTCGCTCGGTGCGGTCCTCGCCCGGTTGGTGGTGAAGGTGGATCATGATCGGGTGCCGCGTGAGCGGGGGCTCGAGGCGGGATGGGCTCAGGTGCTGACCGGGCTGCTGCGAGAGGTGGATCCGGACATCGACCCGACGCACGCGGCGCACTTGCCGAGCCTGACAGAAGACGAGCCGTCAGCATGAGGCAGCGACAGACGGCGATCGAGCGCTACCACGAGGACCCGGAGTTTCACACGCTGGTGGATAGCTTGGAGTACTTCATCGCTGACGGGAAGTTCACCGTCGGCGAGCTCAAGCAGGCCCTAACGATCGCGGCCGTTAAGTTTGAGATGTACCGCGTTCGCCCGACGGTGATGCTGCCGGCGAGTGAACGTGAGCGACTTATTCAATTGGGAGTGAGACCATGAATTGTGTCCAGCTGATCGGCCGGGTCGAGAACGAGCCCGAGCTGCGCCACACGACCGGCAGCGGGCAAGCCGTCGTGAACTTGGTCCTCGCCACGACCGAGGTCTTTAACGACAAGGAGGGCAAGCGGCAGCGGAGGACGGAGCGCCACCGGCTGGTCTGCTGGGGCTCCCTGGCGGATTTCGTCGAGAAAGAAGTGTTCCGGAGAGACTGGCTGGGTGTGGAGGGTAAGCTGCAGACCCGTCAGTCGGTGGACCGGGTGAGCGGCCGGCCACGCTACGCGGTGGAGGTCACGGTGACCCGGGTGCACCTGTTCGGTGATGACTATGAGGAGGAAAATCATGAAAGTAACAAAGATTAAGCTGCCACGGTTGCGGCGGTCACGTGAGACCCGTAAGCTATCACGGACGGCGCTCGCCAAGCGGGCGCTGACTACGGTGCACCAGGTGTACTGGGCCGAGCACGGTCGGGCAGTCAAGCAAGCCACGGCAAACGGTCTCGCCCGAGCGCTGGGAATAAAAGTTCAGTCGCTACGGAGCTAAACCCATGGAGCGTGTCGGGCTGCGAGACCGCCCCGGGCAGTTCTTCGTGGTCTGTCGTTTACTCGGTGAGGTGAGGCTGCTGGACGGCAACGACCAAGAGTTTAGCGTGCCTGTTAGCTTGGTCAAGTCAAAAGACACGCGGCCTAAGACGGTCGCTCGACGAGAGCATGTAGCTCGTCGGGAGAAGAAGTTAGTAGTCGATTTCTCAACGTACGCCGAGTTTATCAATTTTTTACTCGAGCACCGGAGCCGGGTGCACATCTACTTCGGCGGGCGTGACTGTGTCAAGGACAGCATCTGTGATAGGTACCTGGGCATCACGGGGGAAGAGCTGGATCCACGATTTATATTTCACGAGCCTGACTACTCGTGGGCGGCCGCTAAGTCACGGGTGATATTTCCCATGGCCCCTGACAACATCAAGACACCGAGCTTGCGGAGAAAAGAGATAGGAAGAGACCAGGAGTATATCTCCAACGTAAAATTTTCGTGGTTCTTGATCGAGGAGCACGGTTTTCGAGTGACCCGCCAATACCTGCGGGATGAGGAGGGACACAAGCTATGCGTGGAGACGCGTTAGCGAGCGGCGGCAAAAGTGCGACGTTTGGCGGGCCAAACGTCAGCCAGGCGAAGTGGGACGCGGCCTTCGGTGAGGAAGAGACAGAGCTGTCGGTCACTGAGGTCCAGAAGGCTGTTAAAGGGCTAAAGAAGAGTGGTCATGTGGTAGAAGCGATCAAGCTCTACCGGAAGTACTTTAAGGTCGGCTTACGAGAGGCCGCGGACTACGTGAGGAGCCTGTGAGGAGGCTGCTCAGCTGGCTGTTTCCGCCACGGTTGCCGCGGCTGACCGTGAGTGAATTTGCCGAGGTGTTGCTGTCGCAGGCGACAGCTAGGAAAAAAGATGGACAGGCTCTACACGACGAAAAACATTGAGTTTCTGGCGGCCCTCCTGGTCAAGACCTGGGGCGTTCAGGCCCTGGACCGTGCGAGGATTCTCGCGGGTAGCAACTTTCACCGGGTGTGGTTTCTTCAAGAAGTCTATAGGATAATCGGAGGCTGAGCGTGCGCATCATTAAATTTTCGGCGGAGAACGTCAAGAAGTTGAAAGCCGTCGAGATATCTCCTACAGGAGATATCGTCGAGGTCACGGGGCCCAACGGCTCAGGCAAGTCATCCGTGCTCGACGCCATCTTCTACGCCCTCGCGGGAACCGCGGAGATACCCTCAGCCGTGGTCCGCCAGGGGCAGGAGTCGGCCGTCGTTAAGTTGGACCTCGGTGAGCTGGTCGTGACCCGGAAGTTTACCGCGAAGGGGGGAACCACCCTGACGGTGGAGGCGGCGAGCGGCGCGCGGTTTCCCTCTCCCCAGAAGATGCTGGACGAGCTCATCGGCGCACTGTCGTTTGACCCGCTGGCTTTCATCCGGATGAAGCCGACTGAACAGCTGAATGCGCTTCGTTCAGTCGTCAAGTTAGATGTTGACCTCGACGTACTGGACGCGACGACCAAGCGATACTTTGAAGCGCGAACTAGCACTAACCGGGAGATTAAGTCACTCGAGGCCCGGCTCACGGCACTCCCCGCGCCGCCGACCGATACGCCGGTTGAATCCATCGACGTCGCCGAGTTGACGAGCAAGCTGCAAGCGGCCTATGCGGGAAATGCGGCCATCGAGAGTGATCGTCGTGACCGGGAGCAGCTCGCCCTTAAGGTCCAAGATGACCTAAGAAACGCTGATCAAAAGGCGAACACCATCATCGAGACAAACGCTGAAGCACAACGACGGATTGACGCGGTCACCGTGCAGCGTGATAGGACTATCGGTGAGCTGCAAAAGATTGAGCAGGAGCTTCGGCAGCGGGCGAAGGAAAATGACTTAAAGTTGAAGGCGCTGATGCCGCTGCCCTGGCCGGTAGACACGGCGGGCTTCGTCGCACAGATCAACACGGCGACCGAGGTGAACAAGAACGTCGCGCGGCTATACGCCCGACAGAAGCTACAGGATGACATCGCGCTGCAAAAGCAAAAGTCTCTTGATGAGAGCGGTACGATCGAGGCCAATAATAGGGTTCGGGCTGAGACGATCGCCGCGGCGAAGATGCCGGTTGACGGCCTAAGCTTCGGTGACGGTGAGGTCACCTATCAGGGTCTGCCGTTGGCCAACGCGAGCTCAGGAGAGCAGCTACGAGTCAGCGTGGCGCTGGCCATGGCCGTCAACCCGAAGCTGCGGATCCTGCGGGTGAAGGACGGGTCGCTGCTGGACGAGACTAGCTTGAAGCTCCTGGCCGATATGGCGAGCGCCGCGGACTACCAGGTTTGGCTCGAGCGGGTGGAGTCCACTGATCGGCCGTGCGTGGTCATGGAGGACGGAGCTATCCATGGTGAGGATGACTGGGACGTCAAGGTGGTTAAGAAAGTGTTAACTGATGGACCCGTTCGGGTTGACCTAGGAAAAGTAAGCCAGTCGGAGGTCGCCCACGAGCGGGAAAAGCTGCACGCGACGATCTTGCGCGTTACGGCTGAACCGGTAGAGATCATCACGGGTGCTGATCCTGACGGTAACGTGCATCTCACCGTGCGGAGGTTCGTGTGAAGAAAGTAAGTAAAGACTTCATCGTAGAACCTTATACCTGTGTTGAAGATCAAAATCGTAAAAAGCTGAGGCACCCCCTGGCCCAGCGTTTCCACGACATCTTGTCCGAGATCGGTCGGCTACATGACAAGAAGCAGAAAGACTACGGGAAAGAAGATGACCCATTCGCCAACGTGCGCTCGGCCGAGGAGTGGGGCATTCCCGGGTGGGTCTACTGCATGCTGCGCAT
>Ga0137397_10001677_pt1 | contig 15515 bp, 14 predicted proteins | sample czorhiz116metaG_FD_106658 | JGI IMG/M metagenome (GOLD analysis project Ga0137397, IMG submission 106658) | Vadose zone soil microbial communities from Angelo Coast Range Reserve, California, USA - czorhiz1.16 metaG | ecosystem: Environmental > Terrestrial > Soil > Vadose zone | place: USA... | reverse complement strand
GGTGGTGGTGGTGGTGGTGGTGGCTGGCCCTCCTCGATCTGCCATCCGCCGCCGAGGCTGCGGTAGAGCAGCACGAAGGAGGTGAGCTCGTCGCGCTGGGTGCGGGCCAGGTCGAGCTGCGCGCTGAAGAGCTGCCTTTGCGCGTCGAGCACCTCGAAGTAACTGGAGACGCCGCCCTGGTACCGGTCCACCGCCAGCTTCGCCGCCCGCGTACTCGCCGTCACCTGGTCGGTCCGCACCACCCGCGCCTCCCGCAGCTTCCGCACGCCTGCCGCCGCGTCGGCGACCTCCTGCAGCGCCACCTGCACCGCCTTCTTGTACGAGGCGACGGACTGCTCGAGCTGGGCGCGCGCCGCGTCTTCCTGGGAGGCGAGGCGGCCTCCCTGGAAGATCGGCGCGAACAGGCCGCCGCCGGCGTTCCAGGCGAGGCCGTCGGAGCCGAAGAGGGTGGCCCCGCCCGCCCCCTGCAGCCCGATGAAGGCGGTCAGGGACAGCGTCGGCAGCCGGTTGGCCACCGCAACCCCGACCCGCTTGCCGGAGCCGATGATGGTCTGCTCCGCCGCCAGCACGTCGGGCCGCCGCCCCAGAAGCTGCGCGGGAACGCCGAGTGGAATCTGCGGCGGGATCGGGGTGTCGACGAGCGCGGACCCGCGAGGAATCGGTCCCGGCGCCCGGCCGAGCAGGACGCAGATCTGGTGCTCCTTCTGCGCGATGGCCAGCTCGGTCTCGGGGATCGCCGCCATGGTCACGGCGAGGTCCGCGCGGGCCTGGCTCACCTCGAGGTCGGAGGCGATGCCCCGCCGGGCGCGCGCCTCGAAGAGATCCAGCGTCCCGCGGCGCGTGTCGGTGTTCGACTGCGAGATCTGGAGCTCGAGGTCCAGCTCGCGCAGCTCGAGGTACGCCTGCGCCACCCCGGACACGAGCGCCAGGATGATGGCCCGGCGGAAGTCCTCGGTGGCGAGCAAGTCCGCCAGGGCCGCGTCGCGCGAGTTCCGCACCCGGCCCCAGAGGTCGAGCTCCCAGGAGAGGTTTGCGGTGCCCGAATAGTTGCCGCTGTTGCTCGCGCCCGGGTTGAGGTTCCTGGAGATCGGCCTTCCGTAGGCCGCGTCGATCTGCGCGGACACCTGCGGATAGAGGTCGGCCTTGGCGATCCCGACGAAGGCGCGCGACTCGTCGACGCGCGCGGCGGCGAGCGCCAGGTCCTGGTTGTTGGCGAGCGCGACGCGGATCAGGTCCTGGAGGACGGGGTCCTTGAACACCTGCCACCAGGGCAGGTCGGCGACGGAAGTCGCCTCACCGGGCTGGGCGAAGCGGTACTCCGCCGGGGTCACGGTCTCGGGGCGTTTGTACTCCGGAGCGAACGAGCACGCGGTTGCGGCGAGCGCGAGGAGGGCAGCGAGCGATCGGTTCACGCATGTCCCCCCGCGAGGCCTGGGTGCTCTTCGCTTCCGGCTTGCTCTCTCTCCGGCGAGGCCGGCGGCTTGGCGGCGGCCGCGGCCTCCTTGCCGAAGAGCCTCTCCACGGCGACGAAGAGCACCGGCACGAGGATCACGCCCAGGATGGTGGCGACCAGCATGCCGGCGAACACCGCCACTCCCATCACTTTGCGTCCCTCGGCGCCGGCTCCGGACGCACGCACCAGCGGCAGCACCCCGAGGATGAAGGCGAAGGCCGTCATGAGGATGGGTCGGAGCCGCAGCTTCGCGGCTTCCATCGCGGCGTCGATGTAGCCCAGGCCCCGCTTCTCGCGGGCCTCCTTGGCGAACTCGACGATGAGGATGGCGTTCTTCGCCGCCAGGCCGACCAGCATGATCAGGCCGATCTGCGCGAAGATGTTGCTCACGTAGGCCGTGCTGGTGAGGCGCGCCAGATACAGGCCAAGGAACGCGCCGAAGGCGGCGAACGGCGTGCCCAGCAGCACGCTCATCGGCAGCGACCAGCTCTCGTACTGGGCGGCCAGCACCAGGAAGACCAGCACGATGGCGAAGACGAAGACGATGCCCGCCGTGCCCTCGGCCTTTTTCTCCTGGTAGGAGACGTTGGACCACTCGTAGCCCATCTCTTTTGGCAACACTGCTGTCGCGGTCTCCTCGAGAGCGGTGAGCGCCTGGGCCGAGCTGTACCCTTCCGCCGGGGTCCCGCTGATCTCGGCGGCGCGATAAAGGTTGAACCGGTTGGTGAACTCGGGGCCGGCGGAGGGCTTGGTGGAGACGAGGGTGTCGAGCGGCACCGCGCGCCCGTCACCGCCTCGCACCGAGAACAGGCCGAGGCTCCTCACGTTCGCGCGGTACTCGGGTTCCGCCTGCAGATAGACCTTGTAGGTACGGCCGAACCGGTTGAAGTCGTTGATGTACGAGCCGCCGAGCAGCGCGCCCAGCGTCGAGTTCACGTCGGTCACCGGCACGCCGAGCTTCGTCACCTTGTCGCGGTCGATGTCGGCGAAGATCTGCGGAACGCTCGCGCGGAAGACGGTGCGGGCCGATCCGATCTCGGGACGCTTGCGCGCGGCCGCGAGGAACTTCTCCACGTTCTCCGCCAGGAACTGGGGCGTCCCGCCGCTCCGGTCCTGCAGCATGATGGTGAAGCCCGATCCGGACCCGAGGCCAATGATGGGGGGCGGGCCGAAGGTGACCGCCACCGCTTCGGGCACCTCCGCGGAGAGCCTGCGGTTGAGCCCGTTGATCAGCGCGAAAGAGTGCTCCTCCTTCGCCTTCCGCTCCTCCCACGGCTTCAGCGACACGAAGAGGAAGGCCGTGTTCGAAGCGTACGCGCCCGACACCAGCGAGTAGCCGGTGATGGTGGTGACGTACTGGACGCCGGGCGTCTTGCCGATGATCTCCTCCACCCTCTTCGCCACCGCGTCGGTGCGCTCCAGGGAGGAGGCGTCGGGCAGGACGATGTTTGCGAAGAAGTAGCCGTTGTCCTCGTCCGGCACGAATCCGCCCGGAATCCGCTTCGCGATCACGCCCGCGAACAGGGCGAACACCAGGACCAGGAGCGAGCTCCGGAACGCCTTGCGGACGAGGATCCCGGTGAACGAAACGTATCCGTCCGTGAAGCGCCCGAAGATGCGGTTGAACCAGTCGTAGAACGGCTGCAGGAAGGACTTCTTGTCCGACTTGGGCTTGAGGAGCAGCGAGGAGAGGGCGGGCGAAAGCGTCAGCGCGTTGATCGCCGAGAAGATCACCGAGATGGCGATGGTGATGGCGAACTGCTGGTAGAGGCGGCCGCTGATGCCGCTGATGAACGCGACCGGGACGAATACGGCGGAGAGCACCAGGGCGATGGCGATCACCGGCCCGGACACCTCCTTCATCGCCTGTGCGGTCGCTTCCTTGGGCGTCATCCCGTGCTCGATGTGGTGCATCACCGCCTCGACCACCACGATCGCGTCGTCCACCACGATGCCGATGGCGAGCACCAGACCGAGGAGCGAGAGCGTGTTCACCGAGAAGCCCAGCATCGGGAACACGATGAAGACTCCGATCAGCGACACCGGCACGGTCAAGAGCGGGATGAGCGTGGCGCGCCAGTTCTGCAGGAACACGAACACCACCAGGATCACCAGCACCACCGCTTCGAAGAGGGTGTGGACGATCTCGTCGACGCCGGCGGTGATGGCGGCCGTGGTGTCGAGCGTCATCTCCTGCTTCATACCGGCCGGGAAGCGCTGCTCGAGCTCCGCCATGGTCTTCTTGACTGTCTGCTGCACCTGGAGCGCGTTCGAGCCGGGGATCTGGTAGACGGCGATCGCCGCCGCGGACTTCCCGTTGAGCCGGCCGACGGCGTTGTAGAGCACCGAGCCCAGCTCCAGCCGCGCGACGTCGCCGAGCCGCACCACCGAGCCGTCGGGGTTGGCGCGGACGATGACCTGTCCGAACTCCTCCGGCGTGAGCAGCCGGCCCCGCGTCTTCACCATGTAGGTGTACTCGGTGCCCTTCGGCGCCGGCGGGCCGCCGATCTGGCCGGACGGCTGCAAGAGATTTTGCGACTTCACCCCGTTGATCAGGTCCATCACGGTCAGGCCCAGCGCCTGCAGGCGGTCAGGCCGCACCCAGATGCGCATCGCGTAGTCGGATCCGCCGAACAGCGTGACCTGCCCCACGCCGGGGATGCGCGCGAGCTGGTCGTTGATGTTGATCAGCGCGTAGTTGGAGAGGAAGTTGGAGTCGAACGCGCCGGAAGGCGAGGTGAGCGTGACCAGCAAGAGGGGGAAGGAGAGCGACTTCTTCACGCTCACCCCGTAGTTCTTCACGTCGGTGGGCAGCGCCGGAGTCGCCTGCGAGACGCGGTTCTGGGTGAGGACGTTGTTGATGTCGAGGTCGGAGCCCACCTCGAACGACACCTCGAGCTTGAGGGTGCCGTCGTTCGCGTTGGTGGATTTGAGATAAATCGACCGCTCGACGCCGTTGACCTGCTGCTCGATCGGCGTCGCCACCGTCTGCTCCACGTCCAGGGCGTTGGCGCCCACGTACGTGGTGGTGACCTGGATCAGCGGCGGGGTGATGTCAGGGTACTGCGAGATCGGCAGCCGGGAGAGCGAGACGGCGCCCACGATCACCGTCACGATGGAGATGACCATCGCGACGATGGGGCGGCGGATGAAGAAGTTCCCCATGGGTCACCTCGAGGCGGCGGGGGGTGGCGTCGGCGCGGGTGGGGCAGGCGTCCCCGCGGGCGGCGCGGGCGTCGGCGCGGGCGGGGCGGGCGTCCCCGCGGGCTTGGCCGACGCAGCTTCCGGCTCGGCGGCGGCCACGGTGGCCTTCACCGCCACCCCGTCGCGCACCTTCTGCACCCCTTCGACGATCACCTTCTCACCCGGCTTCACGCCCTCCTCGAGGATCCAGAGATTCCCCACCCGCGGGCCCGGCTTGACTCTGCGGCCTTCGGCCTTGTTCTCGGCGTTCACCACCACCACCGAGAACTGGCCCTGCAGCTCTTGCACCGCGCGCTGCGGGACCAGCACCGCTCCCGGCCGCACTTCCTCCCGATAGTGCACCTTGGCGTAGAGGCCCGGCCTCAGCACCCGGCTCGGGTTGGGGAACTCGAGATCCGCGCGCAGCGTCCCGGTCTGGGGATCGACCGACCGGTCCACCAGGATGATGCGGCCGCGGTGCGGGTAGATGCTTCCGTCCGCGAGCGCGAGCTGCGGCCCGGTGTCGTCCGCCGGCTTGGGTTGCGCGACGTCGCTGCTGGTGGCCGTCTGTAGGAGGCTCGCGTAGCGCAGGTAGAGCGCCTCGGGGATGTTCACGCTGACGCGGATGGGATCGATGGACGAGACGGTGGTCAGCAGCGTCGGGTCGCCCTTGCCCACCAGGTCGCCCACCTTGCGCTGCGCCTGCCCGGCGAGGCCGGAGATCGGGGCGAGGATGCGCGTGTACCCGAGGTCGAGCGTAGCCTGGTCGACGTTGGCCTTGGCCGCGTCGACCTGGGCGCGCCCCGCCTTCTGCGCCGCGACGGCGTTGTCCAGCTCCGCCTGGCTGACGGCGCGCTCCGCGGCGAGCGGCCGGAAGCGCCCCACGTCCAGGTCCGCTTTCGACAGCGCGGCTTGCGCGCGGGCAAGATCGCCCTTCATCTGGGCGAGCTTGGCGCGGTAGGGGTGGTCGTCGATGGTGAACATCAGCTGTCCCTTCTTCACCTCCGACCCTTCGCGGTAGTCCAGCGAATTGAGGTAGCCCTCGACCCGGGCGCGGAGCTCCACGTCCTCCCGCCCGCGCATGGTGGCGGTGAGCTCGCCGCCGATGGGGACGTCGCGCTGGACCACCTCGACGACCGTGACCTCCGGTACTTGTGATGGCGGCGCGGCCGCTTCCTTCGCCTTGCAGCCGGCGAGCAGGACACCCGATGCCAGCGCAGCGCGGCAGAGAAGGGGCCAACGGCGGAAGGAAGATCGAGGGGAGGAATCCGTCGCCTGGGTCATGGCAGCCTCATGGGAGCGTGCATCGTGCCGGTACGGAGTGCTTTCCAGCAGTGGCCTTTGGTCTAAGGTCCAATGTTCCCGCCCTCGGCCCCCTGACAAAGAGCGTCTGCATTCAACGGAGGATCACAATGAGGATTCCGACTCTCGCAGCCGTGCTCGTCCTCGCCTTTGCCGGCCTGGCGCGCGCCGATGAGCAGAAGCCCACCTTCCATGCGTCGCGGACGGAGACGGTCACGGCCAAGGTCAAGGCGGTCGATCAGAAGAAGCGGATGGTCACGCTGGTCAACGACGCCGGCGAGGAGATCAAGTTCAAGGCGGACGAGCGGATCAAGAACCTGAAGCAGGTGAAGAAGGGGGACGTGCTCACCGTCATCCTCAACGAGTCGGTCGACGCGCGCATCCTCAAGCCGGGCGAGACCCCCAGGATCGCGTCGGAAGGCTCGACCATGGCCACTGCCCCACAGGGCTCGAAGCCGGCCGCCTATGCGGCGAAGGAGCGCTACGTCACGGCCACCATCGCGGCGATCGACAAGGAAAACATGGTCGTCACGCTGAAGGGGCCGGACGGGAACACGTTCCCGGTGAAGGCGCGGAAGAAGGAGAACGTAGACAAGCTCGCGGTGGGCGACAACGTGGAGATCCGCACCACCCAGGCCGTGGCGGTCGAGGTCACGACACCGAAGAAGTGAGCTCTATCGGGGCCACGAGAACCCTCGTGGCCCGACTGCCGCAGGGCACTTATTTCACCGAGTAGCCCTTGCCCTCGAGGCATGCCCCGAACGACTTGTTGAACTCGGTCTTGGTGTTCGCCGCGGCCTGCTGCTGCTGCTCCTGCGCCTTCTGCTCGGCAGCGGCGTTCGCCTGCTTCTGACCGGCCCTGCCGCCCATTCCACCCGCCGCGGCACCGATCGCGGCGCCCTTTCCGGGATCGCCGGCGATCGCGCCGATCGCCGCCCCCGCGGCCGCTCCCTTCGCGGCACCCCGGACGGCCCCACCCTTCTTCTCCTGGGCCGCCTGCGCCTGTGCGGCCTGGGCGGGCGCGAGCGGATCGATCCCGGTATTCCCCTTCGCCCACTGGTAGCAGTCGTACTCGTCCTTGTCCTGCACCTCGCGGGTCTGCTGCTTGGCCGGGAAGACGGCCAGCCCCCACTGCTGCGAGAGGGCCTTCTGGGCGGGAGCGGCGGCCGCCGGAGCCTGGGCAGCGGGAGCCGGAGCGGCGGCCGGTGCGGGCTGGGTTCCCTGCGCGCGGCCGAGCGCCGGGACCGCCAGTACCGCGGCGGCGATGAAGATGGGCTTCATGGCGTTGGTTCCTCCTCGGCACATGGCCTACCCCGGCGCGGAGGATGCGCGACATTGGACTTCGGACCTACGGCGCAAGCGCTTGCCGGCGCTCAGTACTGGTCCATTCTCCCCGGGCTCGGGGGAGAAACGGATTGGCCCAAGGCCCAATATCGCGCAACCGACCCGCGGCGGGAACACTGGCCTGGAGGTGGAGTCATGCGCTCATTGACGTTGGGATTGTGCGCCGCGTTCGCGACGTCGGCCGCTGCCGCTCCCGCGCAGAAGGCGGTTTCCGAGACGCCTCCCAAGGGCCGCACCAACATGTTCCGCAGCGCCTACGATCCTCCCAAGGATCCGAAGCACCAGATGTTCTACGAGCGGTTCAAGAAGGATCGCGTGCTCGAGCGGTTTGCGGAGTCGGCCGCGTCCATCAAGCTGCCCAAGCCTCTCTTGTTGAAATTCGCGAGCTGCGACGGCACCTCCAACGCCTGGTACGAGCCGGCCGACGGCACGGTCACCTTCTGCTACGAGTACGTCAACGACATCTACAAGGCCTCGGACGGAGCGCAGGCGCACGGCATCGACCACGACGCCGCGTTCGAGGGCGGCGTCCTGTTCATCCTGCTGCACGAGACCAGCCACGCGCTCTTCGATCTGCTCAAGACCCCGATCCTGGGCCGCGAGGAGGACGCGGCAGATCAGCTCGCGGCCTTCCTGCTCCTGCGCGCCGGCGAGGGAATCGCGCGCCGGGTCCTGGGCGGCGCCGCCTGGATGTACCTGCACGACTCCAAGGGTCGCATGCCGGACGAGAGCGACTTCGCCGACGTCCACGGCCTCGACTCCCAGCGCTTCTTCAACGTCCTCTGCATGGCGTACGGAAGCAACCCGGCGTCGTTCAAGGGAATGGTGGACAAGGGGTACCTGCCGAAGGACCGCGCCGAAACCTGCGCCGACGAGTTCCGCCAGGTCGCGTACGCGGTGAAGAAGCTGATCGACCCGAGCGTGGACGTCGAGCTCGCGGCGCAGATCAAGGCGGCGCACAAGGCGCGCTGGGAAGGACCGAAGAAGGTGGCGGAGCCCGCGGGGACGGAGGCGAAATGAGGCGCGTCGGGCTCCAATCGGCACAAGGTCCAATTTTCGGAGTGATCGGCCCATGGCACACGCAGGCCACAGGGGAGTGCACCAGCACGGGAAGCTTTCGACTGGACGTGGAGGAGTACAAATGAGGATGACACGCTGCTTCTTGCTCACTGCGATCGCTGCCGCCGGCTGCGGCGGGTACACGGCGCCGGACGAAGTGACGTTGGGGACTGCCGTATACACGCAAAAGGCGCCGGGCGCGGACTTCAAGCCGCTGTCGACCTACTACCTCGACCCGACCATGGACGTCTTCGAGGACGGCGTGCAAAAGCCGTCGGAAGCCCTGCCCAGCTCTTCGGCAACGCTCATCGACCAGCGGATGCAGGCATTCGGCTACACGAAGGTCGCGACCGTGCCTCCGCCCAATACCAGCCCGGCAGCCAGCGTCGGGCTGCGCGCTGCCAAGTTGAGCAGCACCTATACGTATTACTACTCTTATTGCGACTACTACTGGGGCTGGTACGGCTGCTACCCGAGCTGGGGTTACGCGGGAAGCTACTCGACTGGCACCGTGGTCCTGACCATGCTCGACCTCCAGACGGATCCACCGGTCGGCGTTCAGCGCCAAGTCCTCTGGGTGAGCGGCCTCTACTCGGTGCTGACAGGCGTCCAAGCCGAGTCCTCGGTCAAATTCAACAACGCACTCAACACCGCCTTCGACCAGTCCCCCTACCTGGACACCCACTAAGGAGCCACCATGAACCGCGCCCTCGCTCCGGCGGCGCTCGCCGCCCTCCTCCTGGCTTCCTGGCCGGTCTCGGCGCAGTACGACGGCTGGACCGAATACCACCCGAACAAGACCATCTTCACCATGGGCTACCAGATGGCGCAGCCCCTGGGCAGCCTGCACGACTACATCAGCGCGGCCAGCTTCCGCGGGTTCACGTTCGACTGGCAGTCAATCTTGGGGAAGGACTTCGGGGCCGGCCTGCGATTCGCCTGGAACCGGTTCAACCAGTCGGACTCCGCGGTCACGCAGACCACCGTGGGCGGCGGCACCATCACCGCGCCGCTGTTCCGTTACGCGGACCAGTTCGCGATCGAGGCCGTCGGGCACTACTACATCGACACCGGCCCCCGCAGCATTTTCCAGCCGTTCCTCGGCGTGGGGATCGGAGGCGTCTGGGCGAACGCGTACCAGCAGAGCGTCGACCTGGGCCTCTCGCAGAACGGCTTCTACTTCATCGTCTCGCCCGAGATCGGCCTCAACATCGTGCTCGCCCGGGGCAGCACCACCGCGGCGCTGAACCTGGCGGTGCTCTACAACTTCACCACCGCCTCGTACCGGAACGTCTCGAACGCCCAGATGATCGCCGAGACCATCGGGTTCAGCTTCTCCTACTAGGACTCGAGGAAAACGATCATGCGGATCGGAAAGCTCGCAGTGGTGCTCGCGTTCGCCGGCTTCGCCGGCACGGCGCGGGCGGACGAGAAGCCGTCCTTCTCCGCGACCAAGACGTCCACCGTCACTTCGACGGTGAAGTCGGTCGATCAGCAGACTCGGATGGTGACGCTGGCCAACCAGGACAGCGAAGTGACCTTCAAGGCCGACGACCGGGTGAAGAACCTGGCCCAGGTGAAGCCCGGCGACACCGTCACTGCCACCGTGACCGAGTCGCTCAGCGCGCGGGTGCTCAAGAAGGGCGAGGCGATCCCGCAGGCCTCGGAAGGCTCGACGGTCGCCGGCGCCCCGATCGGCGCGAAGCCGGCCGGCTACGCGGCCAAGGAAGTGCTGGTGGTCGCGACCATCGCCGCCATCGACAAGAAGAACATGATCATCACGCTCAAAGGCCCGAAGGGGAACGCCTACCCGATCAAGGCCAAGGACAAGAACAAGGTTGCCAAGCTCGCCGTCGGTGACAACGTGGAGATCCACGCCACCAGGACGCTGGCGATCGAAGTGACCACGCCCAAGCAGTAAAGGCAGCGCGCAGCGAGGAGGTGCATCGTGGTCCGTTCAGGCAGGATCCTGGCCCTGGCGCTGGCAATCGCCGGCTGCTCTTCGATGAAGGTGCAGACCGAGTTCAACAAAGCGACCAACTTCAAGAGCTACCGCACGTATGCCTGGATCAGGCAGCCGCCGGGTCCCGAGCAAGCTCCCGCCGTGCGCGACCCGCGGATCCGCGAGGCCGTGATCGGCGGCATCGATCGGGGGCTGGCCTCGAAGGGCATGACGAAGGTGGAGCTCGAACAGAATCCGGATCTCCTGGTCGCCGTGCACGGGTGGGCGAACAGTCGCATCGACGTCAAGAGCTACGGCTACGCCTATGGGCCCACGCCGTATGGCATGTACCCGGTGCTGGCCACACCCGCCGTCGACGTGCGGGAATACCGCGACGGCACGATGATCATCGACCTGGTGGACGCGAGCACCAAGCAGATGGTCTGGCGCGGGACGGCCACCGACACCTTCAGCCCGGGCGCCGAGGCGCAGAAGGCCGGGGAAGCGGTGGAGAAGACGCTGGCGGAGTATCCGCCGCCGGCGAACTGAATCGCGGGATCCATTCCACCGCCAGAGTCATCCACAACTCACTTGCCCCGGGGCAAGTTGATGTCGTCGCGTGCGCGCGCCTTGTCCATCCTAGTACGTCATCTCCAGCGCCAACATGAGCGTGGTATCGAGATTCTTCTTCCCGGGCGGCGGCCCGCTGTCCTCCGAGATCCCGTACGAAACCGAAAACGCCAGCATCTTGTAGAGCTGCGTCGACAGCTTGATCACATTGGTCAGCAGCAGCCGCGGGCCGTCGGGCAGGTTCACGAGAAGGTTCAGCTCGTCCGCCAGGATCACCTCCCGGCTGACCGCATACCGGATCGCGACGCCGCCCTTGGGCGCCGCGATCGTCTGGTCTTCCAGGTTCAGCGGGACCGGATAGTACTGGAACCGGTACTCGTACCCTCCCCGAAATCCGAAGTCGACCCGCAGCGAACGCGTCTGGAAATCGCCGTCCTTCTCGTCCACGAGCTGCAGCGAGATTCCGCCCTCCCCCGCCGGCCGCCACTCGATCGACTTGAGGTGATCGGTATCGACGATGCCCTCGAGATAGACGGCGACCAGCTGGCTGAACCGGCGCGCCACGCGCACGGCTCCCGATGCGTTGAGCGCGTTGGTGCTCTCCACGCCGTTGTTCGGGTCCCTCGATCGCCCATACGCGCCGCTCGCCTTGAAGCCGTAGATCCAGTCGGGCGTCTTCCGCGTCATCGCCGCGCCGAACGAGAGGGTGGTGCTCTCGGAGTTGCCGGTGAAGGTCGCGACGCCCAGCGAGACCGTCCCCGAGAGAGTGCTCTCGGCGGCAGGCGGCGCGCCTGGCGCGGTGGCGACGGGAGCCTGCGCGAGCAGGAGGGCGAGAACGCAAGCGAGCATGACGACCTCAGCGGCTGACCTGGACGGAGCGCCCGTTGAGCGGCTGCACGGGCCGCGCGTTGTGCGCGTGCTTCGCGGCGAAAGCGGCTTCCTCGGGCTTCGAGATCTCCACCGGGTTCTTCAGCACCAGCCAGGTGACGTCCTCGCTGCACGGCGGCGTGGTGAGCGAGCCGGTGAAGGTGTAGTACGCGCGGTTCGCGGGCAGGAGCTGGGTCAGCTCGACGGTGGCGCCCTCCGGCGCGTGCTCCTGGCCGACATCCGCCGGCAGGTTCTCCCAGAGCGCCTCGATGAACGGATTCTCGTGGCCGGTCTTCAGCAGCACGGCCACCACCGCGAACTTCTCGTCGGCGTCCTTGTGCACCAGGTGGGCGACCATCGGGAAGGAGTGGCCCTGAATCTTCTCTTCCGACGGATGGTGGAAATGGAATTGGGCCAGATAGAACCTGCGCCCGTCCACGCTGATGAAGCTGCCGCGCTCGACGTTCACCTGCACCGAGTGGCCGTTGTCGATGATCTTGTACGCCGCCGGCGCGTAGGAGAACTCGATCGGAGGCAGATCGGCCGGCTTCGCGTTGCGGATGTCGATCGGCGACTGGTGCTTCCCGGTCTTGCAGGTCGCGTACTCCGTCTTCAGATCGCCCCAGTGCTTCGGACCGCTCGCGCCTTCGTAGGACCAGTGATGTTTCGCCTCTGCGGCCTGAGCGAACGCGAGCTGCGGGCAAAGGCAGCAAATCACCGCAACCAATGCCGGCGTAAGCCATGGCCTCATGGGATTTCCCTCCCGCGCGCATGCTTGGAACAGAATGCCTCTCGAGGCGATGGGTCCTTGGTCCAATTTCACGACATCCCGCGCCAGGAAATGCTCGGCCGCAAATGCCCGTTCTCGCCGCTCTCGCAGCGATGGCCCTCGCCGCGGACGCTGTCGCCGAGCCGGCGCCGCAACAGCCTGCGCCCAACATCGCAACTGCGCCGAAGTACGGCGTCGGCCGGTTCCGCCTTCTCCCACCGTGGGAGGATCCGAACCTGGTCAAGGGCCCCGTCCCGCCGCCCGACAAGAGCTACGGCGTGGCCCTCGCCGAGGTGGTGCTGATCGACACCTCGATCTGGGCCTTCAATTACCTGCGCGGGAAGGAGTTCGCCAAGATCAGCTGGGACAGCATCGAGCAGAACTTCAACAAGGGCTGGATCATCGACACCGACGACTACTGGGCGAACGGCCTCGGACATCCGCTGCACGGCAACCTCACCTTCAACTCCGCCCGCACCCTGGGCCTCAACTTCTACGAATCGTTCGCCTATTCGTTCGTCGGCTCGCTCATCTGGGAGCAGTTCTTCGAGATCCAGCCGCCCTCGATGAACGACCAGGTGAACACGCCGTTCGGCGGCACCATGCTGGGCGAGTCGCTCTTCCGCCTCTCCCGCCTCATCCTCGACGCCGGGGGCTACAAGCCGAGCGCCTGGCGCGAGTTCTTCTCGTTCGTCTTCAACCCGATGGGCGGCCTCAACCGCCTCTTCTACGGCGACAAGTACCGGGGCGAGCTGCTGCTTCCCGTCTCCTGGATCGGCGAGTTCAGGTTCGGCTCCGTGGTCGCCGGATCGAGCCGGTCGGACCGCGCCGACTCCAGTCAAACCAACGTCGGCCCCTGGGCATCGTTCGGCGCCTACATCGTGTACGGCGTTCCGGGGACGCCCGACCTGTCGCTGAGAAAGCCGTTCGACCACTTCGAGGCCAGCGGGTCGTTCTCGCTCACCGGAGACGTCACGGAGAAGCCGACGGCGACCCTGCTCGTCCGCGGCCTCATGCTCGGCGAGACGCTCGGCGCGGGCGGCGACTCAGGCGGCCTCTGGGGCCTGTTCAGCTCCTACGATTTCATCGCCCCCAACGTGTTCCGCGTCCAGGGATTCGGTCTCGGTCCCGGCGTGAGCCTGATGAAGCGCTGGGACTGGTTCGAGCTGCACGGGACGGGCGTCCTCGAGCTCTTGCCCTGGGCGGGAGGCGGCACCACGGTCCCTCTCGGCGTTCGCGACTACCACTACGGACCCGGTGGAGAAGCGGTGCTGCAGTTCAGAATGCACTTCTACGACCGCGTGGTCGTGCGGCTGGATGGAAGGCAGTACTTCGTCACCGGCGCCTATGCGCGCGGAGGATCCGAGCACATTTCCTACGGCAAGCTGGAGACCAGCGTCCGCATCGCCGACGTGCACGGCGTCACCGCCTCTCTCGACTGGGGCCACCGCCAGGCAAGCTATTTCGGGGAGCCTGACATCTGGCAGCGCGCCTCCGTCTTTTCCCTCTATTACACGCTCTTCCAGGGGTGGTGATGACGCGCAACGTCCTCCCGCTGCCGATCCTCGCCTCGCTCGCGGTCGCGTGCGCGCAGGACCTCGACGTCCACATCCGCGGGGGCGATCGGCCCCCCGACCCCGGCTACCTGGTCATGGGCCTGGCGGTGGACGGCGGAGTGACGGTGGACCGCTTCCAGGTGGTGATGCGCAACATGCGCTTGCAGTCGCAGCCGGTCGACGGCGGCGTGGACACGCCCGGAGGGGTGTACGTCGGTCCGGGGCCGTTCCTGATCGAACTTTCCGGACCGCAGCTGACCGGAGGAACGTTCACGCCGCTGGTCAACGACTACGCAGTCGGCGCGAAGGGGTTCTACGAGATGGACATCGACCTGCTGCCGGTCTCGCAGGGAGACGTCGTGCTCAAGCCAGACCTGCAGCCGATGCTCGGCAAGAGCTTCGTGATCCAGGGCACCAACCAGCAGGGCGCGCAGTTCACCTTCGAGTCCTCGATCGCGAAGGTGCTGGTGCGGGAGTCGGTCTTCCGGATGGGGATGAACCACAACAACATCGACGTGAACATCGCGCCCAACGCCTGGTTCCTCCACCCCGACGGGGGCGCGCCGCTCGATCCCGCCTCGGCCGATCCCGCGGTTCGCGCGCTGATCGAGGAAAACGTCGCCGCCTCCATCGACGCCTACGAAGACGACGACATGAACGGCATCCCCGATCCGCTGGGCTAGAGCACCGCTACAGGGAGAATCCGAGCCCGACCAGGGCCACCGTCTCGCCCGCCGTGCGCGTGGACCCCGCGGCGGACCCGCGCCTCAGGTTCCGCTCGATCAAAGCCGAGATCTGCAGATCGCTCCAGGGCAGCCTGAGCTTCGCGCCGCCGTGCACGTTCGACCAGGAGTCGGTCAGGTCCGCGGAGGGGTGCCGGTCGGGCCACGGATCAGGGCCCAGGATGCTGTATCGCGTATCGATGGCCGCGCCGAAGTCGAGCGAGACTGGCCCGTACGCGATCTCCAGCGAGGGCGCCGCGGCCAGTCCCCAGCCCAGCGTGTATCCCCAGGTTCGCTGCGTGCTGGTCAGAGCGTCGACCGGCACCAGACCCGGCGCCCCGTCCAGCGCGAACGAGCGCGATCCGCCGAAGGTCAGCGCAAGATCCGCGCGAAACCGGATCTGCAGGGGCCCGTCGATCCGGCGAAGCTCCAGCCCGAGGCCGGGAACGTGGACGGACGACCACGAATCCATCGGTCCGCCATCCCAGGCATGCTTCCGCAGGTCATAGCCCACCCCGCCGGAGACGAGCAGGTCCCAGCCGTCCCCGCCTTCCCCGATCCTGCGGTCGTACAGGGTCACGAGCGATGCGTTCGCCGTGAAGCGCAGGTCGGCGAGCCCGGAACGGCCGCCCCGCACGTTCAGCGAGAGGCCGCTGACGTTGCCGTCGAACCCGAGCCGCGCACCTTCGCCCGGCTCGCCGAAGCCCGGGAAGTGGACGAGCCTCGTGGCCATCCGCACGCCAAATTC
>Ga0137397_10001676_pt1 | contig 15523 bp, 9 predicted proteins | sample czorhiz116metaG_FD_106658 | JGI IMG/M metagenome (GOLD analysis project Ga0137397, IMG submission 106658) | Vadose zone soil microbial communities from Angelo Coast Range Reserve, California, USA - czorhiz1.16 metaG | ecosystem: Environmental > Terrestrial > Soil > Vadose zone | place: USA... | reverse complement strand
TTCGTCTGAGAACGCGGGACAAAGTGGCGCTGAAATCGCACCAACAGACACACCATCAATGTGTGCTACAACAAGAGGCTGCTTTAACGCGTTCGCCATGCCTACAGAAGCCACATTATTTGAACAAAACGGGCTGACTTATCCCGCTTTTCCCATCCCTCGGGCTTGAGAAACATTTATCTCAAAAGCAGATTGAACAGCTTTCCCGTGGCCTCGGCAGCCTGCCGCGTAGCTAGCGGGCTGGTTACTGCCGTTATATACTCCGCCCAGCTTCCGGGTTTTGCTCACTAACAAATGGCTGATTCCTCCTCTGGCAGCGGTTCCGGGACGACCGCTCCGTCAAACGAACGGCGCCTCGAGTCCTGGGGCGAAATTGCGAATTATTTGCGCCGCGAAATTCGCACTGTCCAGCGCTGGGAACGAAACCTCGGCCTTCCGATTCACAGGCTGCCAGTGGGAAAACAAAATGCGATCTTTGCCTACCCATCCGAGTTAGACCGATGGTACAAGGAGCGCGAGACCCGTATCGAGAAGGATGATCTCGAAGCGCAAGCGGCCGCGGCCCCAGGCTCAGAAGGCGTTCCGCCAATCGCGCTGCCAATAGAACCGCTCAACGGACACCCCACACAATCACAAACGTCTGCTCCTGAAACGCACAAATCCCTGCCTTGGAAATGGATCATCACCGGCGCCGTTCTCATCTCAGCCACCGTTTTATTGATGGCTATTTCAACTGACCTGATTCCAGAAATTTCCATTCATCAACGAGCTCCCGCTCATGTGGATTCGCGAAGCCGCCTCTTCGTACGTCCGTTCAAAACGCCTCCGGGCGACCAGGGTCAGGATAATTTTGCCGAAGGCCTCACGGATGAAATCATCACGCAACTCGGCCGCCTCGATCCTCCGCATCTTGCGGTGATTGCACCTACGTCCGCGGAACACCTCCGCTACAAGACGATTGCGGAACTCGTGCGCGCCCTCCAAGTTCAATATGTTCTTGAAGGCTACGTGCAACACGTCAATTCCAAGGTTCACATCAACGTGCTTTTGATTTCGGCCAAGGACGAAACAAATGTTTGGACAGGCTCTTTTGACGGCGATATGGCCGACATATTGAAAGTACAAATAGAAGCAGCGGAAAAAGTCGGCCGCGAGATTCTTAAAAAGCTGCCGCCGCCGACGCTGCATGCTTCGCCGGGCCAGATTGATCCGGTGGGTTACCGCGCCTATTTGCAGGGCAGAAAATCCTGGGCCGCGCGTGATTTGGCACACAGCATACAAGAGTACGAACATGCAGTGGCTCTCATGCCGAACAACGCCATGGCCCATTCAGGTCTCGCAAGCGCGTACGCAATCTTAGGTGAAGCGCCGAATGACGGCATACCCGCAACAGTTTCTGCTCCCAAGGGAATTGCGGAAGCGCGGCGCGCGCTCGCCTTGAATGCAAACAGCGCGGAAGCTCACTACGTTCTGGGTAACATAGCGATGAGCTACAACTGGGATTTTCCGACGGCGGAGCGCGAACTCAAAGAAGCCATCCGATTGGAGCCGAACAATGCCACCGCGCACCAATGGATGGGTCAATACTACATGGTGACCAACCGCATCGCCGAAGCGCAAGCTGAGACCGATAAGGCACTGGAACTCGACCCAGTCTCGCCCATTTATACGGTCGCGCGAGCCGAGGCCTTCTACTACGCGCACGATTTTGACGCCACAATTGCGACTTCAAATGTAACGCTGGAGCAGACGCCGCACTTTGTGCTGGCCGAATTTTGGCTGGGCTCAGCCTACCGGGAAAAGAAAATGTATTCGGATGCGCTAGTTCACTTTCGAAACGCAACCGCGTTCGCGCCGGACAATCCCGCCCTACTGATGGCATACGGGCATGCTCTTGCCGTCTCTGGAGACACGACGGGCGCAAGAAAAGTACTGGCGCAGTTGAGAATCCTCATGCAGCATCGAAACGTTCCGGCGATCTATTTTGCGGGAATTTACACCGGCCTTGGGGACAAGGATTCCGCCTTCGAGTGGCTCGACAAAGCCGTAAAAGAGCACAACGACCGCCTGATTTATCTGGCAGTGGACCCCATCGCGGACCCACTCCGCTCCGATCCTCGCTTCCAGAACCTCATGAAACAAATTCACATGCCCTGATTTGCCTCCTTTTGGTGACCTAAACGCATACTAGTACCCGCAGAGAGTCAGATGAGCGTCTGTTAGCAGCATACGCGCACGACATTGTGCGCCAACTGTGCGCTGACGTCCCTTGTCGCTTGAGTGTCCCTCCACAACTCTCGTAACTTTAGGAAAGCATTTGAGTCTCAGCGGGGAGCCGTCTGGTGCGGTTCCTTGTTTGAGGGGAGAGTAGATTATGTTCGTACCTACCCAGCAAATCAGCGTGACCGGCGTGCTCTTTACGTTCGGCGCATCTTGCGTGGTGGCCGAATTTGCCGGCTACTGGCTTCATCGGCTGCTGCACAGCGACAAAATTCCTTCGCTGAGTCAGAGTCACCTGATTCACCATTTCTTGATTTACGGACCCGACCAAGCGATGCGTCACGATGAATATCACGACGCAACCAGCGGCCGTTTTTCCGTGGGCAATGTAGGCCTGGAATGGCTGGCGCCTTGTGCGCTGATTCTTCTTGGGTGCTGGGGAATTTTGTCTGTGGCGGGAGTTCAGCCCGCATACCAGATTCTTTCCCTAATCACGCTCGTGGCCTGGCCTGTTTTCATGTTCAGCTATCTTCATGACCGAATGCATTTGAAGAATTTCTGGATGGCTCGAACGCCTATCGTCAACGCCTGGTTTTGCAACGCGCGGCGGCTGCACGATATTCACCATCGCGTCCTAAACGACGAAGGCCGCATGGACGCAAATTTCGGCATTGGATTTTTTTGGTTTGATCGCTTGTTTGGCACGATCGGGCGCCGCCATCAGCCGTTCAATCAGATTGGTTTGGAAGCGGCCATGTCGCGGTACGGTCTGCTCGATCGGGAAGGCACGCTGGAGCCCAGCACAGATGCCCGCATCCACGCCGTGATGCACAAGGTGGTTTCACGGTGAAACGCAAAATGACATTGAAAAGAAAATGGAGGCGGTCAGGGCGTGTGTTCTGCGGCGCAGTTCTGAAGAATGCAAGCGTCTGTGTGGCGCCCGACTTGCCGCTTCTCGTACTTTTTCGTTATTGGCACACGCGCCTTAAAACTTGGACGTTCGACGCGCGCAAGCAAGACGTTCGAAATGAGTCGCTCGATACGAACCGTTCGGAAATCAGCGATTTATTGCCTAAGAATTTTGACCACGCATGAGACGCATGGCGTCGTCAAGCGCTCCGGATTGCTGGGCCGCGGAGTCTCCGTTTTTTACTTCTGTGGAAACCGCCTCAGCCGTATCGCCTTCGCCCGGCGCAAGAAAAAGATTCGTTTCGATCCCGTGCTGCCTCGTATAAAGATCGTAGTACCGACCGCTTAGTTTGTAGAGCGATTCATGCGTGCCGCGCTCAATAATTCGTCCGGCTTCCACCACTAAAATCTGGTCCGCGCGGCGAATCGTGGAGAGGCGGTGAGCAATAACGAACGTCGTACGCCCGCGCATCAAATAGCGCAGCCCTTCCTGAATCAGTGCTTCGGATTCGGAATCAAGGCTCGAAGTCGCTTCGTCGAGAATAAGAATGCGCGGGTCCGCCAAAATGGCGCGCGCAATGGAGACGCGCTGCTTTTGCCCGCCGGAGAGTTTTACTCCACGCTCGCCAACCACCGTGTCATATTTTTTCTCAAACCCTTCCGCAAACTCGTCCACTCGTGCTATCCGGCACGCTTCGAGAATTTCGGCTTCGCTCGCACCCGGCCTGGCAAACGCCACATTTTCGCGAATCGTTCCATCGAACAAAAACGTGTCCTGTAGCACCACTCCGAGTTGCGTGCGGTAAGTTCTTAGCCGCACTGTGGCCAGATCCGTTCCATCAATGATGACGCGCCCTTGCGTTGGTGTATAAAACGCGGCAATCAGCCCGATGATTGTGGATTTGCCCGCGCCGGAAGGCCCGACAAGCGCCGTCACGGTGTCCGGCTTCGCCTTGAAGTTCACGTCGAAGAGCACAGGTTTGTTCGCGTCGTACGCAAAATCAACATGTTCAAATTCGATGGTGCCTTCCACGCGCCCCATATCCGACACGCGCCCGGGCGCTTCGTCTTCTATTTTTTCGCTGAGAATTTCTTTCGTACGCTCAAGTCCCGTGAGTGCTTCGGTGAGTTGCGTGCCAATCGCCACAATTTGAAAAACCGGCGCAATCAGCATCGCCAAAAACGCCAAGTACATCACAAGCGTTCCAGGAGTCATGGTGCCGGCAAGAATCTGCCGCGCGCCCAGATACATGATGACCGCGCTGACGATGCCCATCAGCGTCGTGGCGGATAGACTCATCAGCGAAGTCGCGGTCAGCGTCTTCAGAACGTTGTCCAGCAACCGTTGCACGCCGGACGCAAAAACCTTTTCTTCCCGTTCTTCCGCGTGGTAGCCCTTCACCACACGCACGCCGCCCAGCGATTCCGTTAAACGCCCCGTCACTTCCGCATTGATTTTTGGTCTGGCGCGAAAAATCGGCCGAATCGTTGCAAACGCCTTGTTGATGCCAAACGCAAACGAGACCAGAACTCCAAACGCCACGAGTGTCATCAATGGGCTGATCTTCAACAAAATGATGAGCGCGAAAATGGCCGTCAAAATTCCGCCGGCCAGTTCAATAAGTCCTGTACCGACCAAATTGCGGACGCCTTCCACATCGGACATGATTCGCGAAACCAGAACGCCCGTTTTGTGCGAATCGTAAAAAGTCACCGGCAGCCGGCCAATATGTGCCTGCACCTGCTTGCGCAACTCCGTAATCATACGCTGCGCGGATTTCGAAAAAAGCTGCGTTAACGTAAAGGAAGTAATTCCCTGAACGATGGTCGCGGCAATGACCACCAGCACGATGGGCAGAAGGAGCTCTGTTTTGTGTTTGCCGATGACGTCGTCGAAGAAAAACTTCGGCGAGGCTGGCAGCGCGAGGCCGGCCAGCCGGTTGATCACCATCAGCAGAAATCCGAGCGCAAGAATCCCACGCCGCGGCTTCAGCAGCTCCCAGGCGTCCGGCAGGGACTTCCAAGCCAGCTTCTTCTTTTCCGCTTTCTTGTCAGACTTCGACTCAGACTCGTCCGCCATGGACCGCCTTGAGCTATCTCTCTCGCTATGCCAGTTTTGATGCTTCATAGTTCCACTTCACTATAAGCCCATTCCGGCATGCTCACGGAATCTTTGGCGGCGCGTCTATCCGCTGGGGCAAGTGTCACCACAACTACACAATTCCCGCGAAGAAGCTGCTTTTGACTGCAGCCGGAGGAGATCTCATGCGCAATTTATTTCGTCTTTATCTGAGCTTTTTGGCCGCGTCGCTATTTCTGGCAGGAAACGCGCAAGCCCAGTTTAAGAACGGTGGTCAGGCCACGGAACTCGCCATTCCCACCCTCAGCCAGCATGCCGTAGTAACGCAGCGCATCGGCTTGACGGACGTCACCATCAATTATCACGCGCCGCTGGTTGGGGGTCGAAAACTTTGGGGCGGGGCAGTTCCCTATGACAAAGTCTGGCGCTCGGGAGCCAATCAGAATACTACCATCTCGTTTTCAGAGGACGTATCGATCGAAGGCAGGCCGCTCGCCGCTGGAACCTATGGCCTGCACACACTTCCCACAGCGGATCAGTGGACCATCATCTTTTCGAAAAATTCCACTTCCTGGGGCAGCTTCAGTTATGACGAAAAGGAAGATGCTCTTCGCGTAATGGTGAAACCTCATGAAGCCGAATTTCGCGAATCGCTCGCGTACACGTTTGACGACGTCAAACCAGAGTCGGCGCTCGCAACACTTCGGTGGGAAAAGCTGGCCGTCCCCTTCCGCGTTTCGACGGAGATCAAAGCCATCACGTTGCGCAGCATCAAAAATCAGCTACGCAACACCGGCGGCTTTTCCTGGGCGGGCTACGACGAAGCCGCAAACTGGTGCCTTGACAACAACTATGAGCTCGAGCAAGCGCTCAAATGGGAAGATACGTCCATTCAGAACGAGGACCGTTTTGAAAATAATTTGAACAAATCAGAAATCTTGGCCGCGATGGGGAAAAAGCAGGAAGCCGAAGCGTCCAAGAAAAAAGCTTTCGAAGTCGCGAACGGACTCCAATTGCATATTTATGGCCGCGGCCTGCAGATTCAGAACAAGCAGGACGAAGGGTTTGCCGTTTTCCAGATGAACATTCAGAAGCGTCCGAACGAGTGGTACACGCATGGCGAACTCGCGCGCATTGCGTCAGCCAAGGGTGACTTCGATACGGCCCTAAAGGAAATGAAGCTTGCACAAGCTGGCGCGCCGGATGCGACCAAGCCACAAATTCAAGGTTTAATTGCACGGCTCGAAAAGAAGGAAAACATCAATCCGCGCTAGGCGCGTCGCATCAGGCCGTGATGCCGCCGAAGCAGAGATACTTAATTTCGACGTATTCGTCGATGCCGTACTTGGAGCCTTCGCGCCCAAGGCCAGATTCTTTCACGCCGCCAAACGGCGCAACTTCCGTAGAAATGATTCCGGTATTGATGCCGACGATGCCATATTCCAGGGCTTCGGCGACGCGCCACACGCGCGCGATGTCCCTGCCATAGAAATACGCGGCAAGACCAAATTCGGTGTCGTTCGAAAGCGCAATCGCCTCCGCTTCATTCTTGAATCGGAATAACGGCGCGACCGGACCGAAAGTTTCTTCGCGTGCAACGGCCATCGCAGGCGTCACGTCGGTCAGAATCGTCGGCTCGAAAAATCTCCCGCCAAGCGCGTGCCTGTGCCCGCCCAGCAGTACCTTCGCGCCCTTTTCTTGTGCGTCACGAATATGGCTTTCCACTTTTTCCACAGCAGAGTTATCAATCAGAGGGCCCTGTGTCGCGCCGGGCTCAAGTCCGGGTGCCGGCTTCAATTTCTTCACAGCCGCCGTCAGTTTTTCCGCAAACACACCGTAAACAGAATCCTGTACCAACATCCGATTCGTGCAAACGCAAGTTTGGCCCGTGTTTCGGTACTTCGACGCCACTGCTCCTTCTACTGCCGCATCCACGTCGGCGTCCTCAAACACGATAAACGGCGCATTGCCACCAAGCTCGAGCGAAAGTTTCTTGATCGTTCCTGCGCACTGCGCCATCAGAACTTTTCCAATTTCGGTTGAACCCGTGAACGAAAGTTTCTTTACGATCGGATTCGAAGTCAGCTCGCCGCCAATTTCTTTCGCCGGGCCAGTCAAAACGTTGAAGACGCCTTTCGGTACGCCTGCGCGCTCCGCGAGTTCTGCAAGCGCCAGCGCGGAAAACGGAGTCTGCGCCGCCGGCTTCAGCACGACCGTGCAACCGGCCGCGATCGCCGGCCCGGCCTTGCGTGTGATCATCGCCAGCGGAAAATTCCATGGGGTGATGCACGCCACGACACCGATCGGCTGCTTGATCACCACGATTCGCTTGTCCGCCTGATGTCCGGGAATCGTGTCGCCGTAAACTCGTTTAGCCTCTTCGCCGAACCACTCCAGAAACGAAGCCGCGTAGGCCACTTCTCCCCGCGATTCCGTAAGCGGCTTGCCTTGTTCCAACGTCATCAGCCGTGCCAGATCCTCCTGATTTTCCATCATCAGGTCGAACCACTTGCGCAAAACCGCCGCGCGTTCTTTGCCGGTTTTCTTGCTCCATAGTGGAAACGCTTTGTTTGCTGCCTCAATCGCCTCGCGCGTTTCTGAGGCGCCTAGTTTCGGAACGCCGCCGATAATTTCGCCCGAGGCAGGATTATCAACCTGAATCGTGCCGCCGGATTTCGCATGAACCCATTGACCATCCACATAGCACGCTTCTCGAAACAGCCGTGCATCTTTCAACTGGCCCGCAATACTGCGCGTTTTTGTCGCTGTATCTTGCATGAACCAACCTTTAGATTGTTGCTTGCGCCAGTTGCTTCTTCTCCGCCACCGTCGCGAGTCCGGATTCAAGCACGTCCATTCCCTCTTCGAATTGCTCGTCGGTCACCACAAGAGGCACAAGAATACGCATCACGTTTCCGTACGTTCCCGCCGTAATGGTGATCAATCCGTGCTCGTAACAATATTTCCCCAATTCTTTCGTTTCCGTATCCGCCGGTTCTTTCGTCCGCGCGTCGCGCACCAGCTCAATCGCGCACATACCACCCAGCCCGCGTACTTCACCAATCAATTCCCACTTTTTGTGCCAATCGCGGGCTCGAGCCTCAAAGCGCTTCCCAATTTCCGTTGAACGCGCAAGCAATCCATCCTTTTCGATCGTCTCGATCGCAGCCAGCGCCGCCGCGCACGAAAGCGGATGCCCGCCAAACGTTCCGCCAAGTCCTCCCACGCCGGGTGCATCCATCACTTCGGCTCGGCCAGTCACTGCCGCGATCGGCATGCCTCCGCCCAACGACTTCGCGCTGACGAGCAGGTCTGGCTCTACGCCGAAATGCTCGGACGCGAACCACTTGCCAGTGCGCGCAATGCCAGATTGCACTTCGTCGGCGATAAAGAGAATCCCGTGTTTCCTAGAGATTTTGTGCAAAGCCGCAAAGTAGTCGCGCGGCGGCACGACAAATCCGCCTTCACCGAGCACTGGCTCCGCAATCACCGCCGCAACATTTTCCGCTGCGACGTGACGCTTGAACGCGTCCTCCAAGTGGTGTGCAAATTCCTCCGCAGTAGTTCCTGCGGGGCTCCGATACTGATATGCGTACGGAATGCGATACACATCGCTAGCCATCGGCTCAAAACCCGCTTTGTACGGATGCGGCTTGCTGGTCAGCGACATGGCCATGAACGTTCGCCCATGAAACGCATCTTCAAAGCAAATCACCGCCGGCCGCTTTGTGTACGCGCGAGCGATCTTGATTGCGTTTTCGACGGCTTCTGCCCCGGAATTGACGATTACCGTTTTCTTCGGGAACTTCCCGGGCGTTAGTGCGTTCAGCTTTTCCGCGACCGCAATGTAGCTCTCGTACGGCGTCACGCTGAAACAGACATGCAGAAATTGATCGAGTTGTGCGCGCAACGCATTCATCACACGCGGAGATTTGTGCCCGACGTTCAAACACCCAATACCGCCCGCGAAATCAATGAATCGATTTCCATCCACGTCTTCGATGGATGCGCCTTCCGCCCGCGCCGCAAACACAGGCGTCGCATGAAAGGGTCCACGCGCCACTGCCGCGTTCCGCCGTTCCATCAGCGCTTTCGATTTGGGCCCAGGAATTGCGGTTCGAATCTGAATTGTTCCCATGTACGTCGTCCTTCCACGAAAAATCTCAGTACCAGCCGATCGGCGCTTCATCCAAATTGACGAACACCTGCTTTGTTTCCAAATATTCCTCGAGTCCCCACGGTCCAAGCTCGCGTCCGAAGCCGGACTGCTTGTAGCCGCCCCACGGCGCTTCCACGTACGTCGGCTGCATGTGGTTCACCCACACGATTCCCGCACGCAACGATTTCACCACGCGAAACGCCTTGTAAATGTCGCGTGTCCAGACGGCACCGGCGAGTCCGTATGGCGTATCGTTTGCAATCCGAATCGCATCAGGTTCGCCTTCAAACGGAATCACCGAAGCGACCGGTCCAAAAATTTCTTCCCGTGCAATCCGCGCATTATTATCCACATCGTAGAAAATCGTCGGTTCAAGGTAATAGCCTTTGCCGATCTGTCGCGGCCGCCCGCCGCCGATCGCCGTCTTCGCTTCCTTCTTCCCCACTTCCAGATAGGAGCTGACGCGGTCGTACTGTTCTTTGCTGACCAGCGGCCCCATCTTCGTTTCGCGCTCCATCGGCGGACCAAGCTTGATTCGCTTCGCCTTCTCCGTCATCGCTTCCACAAATTTCGAATAAATCTTCTTCTCCACCAAAATGCGACTTCCCGCCGAGCAAACTTCCCCCTGATTGATGAACACGCCAAACAGCGCGCCATCCACGGCCGCTTCCCAATCCGCGTCCGCAAAGAAAACGTTTGGCGACTTGCCACCAAGTTCCAGCGTCACGCGCTTCAAAGTGTCCGCAGCGCTCTTCACGATAATTTTCCCGACTGCCGCACTTCCCGTGAACGCAATCTTGTCCACGCCCGGATGTGCCACCAGCGCGGCACCCGCCGTTTCGCCAAGTCCGTTCAAGATGTTCACCACGCCCGTGGGCAATCCCGCCTCTTCAAACCAATTCGCAAATTCCAGCGCGGTCAGCGGTGTTTGTTCTGCCGGCTTCAAAACACACGTGCAGCCCGCGGCAATCGCCGGCGCCAGTTTCCATGCAGCCATCAACAAAGGATAGTTCCACGGAATAATCTGTCCCGCCACGCCGACTGGCTCGCGCAACGTAAAACTCAGCGCATTCGCCGGCACGGGATTCACGTGTCCTGTCACTTTGTTCGCCAGGCCGCCGTAATATTCGAAGCAAGTCGCCACGTCCGCGATGTCGTATTCCGCTTCGACGATCGGCTTTCCGGTGTTGCGGCACTCCAGCTCGGCCAGCGCCGCCGTGTTTTGCCGGACTTTTTCCGCCAGCCTAAAAAGAATTCGCCCGCGATCTTGCGCCGTCGTTTGCGGCCAAGGCCCGGAATCAAACGCCGTGCGCGCCGCCTTCACGGCGCGATCCACATCCGCCGTTTCCGACGCTGCCACCTGAGCGATCACTTCTTCCGTCGAAGGGTCGTACACCGGGAACGTCTTCCCGCTCGCCGCGCTCTCCCACTTTCCGTTGATGTAGTTCTGATACGTCCGCACTCCCGTCGTCGCACTGCTCGACATAACTTCCTCCCAACTCTTCGCGAAAACGCAGCCAGTTTACGCAGCCGCTCTCGCCGCCTGCTTCCGCCGTCCATACACAAAGAAGAAAAACGCCGCTGCGCCAATAAAAAGAACCGTTCCTCCAACCATCCACACTTCATACGACAGAAGTGAAGTAATCTGCTGCGCCGGAAAAAACGCCAGCGCAATGCCCAAACTCGTCATCAGCAATCCACTCATCCCCGAGATCAGCAGCGTTCCCTTGTTATATCGCTTCTTCTCAAAGCCCGGGTCGGCCGCAATTCGAATCAGCGCATAAAAGATGTACAAAAACGGAATCAGCTGCAGCACCACCGCGAGCGAGAGCAGCCGCTGGAACGATTCCTGCACGCCCGTACTCCAGAAATTCATTAGCACCAACGCAAGTGAGACCCCGGCATGCACAATCAGCGCGGCATACGGCGTCCGGTATTGCGGATGCACGCGCCCGAGCCACGCCGGCATGTACGAATCCAGCCCCGCAACAAACGGAATGCGCGCCGAGCCTCCCAGCCACGCCGACCCGATTCCCGCAATCGATAAACTGAGTAAAAACGCAAACGGCGCAACAATCCACGCCACTCCGACCCTCGACGCCATGTGCGAAACCGCCTGCACGATTCCCTGCAGCACGCTGATCTGTGATTTGCTTACGGCGATCAGCAAAGTAAGCGTCGCACCGATGTACAACAACCCGGACAGAACGCCGCCCCATGCCACCGCGCCTGGCAGCGTCTTAGCCGGTTCCTGAATTTCGTCGCCCATCACCGAAGCCAATTCCAACCCAACGAGCGCAAAACAAATCACGCCAAAGGAATTCAGCACAAATCGCGGATTCGCCGGGATTTGAAAATCCGTCCAGGTCACATCGCTTCCAAATTTCGTCCACACAATCACGCCCAGACCCATCAAGAGCGCTGCGGCAACAAACGTTCCAATCGCGCCAACATTGTTTACCCATTTCCCGATGCCCAGCCCAACCACGTTCAGCACCACGAGCACCACGAGCAAAAAGACACACGCGATCAGCGCGAACACTTTGTTATCCGCAAGTCCGTGATGACTCTCTCCCAGCGCGAACACGGACACGCCGACGAAATACAGCAGCACCGTCGGCACGTACATCATGTTGTTCGTCCAATAGCACCAGCCGGACAAAAATCCGTGAAAATCGCCAAACACTTCCTTGGCCCATAAATAAACGCCGCCTTCACCAGGATAGCGCTGCGACAATTCGATCACGGCAATTCCCTGCGGCCAGAAAAACAACACCAGCGAAATAATCCAAAGCCAAATCGTCACGCCACCGTTCGCCGCAATGGACGGCAGCACATTCAAATTGAAAACAGCCACTACAAATAGCAGGACGAGATCCCGCTGACCCAGCACGCGTTTCAAATGCGGCTGCGATTCCGTTACCCCGTCCGCCAAATCAATTCCCCTTTAGCTCTTCCGCGTTCTTAGTGTCCGGCAGCCGCGGTCACCATGCCGCGTTCCGCTTGCGCCTTCGCCATTGACGGCGCGACTTCTTCAAACACCGCGAGGTGCTTATCAATGTCCGCCTCCGTATGTTGCACGGAAATCGTCCACTGTTCGTCCCACCAGTACGGCTGGGCCAGCACGCCACGATTCACCATTGCGAACCAGTAGTGCCGCCACAAATCCACGTCAATTTTCATCCAGTCGCGGTAGTTGCGAATTTCCTTCGGATAGAGCATCAAGGCGCCGTTCACTCCCGCGCTCGCCACGTACGCCGTCAATCCGCTCTTCGCCACGATCGTGCGATAGCCTTCCGTCAGTTTCTTGCTGAGTTTTCCAACGTGCGCGTACGCATCACGCGTCAGCACTTCACGGAATGTCGCCAGCCCCGCCGCCATCGCCACGCGATTCGTGTTGTACGTCCCGCCGTGAAACACCTTGTGGTCGGAGATCAGGTTCATCACTTTGCGGCTCGCGCCGAATGCGCCGAGTGGCAAACCACCGCCAATGGACTTCGCCAGACAAATCATGTCGGGCTTCACACCGAAATAATCGCTCGCGCCACCCCATGCCAGCTTCGCGCCGGTTTTGACTTCGTCGAAAATCAGCAGCGCGCCGTTCGCATCGCAAATCTTGCGCAGCCCTTCCAAAAATCCGGGCTGCGGAATGCACAAGCCCACATTCATCAAAATCGGTTCAAGAATAATCGCCGCTATCTGCCCGGGATATTGCTTGAAGCGATTCTCCACACTTCCCAAATTATTGAAGCTCGCGATCACAACATTGTCTACCGCCGCCTTCGGAACGCCTCCGCCACCGGGCACGGAGTTCGGCGCATTCTCATCGCCATATTCCGTTTCTTTCGGCTTCACGCTCACCAGCGCCGTATCATGCAGTCCGTGGTATGCACCCTCAAATTTCACGATCTTGTCGCGTCCGGTTGCCGCGCGCGCGATGCGGCATGCATGCATCGTCACTTCCGTTCCACTCGAACCAAACCGCACCATCTCCACCGGATAGCGCTTGCAAATCTCTTCCGCAAGCTCCCATTCTTGATCGTGCGGCATGCCGAACGTCGTGCCCAAATCCAACTGCTCCTTAACAGCCTTCACCACGGCAGGATGACAATGCCCCGCCATCAACGCGCCGAAACACAAGTTGTGGTCCACATATTCATTTCCATCCAGGTCATGAATCCGGCTGCCCTTTCCGTCCTTCACAAAAATTGGATAAGGCTCGTAGTGCCGGTAGTTGCTCGCCACACCAAGCGGAATCCTCTCCAGCGCGCGTTTGTGCGCGGCGGCGGATTTCGGCGTTCTCTTTTCGTAAGTTGCAATTTCCTTTTGCAGTGCGTCGTACATAACTTCTCCCTGAATCAAGCCTGTTGTTTTTGCAACAGACCTCAGTGCAGGTCTCTTCCCTGCCGTCAGTATCTTTCCGAAAATCATTCCTCAGACACGCAGAAGCGCGGCCCTCGTGAGCCGCGCCTGCGGACAGTCTTTGTGTTTCTTGCCTAGAAGTAAAACTTCAAGGCAAATTGCACCAGCCGCGGCTCGCGCGCGCGTTTTACACGACCGAAGTCGGAGCCATCGGTGACGTTCCCATCCGGCTGGTAAAACTGCGCGTAATTGAACAGATTGTAAATTTCGGCACGGAACTGCAACCGGTAGTGCTCGCCGAAGTTTGTATTCTTGAAAACTCCGATATCGGTCTGAAATTCGCCCGGCCCGCAGCAGATTGTCCGCGGTGCGTTGCCGATTGTGCCGAGCACTACGCCGCCCGCCTCATTCGAGCAAAGCGGATTGTCGACGAGGTTGTTGGGATCCGCAGGATCGATACACCCGGTGCTAAATGAGCTCGGATCGAAACCCTGATTGCCAGGGTTCCGCGGATTAAGCTTTTTGAACGGCGCAATCAGATTTGGCTGGCCTGAAGTTTCGAAGTCGAAACTGGTATAGAGCTCGTTGTCATCTTGTTGCGTGATGCGAATCGGGAAACCGGTTTGTGCAATCGTCGTACCGGACATGGACCAACCGTTCAGCGCCTTTCCGGCGAAGCCCTCATACTTCGGAATCGGCAGGTCCCAGTAATAGCTGAATACAAACCGGTGACGGGCATCAAACAGCGAAGGTGAACGCCCAATTTTCGGATTGAATGGGTTTACCAGGCTTTCAAACGTCGAGGCATAGTCCAGCGACTTGCCAAACGTATACGCGCCGGTGAACTGTAGGCCGTGCGAGAACCGCTTTTCGAGACTGGCCTGCAAAGCGTGATATGAGGAACTTGAAATCGTCCCCTGCTGAAAAATGTTGGAAAACATCGGAAGACCGTCGGCCGGGCAGCCCGCTCCCGTTGACGGTTCGCAGTTGGGAGAAGAAAACGGACGAAGTCCGACCAGAGTAAGGCCGTTGGGCCCAATCGTCGTTCCTGCAGGAAGTACCTTAGTCGCTCCGTAAGGCAGATGCAGATCCGCTGTCAGAACCGTTCCAGGATCAATGAAGTAAGAGTTGTCGGCACCAAACTGGGTGCACGTTCCGACGCCAAGATTCGCGTTGAGATCCAGGCAAGTTTGCGGATTTCCGGGATTTATTTCCTGCGTCGCCAATAATCGATGTCCCTGCCGGCCTACATAGGCAATCTGGAATACCATATCCTTCGCGAATTCTCGCTGGATCGACAGGTTGTACTGCTCCGCGTATTGGGAGCGGATATGCGGCGCCGCCTGCCCATAGAGAAGGATCGGCCGAAACATCGCCCAATCCACTGGCTGATTCCTTGGCGGGTTCAGGATCCCATTAAAAGGATTCGGGGCGGTCGATCCGTTCTGATATTGGAACGGCAGATTCAACATGGTGTTGAAAATGCTGGAACTTCCGCCGAACGGAGGCTCGGCGCTGAACTGTTCCATCACGAGCTGTTCGATCGGATTGTAGAAAATTCCGAAGCCCGCTCGAATGCTTGTCTTCCCAGGCCCGCCGAACAGCTTCCCCAAAGCTCCATCCTTTGCGCTTGGACTCCACGCCAGCCCGATGCGCGGAGCAAACGATTTATAGTAGGTGGACGTCAGTCCAACCGGCACTCCTTTATCGCCCGCTACAACCAGTCCTGTGGGAATCACACCAGCTGCGCCACAGTCATTCCCGAAAGTCGCAAACAGTGGATCGTTCGGCCC
>Ga0137397_10001675_pt1 | contig 15526 bp, 13 predicted proteins | sample czorhiz116metaG_FD_106658 | JGI IMG/M metagenome (GOLD analysis project Ga0137397, IMG submission 106658) | Vadose zone soil microbial communities from Angelo Coast Range Reserve, California, USA - czorhiz1.16 metaG | ecosystem: Environmental > Terrestrial > Soil > Vadose zone | place: USA... | reverse complement strand
GTACGCGAAGAACCGCGCGAACGCCGCCTGCGGCTCGTGCTCCATGTAGCCGACCGAGTACACGTGGATCAGGAACCCCACCCCCGTCACCACCAGCAGCATCACCGCCGACAGCGGGTCGAGCAGATACGACCAGCGCACGGTGAGGTCGCCGCCCTCGGCGGCCTGCCCCATCGGCATCCACTCGAAGAGATCCTGGGTGAAGAACGGGGTCGCGGCCGGGCGATCGTGCAGCTCCACGAACGCCCCGGCGGAGATGACGAACGACGCGAGGACCGCCGCGCAGGCGATGAGGCCCACGACGCGGCGTGACAGGAAACGGGCGCCGAAAAGACCGTTCACGGCGAAGCCGGCGAAGGGGAGGAGCGGCACGAGCCAGAGCAGCTGCAGCATCATGTCACCAGCGCATCAGGCTGGCGTCCTCCACGTCTGTCGTGAGGCGCCTGCGGAACAGGGCGATGATGATGGCCAGCCCGACGGCGGCCTCGGCCGCGGCCACCGTCATGACGAAGAAGACGAACACCTGCCCGGTCATCGACTGGTTGTCGTGCGCGAAGGCGACGAACGTCAGGTTGACCGCGTTGAGCATCAGCTCGATGCACATCAGGATGACGATGGCGTTGCGCCTGATCAGCACGCCGACGCAGCCGATCGCGAACAGGAGCGCGGCGATGAGCAGGAAGAACTCGATCCTCATCTCCTCACCTGGCGCTTGGCCATGATGACCGCCCCGATCATGGCGGCGATCAGCAGGACCGAAGCCGCCTCGAACGCGAACAGGTATTTCGAGAAGAGCAGGCCTCCCAGGCCCCGTGCCGCGCCGAACGCGGGGTCGAACATCCCGGGCTCGACGTAGGCCTGGTCCAGGCGTCCGCGGATGGCGTTGAACAGGAGAGCCACGAACGCGGCGCCGAGCAGCAGAGCCCCCCACCGCTGCGGTCCGGCCGCGACACGCAGCCCGACCTCGGCCTTGAGGTTCAAGAGCATGACGACGAACACGAACAGGACCATGATGGCGCCGGCGTAGATGATGATCTGCAGGGCGGCCAGGAACTGCGCCTGCAGGATCAGGTAGAACAGCGCGATGCAGAACAGGTTCACGATCAGGAAGAGGATCGACACCATCGGGTTCGGGTGGATGACGACCATGAGCGCCGACAGGATGGCGACGAACCCGATGAGACCCACCCAGAACTCCAGGCTCAAGAGGGCCCGGTAGTTGACCGCGAGGAGCGCCGTGGCGCCGGCCCCCAGAATCGCGCCCGCGAGGAGCGTCCGCTCCGGGGCGTACACCCGGACGAGGGCGAACAGCACCAGGACGAGGATCAGCTCGAGGAGGAGATAGACCGGCACGCTCAGCTCCAGTCCATCAGGACCACGAATGACACCCACAGGATGTGCACGAGCGCCGTCGGCAGCAGAACCTTCCATCCCAGGTTCATGAGCTGGTCGTAGCGGAATCGGGGCAGCGTCCAGCGCACCCAGACGTACACGAACAGGAAGAATCCGACTTTGACGCAGAACGCCAGGACCTGCACGAGTGCTGCGACGAGCGGCGGCAGGCCCAGCCGATACAGCCCCGGCACGTGATACCCGCCGCAGTAGAGCGTCGTCGCCAGCGCCGAGGCGGTGATCATGTTGACGTACTCGGCCATGTAGAACATCGAGAAGCGCATGCCCGAGTACTCGGTATGGTATCCCGCGACCAGCTCGGTATCGGCCTCCGGCAGGTCGAACGGCAGCCGGTTGGTCTCGGCGAAGGCCGCCGTGAGGAAGATGAGGAAGCCGGGGAACTGCCAGAGGATGTTCCAGCCGTGCTCCGCCTGGCGCTCGATGATGTCGTTGAGACGGAGCGACCCGGCGGCCATCAGCACCCCGACGATCGACAGCCCCATCGCCAGCTCGTAGGAGATGAGCTGCGCCGACGAGCGCAGCCCGCCCATGAGAGAGTACTTGCTGTTCGACGACCAGCCCGCCAGCGCCACGCCGTACACCCCCATCGCGGACAGCGCCAGGATGACCAGAACACCGTTGTCCACGTCGGCTATCTGGAGGCGCACCATGCGGCCGTACAGCTCGACCGCGGGACCGATCGGGATCACCGAAAAGGTCACGAGCGCCGGGACGAAGATCAGCAAGGGGGCGAGCAGATAGACCGGCCGGTACACGTGCGGCGGCGTGATCTCCTCCTTGAACAGGAACTTGATCCCGTCGGCGAGCGGCTGCAGGAGACCGAACGGCCCGACACGGTTCGGCCCCTGGCGGTCCTGGATCCAGGCGGACACCCGCCGCTCCACGAGGGTCATGTAGGCGACCGCCGTCATGACGACGAAGAAGAAGATGGCGATCTTGACCGCGCTCTCGACCAGGAGCTGACTGAGGTTGGGATCCATCTCAGGCGCCCGGAGCGGGCGCGCCGACGGTGCGCTCCCGCGCCGCAGCGAGCGGCGCGCCGAGATCGCCCAGCGCCCGGTACGACAGCCCCGAAAGCGCGGCAATCTTCGCCGCCGCGTCCTCGAAGACCGCGCGGGGCGTGGGGTACTCGCTGCTCAAGCCGAAGCGGTAGCCCAGGTCGCGCAGGATGCGCCAGACCGGGTCCGCCTCGCCCTGCGGCCTGAGACCGGCGCGCAGGCGCTGCACCCGTCCCTGGAAATTGATCATCGTCCCCTCGAACTCCCCGTAGCCGCACGCCGGCAACGCCACGTGGGCGCGATCGACCGTCGGGCTCTTCCACCAGTCGATGACGACCAGGGCCTCCAGCTTCTCGTACAGGCTCTCCGAGTATCCCGGGAGTCCGGTGAGGTCCTCCCCCACGACGACCAGGCCGCGCACGTGGCCGAGGACCGCGTCCTCCAGGATCTCCTTGACGCGGCCGGCCGAAGGCGCGCCGATACCCACCGTGTCGGCGCCGCGGGCGTTCGGCGTCTTGTCGCGGCGCAGCAGGAGGTGATCGTCCTCCCCCGCCTCGTGCGGCGGAACCGCCAGGCGCGGCACCCCGAGCAGATCCCCCAGGACGCGCTTCGCCACGTAGAGGTCTTCTATCGTGAGCCGCGCGGAAACGATCGCGGCCAGGCCCTTCGGTCCGTGCCTCTCCGCCACCGCGCGCAGGAGCGCGGCGGCGCGGTCGAGCGCGGGGTCCCACGGCGACTCCGGCTCCGGGGCCGACGCGTCCCGCGGCTCGACCCTGTCGCCGGGAGCCGGGCGCTCCACCGGGCTCTCGAACCGCGGTCTTTCGTACAGCTCCGCGTACGACTCCCTTCCCTCGTCGCACATCCAGTAGCGGTTCACGTCGGGATTGGCGCGCGGCGTCATGCGGTGGATGCGGTCGCGGAAGGTCGCCAGGTCGACGTTGCAGCCGCGCGCGCAGCCGGCGCACACGGTGGGGATGTTCTTCAGGAACCAGACGCGCGACTTGAAGCGGAACGGCTTCCAGGTCAGGGCGCCGACGGGGCAGACGTCCACCGTGCAGCCCGAGTAGGGATTATCGAGCGGCCGGCCGGGGAACGTGCCGATGATCGCGTGGTCGCCTCGCTGAAAGAGTCCCAGCTCGTGGCTCAGGCTCACTTCGTCGCAGAAACGGATGCAGCGTGTGCACTTGATGCAGCGCTCGGCGTCGAACTTCACGTCCCGGCCGATGTCGTAGCGCTTCGGGGAGTGGACCTTCTCCTCCTCGAAGCGGCTGTACCCCTGACCGTAGGCCGATTCGTAGGCCTGCAACCTGCATTCGCCGGCCTGGTCGCAGATGGGGCAGTCGAGCGGGTGATTGATCAGCAGGAACTCCTGGATGCCGGCGCGCACTCCCCGGACGCGATCGTTGGCGGTGCGCACGACCATCCCGGGGGCGGCCGCCGTGGCGCAGGCGATCTGCAACTTCGGCATCTTCTCGATCTCGACCAGGCACATGCGGCAGTTGCCGGCAATGCTCAGACCGGGGTGGTAGCAGTAGTGCGGCACGAGCACGCCGGCCTTCTCCGCCGCCTGCAGGACGGTCGCCCCCTTCTTCGCCACCACCGGGCGGTCGTCGATCAGGAGCGCCACCTCGTCGGGCCCGGCCTGCGGCAGGGCCGCCGCGGCCGCAGGCGCCCGGTCGACCGGCGGCGCCGGGGCCGGGGCCGGGACATTGGGCTGGTGGGGCGGCGGACTGATCTCGGACATCGCTCTCCTCAGCGGGCGGCGGCGGCTTTCCCAGGACACGCCTTGGCCCTGGCGTGCTCCTCGAACTCGTCGCGGAACACCCTGACGTACGACTCGACCGGCCAGGCGATCGCCTCGCCGAAGGGGCACACGGTGTTCCCCTCGATCTTCCCGGCGATCCCGGCCAGGAGATCCACGTCCCCGGGGTGCCCGTCGCCGCGCTCGAGGCGCGCGAGTATCTTGACCAGCCAGCCGGTCCCCTCGCGGCACGGCGTGCACTGGCCGCACGATTCGTGCGCGTAGAAGCGGGCGACGTTGTGGAGCGCCCAGACGATGCACGTGCCGCTGTCCATGACGAAGCCGCCCGCCGACCCCAGCATCGTTCCGGCGGCGGCGAGCGAGTCGAAATCCATCAGGACGTCGCACTTCGCCGCCGGCAGGATCTTCATCGACGAGCCCCCCGGAACGGCGGCCTTCAGCGGACGGTCGGGATGCTTCATGCCGCCCGCATACTCGTTGAGGAGCTCCAGGAACGGCACTCCGAGGGGCGCCTCGAACACGCCCGGGCGCTTCACGTGCCCCGACAGGCAGAAGAGCTTCGGTCCGGTGTTCTTCGGGGGCCGGCCGATCGAGGCGAACCAGGCGGCGCCGCGCTCCGCGATGAGCGTGACGTTCGCGAGCGTTTCGACGTTATTGATGATGGTCGGGCAGCCGTACAGACCGACGATCGCCGGGAACGGCGGCTTGATGCGGGGATAGCCGCGCTTCCCCTCGAGGGATTCGAGGAGCGCGGTCTCCTCGCCGCAGATGTACGCCCCGGCCCCCCTATATATAATGATATCGAGGTCGAAGCCGCTCCCGAGGATGTTCTTCCCCAGGAACCCCTTTGCGTAGGCCTCCTGCACCGCCTTCTCGAACGTGCGGCACCCCTGGTGGAACTCGCCACGGATGTAGAAGAACGCCAGGCTCGATTCGATGGCGTAGGCCGAGAGGATGATCCCCTCGAGCACGAGGTGCGGATCCCTCTCGATCAGGAGCCGGTCCTTGAACGTCCCGGGCTCGCTCTCGTCGGCGTTGACGCACAGGTAGCGGGGCTTGTCCTTCGTCTTCGGAAGGAAGCCCCACTTCATCCCGGTCGGGAACCCCGCGCCGCCGCGCCCCCGCAACCCCGACGCCTTCACCTCCTCGATCAGCTTCTCCGGGGTGAATTCCTTCAGCGCCCGCCTCAGCCCCTGGTAGCCCCCCGACGCCATGTAGACGTCGATCGTCTCCGAGCCCGGCTTGCGGATGTTGCGCGTCAGGATCGGCTCGAAGGGCATCGTCTCTACTCCAGCCCCTTCAGGATCTCGTCCATCTTCGTCCCGTCGACCGGCCCATGCTCCCTCTCGTTGATCTGGATGAACGGCGCGCGGTCGCACGCGCCCAGACACTCGACCGACGCGAGCGAGACCTTCCCGTCGGCGCGCTTCTCCCCGTCCCCGATCCCGAGACGCGCCTTCAGGTGAGCCATCAAGGTGTCCGAACCGCTCAGGGCGCACGGCAGCGTGCGGCAGACCTGGATGTGGTGCCGCCCGACCGGCCGCCGATGGAACATCGTGTAGAACGACACCACCCCGGCGACGAATGCGGGCGAGACGCCGATCTTGGAGGCGACGTACTCCATCGACTCGTCCGACACGTGCCCCTTCTCCTCCTGCACCAGGTACAGAGCGGGAAGAAGAGCCGAGCCCCGCATCGGGAAGCGGCTCAAGAGATCGTCAATCTTGTGATCGGTCTCGGGGCGGACGGGGATCGTCACCGGTCCACCTCCCCCATCACGGGGTCGAGGCTCGCCACCACGGCGATCAGGTCGGACAGCAGGCCTCCGACCGCCATCGTCTCGATCGCCTGAAGGTTGATGAAGGACGGGGAGCGGATGTGCAGGCGGTAGGGGGACTTGTCCCCCTCGCTCCGGATGTAGAATCCGAGCTCCCCCTTGGGCGCCTCGATGGCGTGGTACACCTCTCCCACCGGCCCCTTGATCCCCTCGGTGACGAGCATGAACTGCTCGATCAGCTCCTCCATGCTCGTGAGGACGCGTTCCTTCTTCGGGAGGGTGATCTTCGGATCGTCCACGGCGACCGGACCGTCGGGCAGCCGCCGCAGCGCCTGGTCCAGGATCCTGACGCTCTGGCGCATCTCCTCGAAACGAACCAGGTAGCGATCGTAGGCGTCCCCCTCGCTGCCGACCGGCACGTCGAACTCGTAGGTCTCGTAACCGCTGTACGGCTCGGTCTTGCGCACGTCGTACGCCACTCCGGTTCCGCGCAGGTTCGGGCCGGTCAGGCTGAGGGCGACCGCGTCCGGGGCGCTGATCCGGCCCACCCCCTGCGTGCGCTTCATCCAGATGCGATTGCGCGTCAGCAGGGAGTCGAGCTCGTCGAGGAACTTGGGGAACGTATCGACGAACGAGCGGACCTGCCCGGTCCAGCCGGCCGGCAGGTCGCGCGACAGCCCGCCGACGCGCGTGTACGACGTCGTCAGCCGCGCCCCCGTGAGCGCCTCGATGATGTTGTACAGGGTCTCACGCTCGCGGAAGGTGTGAAAGAAGACGGTGGCGGCCCCGAGGTCGAGCGCCCCGGTCCCGAGCCAGAGGAGGTGCGCCGAGATGCGCGCGATCTCGCAGCACATCACGCGGATCACCTGGGCTCGCGGCGGGACGGTGATCCCGAGGAGCTTCTCCACCGCCAGGATGTAGGCGACGTTGTTGGACAGCGGCGCCAGGTAGTCGAGCCTGTCGGTGTACGGGACGAACTGGTTGTAGGTCATCCCCTCGGCGATCTTCTCCATGCCCCGGTGGAGATAGCCCAGGTGCGGCTGCACCGCCTTGACCACCTCGCCGTCGAGCGTCAGAACCAGCCGGAGAACACCGTGGGTGGACGGATGCGACGGTCCCATGTTGACCACCATGGACTCGCCATGCACGGCGTCCTCGCCCGCGGGCGCCTCGGGATGGAGCGACGGCGGGGACGTGACGCGCAGGTCGTCCATCTAGACGCTCTCCATGTCGCGGAAACCGGGCGAGGCGACGCGGCCCCGGGGCCGGGCATCCCGGGGCCCCCCCTCCACGTCGAAGTCCTTGCGCAGCGGATGGTCGGGGTAGTCCTCGGGCATGATGATGCGCCGCAGATCGGGATGACCGCTGAACCGCACGCCGACCAGGTCGTACACCTCGCGCTCCGGCCAGTTCGCCCCCGGCCAGATCGAAACGACGCTCGGCACCGTCTCCCCTTCGTCAAGACGCACCTTGAGGCGCAACCGGTGATTCCTGGGCAGCGAGTAGAGGTGGTACAGCACTTCGTAATCGTGGTCGCGCTCCAGGTAGTGCGTGCCGGTGACGACCGAGAGCATGTCGAACGCAGTCCCGGGGTCGTCCCGGAGGAAACGGGCGACATCGAGCAACGCATCCTTCGCGATGACGACGGTGATCTCGCCGCGGAACTCGGCCACGTCCTCGAGAGCACCGGGGAAACGCTCCCTCAGGAGATCGACGACCTGGCGCGGAGGCAGGGGGGCGATGTAGGGACCTTCCACGTTTCGTCCTCTCTCCGCTTCAGTCCCAGTCGAGGGCGCCGCGGCGCCAGCAGTACAGGAATCCGACCAGGAGAACCCCGATGAACACCGCCATCTCGAGGAATCCGCGCATCCCCAGATCGCGGAACACGGTCGCCCAGGGATACAGGAAGGCGGCCTCGATGTCGAACAGGATGAACAGCATTCCCACCATGTAGAAGCGGACGGTGTAGCGCTTGCCGGAGGGCTCCAGCGGATCGACGCCGCACTCGTAGGGGCTCAGGTCGGTGCGGCTCGTCCGAGGATTGCCGACGAGGGTCGAGAGCCCCAGGATCGCCGCCCCCAGGAGTGCTGCGGCCACGAGCTGCAGACCGATCGGGACGTAGTCGATCACGCGGTCTCCCCCTCCGATCCGGGGTCCCCGCACATCGTGATATTTTTCACAAAGGCCGGCCCGCCATCACGCAGCGTGGCTCCAACGTAAGGAAGCCGTCATGCTAGCACCCCGGCCGTCAGGCGCGCAACCGCCCGGCCTTCGCCGCGCCCCCCCGAGGGAGCGAGGCAGGCGGAGAGGGGGTGCGGCTCATATTCGCTCGCGCGGCATAAGGCGTGCCCAACTCGCGCGCATGGCGCGGCTCAAAATCGCCTTACCCCCTCTCCGCCTGCCTCGCTCCCCGGTCCTCCACGCCGATGACGACGTCCACGATCGCGGACCAGGGTGCGGCACACGATCCGAAACGATCTCTCATTCGAGAGAGATCCGGTGCGCGGTCGTCCGCTTGTTCAACGCTGTGAAACCGCGGGAGTGAGCGCGCCGGGCCGCAGCGCGTCGCGGCGATTTTGAGCCGCGCCATGCGCGTGAGAGGGGCACACTTACCCCGCGCGAGCGAACATGAGCCGCGGCGCGCTGCGGCCCGGCGCGCCCGCGGGGACGCGGGGACGCGACTCTCAGGGGGGTGGCAGTCGGTAGGGCGGCCGCGCGGCGGGACGACGAAGCCAGGATTCGACCTGCGCCGCGAGCGCCCTGACCCGGTCGGGGCGCTCGGCGGCGAGGTCGGTCGTCTCCAGGGGATCGCGGGCCAGGTCGTAGAGCCGGTGCCGGCCATCGGAGGCCCAGTGCAGCTTCTCGGTTCCAAACCGGCAGGCAACGAGCGCCCGATCCCACGGCACGATGCGGACCTCGGGAAAGCGCTCCTGGATGATCTCGAGGAACTGGATCGGCCGTGCGAACTCGCTCACCAGCACGGGACCCTCGGCGGGGGGCGCCTCCCCCCCCCTTTCGGGCACCGACCGGAGCCCCCCGCGGCGCAGGCCGCGGATGCCGGGAAGGACGATCGACTCCCGGCGATCCCCGCCGTCCGGCGCGTTCTCGACCGGCACGCCGGCCAGCCCCAGGAGCGTCGCGTAGACATCCTGCAGCATGACCGGCTCCGCGATCCGCTGGCCGGATTCGACCGCCGCCGGGTAGCGCACGACCAGGGGGACATTCAAGAGTTCCTGGAAGACGCTCATCTTGTGGTCCAGGAACCCGTGGTCGCCGATCGCCTCGCCGTGGTCGGACGTGATGACCAGGACGGTCCGGTCCAGGAGTCCCCGCGCCCTCAGGAATGCCGCCAGCTCCCCGACCTTCTCGTCGATGTAGGAGATCTCTCCGTCGTACAGATCGGAGAGGACGTTCAGATCCCCTTCCTTGAGCCCCCCCAGGCCGAGGACGTACTTGACCTCGTCCGGATGCTTGAAGTGTCGCAGCCGTTCGACGGCCGCTCCATCCGTCCCCGGGGAGAGAAACCGGGACCTCCAGGGCTCGGGGGGGTTGTAGGGAAGATGCGGCTCGAGGTAATTGATGAAGACGAAAAAAGGCTGATCGCGCGCCGCGGGGTTGTCCTGCCGCCAGGCGAGGAAGCGCTCCACCCTCCCGTTCAGCTCGGCGGCCCCGGCGTCGTCTCTCTCCATCCTGTCCTTTTCCGTCTTCCTCCAGAACTCCTCGTACTCGTCGAACCCCTGGTCGAGTCCATACTGCCGACCGGCCCAGGGATTGGCCACGTACCCCAGGGTGCGATACCCCGCGTCATGGAGAGACTCGGCCAGGGTGCGGAACTTCTCATCCAGATGGAGATGACCGGAGTCGGCCCCGTGGGAGGAGGGAAACAGCCCCGTGAACAGGCTGGAATGGGCCGGCAGGGTCCAGGGTGCGGGTGTTATCGCCTGCCCGTAGATCGCCCCTTCCGAGGCCAGCGCGGCGATTTGGGGCGAGGTCTGGCGCGCATAGCCGTCGAAGGAGAAGCGGTCGGCCCGGGCGGTGTCGATGACCACCAGAACGATGTTCGGCCGGCTTCCCTGTCCGCAGCCGGCCGGAAGGAGGCATCCCAGGAGGATGACGGGAAGCCCCCCGGGGAGCCCTTTCATGGGGCCGAGGATCCCCCCTGGGAGGGGTCGGCCCACCCGGCGACCAGGCGTTTTCCCTCCAGCACGAACTGGTTCGGCAGCCCCCCGGCGGACGGGACGGCCCCCTCCAGTCCCGCCGACGACGTGGCCCCCGCCGGCTGGCGCTCTCCGCCGGGCGCTCCCTCGACTCTGGTCCTCGGGCGATAGGGCAGGGTCCGGCGGGAATCGTTGGCCGGCACCGCGACGTGTCTGGCCTCGAGAAGCGTCCCCTGGACCCGCTCCAGCTCCACCTGCGCCTTGTTGTAATCGACCATGGCGAGGTTCTCACGGACCTGGGCGGTGAACAGATCGTTCTGGAACTGCAGGACCTGGAAGGAGGTGCTCATGCCGTTCTCGAACTTCTTCTGCTCGGCGGACAGCTTCTCCTTCTGCAGGCGCACGTTCACCTGGGCCGCCTTGACGCGCTTCAGCGTCGTCTGGACGGCTCGCACGGCGTCGCGCACCTGGACGCGGGCCGCGAGCTCCAGCGTCTCAAGACCCTTTCCCGCCTGCGTCAGGGCGTACTCCGAGTCGGTGAAGCTGGCGATCGCCTGGCGGTTGCCGATCGGGATCCCCAGGGCCATGGTCACCTGCCAGTCTTTGTTGGCGCCGCGGCGCAGATCGTCGATGGAATTGCCATAGTTGTCGACGTCGATGCCGACCTTGCCGTACGAACCGTTCAGGTTCAGGCCCCAGCGTCTCTGGTTCCTGCGGAAGGCCAGGTCCGCCTCCTTGGACTTCAGATCCAATCGGGCCTGCTCAAGATCCGGGCGGTGCTGCAGCGCGGTCGACACGGCGCTCTCCATGTCGGGCGATTGTTCGACCAGCGGCAGCGGGTCGCTCGGAAGGAGCGGCTGCGACCACACCGGTGAGTCCTTCGGCACGTTCATGACCCGGCGCAGGCCGTCCTCGGCGGTTTTCACCTGGCTCTCGGCGATGATCACCGCCTCCTCCCGATCGGCCACCTGGGCCTCGGCCTGGGTGATCTCGATAGGGGCCAGCGTCCCGACCCGCACCTTGATCCGGTTCTGATCCAGGAAGTCCTGCGCCAGCTGCAGCGCCGCCAGGCTGGTCTTGAGATTGATCAGAGTGAAATTCAGGTCCCAGTAGGCCTTCTCGGCCGCGGACAGCGTGTCGATGACCGTCGAGCGGAACAGGGACTGGCTGATGCCGAGCGTGTTGCGGGCTTCCACGACGAAGGTCTTGCTCGCCTTCGGGCCGAAATTCCTGAGGAGAGGCTGCGTGATGCTGACCCTCCAGGAGGTATCGAATTCGGTCGTGTTCCCGCTGAACGTCGACTGCGCCGCGTTGTCGAACGCCTCGAGGTCGATCTGGTACTTGCCGCCGGTCTGGAGCGGGTCGATGAACGAGGCGATGAAATCATGCGTCTTGCTGGAGGACACGAAGGCCGTCGGCGACGGGCGCTGCGTGCTGCTGCTGGTCGCGGTGCCGTTCAGGAGCGGGTCGAAGATCGACTCTGCGACGATGACCTGGGCCTCGCTCCGGAGCGGATCGTAGGCGCGCACCACGATGTCGAGATTGTTCTCGAGCGCCGTCTTGACGGCGTCCTGCAGCGACAGGACGAAGGCCGGCGCGGCCGGGGCCTCGGGCGGCGGGGCCGCGCCCGGCGTCGCGGGGGGCGTCTCCTGCGCGAGCGGTCCGGCCCCCGCCAGGGGCGGCAGCAGGGCCAGGATCATGAGAAGGGTCAAGGTCGGGCGCGTCACGCGTCGTGTCATCAGATCACCTCGGTGTCCGTCGCTGCTCACGAAAACGGGGGAAGGAACGGACTCCTTCCCCCAGCTCGACTGCCGGTCCTCGTCCCGCTGCTTGAATCTCTATACGCTCGACCCCGCCGGGAAGTTTCATCCGCGGCGCATCACGCCGCCCTTCCCCGGGCCACTACGCGCCGCCGGCGGGCCCCGGATGGAGGTGGCAGGCCACCAGGTGGCCCGGGCTCACCTCCACGAGGGGCGGCTCGATCCGCGGGCACGCCTCCACCGCGCTCGGACAGCGCGTGTGGAACCGGCAGCCGGGCGGCGGCTGCGACGGCGACGGAAGGTCGCCGTGCAGGACCTGCCGCTCCCTGGCCCTGGCCGGGTCGGGGATCGGAATCGCCTGCAGGAGCGCCCTAGTATAAGGGTGAAGCGGGTTTCTGAAAATCTCGTCGCGCGTCGCGACCTCGACGATCTGGCCGAGGTACATCACCGCCACACGGTCGGCGATCCGCTCGACGACCGCCAGGTCGTGCGCGATGAACAGGTAGGCGATGCCGAAGTCTTCCTGAAGCCCGATCAGCAGGTTGATGACCTGGGCCTGCACCGAGACGTCCAGAGCCGAGACCGGCTCGTCCGCGACGATGAGCCGGGGCTTCAGGGCCAGGGCGCGCGCCACGCCGATGCGCTGTCTCTGGCCCCCCGAGAATTCGTGCGGGTAGCGGTCCCGCATGGCCGGGTCCAGCCCGACCCGCTGCAGGAGGGCCGCCACCATCTCGTCCCGCTCCTTCCGGTTCGCGCCGATCCTGTGGATGTCGAGCGGCTCGCGGACGATGGTCCTGACGCGCATGCGCGGGTTGAGGGAGGCGTAGGGGTCCTGGAACACGACCTGGATCTGGCGGCGCATGCGCCGCATGGCGCGCGGCGCCAGGGAGAGCAGGTCGACCCCGTCGAAGGTCACCGAGCCGGACGTCGGCTCCACGAGGCGCAGGATGCAGCGGCCGGTCGTCGTCTTGCCGCTCCCCGACTCCCCCACCAGCGCCAGGGTCTCGCCGGGTGCCAGGTGCAGGGACACTCCGTCCACGGCCCTCACCCATCCCGAGACACCGGAGAAGATCCCCCGCCTGATCGGGAAGTACTTCTTCAGGGAGTCCACCTGAAGCAGCGGGCGGACCGTCTCGACCGCGCTCACCGCGGGCGCCCTTCCATGTCGTGGTGCTTGTAGCAGGCCACGGTGCGTCCGGCGGCGCCGATCGGCAGAAGAGAAGGGGTCCCGACCCGGCACTCGTCCATCACGTCCGGGCAGCGCGGGTGGAAGGCGCACCCTGCCGGCAGGCGCTCCAGATCCGGCACGGTGCCGTCGATGGCGGACAGACGCTTCTTCCGGCCACCCGTCCCCGCCGCCGCCTCGCCCAGGCGCGGGATCGAACGGAGCAGACCGGCCGTGTACGGGTGCTTCGGCGAAAGGAACAGGTCGCGCGTGGTCGCCATCTCGACGATCCGGCCGGCGTACATGACCGCGACCCGGTCCGCGGTCTCGGCGATCACCCCCATGTTGTGGGTGATCAGGAGCAGCGACAGGTGGAAGTCCCGCTTGAGGGTGAGCAGGAGATCGAGGATCTCCGCCTGGATCGTCACGTCCAGTGCGGTCGTCGGCTCGTCGGCGACGAGGAGGGCCGGGCGGCATGCCAGCGCCATGGCGATCATGACCCTCTGCCGCATTCCGCCCGACATCTGGTGCGGGTACTCGGTGGCGCGGCGCGCCGCGTCCGGGATGCGCACCACCTCCATCAGACGGACCGCCTCGCGCAGGGCCTCCTTCTTCTTCATCATGCCGTGGACGATCAGCCCCTCGGCGATCTGGTAGCCGACCGTGAACACGGGGTTGAGGGCCGTGGAGGGCTCCTGGAAGACGAGGGCAATCTCGCGCCCGCGTACGCGCCGCATGCCCCGCTCCGGGAGGGACATCAGATCCTGGCCCTTGTAGACGATGCGGCCGGAGACGATGCGGCCGGGCGGGGGCACGAGACGGACGAGCGACAGCGCGGCGACGCTCTTGCCGCAGCCCGATTCCCCGACGAGCCCGAGCGTCTCCCCTTCGTCGACGTGGAACGACACCCTGTCGACGGCACGCACCTCGCCGCCGGCGCCTCGGAAGTGGGTCGACAGGTCGGAGACATCGAGCAGCCGGGGCACCGCTCAGACCCCGGCGGCGGGGCGATACAGCCCGAAGACGCCCCGCAGAGCGTCGGAGATCTCACCCAGCGTGGCTCGATCCTCGACCGCCCGCACGATGAGCGGCAGCAGGTTGGAGCCCGAGCGGGCCGCCTCGCCCACGGCCGCCAGCGCGGTCTCGACGGCCCGGGGGTCGCGGCGTCCCTTGAACGCCGCGAGGCGCGCGCGCTGCTCCTGCTCCAGGCGGGGGTCGATCTTCTGGATCGGGATCGGAGGGCCGCCCTGCTCCGCCGCCTCGTCCTTGAACCGGTTGACGCCGACGATGACGCGGGCGCCGCCGTCGACCTGGCGCTGGTGCCGGAAGGCGGCCTCCTGGATTTCCTTCTGCTGGAAGCCGGTCTCGATCGCGCGGAGCGTTCCGCCCAGGTCGTCGATTTTCTGGAGATACGCCCACACGCGCTCCTCGATGGCGGAGGTCAGGGTCTCGAGGTAGTACGAGCCGCCCAGGGGATCGACGGTGTCGGCGGCGCCGCTCTCGTGCGCCAGGATCTGCTGCGTGCGCAGGGCGACGGTCGCGGCCTTCTCCGTGGGCAGGCCGAGCGCCTCGTCCATGCCGTTCGTGTGCAGGCTCTGCGTCCCTCCCAGGACCGCCGCCAGCGCCTGCACGGCGACGCGGACGACATTGTTCTCCGGCTGCTGCGCCGTGAGCGTCGAACCGCCTGTCTGCGCGTGGAAGCGCATCTGGAGCGCGCGCGGGTCATTCACCTTGAAGCGCCGCGTCATGATGCGGGCCCAGACGCGGCGCGCCGCGCGGAACTTGGCGATCTCCTCGAAGAAATTGTTGTGCGCGTTGAAGAAGAACGAGACCTGCCCGGCGATCTCCTCGATCGGAAGCGCGGCGGCGCGCGCGGCCTCGAGATAGGCGATGCCGTTCGCGAAGGTGAAGGCGATCTCCTGCACCGCCGTCGAGCCGGCCTCGCGGATGTGGTAGCCGCTGATGCTGATCGCGTTCCAGCGCGGCAGCTCGTTCCGGCAGTAGGCGAACAGGTCGGTGGCGATGCGCAGGGAGGCCTGCGGCGGGAAGATATAGGTGCCGCGCGCGATGTACTCCTTCAGGACGTCATTCTGCACGGTCCCCGACAGCGCCCCGAGCGGGATGCTCTGCCTCCGGGCGACCGCCACATAGAGCGCCAGGAGGATCGCCGCGGTGGCGTTGATCGTCATCGAGGTGGAGACGCGGTCGAGCGGCAGCCCGGCCAGGAGGTCCTGCATGTCGTCGATCGTGTCGATCGAGACACCGGCCCGCCCGACCTCCCCCTGCGCCATCGCATGGTCGGAGTCGTATCCCATCTGGGTCGGAAGGTCGAAGGCGACCGACAGACCCGTCTGCCCCTGGCCGAGGAGGTAGCGCAGGCGCCTGTTGGTCCCGGCGGCGTCGCCGAAGCCGGCGTACTGCCGCATGGTCCAGAAGCGGCTCCGGTACAGGGTCGGCTGCACGCCGCGGGTGAACGGGTAGGCGCCCGGGAACC
>Ga0137397_10001672_pt1 | contig 15532 bp, 9 predicted proteins | sample czorhiz116metaG_FD_106658 | JGI IMG/M metagenome (GOLD analysis project Ga0137397, IMG submission 106658) | Vadose zone soil microbial communities from Angelo Coast Range Reserve, California, USA - czorhiz1.16 metaG | ecosystem: Environmental > Terrestrial > Soil > Vadose zone | place: USA... | reverse complement strand
GGCGCCGCCCTCTTCGGCGCCACTTTGTTCCGCATCATTACGATTTGGATTCGCTAGCCTGGAATTCGTCCTAGCTGTCAGGAACTCTACGGAAACATTGGCGTTTCCAAGAGCTCCGTCCAGGCTGCCGTAAGCTGGCTCCGCCGCAGTCCCGCATTACACCGCGCTCCCTCCGGGGAAACCCTCCACTCGCCCCAAATCCGCGCGCACGCGCTGAAGCCCATATGCCCCTCTACGGTGGCAGGTCTTTCCCACGCGAGTGTGGGATGGATAATGGGCCGGGGCCCGCCTGCCAGTGGAGTTTTCCGAGAGTACTATGGTCAAGTTTCCCGCGTTCGGGTAGGTTGTGTTACGGCGGTCCGGAAGGCGATGGTTTCCGTCAAAAACCGACTCACAACCAAAAAGTATGCACTGTTGATTAGCTCCCGCGTCGTAACTCGCGGCGATTCTATTTTCCCGTTCGGAACGCTCGGGATTCGTATCGCACATATCGACGGCGACAAGATCAGCGCCCCCGTAGATTCATCTTTCAACGGCCTGGTTCTTGCATGCGAATGGAACGAAAACAGCCCAAACGAACCGGCCCGCTCATGGAAAGCTTACTATCGCGAAATTTGGAAAATAGAGCAGGCCGATGCGGAAAAAATGCTGAAGATGTTGCGAAAAATCAAAGGCATAAGCTCTTCTGCCTCTGTTAGGAGTTTTGGCAATTACGTGGCTTTGGTCGCCAAAGCGCTGAAAATCAAGCTTGCCTTGAAGGAATCGAATCACCGTACTGGCGTGCCTGGCTACAATTTCAATGAATATGTTCGCGTCAAGACGTCGGAAATCGCTAACGTCATTGACGAGATCGTCGAGGAGGTCCGCAGTTCGACCGCAAAGTCAGCGAGAGCATAAACTCCGAGGGCAACTTACTGCCAGGGGCCCCGGGTTCCGACGGGCTCGGAAACAGCCATCCCGCAGCAAACGAACCACTTAGAATTAGCTCTGTAGTTTACTATCTGGCGGGCGCTTGCTCCCGCAAACTCGCATCCTTCAGAATCAATCAATCACGAAGTGTTTTTTTTGTAAGTCTTTTCCTTTGATATTCTTACAAAATGATGGCGGGGATAGGGTAGGGGGGAACAAGCTCTCTTCCAGGGCTCGACACCTCCATCCGCGGAGCGCTGCCGTCCTCTGGAGTGCTATCATTTTGGGGAAGCATAAGACTAATTACCTATGACTGAAAACTATTCTGCTTTCGCTACCGTCGAAGAAGCCGTCGAAGAAATCCGCCAGGGCCGCATGGTTGTCCTGGTGGACGACGAAGACCGCGAAAACGAAGGCGACCTCGCCATGGCCGCCGAGAAAATCACGCCGGACGCCATCAACTTCATGGCCAGGTACGGTCGCGGTCTGATCTGCATGCCGCTCACGGAAGAGCGCTGCGACGAGCTTCACCTCCCGCTCATGTCGCCTATCAACACTTCCGTGCACGGCACAGCCTTCACCGAAGCAGTGGACGCGCGCGTCGGCGTCACCACCGGCATCAGCGCTTCTGACCGCGCCATCACCATCCTTACCGCCATCGATCCGAAAACCAAGCCGCAGGACCTTGCGCGCCCCGGTCACATCTTTCCGCTCCGCGCGCGCAATGGCGGCGTCCTCGTCCGCGCCGGCCAGACCGAAGCGTGCGTGGATCTCGCGCGAATCGCTGATCTCACTCCCGCGGGCGTCATCTGCGAAATCATGGGCGATGACGGCACCATGTCCCGCGTGCCGCAGCTCATCGAGTTTTCGAAGGAACATAATTTGAAGATGCTCACGGTAGCCGATCTCATTCGCTACCGCATGCAGCACGAACGCTACGTCCGCCGTGTGGCTGAAGCTGTCCTGCCCACGCGCTTCGGTGACTTCCGCATGATCGCCTACGCCAGCGATGTGGACCACGATCAGCACATCGCCCTTGTACGCGGCGAACTGGAAGGCACGGAGCCCGCGCTGGTTCGCGTTCATTCCCACTGCTTGACGGGCGATGTTTTCGGTTCCACTGCATGCGACTGCAGCGAACTCGTCTCCCGTTCGCTGGCCGCCATCGCCAAGGAAGACCGTGGCGTCTTCCTTTATCTCCACCACACCGGCCGTGGTTTCAGCGTCGAGACCGCCGAGGAACCGGGCGCTCTTCCCCAGATTCATTTCCACAAGCGCGGCCAGCTCGATCGCGAACCCGCCCGCCAGCGCATGGTCCAGCACGAAAGCGGCATCGGCGCGCAAATCCTGATTGACCTTGGCCTCAAGGACATCCGCGTCCTCACCAATCACCCTAAAAAAGTAGTCGCCCTCGAAGGCTACGGCATCCGCATCTCCGACCAGGTCCCGTTGCGCATTGACCAGCCCAAACCGACGCACCAAGCGTTTTAGGCAACCAGAGTGGCCAACATAAAGCACGTCGCAAAATGCTCGTCGGCGTGGCATTGGCGCTCTTTTTCTCGCTTGCCTCGTTGGGTTGGTACGGGCTCCACCTACTTAAGGCCATCAGGTTCGTGAAACCGTCGCTGTAGTAGAAAGATTTCATCAACATTTCAATGCTGGTGAGTTCGACAAAATCTGCGATGAAGCTATTGGATGTCCGGAGGAGGTCCGCAAGGATTGGAAGTTAGTTCTACAAGATGTGGCAGCCCGCGATGGGAAATTCCGAGAAGTAAAGAGTTCGGACATAAAGGCTTATATTAAACCGTTTGAAATCCCCGCTAACGCAGCCGCGCGCCACGCGCGTCGTAAATTTCGAGTTCACCAAACAGTGCCGCTTGCTCTTCGATTTGCGAGCGGTCGCCAACGAGTACGATTTGCATGTTGGCAGAATCCAGATACTTACGCGCTGTTGCAAGCAGATCCTCCGGCGTGAGTGCGCGGACTCTCTGGCGATATGTTTCGAGATAGTTGTCCGGCAATTCGTTCAGAGCCACAACGGAGAGTTGCGACAGCAAACCATCCTGCGTCGCGAGGCCCATCGAAAAAACGCCGCTCAGATAATTCTGCGCGTCGGCAAGTTCCGGCACGGGCACCGGCACGGAGCGTAGTCTGTCCATTTCGTAGAAGATTTCCGCGAGGGACGCCGCAACGACGTCGTTCCGAACGGCCGCGGAAACGGAAAAGAAACCATGCTGCCGCAGCGCATTCACTCCACTGCGGGGACTGTAGGTGTAGCCTTTATCTTCGCGAATGTTCATGACCAATCGGGAATTAAACGCTCCGCCATAAAGAGAATTGGTCAGGCCCAATTTCATCCAGTCCGGATGCTTGCGCGTGATGGCGTGGCATCCTGCAACGATTTGCGTCTGAACCGCACCCGGAACGTGCACGAGATACGCGCGTCGTCCGCGCGGATTCGCCGGAGCAGCTGTCGCCTTCAGATCCGGTTTTTTTCCGGCCCACTCGCCGAAAACGTTTTCGGCGGTTTTTAACATTTCTTGGGCGTCAAAATCGCCGACCAGCAGCAAGATCCCGTTTTCCGGCGTGTAAAATTCGCGGTAGACCGCCTGCAAATCTTCGCGCTTGTACGCAGCCACTTGCTCTTCGCTCGGCGACACTTGTCCATAGGGATGTACGCCGAACAAAACTTTTCGCAGCCGTTCGCTCGCCAGGAATCCCGGGTCGGTACGTTCCAGCTTTACTTCTTCCAGCTTTTGCCGCCGCTCGCGTTCGAATTCTCCTTCGGGAAACGAGGCTTCGCGCGCCAGTTCATCCACCAGGCCGAGCAGGGGCTCCGCGAATTCAGAAAGCCCGGCAAACGAAATCGCGCTGGTGTCCGCGCCCGCACCGGAAGAAAGATCCGCGCCGATACGCCGCAAGTCTTCTTCGATCTGGCGGCTCGCGCGCTTGGTTGTTCCGGTGCGCGCGACCGTCGCGGTCATTTCCGCAAGGCCCGGAGAACGATGCGCCGCTGCTGCGTTGCCCGAGCGGAAAAAGAGTTCGCCGTGAAACTTCGGAATCGAATGGGCTTCCGCGAGAATAACTTCAAGCCCATTCGAAAGCCGGGCCTTGGTGCGCTTCGGCCAGGTGACCGCGCGCTCGGCGGCAAGCGCAGGAATGCCAGTTGCAACTTCCACAGTCCGGGTGGCCATTATGCGGCCTCCTTTGCGCTGGCCTTCACGGGCGTGCGAAATACGATGGCGCGTTTTTCGTTTCGCAGATATTTCCTGGCTGCGGCCTCGATTTCATCTCGCGTGACGGCAAGAAATCCATCCAGAATGGTGTTTACGAGTTGCGGTTCGTTATCGAACAGTGTGAAGCAGGCGAGTAGATGCATTAGTCCGTACTTCGGCATGTAGCCGCCGCGTCCGCCTTCGAGCGTGGCGTAATAATCCGAGCGCCACTTCACCTTCAATTGTTCGAGTTCGTCCGAGCTAATGCCGTTTTCCCGCACATCGCGAATCACGTGGTCAAATGCCTCGAGAGTCGCTTCGCTCGAATACTCCGGCTTGTGCAAAATGCGCGTGGTCATCTGCGTTGGGCCGTTGTAGCCGAAGAGGTCGTCAATACCGCCGCCAGCCTCGACGGCAATCTGCTTCTCGAGAACCAACTCGCGGTGAATTCGTCCCGCACGTCCGCCTTGCAGCGCTTGATCCAGCAGCGCCATCGCGCACCAATCTGTGGTGCGTCTTGGCGGTATTGTGTAACCGATGGCCATCGCGGGCAGGGTTCCGAATTTTTCTTCCACGTGGCCGCGCCGCTCTTCTTTCTGTTCGGGCTCGCTGGGATCGGCGAATGGCGGCGGCGGTCCCGCGGGAATGTCGCCAAAATATTTTCTGGCCAGCGCAATGCCTTCTTCCGCTTTTACATCGCCGAGCAACAGCAACACGGCATTGTTCGGCACGTAGTACGATTTGAAAAACGCTTGGACGTCGCGCAAGTCCGCGGCGTCGAGGTCGGCAAAATCGCCGTAGAAATTGTGCGCGTTGGCCCAATTGCGGAACGCCACCGGAGGCATATCCAGCCATGGAAAACCGCCATAGGGCTGGTTCATCACGTTGACGCGAACTTCTTCCTTCACCACGTCGCGCTGGTTTTTCAAATTCTCGTCATCTACTTTGAGAGCCCGCATGCGATCCGCTTCGAGCCAAAGAATACGCTCGAGCGCGTTCGAGGGCACCGCTTCGTAATAGTTGGTCACGTCGTAACTGGTCGACCCGTTCAGCATGCCGCCGCTGGAATTGACCAGCTTGATGTGCTGCATCTTCGGCGCGTTTGCGGAACCTTGAAACATCATGTGTTCGAAGAGGTGGGCAAAGCCGCTGCGTCCTTGTGGTTCGAGCCGGAATCCGATCTTGTAGTACACACCCACCGTGACCACAGGCGCGGTGGAATCCGGAGCAATCACCACATCCAGGCCATTTGCCAGCTTGGTATTTTCTATCCCAATCTGGAGTCGTTTCACGAGTTTCCCCCTGTTGCTTTTGCTTTGGATTTTACTTCCAATGAGGTTTTTTCCAAATCGGCCAGCATCGCGGCAGGATCCTGGGAAAGTACACGCGCCGCCAGACGGCTGAGCGATTCATAAGCGTGACGAAATTCTCCCGGTAATTCTCGAAGCGCATCCAAGTGCGCTCGCACGACTTTAAAATCTCCGCGTGATAGCGGGCCCGTCCATGCCGCTCGTGAACCTAGCCGCTCGTAATTCTCCAGGACTTGACGAGTGAGCGGCAGCAACGCGCGCACAGCTTCGTTTCGCCTCATCCCGAGCGAGACGAGCAATTGCGTGGCTGCTTCATCCACGGCGAGCACGTGGCCAGCGGCCATCGCCGCCGCGGCATGGTACAGAGCTTTTTTCTCAGGTGCGATCCGGACGGGCGAACCACCGAGAGCACGGGCCATTTGCCGGGCGACACGGACAGCTTGCGTGTCCCCTTCGACGGCAAACAGTCTTCCCTCCAGCGATGGCACGGAGACGCCGCTGAACGACTGCAACGGATGCAGGGAGCCGACAGATGCGCCATGAGTTTTCAGAATGCCCAAGACGCCGGAGCTCCGCGCACCACTAGTGTGCAAGACAGCCCTGCCGCGCAATTCCGCGCCGCCGACGCGCGCGAGGTCCTGAGCGACGGCGGCAATTTCGTCATCGGGCGTAGCGATGAGAATCACTCGCGACGCCAGAATCGCCCGTGATACGCCGGCATGGGGGCGCCCCGCGCCGATGAAACGAACGGCTTTCCGTGCGTTGGCTTCTTTGCGGGTAACGACGGCCCCTATCTTCCATCCCAGTTCCCGGAAACGGCGCCCCAGCGCGCGGCCCACGCGTCCGGCACCTACGATGGCGAGGCTATTCTGCATCACGTGTTAGCATAACCTGAGGATAACGCTGGAACCAATTTTCATGCACCTTTTCGGACTTCTCCTATTTGGCTTCATCGCATTTTTCTGGCTCACTCATGGAATCCGCGTGGCCTATGGCGCCTTCCGGCTTCCTTGGCTGAAGGATTTCGCTCCGGCATTCGATGCGGAGTGCCCGCGCATTTCGATGCTTTTCGCGGCGCGCGATGAGGAAGAGAAACTTCCCGCGGCTCTCGCCACGCTCATGGAAATTGACTACCCAAACCTGGAAATCATTGCCGTGGACGACCGTTCGAACGATTCGACTGGGCGAATTCTCGATGAGTTCGCCGACACCCACACGCGGCTTCGTGTGGTGCACATTGCCGAACTTCCTTCGGGCTGGCTCGGCAAACCTCATGCCCTACAGAAAGCTTACGAAGCTTCCACTGGCGATTGGCTGCTTTTCACTGACGCCGATGTGCGATTCAAGACTGATGCTCTGCGGCGTGCCGCTGCGCTTGCGAAAGCGCGCGATCTGGATCACTTGACGCTAATGGGTGACGTAGAAATGACTGGATTTTGGGAGACCGTGCTCATCACATTCTTCGGGATGGCGTTTAACCTAGCGGCCGATCCTTATCGCGTGGCCAATCCGAATTCGCGGGCGTATATCGGAGTGGGGGCTTTTCAACTGCTTAGACGGGCGGCGTATGAAGGAAGCGGCACGCACAGACGGCTGGCGATGGAAGTTGTGGATGACATGAAACTGGGAAAGATCGTGAAGCAAGCCGGCTATCGCTCTGGAGCGGGCGTTGCTCAAGATTTCGTGGCCGTCCGGTGGCACGCGGGACTTGGGAATCTGGTTCGCGGCGTGACCAAGAACTTCTTTGCCGCGGTCGGTTACAGCGTGCCAGTCGTAGCGCTGGCGATCGCCGGTGTTCTGCTGATGAATGTGGCGCCGGTATTTGGCTTGCTGTTCGGGCACGGATGGGTGCGCGCATTCGCTGCGATCGCATTGATTATTGCGCTGTGCTTTCACACTGGCGTGGATATCGGGATGCGAGTCTCGCCGTGGTACGCGGTCACGCATCCTCTGGGGGCGATCCTATTGAGTTATATGCTTTTGCGTTCGACGATCGTTACGCTCAAACAGGGTGGCATTGTTTGGCGCGACACGTTTTATCCGCTGGAGGAATTGAAGCGCGGTGTGGTTTAGGTCGTCGGCTCAGCCGGGGCGGCCGCAACCTCAATCGAAAAGAGGCCCGCCATGTCTTTTTGCTTTAGGGAGCGGATGCGGTCGCGGAGCTGGGCGGCTTTTTCGAATTCGAACTTTTTGGCGGCTTCGCGCATTTGGGTTTCGAGTTGCTGAAGCATTTCGGCGAGCTGCTGTTCGTTCTTGATGTTGGCCGCAGCGGCGTCGAGAGTGGCGTCGTCTACCGGCACGGTTACGTAATCGGCTTCGACGATTCTTGCCAGTTCCATGTCCACGGACTTGATGATGGACATCGGGGTGATGTTGTTTTCCTTGTTGTAGGAGACCTGTTTGGCGCGGCGGCGGTTGGTTTCGTCGATGGCTTGATTCATCGAATCGGTGCGGCGGTCGGCGTAGAGAATCGCGCGGCCTTCGATGTGGCGGGCGCATCGGCCTATCGTCTGGATCAGAGACGTGGTGCTGCGCAGGAACCCTTCCTTGTCGGCATCGAGGATGGCCACCAGCGACACCTCCGGCAAATCCAGACCTTCGCGGAGCAAGTTGATGCCGATAAGCACGTCAAACTCGCCGCGGCGCAAGTCACGCAAGATTTTGATACGGTCGAGCGTTTCCACTTCCGAGTGGAGATAGCGGCACTTGACGCCGATTTCCGAAAAATACTCGGACAAGTCTTCCGACATGCGCTTGGTCAGAGTGGTTACAAGGACGCGCTCGTTTTTCTCCGAGCGAATGCGAATTTCTTCCAAGAGGTCGTCCACCTGGCCTTTGACAGGACGAATTTCGACCTGCGGGTCAACGAGTCCTGTCGGCCGAATCACCTGCTCGACGACGACGCCACCCGCTTTCGTTAATTCATACGGTCCAGGTGTTGCGGAGACGTAGACGACTTGATTGACGCGGTGCTCGAACTCTTCGAACGTCAGCGGGCGATTGTCCAATGCAGAAGGCATTCGAAACCCGTAGTCCACCAAAGTTTGCTTGCGGGCCCGGTCGCCGTTGAACATGCCGCGCACCTGGCCGACGGTCTGGTGTGATTCGTCAATGAAGAGCAAATAATCCTGCGGGACGTAATCGAGCAGCGTCGGCGGCGCTTCTCCCGGCAAACGTCCACTGAGGTGACGCGAATAATTCTCGATGCCGTGGCAGTAGCCGATGGTGCGCATCATTTCGATGTCAAACATGGTGCGCTGCACGACGCGCTGGGCCTCGACGAATTTTCCCAGCTTCTCCATTTCTTTTTTCCACCACCAGAGCTCTTCCTGGATGCTGACAATGGCGCGGTCTCGCTGCTCTTGCGGCATAACGTAGTGCGTTTTCGGATAAATCGGTACGCGCGACAAATCCTCCTGGCCCGCGCGGACTTCTCCGGTAAGCGGATCGATCTGGCGAAGCATGTCAATCTGGTCTCCCCACATTTCGATCCGGTAGCCCTGATCTTCGTAGGTGGGATAGATTTCAATCATGTCGCCGCGGACACGGAACGTACCGCGGCGCAAGTCCTCGCTGCGCTCGTATTGAATATCAACAAACCTTCGCAACAGCGCTTCACGCGAAGTCTGGTGGCCCTTTTCCAGCATGACCAGCATGCCGTAATAGGCTTCCGGCGAACCAAGGCCGTAAATGCAGGATACGGAAGCGACGATCACAACGTCGCGGCGCTCGAACAAGGAGCGCGTGGCGCTCATGCGCAGCTTGTCCAGCTCATCGTTGATTGTGGCTTCCTTGTCGATGTATATGTCGGCGGAAGGGACGTAAGCTTCGGGCTGATAGAAATCGTAGTAGCTGACGAAATATTCGACGGCGTTTTCCGGAAAGAAACCCTTGAACTCGTGATAAAGCTGCGCGGCGAGAGTTTTGTTGTGGGCCAGGACGAGCGCGGGGCGATTGGCTTGCTCAATCAGCTTGGCCATCGTGAATGTTTTGCCCGAGCCGGTGACGCCGAGAAGCACCTGGTGCTTTTCTCCGGCTTCCACGCCGCCGTAGAGTTGCTCGATAGCGGCAGGCTGGTCACCGCGTGGCTGATAGTTGCTGTGCAGCTTGAATTTCATGGGTAGGGTCTCCTGCCGGGACGACGGCCGCTGCCGAAACCTTCATTATACTCCGGCATGCAAGCGCTGGCTCGGGGTGGAGAAAAACGGCCGCAAACGCGACTCAAGGACTATTCAGCGGTGTTTCCGTGACCAAGAGCACTTGAGCGTGGCTCCTGGCGTCAACATTGTAGTGCACGCGGTTTGAGGCATCGGCTTTGGCCACCACGACATCCATAAACTGGCTGGTTTCTTCGGTTGCGCGGATGACTAGGCCACTCTTGAGTGAAATATAAGTGATGAACTCGCTGGTGCCTTTCGCCGTTCCCGTGGTGCGCAACTCGTGCAGCTTGAAATCATCGGGGGTTGCATCTTTCGATGAGGAGTTTTGCTTCAGCTTTGCGGTCGTGAGCAGCACGGCGCAGGTATCGGGAGGATCACTCGATGGGGAGACATCTCCTGTGAGCGAGAGCTGACTCGCCTGGCACGGTTCATTGCGAACATACGTGGACTCCCGGGCCCAGCTCAGCCCGGCTATTGGCGCTTCCGCTTGTTCCAATTGCTCCGACTTCCATTTATCGCCGGACTTGATGCCGTCAGCAGGCAGCGTCCACGCCAGAGCGAAACGGGACACCCACTGCTGCCAGGCTTGTTGCTGCTCGGGAAAAAGATGATCCAGCCCCTTTAGGTTGTTAACAGAGCCGTCGGAGGAAATTGTGAACTCGATGATTTTGTCTTTGGGGTCCACGCGCTGCTTGTCCCAGTTGGGCTTTTTGTCGCCGGGCCGCTTGACCCAAACACCGGAGTCTAAAGTTAAGAATTGACCGCGCGCGTGAATGGCGGACTTGCCAACGGTTTGCTGAACATCGAGGATTTCCACTCGCAGCAAACCATGGGCGTCAATCTGCGCGGCATCCGGCGCCATCGGCGCGACAACCCTGCTTTCGGTCTTGATGTTCTTTTCGCTTTGAAAACGGATGACGTACGTAAGGACTTGTCCCGGCTGCAATTGGGGGATGAGGTGGACGCGCCGGTCAGCGGCGCAGAGAGAGGCAGCCAGAAGGAGCAAGAAGCCGGCAGTCCGTTGTAGTTTGCGTTTCACGACGTTGGCTATTTATCTGCCGAGTTTCACGAGACTATCTGCATGCAACCACAGAAACAACGGAAATTCAATTTCCAGACGATTTGAAATGACGGTCAAAGAAATCACTTGCCGCGCGATAGGCGGCCAGCCACGTTTTGTGCAACAGAAAATCGTGGATTTCATCGGGAAAAACAAGCTGTTCGAATGTGACGCCCTGTTTGCGGAGAGCTTCGGCGAGGTTCACCATTTCCGCGAAGGGCACGTTGCGGTCATCATCGCCTTGAATGAGCAGGACAGGCGAACGCCAAGTGCTGATGGAAGAGAGAGGCGAAGACTCCCAAGCGAGACGGGCCGCATCGGTGCGCTCATTGGGCTTGTATGAGGAAAGGAAATTAGGAATCTCCGTGTTCCAGTCGTGGACGCCGTGGACATCCACGCCGGCGGCAAACATGTCGGAGGCGCGAGCGAGCCCGAGCGCCGTGAGATAACCGCCGTAGCTGCCGCCCCAAAGGCCGATACGGCGAGGATCCACATCGGCGCGATTGCGAAGATAGAGACCGGCGCCAAGGACGTCGTTGAATTCGCTCGCACCCGCCGCGCCGTAATTGAGGGCTTCCCGGAAATCGAGTCCGTAGCCAATCCCACTGCGGTAGTTGACGGAGAGAACGACGTAGCCACGGCTGGCGAGATACTGATTCATGGCGTAGGAATTGCTGTAGTAGAACATGTAGTGCCAACCGAGAAGCATCTGGCGACGCGAGCCTCCGTGGAAGAAAACGATCGCGGGATGGCGAGCGCCGTTGCTGGCATTCGGCGGCAGGAAAAGCTGCGCGTGGATGGGCATGCCGTCAGCAGAGGAAAGGATTACTTGCTGCGGCGTAATTAAACTGCGTGCGGGAAAGTCCGAGGGAAGCGATTCCTGGGCGAGGTCGCGGAGATCTCCCCTGGCAGAGAGGACTGCGGGCCGCATGGGGGTTTGCGCGTCGGAACGGAGGACGAGAATGGTGCGATTGTCGCTGGCGAATGCGGGAGCTGTTTCGATCCCCGCACCGCTGGTGACAGCGGAGGGACGATCTGCTGTGAGGGAAACTTTCCAGACGTGGCGGCGGTCAATGTCGTCCTGATTCGACGAGAAGAGTATTTCGGCACGGTCCGGACTTGACGAGATATCTTCGACTTCAAAATTTCCGGGAGTGAGGAGCTTGGCCGTTCCGCCGTTCGCTGAAACGGAATAGAGATGCAGCCAGCCGTCGCGCTCCCACGGGAAAACGATTTGATCCCCGGCACTCCAGAGGAGCTGGTTCTCCGCAACGGCATCGTGAAAAACGCTGCCACGGCGAGATTCGGCGCGCCAAATCTCGTGACTCTGGCCGGTGGAGGCGTCGGCAATTCGAATGGACCAGGGTTGTCCTTCGCGGCGCGGACTGAAGGGCAGGCGACCTTTCGAAACCGGAATGCGAAGGAAGGCAACCCGCCGGCCATCAGGCGACCAGGCGGGATCGCGATCGGTGTCCACGCTCGGGTCGAGATAAACAAGCGATTTGGCAGCGAGATCATAGACGCCGATAAAAGCATGGTCGCCGCGGCGGCTGGCAAAAGCGAGCTTTGAACCATCGGGCGACCAGTGAAGAGATTCAGTCTCGCCATTCGAATGAATCAATTGTTCAGGCTTGCCGCCGCTCAACTTCGCAAGCCAGACCTGGCCCTTGAAAAGATATGCGACGTTGTCTCCTTTGGGGGAAACGGAAGGCGAATGGCCTTCTCCCAGGAGTTTTGCTTCGCGGCTTTCGACCGAAATGGCCCATACGCCTTGCTGGACGCCTTGCGGGGAACTTTGAGGATTGGGATAAGGACGATCCAGAAATTCGAGGTCGCCTCCTCGAGTGAAAACAATCGCGCCCGCGTCTGGCGTCCAGCCCAGTTGGCCGAGGTCCTGGCCGTCGTCATCGGTATAGGAAGTGATCTGCTTCGCTTTGTAATTCCCGTCGGCGGCCGGTTCGGCAACCCAAACGTTGCGGCGGCCCAGAGCGTTGAAAACCCAGGCCACGCGACCTTTGGCAGGCGCGGCGGTGAGCTCCGATGGAAATGGCGCACTGGTTACCTGTTCGAGCGTAAACGGTTTCTGCGCATTCAAAACGGGCACCATGAGCATCAAGCCTGCGGCGCACCACCGAAGATGAAGTTTCATCGCCTGCATTCCTCCTCGTCCCAAACGGGTCATTCGTCCGACTGCATTCCAATCAATCCGCGGGCTGCCTGACACCGATTTTTTCGACGGATACCGTTGGTCCGTCGAGCGGGCCTGAAATTTTGAGCACGTGTCCTGCCTCGGCATCAGACGCTCGACGATCCTTGTTCTTTCGAGCCGCCACCGTCTCAATGGACAAATCGGTGTTTCGCCCAAAGCTGAGAGTGCCACTCACGAACGTCAACTGCCTGCCGCCATCGAGCTGAAAATCTTCGAGCAGAATGCTGCTGTCCTGCAACCGGAGGGAACCTCGACCGCTTGCCCAACGCGAGACTCCCGTGTGCACGGCCCCATCCGCGACACTCGCATTTACGTCCCATCCGCGAAACTCGACCTTGTTCAATTGAATCTTGCCGTTGCCGGTGAGCTTACTCAGTAGTTCGTCGCGGCCGACGCCTTCCGTTTTTACCTGTAAAGAGCCAGACGCGGCCCCGCCCAACCGCTCCGCGATGCGGCCCGCACCTAGCAGTTGTGCCAGGTTGATGCGGTCCAATTCCGCAGCAATCGCGTACACGGGCCGCGGCAAGAACTTGGCATTGATTCGCGCATGGACTTCGCCGCCGGCCCATTCTGCCTGTGCTTCGCGAACATCGAGATGGAGATCATGCAGAGATCCCTTGGCGAGGACTTTGGACAGCTTTAGTTTTTCGATCGTCAATTGCCCAATGCCCAGCTCGCCTTCCGCGTTCACGCGGCGGACAAGTTCACTAGCAGGCGTGCTCGGCTCCGAACTTCCCAGCAACTGAGGAAGTAGGCGCTGCAACCAGCCAGGGCGGGCTCGGGGCCCGACCCAGCGATCCAAATCGGCAGCGTTCAGCTGATCGACGTTCAAATGAAAATTCCATTTTGGCCCATTACCCGCATCGGTCTGAAAAGCTTCCTCGATGTTGCCCGACCACATGCCGCCAAATCCTTCCACTTTCACCACGCGCGCGACGCGCCGGCCGTCGATCCAATCCAATTCGCTTTCCGATATTTTCAGAGGTTGGTTCAATCCCGCGACCGTCAAATTCGCTTTGTTGAAACCAGCCCTGCCGTTCCACTGCCTGATGGAGGGCTTTCTCCACTCCCACTTCGTAACAGCGACCGCTTGTCCGGTCAATTCCCAGCCATGATTCAGCTGGTACCCAAGCGCTGCCGATAGTCTCAGGAAATCCTGCACCCGGAGGATGCTTCCTTCAATGCTGATGCTGCCTGCCTGGGTGATTAGGTCGTGGACGAAGGTCAGATCCGCAGCGTTTTCCATGGCGAGCGCGACGCGACGCCGCTTCGGCGAGATGACCTCTCGAATGTCTCCTCCAAGAGCAACCCTTACAGGTCCAATCGAGACCAGGCCCCGCTCGCGGCCTCCGCTCACCGGACCGATGCGCACTGGGACCGTGAAACCCGGCACTTTCACGACTCCGCCGCTGCTCGAAAGAGCGGCGGATTCCAGCGTAAGAGGCCACCCGCGCCAAACTAATCCGCCAGTAAAATACTGTTCCGCCGTCACACCCTCGGCCACGTATGGATGAAAAGCGCGGTACCAGGAGAGCAAATCCGAAGCCTGCAGACCCATCGAATCCAGACGCAATTCCGTCGAAGGTGAACTGCCACCCGCGAGACGGAGCGTTCCGCGAAGATTCGAACGCGGCCCCTCGATGGCAATGTCTTCGGCAACCAGACTTGCCAGGCCGACATTCCAACGGCCGCTCACGCGCAAGTTCAAGCGAGGGTTGTCGGCACGTTCCGCCAAATCCCAGCGATGGATTTGGTTGGCGCGTCCTTGAACTGAAAATTTCCAATCGCCTGGCCCATCGTCCTTGGCAGTCCCGCTTCTCGCTGTGGCATCGAGAGCGAATACGCCACGCACACCAAAATCCTGTCCGCGCAAGAGGCGGAAGACGTCGGCAAGCGACGCCTCGCTCCAGTGCAAAGTGATTTCCGCGGGCTGCAATCGTGTTGAAGTTCCCGCTACATCGCCAAGCACTTTGATGGTTCCAGCCGATTGGAGAGAAACGCCGCTGCGCCACGGCTGGGCTTCCAACTGCAATTTCCAGCGGCCGGGCGAGACCTGCTCAACACTTCCGGAGACACTCGTGAACGCAAAGGGCAGCTTGTCGTCGCCGGATTTGAAGTTGATCCGCCCTTCGTCGAATTCGATTTTCTCGAGACGATTGACGGGCGCGACGGGCGAGAGTGGTCCATAGACGGCCGAGCGCTGCAGAGCATCGGACTTTGCAGGCGGGAGCCATCTCTCCAGATTCCAGCGGCCCTCCGCATTGTGCACCAGAATCAAACTCGGCCTGGCGAGCGACATGGTCCCAAATTCAAAATGGCCGCGCAGCAGGCCCATCCAGCGCAGACCGGCGCTCAGTCGTTCGGCGCGAAGAAAATATTCGTGGCCGAACGAGGGGTCCTCCCCCACAGTTATGCCGTTGGCGTCGAGTTGCGAACTCGGCAGAATTCGCGCGTTGAAAGTTTCGACCTCCACTTGCCGGCCGAACGCCCGTTCCAGATGAACTACCAAATATGCATGCACGCGGTGGGTCCGGACGAGAAGAGAGACCCCCGCCTGCAGGGCGATGACGGTCAACACGATCGCCAGCGCGGGCTTCCACCACCTTTGCAGCTTGTTCATCTTGCTCGAAAGTTTCGCAGAGTCATGCGGAAAAGGGTAGGGGCCGTTG